>LKMJ01000746.1_pt1 | contig 26567 bp, 25 predicted proteins | sample 643391 | NCBI WGS metagenome assembly LKMJ01 (sample SAMN04112250, study PRJNA286221) | soda lake metagenome | biome: soda lake; feature: Kulunda Steppe; material: water; isolation source: sample PL-Br10 brine of Picturesque Lake | place: Russia: Kulunda steppe | collected 2010-07 | reverse complement strand
CCGGCGGGGGCTCGGCCCTGCTCAGTGCCCCCGCGCCGCCGCTGACCCTGGCCGAGAAGCAGGCCACCACCCGTGCGCTGCTGCGCAGCGGCGCGCCGATCGATGCCATCAACACCGTCCGTCGTCACCTCTCGCGGGTCAAGGGTGGACGCCTGGCGGTGCACGCCCATCCGGCACGGGTGGTCACTCTGCTCATCTCCGATGTGCCCGGGGACGATCCGGCGACCATCGCCTCCGGACCCACCAGCCCGGACACATCGACGCCGGAGGATGCGCGCCGTGTCCTCGAGCGCTACCAGGTGCCCTGCGAGCCGTCGGTGGCCGCCGCCCTGGAACAGGTGCAGCCGCCCCCGAAGCCGGATGACCCGCGCCTGCGCGGTGTCAGCTGCCAGGTGGTCGCCGGGGCGCAGGCGGCGCTGCAGGCGGCCGCGCAGGCGGCGCGGGCGGATGGGGTGACGCCGCTGGTCCTGGGCGACACGCTCGAGGGCGAGGCCCGCGAGGTGGCCCGGGTGCTGATCGGCATGGGCCGCTCCTGTCGGCGCTGGGGCGCGCCGGTGCCGCCGCCCTGTGTGCTGCTCTCCGGGGGCGAGACATCGGTGACGGTGCGCGGCGCGGGCCGCGGCGGGCGCAATACCGAACTGGCCCTGGCAGCGGCGCTGGCCGCCGACGGCATCCCCGGGTTCCACCTGCTCAGCGCGGATACCGACGGCATCGATGGCAGTGAGGACAATGCCGGCGCCTTGGTCGATCCGGCCACCCTGGCCCGGGCCCGCACCCAGGGGGTGGATGCCTGGGCACACCTGGCGGAGAACGACAGCTACGGCTTCTTTGAGGCGGTCGGGGGGCTGCTGCACACCGGGCCGACGCTGACCAACGTCAACGACTTCCGCGCGCTCCTGGTCCCGTGACACAAATCCCGCGGGGCGTGTCCGGTGTCCCGATGCCCGGGCACGGACCTAGACTGGAGGGGACCGATCCCCATCAACCGTGGAGGTGGGAGTGATGAGCCTGACCGAGAAGACCTGTGTACCGTGCCAGGGTGGCGTCGCGCCGATGGAGCGCGAACAGGCGGAGGGGATGCTGGCCCAGGTCCCCGAGTGGTCGCTGGATGCCGATGCCCGGATGATCTACCGGCGTTTCAAGTTCCGCAACTTCATCGATGCCCTGGCCTTCGTCAATCGGGTCACCGAGGTGGCCGAGGCGGAGGATCACCATCCGGATATCCTCCTCGGCTACGGTTACGCCGAGGTGCGGATCCAGACGCACAAGATCAACGGGTTGCACGAGAACGACTTCATTCTCGCGGCCAAGGTCGACGCCCTGGGCGCCTAACCCGGATCCTCGCCCCATGCCCCGGAGCGTCCGCCGCGTTTGTGCACGAGGCGGACGCCGCCGATCTCCATGCCGCGGTCGAGGGCCTTGCACATGTCGTAGACGGTCAGCAGGGCCGTCTGCACCGCGGTCAGCGCCTCCATCTCCACCCCGGTCGCAGCGGTGGTCTCCGCCCGGGCGCGGCAGTGGACACGGTGGCTCTGCGCCTCCGGGGTCAGGGTGACCTCGGCGTGGCTCAGCGGGACCGGGTGACACAGGGGGACGAGTTCCGCCGTGCGCTTGGCAGCCATCAACCCGGCGATGCGGGCCGTGGCCAGGGCGTCGCCCTTTTTCAGATTGCCGGCTTCCAGGGCCGAGAAGGCCGCCTCTGACAGGGCGATCCAGCCCTCGGCGACGGCCACCCGACGGGTGGCCGCCTTGTCGCCGATATCGACGATGTGCGCCTCCCCGCCCGCGCTCAGGTGGGGCAGGGGCGAGCTGGCCTGATCCTCGCGGCTGGATCCGTCGCCCATCGTCAGGCTCCCCGAAGGCAGCGGTCAGTCCTGGACGTAGTAGCTGCGCTGCACGCCCAGATCGTCCCCCAGTTCGTAGACCAGCGGCCGTCCGGTGGGGATCTCGACCTTCATGATCTCATCGTCCGCCAGTCCGTCGAGGTGCTTGACCAGCGCGCGCAGGCTATTGCCGTGGGCGGCGATCAGCACGCAATCGTGGCGGCGCAGCGCCGGCGCGATCTCCTCTTCCCAGCAGGGCAGGACCCGCTCGAGGGTCAGCTTGAGCGACTCGGTGCCCGGCAGCTGCTGCGGCTCCAGCCCGGTGTAGCGCGGATCGTGGCGCGGGTGGCGCTCATCGTCGGCCTCCAGTGCCGGGGGCGGGGTGTCGTAGCTGCGGCGCCAGATATGGACCTGCTCGTCCCCATACTGCTCGGCGGTTTCCGCCTTGTTCAGGCCGGTCAGCGCGCCGTAGTGGCGCTCGTTCAGGCGCCAGTCCTTGATCTCGGGGATCCACATGCGATCGAGCTCGGCCAGGCTGAGCCAGAGCGTGCGGATCGCCCGCTTGAGCACCGACGTGTACGCAACCTCCGGGGCAATCCCGGCCTCGCGCAGGGCGACACCGGCTTCGCGCGCCTCCTGGACCCCCTGGTCGCTGAGATCGACGTCGTACCAGCCGGTAAAGCGGTTCTCCAGGTTCCAGATGCTCTGGCCGTGGCGCAGTAGGACGAGTTTCGGCATCAGGTTCATACCCTCCGTATCGGAAAGGGCCGATAGTGTAATGACTCCGGCGAAAGTCGGCGAGGGGCGCCGTTGTGACGCCGCCGCCCGTGCCTTGTATGGTAACGCCAGTCTTGGGGTTCACGTGGAGGATGAAGTGGCGCAAGAAATCGAGCGCAAGTTTTTGCTTATCAACGATGATTGGCGTGAACATGCCGACGCCGGGCAGCGCATGCGTCAGGGTTATCTCATCGGGGCGCAACGGGCCTCGATCCGGGTGCGCGTCGCTGGCGAGCAGGCGTGGCTGAACATCAAGAGCGCGACCCTGGGGGTGGAGCGCCGCGAGTACGAGTACCCGATTCCGCTGCCGGATGCCGAGGAGATGCTCGCCGAACTCTGCGAGCGGCCCCAGATCGAGAAGGTGCGCTACGAGGTGCCCTGGGCCGGGCACACCTGGGAGGTCGATGTCTTCGAGGGGGACAACGCCGGTCTGGTGGTGGCCGAGATCGAGCTCGGCGACGCCGACGAGGCGTTCGAGCGCCCGCCGTGGATCGGCGATGAGGTCTCCGACGACCCGCGCTACTACAACGTCTGCCTCATCCAGCACCCTTACTCGCAGTGGACCGATCGGTGAGTCTGGTGCCGCCCCGGCGCTGGTTGGGGGTCGACCTGGCGGGCCAGCGGCTGACCCTCTATGAGGGGGAGGCCGCGCAGCGGGTTTTCCCGGTAGCCACCGCCGCCCGCGGGCCCGGGGAGCAGAACGGGGGCGGCGGTACACCGCGGGGCTGGCACTGCGTGCGTGCGCGCATCGGAGCCGGGGCGCCCATGCGCGCGGTGTTCGTCGCACGGCGTGCCACCGGCGAGGTGTGGACGCCCGCATTGCACCGTGAGCACCCTCAGCGTGACTGGATCCTCAGCCGCATCCTCTGGCTCTCCGGTCTTGAGCGCGGGGTGAATCGCCTCGGGGCGGTAGATACCATGAGACGGTTCATCTATATCCACGGGTGCCCGGACACCGAGCCGATGGGTGTGCCGTGCTCCCACGGGTGCGTGCGCATGCGCAACGAGGACGTAGTCGAGTTGTTCGACGTGGTGGATGCGGGCACCCCGGTGTGGATCGGCCCGCGCTGGCCGAGCCGGCCCGTGCCGGGTGGCGGCGGCTGATCCGGTTCAACAGGGAGGGCGCGCCATGCTCGGGCCGCTGATGATCGGTATCGACGGATTGGAGCTCTCGGCGCGGTCGCGGGAGCTGCTGCGCCACCCGGCCGTCGGCGGTGTCGTGCTCTTCACCCGGAACTTTGAGAATGTCGAGCAACTAACCGATCTGACAGGCGCGATCCACGCCGTGCGCGAGCCGCCGCTGCTGATCGCCGTCGATCAGGAGGGCGGCCGGGTGCAGCGCTTCCGGGAGGGCTTTACGCGGTTGCCGGCCGCTGCCTGGTTCGGGCGCGTGTACGACCTGGATCCCCACCAGGGCCAGCAGACCGTCCAGCGCGGCGCCTGGGTGATGGCGGCCGAACTGCGCGCCTGTGGGGTCGATCTGAGCTTTGCCCCGGTACTCGATCTCGATGGCGGGATCAGTCGCGTCATCGGCCCGCGTGCCCTGCACGGCGAACCGGCTACCGTGGCGCGGCTCGGGCACGCCTGGATGCGCGGCATGCGCCAGGCCGGCATGGCCGCGGTGGGCAAGCACTTTCCCGGTCACGGTTCGGTGGAGGCCGACAGCCATGTGGCACTGCCGTGCGACAACCGCCCACTGGCAGAGATCGCACGGCGGGATCTGGTACCCTTTCAGCGCCTGGCCGCCGCCGGGCTGCCGGGGATGATGGCGGCGCACCTGGTCTATCCCGAGGTCGACGATCGGCCCGCCGGGTTCTCGCGGCGCTGGATCGAAGACATCCTGCGGCGCCGCGTCGGCTTCCTCGGTGCGGTGTTCAGTGATGATCTGGGCATGCGCGGGGCGGAGACGGCCGGGACCATGCTCGAGCGCGCGGATGCGTGCCTGGCCGCCGGATGCGACGCGGCACTGGTCTGCGAGCCCACCGAGGCCGAGGCACTGCTCGGCGAGGTGGCCGGCGATCGGTGGCTGGAACCGGCATCGGGGCTGCGCATGGTGCGCATGCACGGCCGCGCGGCGCCGTCGTGGTCGGAACTGCGCGCGGATCCCACCTACCAGGCGGCGGTCCGCGAGTTGACGGAGGGCGTCCCCGGCTTCGGGGCGCCGGGCTGAGCGATCGAAACTGTGAACGGTACCAGGAGGGCTGCGATGCCTTGGGAGGACACCCCGGATCTGCGCGGGGCCGAACTGATACACGACCAGCAGGCCATCGAGCGGGCCCTGGACCGCATGGCGGCGGAGATCACCGCGGACCTGGGCGGGCGGCACCCGCTGGTACTGGGGGTGATGATCGGCGGCATGATCCCGGCGGGGCGGCTGCTGCCGCGCCTCGATTTCCCGCTGGAGATCGATTACGTCCACGCCACCCGCTACCGCAACGAACTCAGTGGCCGCGATCTGGTCTGGCACGCGCTGCCGACGACGCCGATCGAGGGACGCGACCTGCTGATCGTCGACGACATCCTCGATGAGGGGCATACCCTGGCCGGGATCATCGAGGCCTTCCGCAGCGGCGGTGCCCGCTCGGTGCGCACCGCGGTGCTGGTCGACAAGCGCCACGACCGCAAGTTCGAGGGCCTGCAGGCGGACTACGTCGGGCTGGAGGTGGATGACCGCTACGTCTTCGGTGCCGGGATGGACTGCCGGGGCGTGGGCCGCAACGCCGACGGTATCTACGCCATCGATCCGGGTACCGAGCGCGCCGCCCGATCACAACAGCAAGCGGATACGGAGGAGCGTTGATGAGTGTAGGCATTATCGGCGGGACCGGCCTGACCTCGCTGGAAGGGCTGGAGATCACCCGCCGCGAGGTGGTCCGGACGCCCTACGGCGAGCCCTCGGCGCCGCTGGTCCACGGCACCTTCCGCGGCCACGACATCACCTTCCTGGCACGGCATGGCCACAGCCACAACATCCCGCCGCACCAGGTCAATTACCGCGCCAACATCTGGGCCCTGCGCCACGTCGGGGTGGACCGGGTGATCGCGGTGGCCGCGGTGGGCGGACTGGGGGATGAGTACGGGCCGCGGCAGGTGGCGATCCCCGATCAGATCATCGACTACACCCATTCGCGCATCTCCACGTTCTACCATCAGGATCTGGAGCACGTTACCCACATCGACTTCACCTACCCGTACGATGCCACCGTCCGCGAGTGGCTGCTCGGCGCCGCCCGGGAGGCCGGCGTGGATGCGATCGATGGCGGGACCTACGGTGCGACGCAGGGCCCCCGGCTGGAGACGGCGGCGGAGATCCGGCGGATGCGCCGGGATGGCTGCGATCTGGTGGGGATGACCGGGATGCCGGAGGCGGCATTGGCGCGCGAGGCCGAGCTGCGCTACGCCCACTGCGCCGTGGTGGCCAACTGGGCTGCCGGCATGGGCGACGGGGCGGAGCTGTCCATGGACGAGATCCGCGGGCACCTGCTGCACGGCATGGAGTCGGTGCGTCGGATCATCGGGGCCCTGAACTAGCCCGGGAGCCGCTGCTTTTGGCCGCTCCGCCGGACCCGGCCCGGCGGAGCGGGGATTACCCGCGGGACCGTGCTCAGGCGTCCGGGGGCTCGTCGGTGGGGTGGATGAGGATCAGCACCCCCATTGCCGGATGATCCAGGTAGTGGAGCTCGCCGCTGCGCATCCGGCGGTGTTCACTCATGCGGTGGAGCGGGGCGCGGATCTGCTCATCGGCATCGAAATCGCGACCCACGGCCCGCCAGTGCAGGCGCAGGTCGATCACCGCATGGAGGAAGCGCTCGCGGTAGACGCGGATCAGCCCGAAGGCCGGCGGCTCGTATTGCGGGTCGCGCAGCGCCGGGCCGTGCGCTTCGGCCTCGGTGGGCGGCTGCCAATGGTAGGGCACCGGGACGGCCACCGCACGGTCCCGGCCCAATCCGGGTTGCAGCCAGGCCAGGTGGTAGAGGGGCTGGTAGGCGTCCGAGCGGGTGAGCGCCCCCCAGTGGGCGGTGAGACGGCGGCGCTCGTCGGGCAGGCAGAGCAGCCGGGTCTCTTCGGCATCCAGCTCCTCGGTTTCGATCTCCGCTGACCCCGGGTCGTCCTCGATGCCCAACTCGTCCGGACCCGCAGCGGCGTCGCATCCGGCCGGGATCTGCCAGAGCGGATAGTGGGGGAGGCCGGCCCGAGTCGGCCAGCGTTCGGCGTGGCGACCGCCCTGTTCCCACTGCCGGAAGACGATCACCTCCACCTCGTACCATTCGTCGGCCTCGGTGGCCTGGGCCGGCACGGCTGTACCGGCGCCCACGGCACAGGCGAGCAGGATCCCGGCACTCAGCAAGGTCGCCGGGAGGCCGTGGCGCGCGCCACGCTGTGCAGTGCTCGCTTGGCTCATCCTGCCACCTCCTCGTTGGCCTGCAGCCGTTCCAGCAGCCGCTCGATGGCCTCGAAGCGGGTCGACTCATCGGTGAGGTCGGCACGTAGGTGCAGTCGCTGCTGGCCGTCGAGGCGATACTTGTCCGGCTCCTGCTGGACCATCTGAACCAGCCGTGCCGGATCGATCTGCGGCTGCGGGCCGAACTGGATGGTCCCACCCGAGGGGCCGGCCTCGACCTTGCGGATGCCCAGCGCCTCGGCCCGCAGCTTGAGCGCCGCGGTCCGGAACAGGTTGCGCGCGGCATCGGGCAACAGGCCGAAGCGGTCGATCATCTCCACCTGCAGCTCGTCGAGCTCGGCGTCGGTGCGGGCGCTGCTGATCCGCTTGTACTGCACCAGACGGGTGTGAACGTCGGGCAGGTAGTCCGCCGGCAGCAGGGCGGAGAGACGCAGATCCACCTCTACGCCGCTTTCCAGCTCGGCCTCGGGTGCTGGATCCCGGCCGGCCTTCAGGTCCTTGACCGCCCGCTCGAGCAGCTGGCTGTAGAGCGTGAAACCGACCTCCTGGATCTGTCCGCTCTGCTCATCGCCGAGCAGCTCGCCGGCGCCGCGGATCTCCAGGTCGTGGGAGGCCAGGGCGAAGCCCACCCCGAGATCCTCGAGCTGCGAGATGGCCTCCAGCCGCTTGAGCGCATCGGCGGTCATGGCGTTGGGCGGCGGCGCCAGCAGATAGGCGTAGGCGCGGTGGTGGGAGCGCCCGACGCGGCCGCGGAGCTGATGCAGCTGCGCGAGCCCGAAACGGTCGGCGCGGTGGATGATGATGGTGTTGGCGGTGGGGATGTCGATCCCCGATTCGATGATCGTCGAGCAGACCAGGATATCGAAGCGCTGGTGGTAGAAGTCGAGCATCACCTGCTCGAGCTCGCGCTCACGCATCTGCCCGTGGGCCACGGCGATCCGGGCCTCCGGCATCAGCTCGCGCAGCTGATTGGCGGTACGCTCAATGCTCTTGACGTCGTTGTAGAGGAAGTAGACCTGCCCGCCGCGCTGGATTTCGCGCTGGCACGCCTCGCGGATGAGCCCCTCGTTCCACTCGTGGACAAAGGTCTTGACCGCCAGGCGGCGCTCCGGCGGGGTGGCGATGATCGACAGATCGCGGATCCCGGCCAGGGACATGTTCAGCGTGCGCGGGATCGGGGTGGCGGTCAGGGTCAGGACGTCGACCTCGGCGCGCAGGCGCTTGAGCCGCTCCTTCTGGCGGACGCCGAAGCGCTGCTCCTCGTCAATGATGACCAGGCCCAGGTTCTTGAACTGGACCTCGCTGCCGAGCAGTTTGTGGGTGCCGATGACCACGTCGGCCTCGCCGTTGGCGATGCGAGCGAGCGCCTGTTCGTGGCCCTTTTTGCCGGTAAAACGCGACAGCGATTCGATGCGCACGGGCCAGTCGGCGAAACGGTCGGCGAAGTTCTGGTAGTGCTGCTGGGCCAGCAGCGTGGTCGGCACCAGCATGGCCACCTGGCGTCCGGCCTGCACCCCGGCGAAGGCGGCCCGCATGGCCACCTCGGTCTTGCCGAAGCCGACATCGCCGCAGACCACCCGGTCCATGGGCTGGTCCGAGCGCAGGTCGTCGAGAACGGCCTGGATGGCCGCCTGCTGATCCGGCGTCTCCTCGAAGGGGAAGGCGGCGGCGAAGGCCTCGTAGGCCTCATCGTCGAACAGGCAGGCGTCGCCGGCGCGGGCCTGGCGTCGGGCGTAGAGGTCGAGCAACTCGGCGGCCACGTCGCGGGCACGCTTGGCGGCGCGTCGCCGCGCCTTGTCCCACTGATCGCTGCCCAGGCGGTGCTGCGGTGCTTCATCGGCATCCGCCCCGGTGTAGCGCGAGATGCGATCCAGCGCCGAGACCGGGACGTAGAGCTTGTCACCGCCGGCGTACTCCAGGGTGAGGAACTCCGTGGTGACGTCCCCGACGCTCAGGCTCTGCAGGCCGACATAGCGGCCGACCCCGTGGTCCTCGTGGACCACCGGGGCGCCCTCGTGCAGGTCGGAGAGGTCGCGGATCACCGCCGCCGGGTCGGTGGAGGCGCTGGAGCGCCGGCGCCGGCTCTGCCGGGCCCGTTCGCCGTAGAGCGCGCTCTCCGGGACCAGGGCGATGCCGTCGATCTGTGCCCCGGACTCGAGCGGGGCGACGGTGATGGCCGTCTCGGCGTCGCCATCGAGGAATTCGCGCCAGCCGCGCACCGGCTTGGCCTCGATACCTGTACGGGTCAGCCGCTCCTGCAGGCCCTGCCGGCGGCCGGCGCTCTCGGCGGTGAACAGGACCCGCCCCTCGTGTCCGGTGTGGAACTGCTCAAGCCGCTCCAGCGGCCGCTCGGCCTGGGGCCGCGCGGCGAGCTCGGGCAGGGCGAGGACGTCGGCCTCGGCACCGCGACCGGGTTCGGTGTGCAGGACGACCTGCGGGCAGCGGTTGAGTCCGGCGCGCAGCTCGTCGCCGTCCAGAAAGACCCGTCGTGGCGGCAGCGGGGGGCGGTCGATATCGCCGGTGCGCTGCTCGTGGCGATCCTGAACCTGCTGCCAGAAGCCCTCCGCCGTGGCATCGGCCCCCTCCAGACGGATGGTGAGGGTGCCCTCCGGCAGGTAGTCGAAGAGCGTCCCGGTCTCCTCGAAGAACAGCGGCAGGTAGTACTCGATCCCGCCGGGGATGCGGCCCTCGCTGACCGAGCGGTAGAGGAGGCTGCGCGCCGGATCCCCCTCGAACTCGGCGCGGAAGGCCTGCCGGAAGCGGGTGATGGCATCCTCATCGGTGGGAAACTCCCGCCCGGGCAGCAGTTCGATGGCCTCCACCTTCTCGGTGGTGCGCTGCGTCTCGGGGTCAAAGCGGCGCAGGCTCTCGACCTCATCGTCGAACAGGTCGATGCGATAGGGCGTCTCCCCGCCCATCGGGAAGAGATCGAGCAGGGAGCCGCGCACGGCGAACTCGCCATGCTCCCCCACCTCGGGGACGCAACGGTAGCCGGCAGACTCGAGCCGGCGGCGCATGGTCTCGATCTCCAGCCGATCCCCGGGGCGCAGCATCAGCGATCGCCCCTCAAGCCAGCCCCGCGGCGGCAGCCGGTGCATGAGGGTCGCCACGGGGACCACCAGCACCCCCTGGTCCATCGCCGGCAGGCGATAGAGCCCGAGCAGGCGCTCGGAGATGATGTCCTGGTGCGGCGAGAAGACGTCGTAGGGCAGCGTCTCCCAGTCCGGGAATCCGAGCACCGCTGTCTCGGAGCCCAGGAAGAACCCGAGGGCCTCCTGCAGGGCAGCGGCCTGCTGCGGGGTGCCGGTGACGGCCATGACCGGGCCGGCGTGTCTGCGCACCGCCTCGGCGATGGCCAGCGGTTGGGCCGCGCCGAGCAGCCCGGACCAGTCCCGCCGCTCGGCTGAACGTTGGGGTAGGGGAAGATCGCCGAGCAACACGCCGTTAACCGCTCCGTCCCCAGCCAAACAGCCAGGTCTCAGGGTCGGGGATGGGCTCGCGCGCGTTGAGCTGGCGCATGCCGTAGATGCAGCGCACGAGCAGCCAGATGGTCAGAAAGACACCGAGCAGGAAGCCCAGGCCATAGAGCGGCATGGTGATGATGGCCACCGCGAAGATAAGCAGACCGATCCAGAACGTGTTGATCTGGAACTGGTAGTGGCTCTGGACCCAGGCGGGGGCCTCGCGGCGCTGCATATAGGCGACGAGCACGCCGACCACCGCCGTCAGGCCGATGAACAGGCTGCCCAGGTGAAGAATGTAGACCGCCCACGGGGCAAAGCCGGGGGGCGTGTCGGCGGGCTGCTGCTGACCGGGTTCCATCTCTTGCATCGGTTCGCCTCAAGCTAGCGGATACCAGACGCCGAGCATGTTACCAGCCCGGCGCAGCGGCGTCCCCCGCGCCGCCCGGGGGCTAGTCGAGGTAGCGTTGCGTGAGGCCGTCGTAGGCGTCGATGCGCCGGTCCCGAAAGAACGGCCACATGCGCCGGACTTCCTCGGTGCGCCGCCCATCTACGGGGGTGACCAGGACCGTCTCCTCCTCGCCGGCCCGGGCGAGGATCTCGCCCTGCGGACCACAGACAAAGCTGCGTCCCCAGAAGCGGGCCGCCGGCTCGCTGCCCACCCGATTGCACGCGGCCACGGGCAGCCCGTTGGCGATGGCGTGGCCGCGCTGGATGGTCTCCCACGCCTCCACCTGGCGGGCCTGCTCCTCGGCCGGCTCCTCCGGCGCGAAACCGATGGCCGTGGGGTAGAGCAGGATCTCGGCACCGGCGAGCGCCATAAGCCGGGCCGCCTCGGGTAACCACTGATCCCAGCAGACCAGGACCCCCAGCCGCCCGGCCGAAGTGTCGATGGGGGTGAAGCCGCTGTCGCCCGGGGTGAAGTAGAACTTCTCGTAGTACCCCGGATCATCGGGGATGTGCATCTTGCGATAGGTCCCGGCCAGGGACCCGTCGCGCTCGAGCACCACCGCCGTGTTGTGGTACAGCCCAGCAGCCCGGCGTTCGAAAAGCGATCCCACCACCACCACACCGTGCTGCGCCGCGGCCCGCCCGAGGCTTTCGGTGCCCGGGCCCGGGATCGGCTCGGCGGCATCGAAGTGGGCCGGATGCTCCTCGTAGCAGGGGTAGGGGCCGCAGTGCAGTTCCTGGAGGAGAACCAGGTCGGCACCCGCCTCGGCCGCACGGGCGATCCCCGCCACGGAGCGCTCCAGATTCTCCTGCCGGTCCGCGCTGCAAGGATGCTGGACCAGGCCGAGCGTGCGCTGTCGCGTCATGCCTCGTGAACCCTCCGTCGCTCGTCGGCCTCTGCACCCGGGCCGTCGATGATCACCCCTTCGGGCAGCTGCATGGTGGCGCAGTGGACACTCCCGCCCTGGCGGATGAGCTCCCGGGCGGGGATCCGGACGATCTCCCGACCCGGGCAGGCCTGGGCCAGGCGCGCGCAGGCCACGGCGTCGGCGGGGTCGTCGTAGACCGGCACCAGCACGGCGCCGTTGATGAAGACGAAATTGGCGTAGGTCGCCGGCAGACGGTTGCCGTGCTCATCGTAGATCGGCGCCGGGATGGGCAGCTCGATCAGGCGGTACGGGTCGCCCTGGAGCGTTCGCGCCGCCTGCAGCTCGGCGCGCAGTGCCTGCAGGGATCGGTAATGCGGGTCGTCCGGGTCCTCGCAGATCGCGTGGGCGATGGTGTAGCGATCGACGAAACGGGCGAGCATATCGACGTGGCCATCGGTGTCGTCACCGCAGAGCCAGCCGGATTCCAGCCAGAGCACGCGGCGCACGCCGAGGCGCGCCTGCAGCTGTGCCTCGACTTCCTCACGGGCACAGCCGCTGTTGCGGTTCGGGTTGAGCAGGCAGCTCGAGGTGGTCAGCAGCGTGCCGGCGCCATCGCTGTCGATGCTGCCCCCCTCGAGGATCCACTCGATGCGACGGTAGGACTCCCCGCCGATCACCCCCTCCTCGGTAAGCCGCCGGGGCAGCCGGTCGTCGTCCGCGGCGGGGTAGCGATCCCCCCAGCCGTTGAAGCGGAAGTCGAGCAGCTGGGCCCGTCCGCCGGCTCGCAGAACGGTGATCGGGCCGTGATCGCGGGCCCAGACGTCGTTGGAGGGGGCTTCGCTGAAGATCAGACGCTGAGCCGAGGCACCGGCCGAGCGCAGGCGATTGCGGATCCGGGCGCTGGTGCGGCTATCCGGAGAGACGATGAGCACCGGCTGGTACTGCGCCGCGGCGGCCGCCAGGCGCTCGAAACAGGCCTCGACGGCGGGCAGGTCGGCCCCCCAGTCTCCGCCGGAGTGCGGCCAGGTCAGCATCAACGCGGCTTGCCGCTCCCACTCGGCGGGCAGACGCGGTTGCTGGCAGTCGGGGTGAACGGGCGCGGACATGGAGATGGTCGGATCCCGAGAAGGCGAGACGGACTATACCCGATCGCTGCGTCATGTAAAGGGTGTAAGCGACCGGCCGCTGACGCGTAGACTGAGCGCGCATCCAGCCGGGAAGGGGCACGTCTTGGAGTTCGAGCAGACATTGACGGAGGCCCGACTGATCCGTCGTTACCGGCGTTTCCTTGCTGATGTCGAGGACGCCGGCGGTCGACAGTGGACCGTGCACTGCCCGAACACCGGCTCGATGCTCGGCTGCACGGAGCCCGGCTCGCGGGTGTGGCTCAGCCACTCGTCGCGCCCGGGACGCAAGTACGCGCACACCTGGGAGCTGATTGAGCTGCCTGGGCCCGTCGTGGTTGGGGTACACACCGGACGCGCCAACGCCCTCATCGGCGAGGCCCTGGATGCCGGTCTGTTGTCGGATCTCTCGGTCTACGCCACCCGTCGTCGCGAGGTACGGGTGCCGGGCGCGCCCATGCGCGCCGACTGGCTCCTGGAGGACCATCCGGACGGGGAACCGCCGTGCTTTGTTGAGGTCAAGAACGTGACGGCGGCCGTCGAGCAGGGCCGGGCCCTGTTCCCGGATGCGGTCACTGAGCGCGGGCGGCGGCATCTCGAGGTCCTTGCCGACTGGGTCCGCGGTGGTGGCCGTGCCGCCTTGATCTTCTGCGTGCAGCGCAGCGATGCGCTGGAGGTGCGTCCGGCCGAGTCGATCGACCCGCGCTATGCCGAGGCGCTGCGCGAGGCCGCAGCGGCGGGCGTCGACCTGCGGGCGATCCGGTTGCATCCGAGCGCCACCGGGATCCGTCCCGATCGCAGCCTCCCGGTCTATCAGCAAGAGGAGCCGTAGTCCGTTGTTCCGACCTGTCGAACTGTTCATCGGTCTTCGCTACACCCGGGCGAGGCGCAGGGGGCACTTTGTCTCGTTCATCTCCATGACCTCGATGATCGGCATCGCCCTCGGCGTGGCGGCGCTGATCACCGTTCTCTCGGTCATGAACGGGTTCGAGCGCGAGCTGCGCGAGCGGATCCTTGGCATGGTCTCTCACGCCGAGGTGCACGGTGCCCAGCGCCAGGTCGAGGACTGGCCCGCGGTGCTTGAGCGTGCCGAACGCCACCCGCGGGTGGTCGGTGCCGCCCCGTTCATCGACGGAGAGGTGATGGTGACCCGCGGCGGGCAGGTCAGCGGCACCCTGATCCGCGGCGTGGACCCGGATCTGGAGCCGAGCGTCTCCGATGTGCTGGGGCAGGTGATCGCCGGCGACGCGGAGCTAGAGCCCGGTGAATTCGGATTGATCATGGGCTCGGCCCTGGCACGCGAGCTCGGTGCACGGGTCGGTGACCGGATTACGGTCATCAGCCCCGAGGCGCGGGTATCGGTCGCCGGGGTCACCCCGCGTATGCGGCGGTTTACCCTGACCGGCATCTTCGAGGTGGGGATGCACGAGTACGACCGGACCCTGGCCATCGCCCACATCGAGGACATGGCGCGGGTGAAGGGCATGGGCGATGCGGTCAGCGGGATCCGGCTCAAGCTTGATGACATGATGGCCGCGCCCTGGCTGGCCCGCGAGGTGGCCGACGACCTGCCGGGGAACTATCGGGTGATGGACTGGACCCGGCAGCACGCGAACTTCTTCCGCGCGGTGCAGACCGAGAAGACGGTCATGTTCGTCATCCTCGCGCTGATCGTGGCGGTGGCCGCCTTCAACATCGTCTCGACCCTGGTGATGGTGGTCCGCGATAAACAGTCCGATATCGCCATCCTGCGCACCGTGGGTCTGAGCCCGGGCAGCGTCATGGCGGTGTTTATCATCCAGGGCGCGGTGATCGGGGTGGTGGGCACCCTGCTCGGCGTGGCCGGTGGCGTGGCGCTGGCGCTGAACGTCGAGAACATCGTCCCGGCGGTGGAGCAGTTGCTCAACTTCGAGTTCCTGCCCGCGGACGTCTACTACATCAGCGATCTGCCCTCGGAGCTACGCGGTGAAGACGTGGGGCGGATTACGGCACTGGCGCTGGTGCTGTCGCTGGTCGCCACGCTCTACCCGGCGTGGCGGGCGGCGCGCACGGAACCTGCGGAGGCGCTGCGTTATGAGTGATGCCGAGCTGGTCATCGACTGCCGACAGGTGGCCAAGCGCTTCAGTGAGGGCCCCCAGGAGGTGGAGGTCCTGAGCGGTGTGGACCTCGGGGTGCGCGCCGGTGAGCAGGTGGCGGTGGTCGGGCCCTCCGGGTCCGGGAAGAGCACCCTGCTGCACATCCTCGGTGGCCTGGACACCCCCTCCGCCGGCGAGATCCACGTGGCCGGCCAGCGGATCTACGACCTCAAGCAGGCGGCCCGCGGGCGGCTGCGCAACCAGGCGCTGGGTTTCGTCTACCAGTTCCACCACCTGCTGCCCGAGTTCACCGCCCTGGAGAACGTCGCCATGCCGCTGCTGATCCGGCGCGAGGCGGCTTCTGCGGCGCGCGCGGCGGCGGCCGAGTTGCTCGAGCGCATCGGGCTTGCGGCGCGCATGACCCACCGTCCGTCGGAGCTCTCCGGGGGTGAGCGTCAGCGGGTGGCCATTGCGCGTGCCCTGGTCACGCGGCCGAAGTGCATCCTCGCCGACGAGCCGACCGGCAACCTCGATCGTCACACGGCCGAGCGCGTGTTCGGCATGTTGCAGAGCCTCAATGAGGAGCTGGGTACGGCGCTCATCTTTGTGACGCACGACCTCGATCTGGCGCACCGAACCGAGCGCGTCTACAAGCTGGAGGACGGGCGTCTGCGCGGGCAGGGGGCGCCGGCTGAGGCCCTCTAGCGCTCCTCGCCGCGATGGCTCCGCGCGTTCATCTCGTCCGCTCTGCGGGCAAAACGTGTCCGGCGCTGGTGGCGCTCACGGTGCACGGCGTAGCGCCAGACCAGCAGGATCGCCACGTAGGCCAGCAAGCTGGCAATGGCACCGAGCACCAGCGAACCGGTGAGCACCGGCTGCCAGGCCTGGTGCAGGTTGCCCAGGAACCACTGCACGGCGTTGTCGTAGTCGATCGCCTCGAACTCCGCGCTGAGCAGCCACGCCCCCGTGCGGTAGCTGGCGTAGAGCATCGGTCCCATGGTCAACGGGTTGCTGATCCAGACCAGGACTACGGCGAGGATGAGGTTGACGCGCACCAGGATGGCGAGGACCGCGGCCAGCAGCATCTGCAGCGGGATGGGCAGGAAGGCGACGAACACCCCGATCGCCACGCCGCCGGCGGTCGAGCGGCGGTTGAGATGGAACAGGAACGGGTCCTCCAGCAGTCGGCCCAAGAAGCCGAAACGGCCCTGGTCCTTGAGCCGCTGCAGATCCGGCAACGTGCCCCTTAGCCACCGTCGCATGGGATGCTCCTCGATACTTGCCTGGCCGCGGTTCGCCCTCTGGCATGGCGCCGCGCCGGCCCCCTCGGCTACCCTGATCCGTACACGCAAACCCGCTCACATGCCAAGGATGGCTGATGCGAGCAGGATCGCTTGCCTTTGCGGCCGGCATCGTACTGGTCGTGAGCCTTTTACGGGAGCCCCCCGGGGTCGTCGTGGTGGCGGCGACCTGGGCGGCTGCGCTCGGCTGGGGCGTTTTCGCCCCACCGGGCTGGCGCTGGCCGGCCGCGGGACTGCTGGGGGCAGGCTGGGCGCTGCTCAGCGCCTGTTGGCTGCTGGCACACGAACTGGAGCCCGACCGGGATGGCACGGATGTGTGCCTGGAGGGGCAAATCACCTCGGTACCCGAGGTGGAGTCCCGGCGGACCCGCTTCGAGTTCCGTAGCGAGCGACTGATCGAGGGGGAACTGCCGAACCCCCTGCCGCGACGCATTCGGGTCGACTGGTACGGGGTGGCGGATAGCCGGCCGCAGCCCGGCGAACGCTGGCGGCTCTGCCTGCGCCTGCGGGCCCCGGACGGCTTCCTCAATCCCCAGGGGTTCGACTATCAGCGCTGGTTGTTCCAGCACCGCCTCGGGGCGACGGCCTACGTGCGCGATGGCGATCGCGCCGAACGCCTCTCCGGCCACTGGCGGGTTGACCAAGTCCGCGCGCAGGTGGCCGCGGCGATGGCCGAGCGTCTGGGCGATTCGCCCTATCTGGGGCTGGTGCAGGGGCTCGGCGTGGCGGTCCGCTACGGGATCGCGGATGAGCAGTGGGAGGTGCTGTCGGTCACCGGCACGGCGCATCTATTGGCCATCTCGGGGTTGCATGTCGGTCTGGTCGCCGGCCTGGTCGGGTCTGTCGTCGGCTTGCTGTGGCGCTGGATCCCGCCTCTGGTGCGTCGGCTGCCGGCGCTGATTGCCGGTACGCTCTCGGGGGTGCTGGCGGCCGCCGGCTACGCCGCCCTGGCCGGATTCACGCTGCCCACACAACGGGCACTGGTCATGGTGCTCGTGTTTGCCGGCGCGCTGGCGTTGCGTCGCCCGATGAGCCCTTGGCACAGCCTCGCCGTGGCGGCTGCCGCAGTGCTTGCGCTCGACCCCTGGGCGCCTCTGGGGGCTGGCTTCTGGCTCTCGTTCGGGGCGGTGGCCATCATCCTGGCGGCCACCACGGGGCGGCCCGCGCAGCGTGGCCCACTGCCCTGGTTGCGCATTCAGGCGCTGGTGGGGCTCGGCATGCTCCCGGCGACCGCCGTCTGGTTCGGCCACCTTCCGCTGCTCTCACCCCTGGCCAATCTGCTGGCCGTGCCGTGGGTCAGCCTGCTGGTCGTCCCCCCGGTGCTCGGCGGCGTGGCCCTTGAGCCCTTGGCGCCGAGCTGGTCCGGGTGGCTTTGGCAAGCGGCGGAGGCCTCGCTGGTATGGCTGATGGCCATCCTCACGGCATTGGCAGAGCACCTGGGCGCCGTCGAGGTCCCGAGCCCCTCGGTCGGTGCCGTGGTTCTGGCTGCGTGCGGCGTCGCGCTGCTGCTGGGTCCACAGGCGACGCCCGGGCGTTGGCTGGCTGCCCCGCTGCTGGCCCTGCTGCTGCTCGGCCCCGGGGCCAGCGGGGGCGGGCACGGTGCGCGGGTGGTGGTCTTCGACACCGGCGCCGGGCTGACGGCACTGGTCTGCGACGGGGAGCGGGCGGTCGTCTACGGCGGTGGCCCGGGTGGCGGGCTCGACGCAGCGAGCGTTGCCGTGGAGCCTTTTTTGGAGGCTTACGGACTGACCCTTAAGGCATGGCTGGTCCCGCGGGCCGGCGATCCGTGGGACGGTGCGGTCGACAAGGCGCGGGAGCGCTGGGCGGATGCCGAGTGGCTGGGCATCGGAGGCGATCCCGACGAGACCGCTGGATGGCGCGCCGAGCTGGAGGGGGTGACGTTGCGGGCTGTCCAGTTGGAAGAGGGGCAGTGGGGCCTGGACGTCCAAGCCGGCGCCCAGAGCGTGGCCCTGCGCCCGGACGTGGATACTGAGGCCAACACCTGGGTCGTGGGCGCCGAAGGGTGCAGGGGAGATGGACAGGCGTGCAGCGCCGCCCTGGACCGCGGAGAAGAGCAAGCGCTGCGCACCGACGATCACGGGGCGCTGACCCTGAGCGAGGCGGGCGATGGCTGGCGTGTGCGCAGCGAACTGCAGCACAACGGCCGCGTCTATCACCACGGCGGCGCGGCTGCGCCGATGCCCGGTATGCTTTAGAATCCGCCGCCACGCCCAGCCCTTCTCGGAGCGCGCGCCTTGACCGACCCAGGGAGTGATCATGCTTGAGCTCATCCAGGCCGGAGGCTGGTTGATGGTCCCGATCCTGATCGGTTCTGTCCTGGCCCTGGCCATCATCATCGAGCGCTTCTGGACCCTGCGCCAGCGACGGATCTTGCCCGCCGCCCTGCGCGGGCGTGCCCAGCGCCTGGCGCAGGAACCCGAGCTTGAGGCCCGCCACCTGGAGACGCTCAAGGAGAGTTCGCCGCTGGGCAGGATCCTCGCAGCGGGCCTGGCCAATCGGCATCACGGTCGCAGCGTCATGGCCGAGGCCATTGAGGATGCCGGCCGCCACGAGGCCCATCGGCTTGAACGCTACCTCAACACGCTCGGCACCATCGCCGCCATCAGTCCGCTGCTCGGTCTGCTGGGCACGGTGATCGGCATGATCAAGGTTTTTGGCGCGATCAGTGCCGAGGGTCTGGGGGATATGCAGGCGCTCTCCGGGGGCATTGCCGAGGCGCTGATCACCACCGCCTCCGGGTTGACCGTGGCCATTCCGGCGCTGATGGCGTATCGCTATCTCCGCGGCCTGGTGGACGAGCGTGTGGTGGAGATGGAGCAGGAGGCGATGCTGCTGCTCGAGGGCAGCGGTGCCGATCGGCGGAGCCATCCGTCCACGGGGCGAGGGGCGTCGGCTTGAATCTGCGCCGTGGCCAACGCCGGGACGAGCCGGAGCTGAACCTGGCGCCGCTGATCGACGTCGTTTTCCTGCTGCTGATCTTCTTCATGGTGACCACTACCTTCGTCGATCAGGTGGGTCTGGATATCACCCTGCCCGAGGCGGAGCAGGAGACGGAGGAGAGCCCGCCGCAACTGCTGGAGATCGGTATCAGCGCCGACGGGGAGTACTTCATCGACGGCGATCCGCTAGTTAACCGGGAGATCGAGACCCTGGTCCGCGCGCTGGAGGAGACCCTGCAGGAAGGGGAGATTGCCGGAATCGTCATCCGCGCCGACGCCGACGCGCCGCACCGGGCCGTGGTCCGGGCCCTGGATGGCGCCGGGCGCGCCGGCATCGAGCGCGTATCGATCGCCACCACCCGATCCGACGAGCCGTGAGGAGGTCGGTTTGAGCACGCACGCACAGGCCTCTGGGCAGCCCGTGCCGGACAGCGCCGAGACGCGCAAGGCCGATCGCAGGACCTGGCCGACATTCCGTCGGTTGTTCCTCGGGTATGTGCTCCCGCACTGGAAGGTGGGGGTGATCGCGATCCTGGCCATGCTGGCCCTGGCCGGTACGCAGACCGGCGTGGTGGCGCTGATCCGGCCGCTGCTTGATGACGGCTTTGTCGAGCAGGATGCGGCGACGATCCGCTTCTACGCACTCTTGCTGATTGTCTTCATCGTCTTCCAGGGGGTGGCGCACTTTACGTCGCATTACCTGATGACGTGGATCGGCCGGCAACTGGTCAAGCGGTTGCGGCTGGATGTTCATGACCGGTTGCTGGTGATGCCCAACTGGGTCTTCGACCAGCAGTCCTCGGGCCGACTGGTCTCCAAACTGACGTATGAGGCCGAACAGGTCGCCGGCGCGGTGACACGCGCGGTCCTGAGCCTGATCCAGGACGGGGCGCGGGTGGTCTTCTTGCTCGGGTACATGACCTACCTCTCGCCGTGGCTGATGCTGATCGTCCTTGGGGTTCTGCCCGTGGTCGGCGGGATCATCGCCTACATTACCAAGCGCTTTCGCAAGATCAGCAAACGCATCCACCACGCCGTCGGCGGCGTAGGCAGTGTGGCCGAGGAGAGTGTGCACGGTTATCAGGTGGTCAAGGCCTTCGGGCAGGCCGATCGCGAGCGGCGGCGCTTTGAGCGGGTCAACGAGCGCAACCGCAAGCAGTTCATGAAATTCATGGCCACCAAGTACGCCTCGGTGCCGCTCATCCGCCTGGTGGCGGGCATCGCACTGGCCGTGGTGATCTACCTGGTCACGGTGGATGCGGTGGTCGAGACCATCACGGTGGGGACGTTCGTCTCGTTCGCCGGCGCCATCCTGTTGCTGAACCCGCCCCTGAAGTCCCTGGTGGCCGTCAACGCGACCATCCAGAAGGGGCTCACTGCGGCGCAGAGCATCTTCGACGTGGTCGATGCCCCGCGCGAGCCGGATCATGGAACGCGCACCCTCGATCGCGCCGAGGGACGTGTCGAGTTCGCCGGCCTGCGCTTCTCCTACGACGGGCAGCGCGAGGTCCTGCGGGGCGTGGATGTGGACGTGCGCGCCGGGGAGACGGTGGCCCTGGTGGGTCCCTCGGGCAGCGGGAAGACCACGCTGGTCAACCTGCTACCGCGTTTCTATGAGCCGACCGACGGTGAGATCCGTCTCGACGGCGTCCCGCTTCACGAGTATCGACTCGCTGATCTGCGCCGACAGTTCTCGATGGTCGGGCAGAACGTGATGCTGTTCAACGCCTCCGTGGCGGATAACATCCGCTTCGGAGCCCAGGGTCCGGTGACCGATGAGCAGGTCCGCGCCGCGGCGGATGCGGCCAACGCCACCGGGTTCATCGAGGCCCTCCCGCACGGCTTCGAGACCGAGGTGGGGGAGGATGGGGTGCTGCTCTCCGGCGGGCAGCGCCAGCGCATCGCCATAGCCCGGGCCGTGCTCAAGGATGCCCCGATCCTGATCTTGGACGAGGCCACCTCGGCCCTGGATACGGAGTCCGAGCGGTACATCCAGGGGGCGTTGGAGCGGTTGATGGAAGGGCGGACGAGCTTCGTCATCGCCCACCGGCTCTCCACGGTCGAGAACGCGGACCAGATCCTGTTCCTGGACGGCGGACAGATTCTTGAGCGCGGCACCCACCGCGAGCTGCTCGAGCGCGGCGGGCGCTATGCCGGGCTCTACCGGATGCAGTTCGAGGACCGGACCGATCCGCCGGCGGAGGGATAGCTCGGTGACGCTGCCGCGGTTCTGGTTGGAGGATGGCCCCGCCGCCCGTGCGCTGGCGCCCCTGGCCGCGCTCTACGGGGGGATCACCGCACTGCGCCGTGGCCTCTATCGCCGGGGTTGGCTGGCCCGGCCAGCGTCCCCCGTACCGGTGGTGGTTGTCGGCAATCTCTTTGTCGGGGGCACGGGCAAGACCCCGCTGGTCGCCTGGCTGGTGGCGCGGCTCCAGGAGCGCGGCTGGCAGCCGGGGATCGTGGCCCGCGGCTACGGCGGGCGCGCTGGCAAGGGGCCCGTGGCCGTGAGCGCGGACTCGGATCCGGCACAGGCGGGCGATGAGCCGGTGTTGCTGGCGCGACGCTGCCGTGTTCCGGTTTTCGTGGGCAGTGACCGCCCGGCTGCGGTAACAGCGGCCGGGCAGGCCGGCTGCGATGTGGTGGTCAGCGATGACGGACTGCAGCATTACCGGATGCGGCGTGTTGCGGAGGTCGTGGTCCTGGACGCCGATCGTCGGTTGGGCAACCGGCGATTGCTGCCGGCAGGGCCGTTGCGCGAGCCGCCCGACCGACTGGCCACGGTGGATATGATCGCCGTCAACGGCGCCGCCGTGCCGGAGGGCGATTGCTTCTTCCACCTGCGCCCCTCAGCGCCGATGGCCGTGGATGGCAGCAACCGACCCTGGCCCGGTGGCGCGGTGCACGCGGTGGCCGGCATCGGCCATCCGGAGCGTTTCTTCGCCACCCTGGAGGAGGCGCAGATCAGCGTGGCGCAGCGCCACGTGTTCCCGGACCACCACGCCTTTGCACCGGAGGATTTGGCGTTTGCGGATGAGCGGCCCGTGGTCATGACCGAGAAGGACGCCGTGAAGTGCCGGACCCAGCCCCGGGCGGAGCGACTCTGGTACCTGCCTGTGGAAGTGGTCCCCGGACCGCAGCTGGCCGCTGCTACCGAGGCCCTGATCGATCGACTGGAGGCATCAGAGGGAGAACCATGAGCACGCCCGCATTCACCGTGGTGATCCCGGCCCGATTCGGGGCCTCGCGGCTGCCTGGCAAGCCGCTGGCGGATCTGCTCGGCGAACCGGTGATCCAGCATGTCCACCGGCGGGCCACGGAGAGTGGCGCCGCCCGGGTGGTGGTGGCCACCGACGACCGGCGGATTGAATCCGCCTGCACCGGCTTCGGGGCGGAGGTGCTACTGACCGCCGCCGACCACGCCACCGGAACGGATCGCATCGCAGAGGTCGTCGACCGACTGGCATTGCCGGATGAAGAGATCGTGGTGAACCTCCAGGGCGATGAACCGCTGATGCCCCCTGGGCTGGTGACGAAGGTCGCGACCGGACTGGATGCTGATCCGACCGCCGCGATTGCCACCCTGGCGACACCGATCGAGGGCGCCGGCGAGCTTTTCGAGCCGTCGGTGGTCAAGGTGGTGCGGAACCGACAGGGCCACGCGCTGTATTTCAGCCGGGCACCGATCCCCTGGGACCGGGACCGCTTCGCCACGATCGAGGACACCACCGTGGCAACCGGCGGTTGGTTGAGGCACCTGGGTCTTTACGCTTACCGGGCCGCTTTCCTGCGCCGGTTTCCCCAGCTTGAGCCGGCACCGCCCGAGCAGCTGGAGTCGCTGGAACAGCTCCGGGCACTGTGGCACGGTTTCGCGATCCAGGTCGCCGTCACCGAACAGCGCCCGGGTCCCGGCGTCGATACCCCGGCCGACCTGGAGGTGGTGGCCCGGCGACTCCAATCCAACGATCAAGGACAAGGGGACTATGTCTGAAGGCAAGATCCGTGTGCTGCTCGTGTGCATGGGCAACATCTGCCGCTCGCCGACGGCGGAGGGCGTCCTGCGTCAGCGCCTGCGCGAGGAGGGACTCGAGCAGCGGGTGGAGCTCGACTCCGCCGGGACCCACGACTTTCACGTCGGCAAGGGTCCCGACCAGCGCGCCCAGGAGGCCGCGCGGCGGCGGGGGATTGACATCAGTGATCTACGTGCCCGACAGGTCGATCGGCACGACTTTGAGGCCTACGACCTGATCCTGGCCATGGATGAGTCGAATCTGGGCATCCTTCAGGCCGATTGCCCGCCCAAGCACGCGGACAAGCTCGGGCTCTTCCTCGAGTACGCCCGTAACCGCAGGGAGCGTGAGGTGCCGGATCCGTACTACGGCGGGGAGCGGGGATTCGAGCACGTGCTCGATCTCATCCAGGACGCCGCGGATGGGCTGATCGAAGAGGTCCGCCGGCGCGGTTAGCCTCAGGCCGAGCAGGGCAGCGGGCGGCCGATGACCGCCCGCTGCCATCCTCTCGCCCGGCCAGGGGGCGGCGCCCGTTAGCTCGAGCGCTCGACGCCCTGATCCCTCTCCTCGGCCGGGGCGACCTCCTCCACGGACGATGCCGCCTCGGCGGTGGCCTCAGCCTCAGCGGGCGCCGCCTGCTTGGGACGGCGAGGGCGTCCGGAGCGGACGTACTTGCGGCCGCGAGCACCCTCGGAGGCCGCGACCTCCTCGGTCCCCCCGTCCGAGGGGGTGACGGCGCTCACCGGCTGGGATACCTCTGTCGACTCGGCGCTTGTCGGCTCAGCGCTGCTCGGCTGGGCCTCCGCCCCCGACTCCTTGACCGGTGCGGCGGGGGCGCTCGGCGCTTGGGCGCCTTCCTGAGACGGCGCGGCGTCGCCCGACTGCTCGTTGTTGGCCCCGTCGGCGCTCTGAGCATCGCTTTGCTCGGAGCCGTTTGATGAACGGCGACGACGACGACCGCCGCGACGGCCGCGTCGACTGCGACCGCTTCTGCCCGAGCGTGCCTCTGCGTTCTTCGTGGACTCGTCCTGTCCGCTTGCCTCCGCGGGGGTATCCTGCTGGACGGCGTCGGACTGGGTCTCGCCCCCCTCGCTGCTGGCAGCGGTCTTGCCTCCGCCCTTGCCGTTGCCCCCGTTGCGGCGCTTGTTGCCGGACGAGGCGCCCTTGCCACCGGAGCCGCGGGTCTTGCCTTCCTCCGCGGCGGTGGTGGCGTCACCAGAAGCACCACTGGAACCGGTCTCGGCGGCGCCCTGCGGGCTGCGCTGCTGCCCATTGCCGTTATCCGCCGAACCATTGCCCGGGGCACGGCGACTGCGCCCGCCGCCGCGGGACCGGCCCCCGCGTCGTGTGCCGCGCTTACCCTGGCCGGCGCCGCGTCCCTGCGTCTCGTCGGAACTCTCCTCATCGCCGCGGGCGCCGCGCTGCTTTTGCTGTCCGCGCTCCGTGTCGCTCCGGCCGAGGCGCTCGCCCTCGGGCGCACTCTGGAACAGAAGCCCCCGCAGTCGACGGAAGATCGAGCTCAGCGGGGCGTCATCGCCCTGACCCGCGGCAGCCGTATCACCGGATCCGGCCTGTTCCGTGGAGGGGGCAGGGCCAGGTGCCGGAGCGCTTGGGGTGACTCCCTGCACGGCAGGGGCTGCGGGCCGGCTGGCTGGCAGACCGGCCTCAACCACCGTGGGCTCCGGCGCCGGCGTGGCCAGGTTGTAGCTGCTGCCGTCCTGTTCCAGGCCCTCATCGGTGCGCACACGCTGGATGTCGTAGTGCGGGGTCTCCAGGTTGCGGTTGGGAATCAGCAGCACATGCACGCCGTAGCGGTTCTCAAGCTCCGCGATCTGGGCGCGCTTCTCGTTGAGCAGGAAGGTGGCGACCTCGATGGGGAGCTGTGCCAGCACGCGGCCGGTCTTCTCCTTCATCGCCTCTTCTTCGATGATGCGCAGGATCGACAGTGCCAGCGATTCGACGCTGCGCACCGTACCCTGACCGCCACAGCGCCCGCAGACCTCCTGGTGGGCCTCGCCGAGCGAGGAGCGCAGCCGCTGGCGCGACATCTCCAGCAGCCCGAAGCGGGAGATGCGCCCGATCTGCACGCGGGCCCGGTCCGCCTTGACCGCCTCGCGCAGGCGGTTTTCCACCTCGCGCTGGTGGCGCGGCGGGCCCATATCGATGAAGTCGATGACGATCAGGCCCCCAAGGTCGCGTAGGCGCAGTTGCCGGGCGATCTCGTCGGCAGCCTCGAGGTTGGTGTTGAGGGCCGTCTCCTCGATATCGGCGCCCTTGGTGGCGCGTGACGAATTGATGTCGATCGAGATCAACGCCTCGGTATGATCGATGGCGATCGCACCGCCGGAGGGCAGCCGCACGTCGCGCTGGAACGCCGACTCGATCTGGCTCTCGATCTGGTACCGGGAGAACAGGGGCACCGGGTCGGTGTAGTGCTTGAGCTTCTGCCGGTTGTACGGCATGACCTGGTCGACGAAGTCGCGCGCCTTGGCGAAGACCTCCTGGTCATCGACCAGGATCTCGCCAATGTCCGAGCGCAGGTAGTCGCGCAGGGCCCGGATGATGACGTCGCTTTCTTGATAGACCAGGAAGGGCGCCGAACGCTCGGCGGTGGCGTTCTGGATGGCGTCCCAGAGCTTGAGCAGGTAGTCCAGGTCCCACTGGAGCTCCTCGGTGCTGCGCCCGACGCCGGCGGTGCGCACGATCAGGCCCATGCCCTCGGGAACGTCGAGTTGGCGCAGACTTTCACGGATCTCGGCGCGGTCCGAACCCTCGATCCGCCGCGAGACGCCTCCGGCGCGCGGGTTGTTGGGCATGAGCACGAGGTAGCGCCCGGCCAGGCTGATGTAGGTCGTCAGCGCGGCGCCCTTATTGCCGCGCTCTTCCTTATCAACCTGGACCAGGACTTCCTGGTTTTCGCGCAGCCCGTCCTTCGGCGTGTTGCGTTCACCGTCTTTGGAGGTGAAATAGGCGGGCGCGATCTCCTTGAAGGGCAGGAAGCCGTGGCGCTCTGCGCCGTACTGGACAAACGCCGCCTCGAGGCTCGGCTCAACCCGGGTGATGATCCCCTTGTAGATGTTGGCCTTTTTCTGTTCGCGGGAGGGGGCCTCGATGTCGAGATCGTAGAGGATCTGGCCGTCCACGAGTGCCACGCGCAACTCTTCCGGTTGAGTTGCGTTGATCAGCATTCTTTTCATGGGTGCGCAATCTCCGCAGCCCTGCCGCCATCGCTGCCAGGCGCTCGGGGCGGATAGCACGGCAGTGCGGTATCGCACGCCTTGGCCACGCCGCAACGCCGGGGTCGGGCCACATCGGTG
>LKMJ01000745.1_pt1 | contig 26568 bp, 46 predicted proteins | sample 643391 | NCBI WGS metagenome assembly LKMJ01 (sample SAMN04112250, study PRJNA286221) | soda lake metagenome | biome: soda lake; feature: Kulunda Steppe; material: water; isolation source: sample PL-Br10 brine of Picturesque Lake | place: Russia: Kulunda steppe | collected 2010-07 | reverse complement strand
TGGCACGTTTCAGGTTACATTCCCATGCGCTGAGAGTTGAGACAAGAAGCTGGGAACATCACGATGGTGCCTGTGATAAGTGTGGCTTGCAGGCTATTCAAGATGAAAAACACGCACTTTTCTTGTGTCGTTGCACGCAAATGTGTTCGCTGAGGCTTCAATATGCAGACTTGTTTCACGATCTCCCTATGGCTCACAAAATTCCTGTCAATCAGACTGGAGCTTTTTATTTCTCTCAAGCTTGTTCTGAAGATGTCTTCAATTTTTTCCAGAAACAAACTAATGATTCCTATCGTTTTATTTCAAAGCTTATGGATATTTATATGATGGCTGGTGTTCACCAGCAACCTGATCAGTCAAACTACCTGGCTGAAGGTCAAACTTAAACTTGTAAACTTGTAAACTTAGAGCTCTTAGCCGTAGTGGTAGCTGAGCCTGAGCCGGCCTGCCTGCGGGCCAACTGGTAGCCCTAGCCTGAGCTGTCCTCGTAGCCTCGGGGGCGAACTCTGAGCTTGTTGGCTTTTCTGGCAGTTCTCCTTTTCCTAGCGTTTTCCAGCTCTTCTGCCTTTCCTGCCTTAAGGACATTGTTGTGTCCGCACGCGTCGTGTAACAAACAAACAAACAAACACCACCTTGCTTGAATTTTGATGGTTTTGGTTGCAGGCCTGTCTGGCCTCAGCTAAGCTGCCCTTGTTTTGCAGGTACAGCATTGTAATCTTCACTATTGCAGACAGCAAGCTCACTTTTGCCTACTAACACCTTTCATTAGAGCGGGTTTGAAGCCTTTTAAAGGAGCTTAATGAAAATCTTGGGTTAGGCTCATCTCCTACCACCCTTCTTTTTGTTCACACCTCCCTTCGCCCCTAAACTTGTGCCCTTGCCACCCTTGTCTGGTCTCCCTTTGCCCTTGCCACCATCCCCGCCATCCTTCCCCTGGCTGCCCTTCTCTTTAATGAGGCCCTTTTTCTTGGCAGCCTTTGAGTACCTGCAATTAAAAAAAAGGCACAGTAAGGGGGACAAACCAGCATGAGGACTCAAAGGGCAAGAGTGATGATTTACAGGAATGTGTCTTAAACGTTATAGTAGTGATGGGTACTGATCGGTCCCAAGCCTCACCTTGCTAAACAGTTGTGGCAGAGGCTCTGCAGATATGTACACACTCGCGGGCTCACTTGCTACAGCATGCATGGCATAACAGACTTGCCCATCTGCTGATAGAGGGCAGCACGTTCTTCAGCAGACTCAAAATATGAACACCTTGCATGCGATGTAACACCATAAGACAAGCGGCAGCAGGACAAGAGCACGTAGTGTAAGTCCAAGTCCACATGCATGCGTGCACACAGACGCATGCACACGTACATACACACGCATACACACACAGACACGCGAGCACGCACATGTACATGAACCTACGTAAACACACATGCATGCACGCACGCACGCACGCACATGTGTACTAACACTGGGACAACTTGCGCTGCACAGGAAACAGTACTCTGTAGTTACGCCGACTGCTCCTTCAACCTCTGCTCACTTGCTCTCAGGACAGCTACAGCCCAGCACCACACAACCACTCACAGCAATTCCTTGTCGTTGCGCCTCTCCTCACGTGCGGCCGCCTCATGCTTATTGATGGCCTTCTGAATGTCAATCACATCATCTGCACGCTCTCTCAAGAATCGGTCTGCCAAGGATGTCATCTGGCGGCAGCGGGAAACAGATAAGGTATGTGTGGGCGAATCGAGGAAATCCTCATGCTAGGCATGGGCCAGATATTGGCAGCAGGAGAGGTCGGGAAGACAGAAAGAATTGAGCCGCGCCAGCAAATCAATGAGTTTATGTGGCGGCAGCGGGATACAGAAAAGGGAGGTGTGGGCAAATAGAGTGAAGTCTTGTGTTGGCCAGGATGGTGGCAGCAGGATAGGTAATGAGAAACCATCAATGTCTTGAGCAATGCCAGTGAAATTCCCTTCCTTGCATAGGATTCCCGTCAATCCGCTGCGCCTGACTCCGCTGCGCCTCCTGACTCCGCTGCGCCGCCTGCACTCTGCGGCACACTTGATCACCCCACAAGCGAGCCAGCAGAAATTTCTTTCTGATCACTTTGAGTGACACATGTGAATAAATCATGTATTTGTGCACGTCCTTTGATATGGTGCCCTTCAGTTGCTCGGTTTGCTGAATCCTTTCTTCATGATCTCCACCAATGTTTGCATAAACTCTGGACTTAGTATGTCGATGGAGCAGATGGGTCGTCTTTGAGGGAGGGAGCCGCAGTAACCTCTGGTGCTGCTAGCTCATCACACGGATGTCATCGTTGGTGTGTACGTGTGCGTGTGAAGGATGCGCTCAGCTTTCTCAGCACTTGGTCCGTAAGTGGCCGTCAGGGCCCCGCCAGTCACAAGCAACACAGGCACTGCTGCCCATTCATGCGCATGCCCATGGCCCTGTCCATTCATAGTCAAGCCTTGCGCCCTCGCACCCATCTGTCCCCACCTGCCCGTGCTCTGCCTTGGTGTCTGTTGCCGATAGGAACTTGCGACGCTTGCCCAGTGGCTGCCGCTCCCCCGGCTTCTCCCCCTTCAGCGCCTTGTCGAACTTGCCCATGGATGCTGTGGACACACCACTCATGCGCGAAGCCAGCTTGATCTGTAGGCGCATGCGCGGCCATCTCCATTGTGTGAGCGTGTGTTTAGGGGGAAGGTGTGCGATCGTTGCATTCAGAACCAAATTTGCAGCACGGACAGCTGCAAGATACTAGGCTTTCACACACCAGTTGCTGGGCAGCTGGCAATTATGGGATTGACCAGCTCACATGCAAAGCGCCTGTTGGCAAAGACACTGTGGCAAAGATGCCTGCACCAGTGCTCATAGCCAGGATTGCAAGTTCACACACAGGATTGCAAGCATCAACACTCAGTGTTGATCTACATGTGGGGACATGCAACTCCTGCCAGGAGCGCCATTGGCAAGAGAGAAGTAGGTAGGCAACATTTGTCTAAAACACTGGCATTCAGGCTCTAGTGCCATTGTACATGTGCGGCACAGGTCACTTGTGTGCACACACGCTCACACATACACGCGTGCACACAAACACACACACACACACACACGTGCACAAAACACACACACATTCGCAGCAAACATTGCCAATGACAGCGAAACAATGGTCAAGCAGAAGCGCACCTCCTCCTGTAGCTCCTTCCTCTTTTGCTTTGGCAGTGCACGCGGCCCGGCGGCCTTGCTGTTGCTGCCCGACCCCGGACCCAACGCAGAAGTCAGCTTTAAGGTGGCTGGCAGTTGGCCTTGCTGGTCTGCCAGCTTGGCATTCTGCAGCTGCGATTTTTTATTGATGGCAACACGCTTCTTCTTGCCCTCTGCCAGCTGCGTGAAAGGGTCCTCGACGCCCGTCTGCACGCACAAAACGCATGTGCGTGCGTGTGTGCACACATGTGTGCACCACCAGCAAGCTTAAACATGTGCGTGCTTGCATGCATGCATACTTATCAAAGTCAAGCATTTGTGCACATGCTAATATGTGTGGAGGGTGCAATGCAGAGCTTGTCATCGCGGCGCATGGCTTAAACCCTACATCAGCGCTTGCATTCGCTGTATCTTGTGCCCCATTTTGCATGCACGGATTTCTCTCTCATAAACCCTGCATGCCCATGCCTCACGCAACACACAAGACAAATGCTTGAACAACATTGCCCAATCCAACCCAACTTGGTGCCTAAGCATGTGCTTTGGGCAGTCAAGCAGCACCATCCTGGGCATACTTCCCTTTCTGAAAATTCCAGCATCACACCTGCTCCCCAGGCTTGGCCTCAATGATGGGGACGTCCAGCTCATCGTTGGCTTTCTTGTACCCGTGCCTCCTCCGCCAGGACTGCGAAGCCTCGTCCCACTCCAGCTTGCTTTCCCGCTTGCGTTTCTGGATACCCTTTTGCGCTGCGAATTTCTCCCATTTCGTTGGCGGCTTAGGCTTTGGTAAAGGCTTCTCCCGAGGCAGCAGGGTCTTGGCCGCCGGCAGCTGGACCATTCGTCCTCCTTTGATGGGCTCTCCAGGCAGCTGGAAGAGCTGGGTAACCAGCGTCTGGGCCATACCCCGCGCAGTCTCCAAGCATACTTCTTCCCTGTTGGAACCTTGGTAGGCTTCCGCATCAATGGGTGCAGGATCCCAAGCGCTCAGGTTTCCGAGATCAATCTCCAGCTGCCCCTGGCTCTCCTCCCTATGCGGACCAGCAACCAAGCCATGCAATCAAAGCAGCAGGTTATAATACAACCTTGCCATGACATGCTGAGCACTGCAGCAAGCAAGGTTTTTCCTGCGAGCTGTTGAGATGACAGGCACATGAACAGCCCCTACCCCGCCAACAAGCCCAGCTGCTCTGCTGTGATCTTGATCGGCCCTCCTAGCTGCTGGCTCTGGGACTGCAGCAGCTGCGGCTCTGGGGCCGCCATGCTGCTTGCCCTACAAGGCAAACTGAACTCTACAGCTACAACCTCAACTGCACAGCTTAAAACTTTTTGTGACACTTAAAATTTTAAACAAAACACCCCCTCTCTCTTGTTTTGTTTTGTTTTGTGTGTTAAGTAGCGAATTAAAATAAATTAACGAGAAGAAATATTGAGGGAAAGAATTATTTATTGTGTGCTAGAAAACTGGCTCTCCGCGCTACGCTGCTCAAAAACATGGCGCTGCGCATGCCCAATGCCGCCTTGTCTGGCTTGAAGGGCGTGGATAGCCAGCGTGTGGCCCGGCACCTGGCCCCCCTCGCAACTCCCTCTGTGCGGGTACGCACTAGGCTTTCCACACCACGGTGGCCAAGGTTGATCACGCTCTTGGCCAAGCCGGATGCTCTAACTTGTGGACTTAATGCCCTGCGTAACCAAACATAACACTGCACTGGCCCAAATTCTCACCACACATTTGCTTTCCTCCCTGTATTGTCTCCAACAGGGTGCTTGCAGTGTCGCCAGCAGGAGCGCAGGCTCCCTATTGCGCCAGGATGTGAAGCCATGCTTAAGTAGAGGTAAGCCTTCCCTGCGCGTGCACGCGTGGGCAAGGTAGTAGAAAGCGCCGCTCTAGGCCTGGTGCCTAACTTTCACAGCCTCGCATGGCCATCTGTGGCCCTGAGCTCATACCACAGTTTTGCTTTGGCAGCTGGGAATATTGAGGGTGCTTGTTGTTTGTTTACCATCCATGCTGTTCCGAGAACACGCACAAAGTCAGAGACAAGGCAAATGTCGGTGCATGACGAGTGCTGTGCTGCATCAGGACTCATCCTGAGTACTCTAAAGGGGGATGCTGATGCAGCACGTGTGCTTGAGCAGCACTGCTTCTTCTTAAACTAACGTGTCCTGCAAGCAGACAGTTTTCCTAGCAGTTTTCCTGGTCTGTCTTGCTGCATGCCCTCAAGTTCCGACACACGGTGCATGTGAACAAGGGCCTGTACATGCACGCCTGTCTGCACGCATGTGCAGAAGCGCACGCCTGCGTGCTCAAACGCGCAACTACCTGCGTGTGCACATAGGGAGCCAAGAAATTGGCGTGCAGGGAGTCCCTCATTAAATGCCCAGACAAGCCCTGCGCATGCATCGGACATGCGCATGCACCCTCACACATATGCACTTTGTGCCTGGTTGTACGCCACTAACTCACTTGGTCACTGCACTGCACTTACTTGCACACGGCAGGTATCATGCCCTCCATGGGGCTGCGCGCTGCGGCGTGGCGAGGCACCAGCTTTGCCGCCACTGTGGATGCGCCCCCTGCCGCACCCCCCGCTCCGGCCTCCGCAGTCAAGGAGGCGCATGGGTTTGAGCTCCAGCGCCACAAGTGGATCAAGGAGTACGACTCCCACATGCTCGTCTACAAGCATAAGAAGACGGGTGGGTAGCAGGCAGGCCGCGCAGCAGGCCACCCTCTGGCCACCTACTGGCTGCCTGTGGTTTACCTGACGAGTTGTGCAGGCTGTGTGTTGCAGGCCTGCTGAAGGCAGTGGGCCTTGTGGCACCTGGAGCAGGCATGAAGGCTGTGTGTTGTAGGCCTGCTGAAGGCAGTGGGCCTTGTGGCGCGCGGAGCGTGCGTGAAGGCTGTGTGTTGTAGGCCTGCTGAAGGCAGTGGGCCTTGTTGTTGGCGCGCGGAGCGTGCGTGAAGGCTGGCCCCTGGTTGCCAGAGACACGCGCGCAGCCCTGCCTGCAGACCATGAGACACGCGCGCAGCCCTGCCTGCAGACCATGAGACACGCGTGCAGCCCTGCGTGCAGACCATGAAGGGCAGGTGTTCGGTGTCTGATGCTGAGTCCACCCTCATGGGTGTGCCGAAAGGCGTGTGCTCGCCAGATGATGGGCTGGCAGCCGCCATGACTGCCACAGGGGCCAACTGAAAGGTGTCATGTGGGGCTGGTGCGCAGAGGGTCAAGATGCGCTGCTGGATGCGCGGCGCGGTGCAGCATGTCTGGCGGTGCAGCATGCTCGCTCCGCCCATCGCAGGCAAGCCCAGCCCGCGCTTGTGGGCCATGCGCGCCCTGCAGCCTCTGGCTCAGGGTCACGCGCTCCTTGTACATCATTCAGTGGCCAGGTATTGGAGGATTAGTTGTGGGCCAGAACTGTGGCAGGGCGTGCACACATCCTCCCATCCTCCTGACAATGGCTGTGCTGCGGGCTCCGCCTCTCAGGTGCTGAGGTCATCAGCGTGGTGAACGACGATGAGAACAAGACCTTTGGCGTGGTGTTCCGAACGCCGGTGAGTACCCAGTGGGGAGGCACCAGGTCTGCAGTGCTGCAGCACCCGCCGCTCCCTCACCCCTCCCTCCCTCCCTCTGCTGCCAGCTCTGGCTGAGGCAGCTCGCTCGCAGACCACAGCCGCGCATCTCCCGCTCTGCTGCAAGGTGTGACTGTCACAGCCGCGCACCCCCCAGCCCGTGTGTGTGCCACATGCACACGCCCCGCCACGCGCGCAGGTGGACAACAGCTACGGCATCCCCCACATCCTGGAGCACTCTGTGCTGTGCGGCAGCAGGAAGTATCCCATCAAGGTGAGCTCGCCCCCCGCGCGGCAACCTGTAGTGCTGTAGGAAAACACCCTGTGGTGGTGGCTGGCACGTGGCCTGCAGGCAGCCCTGGTGTGCACCTGAGCCCTGACTTGCTCCTGGGCCTAGGCCAGTAGCTGCGCAGCTGCGGAAGTGGGAGGCATATGGGCTGCCATCGTGTTTGCTGTGTTGGTGCTGTGCCAGTACGTGCCTGAGCTGAGAGGCCTGTCCCGGGGGCTGTCATCACTGTGCCAGCTCGCGCCGGAAGCATATGCCTGGCCTGTCATCACTGTGCCAGCTCGCGCCGGAAGCATATGCCTGGCCTGTCATCACTGTGCCAGCTCGCGCCGGAAGCATGCCTGGCCTGTGTCAGAGAAGCTGTCTGCATGGCTGAGCTGCTCTGGTGCAGTGCGGATGCTTACCATGTTGCACCAGGTCACACCATGTTGCACCAGGTCACACCATGTTGCACCAGGTCACACCATGTTTGCACCAGGTCACACCATGTTGCACCAGGTCACACCATGTTGCACCAGGTCACACGCAGCACAGGTGTAAGCTGTTGGGCTTGCCCTGCCCGGGAAGCTGGCAGGTGTGTGTGGGGGAGCGTGTGCCTGTGCGCGTGCGCGCCTGCTGCCTGCAGGGGCCATTTGTGGCAGGCTCTTGCAGGTGCGCCTCGTGTGCGCGCTCACACGTGTGAATGGGTGTGTGGGTCTTCCTTTGTGCGTGCACGTATGCTTGCCTGCTGCCTGCTACTTGCAGGAGCACTTTGCAGCCGGACTTTGCCGCTGGCTTGCTTGTTAATGCTCGGGCTTGCAGGAGCGCTTCGTGGCAACTTTGCGTGCTGATGCTTGTGGGGCCTGTGCGCGCGCCTGCTGCCTGCTGCCTACTGCCTGCAGGAGCCCTTTGTGGAGCTGATGAAGGGCTCCCTCAACACCTTCCTGAATGCCTTCACCTACCCAGACCGTACGTGCTACCCGGTGGCCTCCACAAACAAACAGGTGGGTCCAGGCTTTCGCGCGAGCGCTGCGCTAGGCACGGGCCCAGGCATGTGCGCGTACGCTGTGCTAGGTGTGGGCCCAGGCACGTGCGCGTGCTGCGCTGGACTTGGAGCCGGGCGCGCGCGTGCGTGCGCTGCGCTAGGTGCGGGCCCAGGCATGTGCGCGTGCGCTGTGCTGGACGTGGAGCCAGGCATGTGGAACCACTGTTCCGTGCGTTGCTCTGAATATGGAACTAGTTCTATGTGAGAGCGCTTGATGTAAAACCAGTCTCTCGAGCGTAGCGTTGGTTGTGGAGCCAGATGTGAGCGCCTCAGATAGCTCGGGAAGTTTTCTTCCTTGGAAAGAAAACTTTTTGAGCTATCTGAGGCGCTGCGTGTGGAGATTCCGGAGGTTGCAGCTTTGGGTGCCTCCGGAGGGTCTGTCGCGCGCACAGGGCCTGATCATCCAGAGGAGTCACTGCTGGGAAGTGCGCCTCCTTAAACATGAGTCCTTTGAAGCGTATTGTAGGCGCCAGGCGTGCACAAGTGGTGCACACTGCAGCTTTTTGAGGGCAGCCCTTTGCCGTGCACAAAGCTGCGTACATTCAGAACTGCATTATTTGCAGGTTTGTATGTGTGTGAGAGACATGTCTTGAGATGCGGAGAGCAGGTTGATGCAGCGTACAGGTGTGACGGGACGCATGAGTCCTGCTGGCAATTGCTGAGGGGTCCCCATGCCTGGATGGGCGCTGCGGGGTCATGATCGCATGCGCCTGCTGCCTGCCTGCTTATCCCACGCAAGACTTCTTTCTACAACCGGTTGGATGTGCACCAGGATACCTGGCTGGGCACCACCTCACAGCTGCGCGTGCGCGCGCCTGCTGGGTGCCTGCTGCTTTTCCCACGCAAGACTTCTTTCTACAACCAGTTGGATGTGCACCGGGATACCTGGCTGGGCACCACCTCACAGCTGCGCGTGCGCGCGCCTGCTGCGTGCCTGCTGCTTGTCCCACGCAAGATTTCTTTCTACAACCAGTTGGATGTGCACCGGGATACCTGGCTGGGCACCACCTCACAGCTGCGCGTGCGCGCGCCTGTGCTGCGTGCCTGCTGCTTTTCCCACGCAGGACTTCTACAACCTGGTGGATGTGTACCTGGATGCCGTGTTCCACCCGCGGTGCATCAACGACCCCAAGGTGTTTGAGCAGGAGGGCTGGCACTACGAGCTAGACAGCCCGCAGGTGAGCCTTCCCCCGGCCACCGCGGCCATGTTCGCACCCCCCCGCGCCTGCACGTGCCTGTTGTGCGGGCTAGGCTGCAAGCGCTGCTGTTGCTGCCGCAGCACCCCCGCGAGTGAGGCAAGCTTCTGCTCAGCTGGGCGGCAGGGAGTGCTGCGTGGCGGCACGTGCCGGCACATGCTGCACCAGCTTGGACCGGCGGTGCGGCTGGCAGGCAAGCACAAGCGCTGGCTTTGATGAGCCCCCTTTAGCTGCTCATGGTGCTTTTTGGGGCTCTGTGGTGCTCCCAAAGGGTAGCATGCCTGAGGGTGTATCTTGCGCATGCAGTCCTTGCGCACCACATGCAGCACGGCCCGGCACCTCGTTTGCCGCATTAAGGCCTTGTTCCGCAGTTACACGGCCTGGAGGCTCGCTTGCCCACAATAAGGCCCGGTGTGGCAGCAACAGTGCCTGGCAGCTCGCTTGCCTGCAAGGTTGCCTGCTGTGCACGACCCAAACGACCTGTGTCTGCCCAGCAGCTCATGTAGGTGCCAAGCATGCATCCAGCAGCCGCGCACTTCTCTATCACAATTCAAGCCGGGCAAGCTGCCACTGCTGGCAGGGGGCATTGTCACGCCTTTCGATTCATTTGCCTGAGGGACAGACAGTTTGATGGGGCACACTGCTGGTGTGCCTGGACCTGTGATGTGATGCCGCTGCGCTGGGGGCTGCCTGCTTGCACAGGATACGCTGACCTTCAAGGGCGTTGTGTTCAACGAGATGAAGGGCGTGTACTCCTCCCCAGATAGCCTGTTCTACCGCGCCGTGCAGCAGGCCCTGTTCCCACAGAACACCTACAGGTGTGGCCCGGGCCCGCACATTGCTTCTACTCTGCAGGGAGTGCCCTCTGAATGCTGTATAAGCATGCAGCGCCCTTGGCGTCCGCACCAGTGACGTCCAAGCCATCCACACACCCGCTGGCAGGCTGCACCTCGGGCATGTTATTGTTGTCGTCAGGGCAGGAGCAGTGCTTGCGGCTATCCCGTGGCTTAGGGAGCACACCACTGTGCACGCAGCCCTGGCCGTGCTGCAGTCCCGCGGCTCTCCAATGATGGCGCTCACACTGAGGCACAGAGGAATGGTTTGACAGCGGGCATGTGTGCTTGTGTTCCCATGCCTGCAGCCACGACAGCGGAGGCGACCCCAGGGCGATCCCCAGCCTCACCTTTGACCAGTTCCAGGTGCGAGTGCAAGCCCTGATCTCAGCTCACAACCGAGGAGGCCACATGCAGGTGGTCGTCGCTGGCTACGCTGCACGCTTCAGGCGGGGCCTAAAATGAGTGCTTGCTTGCCAGAGGCTGCGGTGCAACAGCGGAAAGGCAGCTGTGGCTGCCAGCCATGCGTAAGGCCCGCGCGCAGCGGTGGCTGCGTGCTGGTGCTGCGCCGTGCTTCGCCTGAGCAGTGCCGTCATGTGGTGCTTGAGCACATGGGGGTGCCACCAGGGGGGAGCACAGCCCAGCCTTACTGAGGATGGATGCTTGTAGGGCGGGGGTCCAAGGCGCAGGTGTTGATGGGTGTGGGTGGTCCTTCGGGATCGTGATTGGACCATGCCCAACGTGTAGGTGGACGGCTGCAAGTCCGATCATAAGCAAGTGTCGTGCTTTTGGGAGCCTTGCACCGTGTGCACTCCCTGGCGGAATGTGCACTGTGTGCACTGTGCACTGTGTGTGCACTCCCTGGCGGAATGTAAATGCCCCTCCCCCCCCCGGAACTGGCCTGTGGCATGGTTGTTGGGCCTCCTCTCGTATTATGCGCACCTGCTGTGGTACAGCAGGCTCGGTGCACAGCAGCACCTCCTGCAACGCTGGGAAGGCCTTGCACGATGATTCATGTTGGCCTTGCGTGTGCTTGAGCGTATCAAGGATTTGGGACAGGGCCATGGCCAGGAGGCTGAATGTGGCTGCCTGGTGTCAGTAGTACAGAGACCTCGCCTTCGTCCGATTGGGTGGCTCACACTACACCTCTGAATGCATGGAATGACAGGGGCAGGCTTCGATTCAGGTAGGCTCCACAGACGCTTCACGACCACTGTGTTTCCGTCAGCAGCGCATGCTTTGCCGCATGCCCAATGGGTGCCGGAGCTGGGAACTTTCCGTGGGTTCCAAGTGGAGCCTACCTGGGGAGGTGGAGGTGCACTGTTGCACTGTGCTCTTGCCAGCAATCGTAGGGAATCTTTGTAAGCCGCCTTACATCAAACACCAGACTGAGGCGAGGTTTCTGAACCAGCTACACACTGCCACACCCGGACTCCTCTCCGTCACCCCAGCCCTAGCCTGAATGGCACAAGACTGCGGCTGTGGGTCACTGGACCGGCGGCTGTGGGGTGCCGGGGTTCCAGGGCATGCACTAGCTCACACAGGAAGCTCACAACGGAGGATCGTATGATGGACCCGCCATCCAACAGCTTGATGCCAACCTCCCCAGGGGGAATTTTGGTCGTGCAGGCAGCGCGCCGCCCCGAGGCTTTGCCTTGTTTGGGTCTTCCAAGGGGCCTTGTGCCGAATTGGAGGCGGCCCATGCTCATGTTCCGTGCACATGTCCTGTGGTCATGTCCTGTGCTCATATCCTGTGCTCATGTTCCGTGCACATGTCCTGTGCCCATGTTCTGGGTGCACACGCTGCCTCTGGGGTGGGCTTGCAGGACTTCCACTCCAAGTACTACCATCCCTCCAACGCGCGCTTCTGGTTCCATGGCGACGATGCGCCAGTGGAGCGTCTGCGCATCCTGGCGGAGTACCTGGACGAGTTTGAGCGCAAGGAGGTGCGTGCATGTGTAGGCGTGTTCATGTGTGTGCGTGTGTAGGTGTGCTTGCCTGTGTGAGTGTGTGCGCATATGTGTGTTCAAGTGTGTGCATGCACGTCTGGGGTTGGGTACGTGTGGATGCCCGTTTGGGTGTGGATGCCCGTGTGGCATGTGTGTGCCAGCGTGCACCCGCCTTCTATGTGTGATTTTGCTCTGAGCACAGACAGAAGGCCTTACTCCTCCTACAGTGTCGCAGCTTTCTAAGGTTTTGCAAGGCAGTGCGCCAATGCCCGCCACCTGGGGGACCAACGACACCTGGGTGTGGGTGTGCTGCACTTGGGAGGCATGGTGTGCACGCAACTGCTGCGCATCTGCTTGCACCACTTGCTTGTGCGACTGACATGCACATTGTCCTTGCACCAACATCCGAAGTGGGTCAACCAGAGCAGATCAACCATGTGACTGGTGCACCTACATGCTCACGCACGCACACACACACACCCCATGCTCACTTACGTAAACACATGCATCCTCACACGTTAGCTGAGGCAAACTCATGCACTTGTGCACGTGCCGCAGGTGTCCAGCTCGGTGGCCACGCAGCCCTTGCTGACTGAGCCCCGGCGCGTGACCGAGTACTACGCAGCAGGTGCGGCTGCGCAAGGGCAGATGTCTTGTGTGTGCTTGCAGAGGCTTGCTAGACTCGTGGTTGCAAGGGCGCAGGGGAGAGCTGTGAGCTGTGTGCTTGCAGAGGCTTATGCTAGACTCGTGGTTGCAAGGGCGCAGGGGAGAGCTGTGAGCTTCCAGGAGCTGGCTGTGGTGCGGGGCAGAGTGCAAAGCGCTGGGAGCGTGATTTCATCAGAGCACAGGCCCAAGTCAGGAAGTGGGATGTGCTGGGAGTGTGGGACCTTGTCAAGCCGGGGAGCAGCTGGGGGAGTGTGTCTGTTGAGTGCGACGCTGCGCTGCAGGTGGGATAGTGTTGCAGCCACACCTGCCAAGGCCGGCAGTCCCAGGCGTGTTGTGCCAAGCTCCCGCCTGCCTCGCGCATGCGCGCCACGCATGCAGGCCTGTTTCCCCTGGGTAACGCGCGTCCTCTCAAGCCATGCATGTGTGTGTGTGTTGGGTGTGTGTGTGTTGGGTGTGTGTGTGTGTTGGGTGTGTGTGTGTTGGGTGTGTGTTGGGTGTATGTGTGTGTGTTGGGTGTGTGTTGGGTGTGTGTGTGTTGTGTGTGTGTGCATGTGCGCGCGTGCACGTGCGCGTGTGTGCTCACTTACTTGCCCTGCGTCTCATGCATGCCTGTACCCACTCGTGCTGTGCCCCGTGCGCACGCATGCTCACCTGTGTATGCGTGTGTGTGTGTGCGTGTGCGTGTTCACGCTCAGACCTGTGCCAGTGCGCCCCGGTGCTGCAGGCGAGGAGGCGGATCCCAGTGAAGCCGGCAAGGCGTATGTGGGCATGAACTGGGTGATGGAGGACAAGGAGATCGATGTGGAGACGGAGCTGGCGCTGGGCTTCCTGGACTACCTGATGCTGGTGCGCTGCACTGTGGGGTTGGGGGAGTTCGCGTAGGGTACTGCGCCTGGCTGTTTGGTGCGGACATTTTTATCTAACTTTGAGGGGGGGAGGAAAGGGGGGGCAGCTTATGTGTAGATGTGTGCAAGGGTGTGTGCATGTGTCTGTGGAGGAGGGGCAGAACAGGGCACTATTGGGGCAGAGTGTGAGGGCTGGTGGTTCAGGGGTGGCTGACCCTGAGCCGCCCTATCCAGCCCTACCCGTTGCTTTGCTTGTGTAGCGCACCCCCCCCTCCCCCCCCCCGCACACACACACACATACAGGGCAAATGGTGCCCTGGAGAAGATGGGCACGTGACAGGCGGTTCCAGAGGAGGGAGTTGACGTGCATGAAGGCGCACACTGGCCATGGGTGCGTACCTGCAGTCCCCTCACGCTTTTGCCCTGCTGCTGGTGCGTGCGGCCTTTTGCTGCAGGGCACCAATGCGTCCCCCCTGCGCAAGGCCCTGAACGACAGCGCGCTGGGCTCCGCCCTGCTGGGCGGCGGCATGGACGATGAGCTGAAGCAGCCCATCTTCAGGTGTGTGTGATTGCATGTGTGCCATGCATGTGCCAAGCTCCAGCTAGCACTTGTGCGTACATCATGCTTGCGCATGCGTCTCTGCGAGCCCGTGCTGTGCGGCCTAACTCAGCAGAGTCTTCTTCATTGGCCTTCATTGGCCTTCATTGGCCAGATGGCGAAGAAGCTGCTCTCATTAGATGGCTGGCGTCGCCCGTGCTTGCCTGAGGCCCATCAAGCCCTGTCACTTCCACACACTAGCAACCAGGCCACGTGTGCAGCACGAGTCGGCCGTGTACACCAAATGCCAAAAAGCCCCAAACACTTCTGCTGCCCAAGCCCTCTTCTGGTGCTAGCTCATGCTGCCTGCCGTCTGATGGGATACACACACACGCACGCTCATATGCACACGCGCGCAAACACACACACGCACACACACACACGACGGCGCGCACCCACCCTGCCACCCTGCAGCCTTGGATTGAAGGGCATGGACCCCGCCAACACCGAGAAGCTGGAGAGCCTGATCCTGACCAAGCTGGAGGAGCTGGAGAAGTCTGGGTTCAGCGACTCAGCTGTGGAGGCCGCCATCAACACCATCGAGTTCAGGTGCGGCTCGCGCAGCCCAGGGTTGGAGGCATGCCCCTGTGCGTGGTGCGCCCCTGCGTGCTTTGCTGCCACGTCATCCAGGCACAGGAGTGGCCCAAAAAGAACAGCCTGGGCAAGAGCCCTGCACAGGGAAAGAATCCCATGGGCAACAGGGAGACAATCCCATGGGCAAGAGCCTGGCACAGGGAGAGATTCCAATGGGCACAGGGACAGAATCCCGTGGGCAACCAGCGTGCACGGGTCCTGCTGTGCACGTGCCTCCCTACACGCCTCTCCTTACCTCCTTGCATGCCCTTCCTGCGCACCCTGCCTGCCTCCCTGCACACCCTCCCTGTTCCCCGGTATGGCCTTCTTGCCTGCCTGCATCTGTCGCCCCCTCAGTGCATACACCCTCCCTGCCTCTTTCAAGCGCCGGCCTGTGCCTGTGCCTTGCAGCCTGTGCCTGTGCCATGCAGCCTGCACCTGCGCCTGCGCCATGCAGCCTGCACCTGCGCCTGCGCCATGCAGCCTGCACCTGCGCCTGTGCCATGCAGCCTGGGCCTGTGCCATGCAGCCTGCACCTGCGCTTGTGCCAATGCGCCTGCGCCCGTGCCATGCAGCCTGCGCCTGTACCATGCAGCCTGCGCCTGTGCCTGTGCCCTGCAGCCTGCGCGAGAACAACACCGGTAGCTTCCCCCGCGGCCTGAGCCTGATGCTGCGCGCTATGAACGCGTGGATCTACGACCGTGATCCTCTGGTACCCTTGCAGGTATGTGCACGTGCACGCGCACGTGCACGCGAGTGCGCATGTGTGCCTGTGTGCGCGTGGGTGGGTGCATGCTTGTTTGCACATGTGTGCATGGGTGTGTTGTGTGTTGGCTTTTGCACGAGCCCACATGCGACTTTGTGTGCGTCCGTGCCTGAATGTGTGCAAGAGCAGCAACAGTCCCTCTGTTTCAGCAAAAGCACTCGCGCGTGCTGTGCCCATGTGCATATGACCACATGCGTGCCCCTCCAGGCATTGTTGGCACACCGCTCGCGTTTGCACCCTGTGCGTTTTCATGAGAGCAACCCGAGGCTCCTGTGCTCCACTATTTGTGCCGCCTGTGCCTCGTGTGCGCTTGAGAGGCCGCATGCGCTTCCTCAATTCCGGCACGGCGGTGTGAAGCAAAGGCGGGGGGCAGCGCTTGAGCACCCGCATGGACCCAGAGCTCCGCCTGCACAAGAGCAGCCCCCGGTTCTGTGTGCACTCTGGGGGCACGCCCTGGGGGCACGCCCCGCCCCTGGGCTCCAAGCAGGCAGACGAAGCAAGCGCCTGAAGAGGGCAGGCAGGGGGCATGCCGTTTCATTCTACCGCACTTCAGCTGAAGCTGAGGCAGGAAGGGGCTGCATTCAAGCTGTGTGCGCTGAGTGAGCTGCACTCGGCTATGGGTTGTTTCAGGAGCGCCTCGAGCACAGTTTCGCAGCAGATTTTGTGCAGGTTTTGGATCCCTCTCATCTGTGTCGCCCAGGTGGAGCTTGGAGCACGGAATTGTTTGTGCCTACAGCTGCAGGGCACCGGTGGGGCGCTGGGTGCATATGCCACTCGGCTTGGTGAACCCTTGGAAGGAAGGGCATGTGCGTCTATGATGCATGCCCCACCCATGCTTCAAAGCATTCGAACCGTGCTTCAAATATGCGTGCAGCTTGCCTCAATGGCGTGTGCAGTATGCTTCTTTGACTTCTGCACACTCCACTCCTACGTGCGACTGACCGCACCATATGCGCTCCGCAGTGGGAGGATGCGCTGGCGTCCTTCAAGGCCCGCCTGGCCAGCGGCGAGGACGTGTTTGGGCCCCTGATCCGCAAGTACCTGCTGGACAACAAGCACAGGTGCGGGGGCGGTGCTGGGCAACAGGCTCAGGTGTGTGGGGGGTTAGAAAGAGAGAGGGGAGTGGGGGGGAGGAGGGTTGGGCGCAACAATCCGCACAACAGGCGCAAGGGAGCTATTCCAGGGACAGATGTGGACTCGGGCTTTGTGAAGGGACTCTCCCAGGCTGGGTGACCTGCTGGTGCCTTATGCCGTGCCCCTGCACGCTGCTCCTTGCCAGCAAGCGTGAGTAGCGCAAGCTGCGCTCACGCTTCACCATATGCCGCGCTTGCATCCCATCCGCATGCTGCCCCTAGGAGCTGGCCGCTGGCCGTTGGTTGCTTTGCAGGGAAAATGGGGATGTGTTTGTGGCGCAGCTGTGACCATTCATTGCTAGAGCACCTTGGCGCCCTTGCGCTTGATCCTGTTGAGCAAGGCTTTACATCCGATGGTTGCTCACAGGGGAGAGTGTGATCGGGAGGAATCGGGAGGCGCACGCGACTGCTTTCACGCCTGTGTGTTTTTGAGCTAGGTTCCCCTTGTCAGCGTGCCCGACCACCCACCCGCGCTGCTTGCATTTTGTGTCCGCTGCAAGTGCGTGCGCTTGCACATGTGACACACACACGCACACACTCATACATGCACTCACACGTACATGCACACACACATGCACATACGCATACATGCACACACACTCACATGCACACACACACATACATGCACACACATACATGCATGCACACACATGGTTACAAACGCACACATGTGCGCAGGGTGACTGTGGTGCTGCTGCCGGACCCTGCCCTTGCGGCCAAGGTGGAAGGCGAAGAGAAGGCCAAGCTGGAGGCCAAGATGAAGTCCATGCAGCCCAAGGACGTGAGTACGCCGATTGTGCACGCCCCGTGTGTGTGTGTTTGTGTGTGTGTGTGTGTGCACCCGTGCGTGCGTGTGTGTGCATGCGTATGCGTGTGTGCATGCGGGTGTGTGCGTGCGTGGATGAGCATGCATGTGCCTGTACGGGTGTGCATGCATGCCAGGGGGGCCTCTGCTGCACCAATGCGGCCACGCGCTTGTGTTTGCGTGTTGGCAAGCGAGGTTGGCTGCTCCCTGCCAATGCCATGGTGTATGCCTCTGGCTGCCAAACAGTACCCACACTCTGACCAAAACAAGGCCGTGTTAGGCGTTCAGGACTGCCCGATCCCAACAGAAGCCAGGCACACGCACCTCACAGCCTGTGCCTGCGCGTATGCTGCTCCAGACCACTGTTTCCTGCGTCTATCTTGATCTGTTCATTTGCCTGCGTCGGCATTGCGGCTGCTAGCCGCGTGTGGGGCCTGGTGGGTGCGGAGGTAGAGGCGTCGGTGTGGGCAGTTGTGTGCGCATGTTAGTGAGCCCTTTCAGCACGTGGACTTGTCCATGCATGGTGCTGGCGCGCGCAGGTGGAGGAGGTGGTGGCCAACACGCACGAGCTCAAGCGCCGCCAGGAGACGCCCGACGCGCCTGAGGCGCTCAGCTGCGTGCCTGCACTCAAACTGTCAGACATCCCCAAGAGCGTCACTAAGGTGTGTGTTTGTGTGGACCTGCGCATGTGTCGTGTGTGCAGGCATGGGTATTGTAAGTGTGCGTGCGTGCCTGCACGGCTCTGCTTCTGGTGCTGCTGATTATGCAGATCATTGTTATCATAACCGCCACCATCATGTTCAGGACCAGTGACGACGATGGCATCACTGCCCATGCTGCTGCTGCTGCTGCTGCTGCTGCTGCTGCAGGTGCCCACGGACGTGAGCAGCCGCCAGGGCGCCACGCTGCTGACGCACGACCTGTTCACCAACAACGTGGTGTACATGGAGGCGGTGATGGACATGAAGTCGGTGCCCATGAACCTGCTGCCCCTGGTGCCCCTCTTCTGCCGCTCCCTCACCAACATGGCCACCGAGGTGTGTCTGCGTGCGTGCATGGCAGCATGTGCGTGTTGTACGTGGCATCTGCTGTCGGGCGCACGGACGTACGAGCCAGCTAGGGTGCGCAGCAGCCCTCTGTGCTTGCAAGCGCTCAGCATTGGGACCGCAGGTGTGGACTGCGCGCATCGCCTGGGCATGCACATGCAGAGGGCTTGAGATGAGTGCTGTTGCGTGGCTGGTGGGTGCGGGCATGTGTGCATGCGTGCATGCATGCATGCCTGTGCGTATGTATACACGCTTTGTTGCAAGCTCGCATTTCTCCCCCGTGTGCGCACCTCACCCCGCCCTTGCCCTCCCCTGCCGCGCACCCATTTGCCCCCTGCAGAAGGAGAGCTTTGTGGAGCTGGTGGAGACGATCGGGCGCAAGACCGGGGGCCTCAGCGTGTACCCCTTCACATCCCCTGTCCGCGGCAAGCCGGACGAGCCGCTGGCCAAGATCATGGTGCGTGGCTGCACACAACCCCTGCGCGCGCGCATGATTGTGATGTGTGCTGGAAGTGTGTGTGTGTGATGTGTGTGCTGTAAGTGTGTGTGGTGCGTGTGCTGGAAGGGTGTGTGTGTTTGTGTGCACCTGCTGAGAACAGACGGCTCCTTCTGCCCAAGATGCCTGGAGAGAGGAGCATGCTGGAGCAATTGCCCCGCCGCACCCTCCCCAATGCTCCTAACCTCACTGCCCTGCAGCCTGTACGGCGCACATTGTACAGTGCTCGTGGGTGGGAGTGTGTCACATGCCACACATGACGCACTACCATGTGTGGGTGTCGTATGCCACATGTAAAGCACTACCAAGGGTGGGTGCCATATGCCAAACGTAATGCGCTGTCATGAGTGGGTGTCGTATGCTGCACGTGACGCGCCACCCGGGCTGCTGGCACCCTGCGTTCAGGTGCGCGGCAAGGCCATGGCCGACAAGTCGCGCGATCTGGTGGGCCTGGTGCGCGACATCCTGCTGGGCGCGCGCCTAGATGACCAGGCCCGCTTCAAGCAGATGGTGGAGGAGACCAAGGCCGGCCTGGAGACGAGTGAGTGCAGAGGGTGTGGGGCCACAGCGCACCAAAGGCCCGGGACCGGCTGTGTGGAGGGTGTGCCGGGTGCACAAGGTCGTCTGCATGTGTGGTGCCTCGCTGCCAGGCAACGCAGGGAACAATGGTGCACCGGACCCCGTGGGGAAAGCGTGCACGCATGCGCACGCATATGCGTGGGCACGTGCAGGCGCCTGCTACCCTCAAGCGCACCCCCCTTCTGCTCGCTTGGCCATTTCAATGCATTGTTGAATTTCTTACCAACGCGGCACCTGCTGTTCTATACACATCAATTGATCGAACAGTAGCTTGATGATCTTATTTTCTTAAATCAAGGTAACTTTGGGCAAAACGATTGTGCACACGTTACAAGTGCAAACATAACGCTTGTGAACACTGTCTCAGTTGGATGTCAAGCTGGGCTGCGCCCACACTCACTGCCCCCTCTTCACCGCCACGTGCCTGCACCTGCGCGCTTGACTGCTGATATGGCTTTGCACGTGCAGTGGTCATCTCCGGCGGCCACTCCTTTGCCATGAAGCGCCTGAGCGCGCAGATGGGCCTGGCAGGCTACATGAGCGAGCAGGTGGGTGCAGCATAGCATGTGTGTGTCGCATGGGCCTGGCAGGCTAAATGAGCAGGTAGGTGGGTGCAACTCAGCATGTGTGCCGCACAGGCCAGGCAAGGTGCGTGCGCTTGCAGGTGGGTGCAGCACACCATGTGCCGTGCCCCTGTTGCGCCCCCTGTTGTGTCCCAGACTGAGTGTATTGAACCCATGTGTATGGTCACACGTGTGTGTAGCACAGGCCAGGGCTCAGCTGCGCGCAGCAGCGTGGCCTGTGCCAGCGCCCTGCCTCCCCACTAAGCACACGTCTTGGTAGTCCGCCTCAGCAAACAGCCCCCCCACCCCTGCCCCTTCCCTCCCCCTAAACGAAGCTGCTGCCCCAAAGTACCCTTCTTGAGGAAGCATGCACCCACAGCCCCGCACTTGCCCAAGCTGTGCCCTCAGTCTTGCGAACCCCTCTCCTTGGCCTGTGCGTGCGCACAGATGGGCGGCCTGTCCTACCTGGAGTTCATGCGCGACCTGTCCAAGCGCGTGGACAGCGAGTGGGACAGCGTCAAGGCAGACCTGCACACCATCAGGGCTTCGCTGCTGTCCAGGTGCGTACGCGCGTTTGGTACGCCCCTGCATGCCCATGTGCATACCCATGCTTGTGTGTGCGCCTGTGCGTGTGCGCATCTGGTACTAGAACTGTGCGAGGAAATTACCAATGGCATGTGCAGGGCTGTGGGAAAAGGTGCTTGAGGATTACAGGTACTGTGCATGCATATCTGAATCTGGTTTACACAAGACATTGTCAGCCCACCCGCTTTGGCACACCATTGGGTGATATGCGGCCGGACACACATGTGCATGTGGTGCTCGTAAAAATATGCATAAAATATTATTTTCTAACAACCCTAGGGTGTGTGTGTGTGCGTGCGTATGCGAGCACCATGCGCTCACAGCCTGAGCCTCGGCTGGCATGCGCATGTGCCGAACCCCTCCCTGACGCATGCCCGCAGCTTGCAAGCGCGGCAAGCGCACGCACTAGCGGTTGTCACCCAAGCCTTCGGAACGCCTTGGGTGGTTGCTGCATGGACGCAGACTCTGTTGGCACCAAAAAAGAGCATGGACACAGCTGCTGGCCCCAAAAAAAGCATGGACGCAGACTTGATCAGCACCAAAATCATGGGTGCATGTGCCCCTGGAGCTGTGGCTCTTCTCTCCCTGGTCATGCACCTCCCCACTCTGCGACCCCAGCTACCTGCACTAAATTCTTGGGCATGGATTTGTGCTGCAAAGAAGGCATGTAGCGCAGGGAGCTGTGGGGTCGCAGAGGGTGGGGCGGTGCATGACCTGGTTGGGCAACACATCTCAGGCAACCAATCCCAGCAACACATACGTCCAGGATGTGTTGGCGTGAGACGCCAAGGAGAGGTGTCCCTGAGAAATGCTACTGCAACTCTTACCCCGTCTCGCCTCTGCCCACCACCACCACCACCACCATGTCCTCGCTGCGGCTGCACACCTGCACCGCTGCTGCCACACTGCACCGCTGCTGCCACACTGGCAACCACAATCTGCCTCTCCTGCCCATCGGCCGCCTGCTTGCTGGATCCTGCGGCACGGCTTGTGACACACCCAACCGCCACCTAACCTGAACGCACCCAGCACCAAAGCGCAGATGTGTGCCTGCGCTCACAGAACATCTGCTGCCGCATCTCCCCCTCTGTGTACTTGCCGCAGGACGGGCACCCTGATCAACTTGACCGGGGACGCGCGCTCCTTGGACGCGGTGGCCCCCGCCGTGGACGACTTCCTGACATCCCTGCCCGAGGCGCCCGCCGCCGGCGCACCCTGGGGCGCTGCGGCCAGCAGCCTGCTGCTGCCCAAGAAAAATGAGGCCCTGACTGTGCCCACGCAGGTGCGCACACGTGCGCGCGTGTACGTGTTAAGAGTTTGTGGATGTGGATGTGTTCGTGCTCATGTGCGCGCCGGCCCCAGCGCTCCAGTGCAGCCGCATGATTTTGTTTGTCTTGTCGCACTCCATCGCTGACCGTTGGCCGCCTCTGGTGCGTCTTGACAGGTCAACTACGTGGGCAAGGCGGCCAACCTGTACAAGGACGGCGGGTACACGCTGAACGGCTCCTCCTATGTGGTTGAGAAGTACCTGGGCAACACCTGGCTGTGGGACAAGGTGGGAAGGGGGGGGAGAGGTGTGCTGGAGGGTCGGGCAGAAGAGGAGGAAAGAGGGAGAGGGAGGGGGAAAGGGAGCCGAGGAGGAGGGAACAAGGGAGGGAATGGACAGCAGGGAGAGGGGGAGGGGTGAAAAGGTGAAGAGAGGGATGGAAGGGGGAGCAAGGGCAGACGCAATTGTGGTGGCGTGCATGCCCATATGGCTGCTTGGGGCCCCTGCACGCGCAGAGGGTGGGTGTGTCCGCCACCAAAATGTTCTGTTCGACTGGCTTGCAAAGGCAGCTGGCCAGACCAGGATGTGGTGGTCGATTGACTGCAATGATAGTAGTAATAATGATGATGACTTCACTGCGCTGTGCAACTGGCTGGCGGGGGCTGCTGCCTTGCATGCCATAGGGCGCACAGGGGGCTTGCTGCCTGGCATGAGCAGTGCAGGAGACCGACACCACTGGTGATGGCTTGTGCTCCTAGTGGGGAATGTCCAGGCCCACTCCAAACATGTGTGGGGTTTTCATGAACTTGCCGACATTTGCTCATCCTGAGCATGTGTGCGGAGGGAGGCCTGCAGTTTGTGTGTGCGTGCGCACACGAGCTGAGCAAGGAACATGGGTGCGCGCTTGCATGCATGGGCTCTGGCAGAGCCCACTCAGCCGGGTGCCTCTGCCGCGCTGCAGGTGCGCGTGGTGGGAGGGGCGTATGGCGGCTTCTGCTCCTTCGACCCCCACTCTGGCAACTTTGCCTACCTGTCTTACCGGGATCCCAACCTGCTGGAGACGCTGGAGGCGTATGATGCCTCGCCCAACTACCTGAAGACCCTGGAGCTGACTCAGGAGGAGCTGACCAAGGTGCGCATGCCACACGTGTACGTGTGTGTGCGTGTGTGTGTGCGTGTGCGCGTGTGCTTGTGCCGCACGTGTGTGCCCACGCGTGTGTGGTGCGTGCCGGCGCAAGGTGTATGGCGTGTATCTTCGTGGGATGCCTGGAGGCCCTGGGGCTGCCTGTGTCACCTGCGGGCACCAGCAAACGGACACTGGAAGCGCATTTCCAGCTCAGGCATCGCCCTGGCTCTGCTCCATTGCCCTCCCACTCCAGCCATCCTTTTGTGTTGCACGCGTGCTTTGTGCATGCACACCTCTGTACACACACCTCAGTGTAGACAGACACAGTGATGTGAGGGCGCACACGCGCACACACAAACATGCACTCGCATGCACACGCACGCTCGAGCGCACATGTCCATGGGTGGGTAGCCAACCTAGCCTCGGCGAGCCTCTATGCTGAATTTGCCATAAACTCTGCGACCCTCTTTCACTAAAACAGCGTCTAGACGCGCTAGAAAATTTCAGGGCACTAAAAGAAGGTTTTGGAATTACTAGAAGCGCGCCTAAACGTCATAAATCACATTGAAAGTGGATGGAGCTACGGGAGCAATGGGGACGGGCGCCTCGACTCACATGTTTACTTGGCAGGATGGAGTGCTAGGAGACCCAGTCTCCAAACCCCGGGATTTTTAGACTGGCAGTGATGTGGCGCAGGGTAGCTAGAGTGATGAGCATGCTGATGAGCTGCTCGGGTAACCCCCTTCGTAGTCCGGCCTCCAGGAGGGCAGGCGCAACCTTAAGTACTTGTCATTGATGTTATCAAATGAAAGTGTGAAGTCTCAGGGTGCGTCAGTGTGACCGTGAAAAGCAGTTATTCTACAAACAGCAACAAAACTACAAAGCACCACAGAGGCCCTCTCCACGCAGGCTGAGGCTTTCTAGAGGCTCAACGAGCCTCTGCGCAACAAGCCTTCTAGGGGTTTCAAGATGCCCTTGTTACCCGCCCTTGCGAATGAGCTCCGAAACCCGCCTTCAGGCCTTCCTCACGTTGCACGCTGGCGCAAACACACACACACACACGCACACGTGCGCCTGTACCCGCCTTCAGGCGCTTACCCATGTTGCATGCCCACATGCCCTCGCACATGCGATCCTGACCCTGTCTGCAGGCCATCATTGGGACCATCGGTGACGTGGACGCGTACCAGCTGCCTGATGCCAAGGGCTATTCCGCCATGGGCCGCTACCTGCTGGGCATCAGCGACGAGGAGCGGCAGCAGCGCCGTGACCAGATCTTGTCCACGTCGCCCAAAGACTTCAAGTGCGTTTGAGTGACAACTGTGTGTGTGTGTGCACGCCACAACATGCATAGTGCATTTGCGTGTGCTCCACGGCCCCTAGCAAGAGGAGGCAAGCCGGAGGACCTTGCTTTTGGTATGGCTGCTCTGTGTCCGCGCACATGCATGCGCCCGCACCTGCGCAGAGGGTTTGGCGAGGCGGTGTGTGCGAGCAGATTACACGCGCAACGCTCAAGGCGCGCAATGACGCTCTTGGCGTGGAACATGCGCACATGCGCAACGCTCAAGGCTTGCATCGCTCAAGGCGTGCAACAAGGCGTGCACGCACATGCGCACATGTGCAACGCTCATGGCATGCAACATGCGCACATGCGCAACGCTCAAGGCATACAACGCTCAAGGCGTGCAACAAGGCATGCATGCACGCACATGGGCACGCGCAGGGCGTTTGGCGAGGTGCTGGAGTGTGTGAACAAGGCCGGGCGCGTGGCGGCAGTGACGAGCCCAGACAAGGCCCAGGCCGTGAACGAGCAGCAGCCAGGCTTCTGGGAACTGAAGAAGGTGCTGTGAGGGGTGCGCAGTGCGCACACAGCAGTGCTGCCATGAGTGAGCGCACAGCGGTGCTGCCATGAGTGAGCGCACAGCAGTGCTGCCATGAGTGAGCGCACAGCAGTGCTGCCATGAGTGCGCACACAGCAGTGCTGCCATGAGTGAGCGCATAGGTAGGCACGCTTGAAAAGGGCTGCCCTCCGCGCGCGCGGTATGAAGGGACTCGCCCTGCAGAGCGCCCTCTGCCACTGTGGCGCTTATTCACCATGAGATAGAGGGAACGGACGTCCAAGTGGTGGGCGTAGGATTTGGATATGGGGAGAGGGACTCTTTGAGAGAGACAATGAAGGCAATGGTGCATTGCAATGCAGCCTGTAGTGCTGGAAGAGATGTGGGGAGCAGAGCGTGGCTTCCATGGAATGGGTGGGAGAGGTGTGGCATGCCCTGGGAGGATGTGGCGACCTTGATGCCATTGGAAGAGTCGCCCCGACCCTGGCCTAGTTAGGTTCAGAGCAGTATAGAGCAGGAAATGTGACGTGCTGCACAAGCACCAGCAAGTGGGGTGTACTACAGTACACAGTTTATATCAAGGCACTGCATGCACGATCGTGTTCGCTAACTGCTGCAAGTGCCCCGCACATGAGCCAGCAAGAGTCATGTCCTGTAATTAGGATGTGAGATTGCGTGCAGCAAACAACAGGCATGTGTCTGCCCAGTGCCCTGACTGGATTTTGGTGGTCTTCATTGATGAACGCTGTTGTTTGGAATGCACGTTGATGCCCCAAAGTCAGTCCTAGTTTGGAATAGGTCTGCACTAAGGCAAGATGAAGGCCCTGTGACATTGTAATTATACCTACCGTCTGTAAGTACGTCAATTTGTGTTTTGAATCAAAATCAAAACTTTTGATACATAAATCAAAATCAAAACTTTTGGTACAAATCACGATTCATAAGAGGAGAGGAGAGAAGACTTTGCGCATCACAGATTACCTTAGAGAGGGAACTCCAGACTTGTTGTGACCTCACTCGCTGAGTCATAGTTGATGCTACTCAAGCTATCGAGTGGACCGGGTCACTTAACATGATAGTGACCTACACAACTTAGTGCTGTTTTCAACAGCAATACCCTTTTAGGTGAGCACCCAGCATTTCAGGTCCAATCACTCGCGCACGCTCCCTGGAGGGCCAACTTGAAGTCCTACCGGAGATCACAAATTTGAGATGCATGTGAGTCATGGGGTAGAGAGGAGGCGGGACCTCAGGTAGACTACTAGCCTACCTGATAGCAAATGGTATTTGCTGGTAAGGTTACAGGTTTTCAAGGCCGTATCCGCCAGATGAGGGCAGCTTAGCCGGTTGTGAGCCTCTAGTGAGGTTCGAACCTCGAACCCAGAGGTGGCAAGGGTGGACAGTCAACTATCCATCGCTGGTGCCCCGCCGCCTGCTTGAGAATCCGGAGCTTTTATGTATTTGCTGGTAAGAAGGGCCTCCACTTCAGTAGCTCGTCAATTGAAATGGCAGTCCTCTTTGTTCCAGCTTGCCGCACCATCAGCAAATAACTCTCCGGCTTGCCATCTTACACTTATACTTACAACTTGTAGGAAGTTAAGTAACAACACCTTGAAAAGCTT
>LKMJ01000743.1_pt1 | contig 26572 bp, 24 predicted proteins | sample 643391 | NCBI WGS metagenome assembly LKMJ01 (sample SAMN04112250, study PRJNA286221) | soda lake metagenome | biome: soda lake; feature: Kulunda Steppe; material: water; isolation source: sample PL-Br10 brine of Picturesque Lake | place: Russia: Kulunda steppe | collected 2010-07 | reverse complement strand
GACTGGTCGATCCACGTCTGGCGGTGGGCGGTCAGCCGCAACTGGTGACGTGGGTCGATTTCGAAGGCGGTCCGGTACAACTCCTGCAGTTTTTCTGGGATTCGGTCGATTTCCTGAATCGAACCATCATGATATTTGATCTGCTCGCGCATCTCTTCGTCCCAGAGACCGCGCTCTTGCAGGTCGGCGACTAGCTGGTCATTGATGACCGTGAAATCACCGCTCATATTCGATTTGACGTAGAGATTCGAATAGAGTGGTTCAATCGACGGCGTCGTGCCGTTGATCGTCGAAACGGTCGCCGTCGGCGCGATTGCCATCGTATTCGAGTTTCGCATGCCGTGCTCGTCGATCTGTGCACGAACCGCGTCCCAGTCGAGCGTTTCTGTTCGCTCGGTCGGAATCTCCCGGCCGCGTTCGTCAGCAAGCAGGTCGACCGTATCCTGTGGGAGCAGACCACGGTCCCACTTCGAGTCCTCGAAGGAAGGATAGGAACCGCGTTCGGCAGCGAGTTTCGCAGAGTTCGAGATGGCGTGGTAGGAGACGAACTCCTGCCAGCGATTCGCCGTCTCGACTGCCGTTTCAGAGCCCATCGGAACATCCACCTGCATGAGCGCTTCGTGAAAGCCCATGGTTCCCAGTCCGACCGGTCGGTGGCGCATGTTACTGTCTTCGGCCTCCTCTGTGGGATAGAAACAGAGGTCGACGACGTTATCGAGCATCCGCATCGCCGTCTCGATTGTCTCGGCAAGATATTCGCGGTCGAGTTCACCATCGCGGACGTGTGTCGCCAGATTCACGCTGCCGAGATTGCAGACCGCGTGTTCGTCCTCGCTCGTATTCAGCGTAATTTCCGTACAGAGATTCGAAGAGTTGACGACACCAGCGTGGTCCTGCGGGCTGCGAACGTTACAGGGGTCTTTGAACGTCACCCACGGGTGGCCAGTCTCGAACAGCCGGGTGAGTAGTTGTCGCCACAGTTCCGTTGCCTCGACTCGCTCGTAGTTTTCGACCTCACCGTCTTCCACAGCCTGTTCGTACTCCCGGTAGCGCTGTTCAAACTCTTCACCGTATAGTCCGTGTAGATCCGGCACCTCGTCGGGTGAAAACAGCGTCCACTGTTCGTCAGCCTCGACGCGTTTCATGAACAGATCCGGCACCCACGCTGCGGTGTTCATATCCGGCGTGCGCCGGCGCTCGTCGCCCGTGTTTCGCTTGAGGTCGAGAAACGCCGGGAAGTCGAGATGCCAGCATTCCAAATAGGCACAGGCGGCACCGCGGCGTTTCCCCGAGCGGTTGATCGCCGCAGTCACGTCGTTGCTGATCCGCAGGAAGGGAACGATCCCGGTCGATTCAACGCCGGTCGACTCGATCCGTGCGCCTGCTGCCCGGATGTTCGTCCAGTCGTTGCCCAGCCCGCCGCTGTATTTCGAGAGTTTTGCGTGGTGTTTGTACGCGTCGAAGATCGATTCGAGATCGTCCTGTACCGTCGTCAGGTAACACGAGGAAAGCTGTGGATGTGTGGTTCCACTGTGAAAGAGCGTCGGCGTCGACGGTGTGAACTCCAGTTTTGACAGTACCTCGTAGAACTCGACGGCGCGTGAGTGAGGGTCGTCCTCGTCGAGTGCAAGTCCCATCGCCACCCGCATCCAGAACGCCTGTGGCAACTCAAGCGGTTCGTCAGCAGCCGTATGGATGAAATATCGCTGGGTGAGCGTCTCCATCGCCATATACTCGAATTTCCTGTCGCGGTCGGGAACCAGCGATTCCGCCAGTGTTTCGAGGTTGAAGACATCGAGCAGTCGATCATCCAGCAGTCCCGCCTCGACACCCCGTTCGATGTTCGCAGCGAACGTCGCCCGGTACGTTTCCTCGCGTTCGCCGCCAGTCAGATCCTCGCCAATCACCTGCCGGTAGTACTGCTGGCGGAAGACCTCGGCTGCAAGGTGTTTATATGCCGGGTTGCGTTCGATCCGTGCGGTCAATACCTGCAAGAGACCCTCGTAGATCTCTCCTTGTGTTGCCTCCGCATACAGCGAACGCGCTGTCTCCTGTGTGAGGGTGGCGACTGTCTCGCTTGCGAATGATTCTTCGATGTCTGTGGTGGCACGCTCCAGTACTGTCTCGATTCTCCCGTGAAGTTGTGTCGTCGTCTGGCTCATAGTCGCTTTTGGCCGCCGAGTCCTCCCCGCCGATCCAGTTGGACAGTGTTACCACTACCGTGGGGTCGGTTTCCCATCGAGAGGCTCGCCCGGCCGCAGTTCTCTCGTCTGTCTCGCCCAATAAAAGGTTTTCCAATACGGTTGTTCTAATACAACCTCACTTTCCGAAGGAAGGGGGAAATGGTCGTCGGTGGTATAACGAAAGCACTGCCAACCCAGCAGCCATCCAATGATGACAGATCACCGTATTGGCCGCCAGGTATAAATACAGCTACCCGGAAGACCACCCGACGGAAAACACAATTATGACACAGCTTAGCAGGCGGACCTATCTACAATCGACTGGTATCGCAGCGGCAGGAACAATTGGGCTGGCTGGCTGTGCAAGTTCTGCGACAGCCACGGGCACACTCGCAACGCAAGTGACGGATCAACCCGGAGATATCGCTGACTTCGACTCCTGTGTGGTGACGATTCAGGGTATCTGGATCAAACCCGGTGAGAGCGACGATGACGGAGAACAAGGAGACGAAGATGATGGTGTCGAACAGCAGGATGAAGATGATGTCGAACAGAGCAATGACCGCCGGTACCACGAGTTTGACGAGTCAGTAGAGGCTGATCTCGTCGAACTGCAGGATGGCAACACGCAGTTGATCGACGAACGCGAGATTGAAACTGGGGACTACCAGTTTCTGCAACTCGACGTGAGCGGTGTCGAGGGAGTGCTGGAAAATGGCGAGTCCGCAACTGTCGAAACACCGGGAAATGCACCACTCCAGTTCAAACACCCCTTTGAGATCCGAGAAGACGAAACCACGACCTTCACCGGTGATTTTACACCAGTCCGTCGTGGGCAAGCTGACCGGTATCTCCTCCAGCCTGTGGCACGCCGGACTGGAGTGACATACGAAGGAAGCGAGGAAGAATGAGTGGTACAGCCGTCCTGATGGGTGGCCCTTTTACTGCGCCGCCAATGCCGTTCGGGGTGGTACTACTGCTCCTGTTCACCAAGCAATGAAGGGGTTCGTTCTTGCGGGAACGGAGTCGGGTGTCGGAAAAACCGTAGCGACGCTGGCGACGATACAGGCTCTCGAAGAGTCGGGACTGACAGTCCAGCCCGCGAAAGCAGGACCGGATTATATCGACCCGAGCCATCACGCGACAGTGGCTTCCCGTCCATCGCGCACACTGGATAGCTGGCTCGAAGGTCAGGATGGATTGTTGCGAAACTACCACCGGGGGTCCGGTGATATCTGCATCGTCGAGGGTGTGATGGGGCTGTACGATGGTGACCATTCCAGTACTGCTGAGGTTGCAGCGTTGCTCGACCTGCCAGTCGTCCTCGTCGTCGATGGCAGTGCCAGTATGGAAAGCGTTGGAGCGACCGCCTACGGATTTGCACAGTACGCTTCGAAGGCAGGCTACGACATCGAGGTTGCCGGCATTATTTCCCAGCGAACACACGGCGGTCGCCACGAGAACGGAATTTGCGAGGCGCTTCCCGAAGAGCTTGCATATTTCGGACGGATTCCGCCGAGTGACAAACTCGATATCCCCGAACGCCATCTCGGCTTGCAGATGGGCGATGAAGCGCCGCTAGAGTCGGAGACGCTGTCGGCGTTGTCCAAACACATCGATACCGAGAGACTTCGGGAGGTTGCAGCCACACCACCCGACCCAGAACCAGTCGACCCAGAACCAGTCGACCCACCGAGTGAGGGGTCGTGTCGAATTGGAGTTGCAGAAGACGAGGCTTTCCGGTTCATCTATCCGGCAGTCCGGGAACGACTCGCCACCAGAGGAGACGTTGTTACGTTTGCGCCGACAGCTGGTGAGGACGTTCCCCCGTGTGATGGTCTCTATCTGCCCGGTGGCTATCCCGAACTCCACGCCGAGAAACTCGCTGGGTCTGTGGCACTCGGAACGATGAGAACACGAGCAAGCGAGGGGCTTCCTATTCTCGGTGAGTGTGGGGGATTGATGCTGCTTGCCGACTCGCTTCGGACAACTGATGGAGATACGTTCGAGATGGCTGGTGTCCTCCCTGCGGAAATCGAGATGCGCGAGCGATATCAGGCATTGGATCACGTCGAATTTCGCGCACGCGAAGACACGCTGACAGCCTCGGCCGGTGCGACCCGTCGAGGCCACGAATTTCACTACTCCAGTGCAAGCACTGACAGGGATGCTCGTTTCGCATTCGAGATGCGACGCGGTGATGGCATCGATGGCGAACACGACGGTCTCACCGAGTACAACACGCTTGGCACGTACACACACCTGCATGCCGAGAGTGGGGCAATCGATAGCTTCGTCGACCGGATAGAGAGTCACCAGTGACCGAAAACAGCGACAGACCAAACCGAGCGAATCGTCGACCAACCGCAACTCCAATTGAGCCATCAGCTCCTGAAGAATTTGGTCTCGTCCAGGTCTGGTGGGGAGATGGCAAGGGCAAAACGACGGCTGCGATGGGGATGGGATTTCGGGCAGCTGGACATGGCTATCGCGTCCACATGATCCAGTTGATGAAAGGTGGTGCCGGGACTGTCGAGGATGTGCGTGGCGAGTACAACGCGGTCAGGCAGATGCCTGGCTTTCCGTACGAAAATCTCGGCGAATACGGCTGGCATGGGATGAACGACGGCTCAACCGAGGCCGACCACGCAGCCCAGGCCCGTGCGGGGCTCGACAGAGCAAAAGAGGTAATAGAAGCCTGTGCAGACTGTCGTGGGCCGATTTCACTGGACAGTGGTCCAGCCGAGGGCTGTCACATGCTCATCCTTGACGAGATTCTGTACGCAGCGAACCGGGAACTCATCGAGCCAGAAGCACTCGTCGAGTCCAAGCCCGAGCAACTGGAACTCGGATTGACCGGCGGCCACGAGAAACCAGCCCACATCTACGACCAGGCAGACCTTATTACCCACGTGAGAAAAGAAAAACATCCAGTCGACAGCGGACAGGGCGCACGGAAGAGAACAGAGTACTAATCCAACGATGACGGAGACGCTGCTGGCGTCGACCATCCCTCGACCACCCGACAAGAACAGTCACCGCACGGCGCCACGGAGACACTCGTCAGTGACAATATCGACTTGGAACGGTGTCTGGGTGAGTCACCGAATACGACCCAACAATTTTAGTCGGAAGTGGGCGCAGTAACCATAGTATGAGTACAACAGGTGGATTAACCGAGCGCTTCCGGCAGCCAGAGTACACCGGCGAGAACCGGTGTATCCCGTGTACGGTTGTCAATACGATCATCGCAGTCGTGTTGGCTGCCGGCATTTCCCTCGTGGGGACAGTGCTTGTGACGCCGACAGCCGGGGCCGGTGCCGGAATTGCATTTTTAGTGGTGTCGCTGCTTGCGATCTATCTCCGGGGATATCTGGTGCCCGGAACACCCGAGTTGACGAAACAGTACTTTCCGCCGTGGCTGCTCGAACTGTTCGGGAAAGCACCCGAAAGCGTCACCGTCGATACGGACCTCGACCCCGAGCAGGTGCTCGTAGCCGCCGACGCAATCGGAGAATGCGAAGACGAAGACGACCTCTGTCTCACCGCGAGGTTCCGAGAGCAGTGGTACGACGAGATCGAACGCGTCGAAACAGCAAAAACAGGGCGACAGCGACTGCTCGAATTGCTCGGTGTCGAAGAAGGATCGGTCGAGTTCGAAGAGTACGGTGACGCCTTCCAGGCGCGGCTGGACGGAAACGTCGTCGGCCGGTGGGAGTCAGAGGCCGCCTTTTATGCGGATCTGGGCGCAGCGAGTTCACTCGAATCTCGCGTCGGCAACTGGGATGACCTCTCGATACAGGACCGGAGTCAACTGCTTTCCGGGTTGCGGATTTTCATCGATACCTGTCCGACCTGCGGTGGCATTCCAGAACTCGAAACGGAAACCGTTGAATCCTGCTGTTCGACTCACGAAGTCGCGGCCGTTTCCTGCCGGAACTGCGAGGCACGGCTGTTCGAATCGCCCGTTTGATCTGTTTTCACTGATTATCCGGAACCGAAACGACCGCTGGCGGCTCACTGTCGGCGTGGTCGTCAAGAATGCGTTCGTGTTCGGCTGGAAGTTCCCGGTTTTGAAACACGGCAAGCCCCTCCCGATACGGTTGCGTCTCACGGTCGGTCGGCTGGTATCGCAAGAGGACTTCGGCAATCCCAGTCTGTTCACCCGTGTAGACGAATCCTGCCCGGTAACACGCCTGATATGCAATAGGGTTGTTCGAAGCGATCAACACCTCCTCGTACGTCTCCGAGAGTCGGTCCGAAGTGAATCGAAGCAGCCGTGGACCGACTCCCTCACCACGGCGGTCCTCCCGGACAGTCACATACCGGAGTCGAACAGTCCGGTCCCGGGCATGGTCATCACTGAACGCGACCGCCCCGATGAGTTCCCCATCCTCACGGACAACGGTCTTGCCAGTACTCGACATAACGAACTTGCCGGCGTATGCAAACTGCTCGTGATCGAGCGAGAGTGTTGGCCCGGTGGACTCGCTTCCGAGCAGTTCGTATTCCATGCAAAACAGTTCGCCCGCAAACCGTTTAAAATAGCGTGGTACCGATCGTTTCCATTTTTTCAACGCATAAATGTCAACAAACACACAACTGGCGTCCCGTCAGCGCATTTCCGTTGGGGAAATAGCTACTGTCGACTGGATCCAGGCCTGGTGATTCTCTCGGTCATAGATCACATACTCCTCATCACCGATGTTGAGTTGTGCGTATCGGTTTTGCTCGTCCTGATCGACAGCCTGTTGCTCCGTGTCGTTAGTTGCGTTCTTACTCATATCTGATTGGACGGGTCGCCTCTGCCCTTCCATGTTAATGTTACACACATCCGTATTAAAGCTCTTCTACCCGGTTATCACGGCTAAAAATGACCATGATTTGACGGCCATCCTGTTCGCCATCTAATATCAGTTTTGAAATCACCAGACTGCACTGTCCAAAGTGACGGAGTCGACCAGCACGGCTTTGGGGCTATGCACGCAATCAACGGGCATGGCAGACGTTCGGTTTCTTACGAGCAGCGATCTTGTCGAACTTGCGAGTCCGTCGGAGTATGTCTCCGCGGTTCGGGAAGGGTACCGCCAGCGAGGCGAGGGCGCACCCGCCGAGCCACGAACACGGCTGAACAGTGCGGATCCGCCGGGATTTCTGACCGGCTATTTCGCCATCCTCCCGGAGACAGGCGCGATGGGTGGGTACACCTACGCTGCCGGGTTCGGTCACCGCGATGCACAGTTTGTCCTGCCGCTTTTCGATGCCGAAAGCGGGGAGTTGCTCGCAGTCATTGACGGAGCGAGTATGAATCCCTCGAAGACGGGTGCAGCGGGAGCAGTCGGCGTCGACGCACTCGCACGCGAGGACGCAAGCAAGCTAGGACTGATCGGCAGTGGTACGCAGGCACGCGGACAGTTACTCGCAACGGCAACAGTCAGAGACCTCGACCAAGTCGACGTTTACTCGCCGACACCGGAAAGCCGTGAATCGTTCGCCGAGGAGATGGACGACGAACTCGATGCGAACGTCGAGACAGTGGCCACGAGTGAGGCCGCCGTTTCGGGTGCAGGTATCGTCATCACCGCGACGACCGCAAGCGAACCGGTCTTCGACGGGGAAGCTCTCGATCCGGGGACACACGTCACCGCGATGGGGCAGTATCACCCGAGCAAGCACGAAATCGACACCAAAACGGTCGCTCGTGCGAAGTACGTCCCGGATCTACGTGGTCGACTCGATCAAGACGCCGGGGCCTACCGCCACGCACTCGAAACAGGGGCCATCGAAGAGGGGCATATCCACGCAGAGCTAGGCGAAGTCATTGCGGGTGAAGCACCCGGTCGTGAAAGTGATGAGGAGATCACGCTGTTTGACAGCGGTGGCACCGCAATCGAGACCATCGCCAGTGCGAAGCTTCTCTATGATCGGGCGTGCGAGCAGGGACTCGGCGAAACAATCGAATTTTCACCGGCGAGTGAAGCATTCCCCGGCCGATAATCCGAAAAGTCAGCCAGATCAGAGAAATCCGCTCAGTCCGAGCGCTTCGACGAGGGTGAGCCCACTTGCAAGCGCACCAGCGAGATAGCCAGCGATTGCGCCGCCGTTGAGAAGTGGCAAGCCGGCGTGTGCCCGACCCTGTTTAACCAGCCAGAGCAAAACGACCAGTCCAATCATCGTTCCGACCATCGCCGTGACTGCCGGAAGCGTCGCCGAGATTCCAGCAATGGACAGCGTCGGACCAGTGTCAATAAAGAAGGCCGCGCTTGCGACGAGCACCGTCGGAATGACTGCATCGCCGAGGCCGATATAGAGCGCATCTCGCTTGCTCCCTTTCTTTTCGAGTGCGTCCCTGACCGCACCATCGAGTGCCTCGGCTTCGTTTTCGTCGAGATCAATTTCTCGGAGTGTCTGGATGTTGAGATCACGGACACCCTCGGGGCCGAGGTCGTTGAGTGCCCCAACGTCGAGTTCGTCCGGATCAGGCTGCTCATCGGCATCCGAGTCGACAGTGTCCGGTTTCTCCTCGTCGAGGAAGGTGAACGAAAGCGAAAGCGGGACAACAAAGACCACCGGCACGCGCATGTCCATCATCCCCGAGGCGAGTGCCAGCATGTGTTCAGTGCCGTAGACACTGATCGCATCGTAGACCGCGAGTGCGACGAGTAATACGAGTGCCGGAAGAATGCCGAAGTTGATCCCGAAAAGCGCCGCTGCGCCGATAGCCATGATGATTCCCGCAATATCGATTACGTACCACTCCGGATAGAAATAGAGGAAAATACCGAGTACGAGTGCACTCACCCAGGCGAGGATATTGATCGAGAACCCCCCAACAGTGACAGTCAGGAGTGCCGGAATGAGTATCTCAAAGACGAACAACGCGATGTACACACCTGCAAAGATGATGATCAGACGTAACACCGCATCACCGCCGTGTTTGATCGCCACAAGCATCAGCGCTGTCGCAATGAGAATCGCAAGGAGATAGAAAATACTCAAGCTCGGATCGTCAGTATCTTCGACTTCCTGTAGCCCTTCCTGGACGAACGGGTCGACCAACGCGAGTGCGCCAACCTGAACGAGAAAAAAGATCCCCACAATGGCGGCACTTGCCAGCAGTTCCCGCTGATCGTGGTCCATACTGGCCTGTCGGCTGTCTTCCGTTTCAGGATTTCGAATATCTTGACTCGATATTGTACGTGCCACGAGTTGGTTGTCGCGCCAACTCTCACCAACCCCCTCACTGTTTATTCCTCATAGATAATGACAGAGTGTAAATACAAGTATCGTCTGTTGTTATATTATAGATTTATTTAGTTATTATTGTAAAGGAATATACCCCATGGTAATCCTTATTATCATTATTGAGGTTAAAAATTGTAAACATCCCCGTAAACTTAATTAAACATTGGTAATGTTGTGTGAGTAGGTATGGTGGGTAACACTAGTAAGAAAGTGGATGAGGAAGAAAGTGAAATAAACGAGCCAGTACCGACACGACGAAAGGTACTCAAAACATCGTCAGCGGCTGCTGCGGGGGCAGCAGGCTTCGGGATGGCAACTGGTGCTGTGGCGGCAGATGAGGAAGATTTCGAAGAGGAAGAAGACGAAGATAAATGGGGGGACTTGCAGTGTCTGGCCGATGGCGTCGAAGAGGACGATATCTGGGGGCCATTCGAGTGTGTTCAGGATTGGCAGGAGCCAGATGAGGAGAAAGGAATCATCAATCTCGATCCACCGTGGTACTGTTTCTGTGATGCCCGGACAGAGAACTGGGACATTTCCGACCTCGACCATCACAACAACGAGTTGTTGATTTACGTCCACGGATACGGTGCAAAATTCGATGCCGGCCCACAGGCACATACGCTGGATCTGGAACTCGATGGCTTCGATGGGCTGGTCGTTGCTGCCCAGTGGCCGTCGATGACAGCACCGTTTACCCCAGCGTGGGACAATGCAGCAGAATACGGCAGAAAACTCGCTGACTGGATTGTCGATGATCTCTTTGCAGCCAGACCGAACGCCACGGTCCACCTCGTTGGTCACTCACTCGGTGGTCGCGCCTCTTTCAACACCCTGAACAGGCTAAACGAGCGCGGTGAGCAAATTAACAAGGTAATCACCGTCGGCCCAGCAGATAACGTCGATTTCGTAACCCAACACGACAGAGACCACTCCGATGACTGTGATTGGTCGAGCTGGGACGACAGAAACGAAGAGTACTACCACGGCATCCAGAACGCCTCCGAGGAAACCTACATTTTCCACTCCGACAACGACTGGACGGTTGGCTGTCTCTACGAGCGGTGGGCATCCGACATGCTCTGTTACACACCGGATGGAGAGGGACTGGGCAATCCGGTCTACCAGGACATCGACGACAGTCTCGGACCAGCTAACCTGAAAACAGAAGATGTGAGTGCCCTCGTCGACGACCACTGTGATTACTTCAAGCCCCATACGGCAGGCCACGTAATCGACGAAAAGCTCTAACTGTTGAGAGAGATCCGAGCTGACGCCTTCTCGCCCTCTAGTTCGTAGTACGTCGACCGAAGCGTGACGGGTGTCACGTCTGCGACATCGGCTGCTTCTTTCTGTGTGAGTTCATAGTCACTGCGTTGTGCAGCAGTATACAGACACGCCGCCGCAACACCACCGGGATTTCGACCGGAGTCGAGTCCGCGCTCGCGGAGTTTCCCGGCCAATTCACGCCCTCGGCGTTCGATTTCGTTTGGCACATCGAGTTTACTTGCAAACCGGGCGAGATACTCACGGGGATCAATCGGACCCGTCGGCAAACCGAGATTGCGGTTCATCGCATCGTAGGCAACATCGAGTTCGTCCCGAGTTGCTTTCGAGGCAGCAGTAATCTCCGTGATTGTCCGCGAGACTGATGCCGTGCGACAGGTCGCATAGACTGCTGCCGACGCAAAGCCCTCGATAGAGCGGCCTTGCAGCAGGTCTTCTTTTTGTGCAGATTCAAAGAGTACACAGGATTGCTCTTTGATGTGCTCGGGCAAATCGAGCGCACTTACGAGCCGGCGGATCTCGGTAAAGGCATAGACACGATTTCGCTCGGCTTTGCTGCGAATCTGTGAGCGTTTGTGCTGGCGGCGCATCCGCGCAACACGCCGACGTTTCCGGCCTTTGAGGCGTGTCGAATGGCCGATCTCCGTCGAGAGGCCACGGTCGTGACGCGACCGAGTCAACGGTGCACCGGTCCGCTCGGGGTTGGTGTCGTCGTCGTTGAACGAACGCCACTCCGGACCCGGATCAATTGCATGCTCTGTGACGACCAGTCCACAGTTCGTACAGATGGTCTCACAGTCATCTGATCGAAGCGATCCACTGCATTCCGGGCAGGCCCGTTTTGCTTTCACCGTCATTACATCAACCTTGCCTCTCGATGAGTATTTAAATAGAAGAGAGAACCAGCTATATTCTCCGCTACCAGGAAATCGAACCTACCGGTTACCGGTAGGTGATGGAGTCTCGGAAAGACAACTGGCTATCAGTTTCCGGCTCTTTAATACAACGACACAAAGAAAATGAGCCAATGGAACTGTCCGAAATCGCGGCGGGCATCGAAGTAACCGAGCGCCAAGAAGAGCGTGGGGTTGCAACGGTCGACGAGACGGATGTTTCACTCGCCGAGCGGCTCGAACCATTCGAATCCGACCTTCCCTGTTCCGCGTCGGAGGCGGCCACCGTCCTCACCCGCTACAGCGAAGGCGCATCGGTCGGTGCGGCAGGACGAAGCGCGGATATCGCGCCAACGACCGCAGCCAAAACGCTTCACTTGCTTGGAGAGTCAGTGTTCCCACTCGGACCGATGGCCCGCGAGATTATCCAGGACTGGCTCGATGGACAGCTCACACGGAGTGAAGCACTCGAACTCACGCGCGCGGGAGAGGATACGTTTGCACTCGCCGTCTACGTCGAAACACACGATACCCTCGAAGATGCCTGCGCTGCTGTCGAAGGTGTTCTTGCCGCCCAACACACTGACAACCGAGCGCCACTGGCTGATACGATGAGTGAAACCACCGACTTCTTTTAGGTGTGTGAATATCATAACTGAAGTATCACAGATGCCCTAAAAAAGCTTTAGAAATGTTTTCCTACCTTCTTGGCCCGTTACTACTGCTCCTTGCCGTATAAATATCATATTTGATAATCAGAGGCCAGAAACAAGTACTTCGAGTGAGAATATGGTAGTAACAACCCCCGTAAATTATGCCACTCCTCATCGACGTACAAAAACTGTCGGTAATTAACGAGTTGATCGACGAAGGCTCCTCGACGGTTGCCTCGTCGTTTAGTACAATTGTCGGGGCGAAGACAACGGTAGATATCAAATCGCTTGCGTTTGCTGATCCAGGTGATTTGCCCGACGAGATGGGCGATGACGAAACCTACGTCGCAAGTATTCAACTGACTGAGCCGCCGTATGGCGTGTTCATGCTCACATTTTCACGGGAAACAGCACACGAGGTCGCAACGCTTGTTTCTGGCGAGCCAGTTTCGGGAGAACTGACGCCACTCCAGGAAAGTGCTCTCCAAGAGATGTGTAATATCTGTACGTCCGGCTTTATCGATGGGATGGCCAATACACTCAACACAACCATCGATATGGACTCGCCCAGCCTCTCTCAGGATGGGAAAGAAGGGGTGCGCTCACAGCTCACACACGTTCGTCAAGAAGCCGTCGCAATTTTCCTCGATTCCGTCATTTCCGTGCCTGCACGCGATACCAGCCTCGAAATTCACATCTATCTCGTTCCTGCACCAGGTTCGTTCGTCAACTTGCTCGATACCATCGACATTGACGCCGGCGATGGGAAAGCCGCCGAGAAAGCAACCCTGTAGGCGAAGCCGTGAGCTTTTGCCTGCCAACGGCATACTAGTTGCAAATGCGGATCGAACTCCGGGTCTGTCGACACTGTTTCGAGGGCGAGCACGAAAACGAACACAAAACCACGATTACCCGCGACCTCGTCGCGTGTGCAGAGATCGTCAAAGAGCACCGCCACGTGCTCGACCTTGATGACGTGCACATCCGCTGGGTCCGGGAAGACGAAAGCGACGATGGCCGTCCCGCAGCGTTGCCGGCCGTGGCTGCAACTATCCAGAACGAGCAGATCATGGTTTCGGATACCCAGCTCATTACGATGGGTGAAAACGGCTACATGATGGTCTATCCCAACCCACAGGATGCATTAAAAGTGCTTGCCGGCAATATCGACGAAATAAACAAAGTAACTGCCGAGGAAGTGACGCCGAAGCTCTCGCCTGAAGCAGCCGAAATCCTTACTGGCGGTCCAATGGAGACAGAAATCGAGACAGACGACGAGATGTATTAGTTTTCGATTGTCAGCGTATAGACTCGCTTGCGGGCGTCGTTAAACGAAAAGCGAGACTCGACGACATCAACTTCTTCGAGACGACTAAGCGCATACCGGACAGTTCGTGCTGGAAGCAGTGTCTCATCTGCAAGCTGGCTCTGGGTCAGCGCACCGTTGTATTCGAGCACTTTCGCGACCAGTTTTGCACTCGGTGGGAGTTCCTGAACTGCCTCCCATCCAACTGCGTCCGGGTCCTCGGCCTGCACGGGTTCTGATGTACTCATTGTGTTTCGCAAGTCGGTGATGCGAACAGATAATACTTTCTACTCTGTGTGATTAACACCGGTCATGTTACGGCTAATGTATCCGGATACCAGCGCAGAAAAACATCCCAGATCTCATATAATTCCATCATTTTTGGGTCGACCCGAAGGCTCTTATTATCGAACCGCTTAATAAGCGGTAATGACCGATACCGTGGACGACGTCGACCTGCCCTACGACGACGACGCGTCCAAACAGGATAAAATCGAATCGTTAGAAGAGCGTCTCGAAGTTCTCGAGTCACAGAACGAGGAGATGCGGGACAAGCTGCTCGATGCAAACGCCGAGAACAACAAATATCAGCAGAAATTAGAGCGGCTCACCCACGAAAATAAGAAGCTCAAACAGTCGCCACTTTTCGTTGCTACCGTCCAGGAGTTGACCGACGAGGGCGTCATCATCAAACAACACGGCAACAATCAGGAGGCGCTGACGGAGGTCACCGAAGAAATGCGCGAGGAACTCGATCCAGACGCCCGTGTTGCAGTGAACAATTCGCTCTCGATTGTCAAATCACTCGAAGATGAGACAGACGTGCGCGCACGCGTGATGCAGGTCGACGAAAGTCCGGACGTTACCTACCAGGATATTGGTGGGATCAAAGACCAGATCGACGAGGTCCGAGAAACCGTCGAGATGCCACTCGAAAGTCCGGGCATGTTCGCAGATGTCGGTATCGAACCCCCGGCAGGTGTGTTGTTGCATGGTCCACCGGGGACCGGGAAAACGATGCTCGCAAAGGCAGTTGCAAACCAGACCGACGCCACGTTCATCAAGATGGCTGGCTCGGAACTAGTCCATAAGTTCATCGGCGAGGGTGCAAAACTCGTTCGGGATCTGTTCGAACTCGCCCGCCAGCACCAGCCCGCCGTGATTTTCATCGACGAAATCGATGCAATCGCTGCAAAGCGGACGGACTCGAAGACGTCGGGTGATGCGGAGGTTCAGCGGACGATGATGCAACTGCTCTCGGAGATGGATGGCTTCGAGGAGCGGGGTGATATCCGCATTATCGCTGCGACCAACCGCTTTGACATGCTCGACCGCGCAATCTTGCGCCCCGGCCGGTTCGACCGCCTCATCGAGGTGCCGAAACCGGACGCCACCGGTCGCGAACAGATCTTCCAGATCCACACACGGTCGATGAACATTGCAGACGACGTCGACTACGTGTCACTTGCGGAGATGGCCGAAGACGCCTCGGGTGCAGATGTCAAAGCAATCTGTACCGAGGCAGGGATGTTCGCCATCCGTGATGACCGGACCGAGGTCACGATGAGCGACTTCGAGAACGCCTACGAGAAGATCCAGACCGAAGAAGAAGACGAAGACATCTCCCGGACATTCGCCTGACGAGACTGTTGGTTTTCTATGAGTGTTACTGACGAGACAAACGAGGACATCCGTGCAGTTATCGACGAGATCAAACAGACGGTGGTCCTCGACGACGAGTTTCTCGAAACGGTACTGACGACGGTCATCGGCGGCGGGCACGTCCTGTTAGAGGATGTTCCCGGCACGGGAAAGACGCTTACTGCACGCACAGTTGCGGAAGTGCTCGGTCTCGAATTCTCCCGTATTCAGTTCACACCCGACCTCCTCCCGGCTGATATCACTGGGAGTACGATCTTCAACGAGGAGACCCGCGAGTTTGTCTTCGAGGAAGGGCCGCTTTTCGCAAACGTCGTGTTGGCCGATGAAATAAATCGTGCACCCCCAAAAACCCAGTCTGCGCTTCTCGAAGCGATGGAAGAACAGCAGGTGACCATCGACGGCGAGGACAGACCACTACCCACCCCGTTTTTTGTCATTGCAACACAGAACCCGGTCGAACAGGAGGGAACCTTTCCGCTGCCGGAAGCCCAGCTAGATCGGTTCTGGACGAAAAGCTCGATTGGCTATCCCGACGAAGCGGGTGAAACGCTCATTTTGCGCCGTCGAACCGAACGACACCAGACGACACCCGAAGTATCGTCGGTTCTCAATAAACGGTCGGTCGAATCGCTACTGGAGCTGCCCGAACGGGTAACTGTCGAAGACGACATACTCGCCTACATCCGGGATATCTGTCGAGCAACACGCGAGGATAGCCGTCTCGAAATCGGCGTCTCACCGCGAGGGACACAGCGATTGCTCGAACTATCGCGTGCGCGAGCGGTATTTCTCGGCCGAGGTTTCGTCACGCCTGCGGACGTCAAACGGATGGCCGTGCCGGCGCTTTCCCATCGACTGGTGTTGACGACCGATGCAGAGGTCGAAAACGTTGGGAAACGCACAGTCGTCGAAGACGTTCTTGAGGAAGTCACGGTCCCGCGGTAACGTTATTCTCGAATTGCAAAGAGCAAAAACACTGCCCCGACGAGAATAATAACTGCAGCGGCGAGATTGCTGTCGTACATCGTTGCAACTAACTCGGAAATTCGCTGGAGAGAGAGTGCAAGAGCGGCCGCCCCGAGGGCAACGCTTGCGATGCCTGCCGTATGCACGAGATCAGTCGCGGAAACACCGCGGACAGCCGGGAGTTCGGCCGAGACGGTCTGTCCGTACTCGAAGCCGTCCCAGGCGAGAACGCTTGCAACCGCTGCTCCGAGGACAACCGGCAGCGGGGTGCCCGCCGCACCCGAGAGTGAAGCAAGAACAAACAGGCTGACAAGTAGTGTTGTCTGAAACGCCTGTGAGACGGCGTTGCGATCCTGCACCCGGAGGAGACTGACTGCAAGAACAGAAGCAGTGAAAATAATCAATGCACCAACGAGCGGGAGAGCAGTCAGGATAACAGCAGCGAGATTGAACATCTGCCAGGCAGGCTCGCCAAATTCGTGTAATTGCTGGATTCCATCGGGTGATTGGAGGACGAGTTGGCGAACCCCGAAGGTTGCAGAGAGCCCGATAATTATCGCAAGCGCCCCCGGGAAGAGATACCGGACGAACTGCCGCGTGCCCGTTCGGCCAGCCAGTCGAAACAGAAGAATCGGGCTGCTAAGAACAGTAATCGCGGTAGCTGTTCCCACCCCAGACAGAAGCGACGCGACCAGGACAGGATCCTGTGCCAGTGTGCCAACTGTCTCGATCCAGCCCGCAATCACTTCCGGGAGTGTGATTTCGGGCAGTTCAGCAACCATGAGAACGAACGCCAGCAACCAACCACTGCCAGCAATACCGATGGCCAGTCGGTAGAACACAACCGATAAAAGCGCGACCGCCCGCCCCTCGTTTTCATCAGCCGCAAGTAAGCCGTACTGCAGCGGTCGGGCGAGCAAAAACCCGATGAGACCGAAGATGAGTCCAGCGAGTAATGGTGTCACGAGCAACGCGGTGATGAGACTCCGTTCGGGGAACAGAACAGCCGCTGCGAGGAGCGCATCGGGTGGTGGGAACAATGCCAGGATACGGAGTTGGTCGAGAACGTAGACGAGAGTCGTCGCACCCACCAGCGGGATAAGTAGCTGTCCGGAGATACCGAGACTGCGCCGAACCAGTACACCAGAGACACGATCAAGCGTCAGCGGGAGCCAGAGTGTCGACACAGTGGCAGCCGCGAGACCAATAGCTGCGCCAAAGGCGACAGCGGTTGGCTGGAATGTAAGCCCGGCGTATTCGTAAACCCCCGCCAGAACGGTCAATACGATCAACAGCCCAAACAGTGGAACGACAACCGCGAGTGCGAACTCGTTACCGATTGATCGACCGGAGAGGAAAAAGACAACAGCGCCGGCACAGAGGCCGGTTGCAACTGCCCCGGCAAGCGTCAACGGAAACAGAAATCCGAGTGCAAGCGAGAGCGCAACGAGTGTCGCGAGGCCACCGATACCGTGGCCGCCTGTCGGTCCACTCATTGCCACAACCCCCCGGCTTTAGATTCGATTGCAAGCCACAACGGTTCGTCTGTTTTCCAGTCCAGAACGCGGGCATCCTGTCGACGAAGTGTATCGATGCGCATCGCCCGTCGTGTCATAGCGAGGCGCGCACCCGGTGTCTCCGGAAGGTCGGGACGCGGGCTAATAACCAAGATCGGTCGGCCGTGTTTGACAAGCCGGTCGAGAAAGGAATCGAATCCGTCATCGACAAGCCCTGTAACGCAGACGAACTGGGTGTGCGATGGCGTCCGGTCGACAAGTTCGTCGGCAGTCGAGGCAGTAAGCGATGTTCCTGTCTGTGGCTCGCGTACCGTCCGCTCGAACTGTCTGCGAATGCGGCGGTACTGTTCGGGCGTTCGGTTGGGATAGATTGTCGGTTCGTCGCTGTCGAGTGTCGTCAATCCAACTTCGTGTCGTTCGGTCATCAACGCCTGTGCAACGTGTTCGCCCGCATACAGCGCCATCTCCCTGATTGTCACATCATCCGGGTCTGCCCGTGCTGGTGTGACTGACCGATCATCGACGAGCAAATGAATCGATGCAGCGCGGGTGTCTTTGTACTCGATTGTCGCGAGTTCACCAGTTCGAGCGAAGCGTCGCCAATCGATATCACTCGCTGAATCCGATGGCAAAAACTCCCGCGTCGAATAAAACTCCACACCGCCGCCGCTCATCGAGGTTTCGAGCCGTCCGGCGTACTGTCCGGCCTGTGATGCCAGTGGCACCTCCTCTAAGTCGACACCCGAGACGATTGTTTTCCGTGCACGCAACGACAGTTGTCGGCGCTGTGAGCCGCTCACATTCCGGCAAACAGCAGTGACTGTCTCGAAATTGTGTCGACCGCGGCGCGCTTTGACAGCATACGAAAGTGTCGCGGAGTCGCCGGGGCCGAGTGCGAACCGACCCATAGATTTCCCGTCGACCACAGCAAGGCGTTCGGGGACCTGGTCGGCGAGTCGCAAATCCGGGAGATTCGTGTCGCTTTTGTTCGTGACGGTTACCTCGATATCGACGATATCACCGGGGACGACATGGACGTCGGAGACGGCACGTTCGACAGTCAACTCGACTGGTGGGAGTCGCGTCATCCGGTGATAGACAATCACACCAACCAGCACGACAGTCAACACGAACGGCACAGCCGAGCCAGTGAGTAATCCGACACCGACGGCAATCACTGCAACCAGTTCGAGTCCACGAGTACGTTGTGTTCCCAGTGTGACTGGCGTTTCCTCTGGCTGCGGAATTTCGACGCGCTCATCGACTGTCGGTTGCTCGGTCGTCGGTTCCGCCTCCGTTTCAGTTTCGGCCGGGCCATCACTTGACCGGTCGCCTTGCTCTTCTAGCACCTCGATTGGATTCCGACTCATAGTTCGGTTCGGCTATAGCGTTCGAGTTCGGCTGTCACGGCCTCGACTCGCTCACGGTAGGTCTGCTGGGGGAACAACCACTCATCGAGTCGCTGGCGGAGGGGTAACTCACGTCGGTTCGCAAACAGTGCAGCGGCCAGTGGGTCATCAGTCCAACTGCCGTCTGCGAGCGTTTCGCGTGCTGTTTGCTCGTCATACCCGTTCGTATAACACAGAAGATTGATTACCTCTGCGCGCAGATCCGCCGTCAACTCCTCCTTGTCGGCAGTACTATCGGAAAGGACAGTATCGAGACGGTCGTCAAAGGTTGCCCCATCACCGCTTATCGTCTTCGTCCGTGACCGTTCAGAGACAAGTCTGGCTGGTGGCGCTGGCTCGTCTCTCGTATAAAAATAGAGCCCGCAAACAGCGACGAGCAACCCAGCCGCCCCGCCACGCTGGAGCAGGGTTTCATCTGGAATAACAATTGCATCCGGAGTGTACGAAAGCAGCACCCACAATCCAATACCCATCGTCATGAGCCAAAGGCCAACGAGAGCGAGCAGTCGTCTCATGATTCCTCTTTTAGTTCTGTTGCAGCTTCCTCTACTTGCTCTGCGGTCGTCGAGTCAGGATCTTTCCGACCATATCTAACCGCGCGGTAGGTTTGGGTAATCCGGCGGACTGGGCCTTCCGGAATACCCCGGGAGACCGCCCGCTGTGCGATTTCGGCTGGGGTCTCACTCGGCGTCGGTCGAACGACACCAGTGAGCCGTTGCCAGGCGCGAACAACGACACCCTGTGAGTCAGTCGCAGTTTCGCGTTCGAGGACGGCCTCACCGTCGATACCCGTATCCTCGGCATCTCGCTGTCGACTTCGGCCCAGCCGACCGGTGAGTGTTTCGACCGGCGAGCGGACGAGTGCAACGAATCCAGCGCGAAGCCAAAGACTGCCAGCAGAAAGTGTTTGTCTGGTATCGGCAACCAGTTCGTAAAGAATGTCACCGACGGCAGCGATACGGTTCTGAACTGTCGCGGCTGCGTGGATCACCCGGGTCAACAGACCGCGAAACAGGGCACTGGCCCGGTCACCGGGAAACACCCGGATGCCAACCGCAACCACACCGAGCACAGCGAAAATCCCACCGCCAAGAAGCGACCAGCCGATAAGCGGTCGGACAGTCGTCTCTGCCTGCACATCGTTTGCAACGGCAGCAAGTGTGATACTCGCCTGTGGCTGTGTTGGTATCTCGACGATGGCTGTGCCGTCTTCGTTCGTCTGGGCCAGTTGCTCGCCGTCGAATGAGAGAGACGCATTCGGGACTGGCTCGTCATCTGCCGTGACTTCTGCAGTGACGGTCCGGCCGGGGATTGGAACACCACTCGTCGAAACAGCGAGATCAGTATCAACGGCAACAGTCTCCGTGAGTTCGATACCGCCGCGGGTTCCAATAATCTCTGTCTCGCCAACAGCGGGAAGCGAGACCGTTGCAAGACCACCCTCGTCAGTCTCGACATCGCCTGGCGTTACCTGCAAGCCACTGATCGGTTCGTCATCCGCCGTAGCATGGACGGTGAGGTTGTCCCCAGCTTCCGGCTCGGAGAGCAACGTGAGTTCAGTGTCGACTGTTCGGCGCTCCGTCTCCTGTAGATCACCTTCCGTAGCGGCAATCGTCACTTCCTCGGTGTACGGAACCGGGAGTGATGCCGTTCCATTGGAATCGGTAATCGCGCTTTCAGTCGTCTCGGTTCCAGCCCCAGTCGCCTCGATAGTGGCTCCCGAGACAGGTTGTCCCTCGATAGTGAGCGTTGCTGTGACTTCGTCACCGGGTATTGGGTCTTCATTGAGTTCGAGTGTGCCAGTTGTCGGAGCGGTCTGTGTTAGCTCTCCCCGTGTCTCTCCACGTGTAACGATAACCCGGTAGGGTGATTCAAATGGCGTGGAGACAGTTGCCATTCCCTCGTCGTCAGTCTGTGCGCCAGTCAACCGCTCGCCATCCTCGGACTCGACGACGACATCCGCATCTGGGACTGGGGTGTCCCGGATCGATGCATCGATTGTGAGTGTTTCACCGGGCACCGTCTCGTCTGTCGCCGTCACGTCGATATCCGTCTCAAGCGAGAAGTTGATCGACTCCCCGGAACCGAGCGCTTCCGGCCGGGAAAGCTGTGGAGCAGCGGCGTCTGCCTCACTTAGTGAGTCAGTGTCGACACCGGTGGCGCCGTGAACGGCGTCAGGCGTAACAACGAAGCGAATCTGATCACTCGACTCTTCGGCCGATTCGCCGACGCTCACTGCATCGGAAATGCTTGCGTGGTCGATGCTCCCGCCGGTTTCAATCGGCCGGGGATCGAACGAGGGGAGATCACGGACATCACCGGGTTCGAAGGTTTCGCCGGGGCTGCCCTCCTCGTGGGGGTTATAGTCTGAGTCGGGGTCGTCCCGTGAGAGGGCATCCTGCTGGTTTGCAAGGCGTTCGTCACCAGGTGTCGGATCGAACCGGACCCAGCCGACACCCTCGAAATAGACTTCGACCCACGCGTGGGCGTTCATACCGCGGACACGGTGGGTGGTGTCATCGATCTGTTCACCACTCGTATAGCCGACGACATACCGCGAGGGTATGTCCTGTGTGCGCAACATACCGACCATCGCCGTGGCGAACTGTTCGCAGTAGCCAGCTTCCATCTCGAAGACGAACTCGTCGGCAAGATGGTCACTATCCGTCGAAGCGCCGAGTGAGTACTCTTTGTCAGAGCGCAACCAGTTCTGGACCGCCAGTGCAGCGTCGTAGCGTGTGTCTTCACCATCGATGATGTCCTCGGTTCGCTCACCGAGGCGGTCGGGCGTATCCGACGGCATGTCGGTATAGCGCTCTACGACCTCCTCAGATGGTTCACCGTCGGCCTCGCGGAGGGTCTCAACATCGCGGATCGGTTCCTCGCTCGTCGCAACAACGGACGTTCCCGAACTCATCTCATCGACCGTGCGGACACCGTCGCCGTCAGTCAGCTGCAAATCGTCGACACCGGAGACTGACTGTGGTCGCCACGCAGTCGGGATAGCCGTGCCCGAACGTTCGAGCGTGATTTCGTAGGTGAATTCGTCACCGCTACCGGTCCCCGAATGCTCTATTGGCTCCTCGTATGGTTCAGACCCCCCAGTCTGTTCCCAGCTATCGCCAGTGTAGGTGTCGAAACTGCCGGTACGCCAGTACGTCGATACTGGGCTTTCGACCTCGAAATGAACGTCCGTGTTGAGCGAGCCGAACGTATCCGGATCGAAGTCATACCCCTCGCCGACGCCCGTCGCATCACCGGGATTCAACGCACCGAGTGGGCTTTCAGCCCCATCATCCGGTTCGTCGCCGTTTTCATCACCATCACCGTTTTCGTCGCCGTTTCCGTCATCACCATCATCCCCATTTTCATCGTCGCCATCGCCGTTTTCATCGTCACCATTCTCGTCATCACCAGCATCCCCGTTTTCATCACCTGGGTCTGGTGGTTCCTCACCGACTGGTTCCTCGACGGACACCGAAAGTTCGTCAGTATACGGTACTTCGCCGCTTATCTGTCCATCTTCGTCGGTGATACCGATCACCTCGCCGTCGAAGGAAACACGTTGATGTTCGAGTGGTTCACCGTCGCGGGTCAGTTCCACAGTGACAGTTTGGCCAGGCACTGGCTCATCGAGAACGTCGACATCGGGAGTGGGATCTGCAGGTTGCCAGCCGTTTTCATCATCGAGTTGCTGGGTGCGTAAAAGCTCGGTTGCCTTTGGGGACGCCGAAAGTTGCTCGCTTTCGGAGACAGTCGTCGAGAACTGCTGGACGCTGCCATCCTCGCTTGCAGTTCCAAGCAGGTCAGTTTCGCTCGTCCCGGTGCGTTCTTCGACGCGGTCCGGCGGCGTTGGGTCGAACGGTACCCAACCGATATCGGGGAGATAGACCTCGACCCACGCGTGGGCATCCGACCCGCGGACGATTTGGCTGCCATCATCCATCTCTTCACCGGGAGCGAAACCGGTCACATAGCGCGCAGGAATATCCTGGCTCCGGAGCATCGTCGTCATGCTCGTTGCAAACAACTCGGAATCGCCAGCGTCCATCTCGGAGACGAACTTCTCGGAGACATTCTCACTCGTTGCGCTCGCTTCGAAGGAGTACTCTTTGTTGACCGATAACCACCGCTCGATCAACACGGCCGTCTCGTAAGGAGTATCGGCTTCGGCTGTGATCTGTTCGGTTCGCTCACCGAGACTATCAGGGATATCATCGGGCAAATGCGTGTATCGCTGGCTGATCTCCTCGGGTGGGTCGCCGTCTGCCCGTTCGAGTTCGTCGTAACTCCAGTCGGGAGTGGAACTCGTAACAGTAAATGCGTCACCGACATCGTGTGTCTCGGTGCGCTCGATGCTTCCATCCGGATGGGTCTGCAGTTCATCGTCGTCGATACCATCGACAGTAGTCGGCTGGAACGGTGCAGGCACGAGCGTCTCCGCACCATAAGCTTCGATACGGAACGTGCGCGTCTCACCGTCGTAGTCGGAGTCTTGTGGGCGATAGTCCTCCGTCGTTCCGGTGGTTTCCCAGCCCGTTCCAGTGTATTGATCGTATGCCACCGTCCGCCAATAGGGTTCTTTGACTGCGCCGTAGCGGACCCGTAACTCATCGAGGGCAGGATCATCCGGCGTGCCACCGTAGCCGATTGGGTCATCATCGGAACCAAGGCGGTCTGCACCGCCATCAAGTTCGGCGATCAGGTCGGCGAGGTCGTCATCAGCGACCGAGTCCGCGAGTAACGCACCGCCGAAGACCAGACCGGCAGCACAAACGACTGCAACGAACACAGCGAGCGGACGGCGGTATGACACGCTCTACAGTACGAGTGACAGGCCATATATGTGCTTGGGAACTATCAGTTGTGAAAATAGAGTTGAAAGGAAATATCACAGAACAGTCTAGCAAACGTTAGTTAGCATCTGGATAGTCCCAGGGACTTGCCGCCTCGATAGCGGCCCCAATCTGTAAGAGTCGAGTTTCTGAATGTGGTCGACCAACGAGTTGCATCCCGACTGGCAACCCATCGACGGGGTCCGCCGGGACGGCAACAACCGGGTGGCCGGTCAAATTAAAGGGCCAGGAGAGTGTCCAATCGAGATTGAATCCACCCACCGACGTCCCGTCGATTTCGGTCGGGAACGGTTCGTCATGCGTCAGCGGCGGCGTTGCAAGCGCCGGACAGGCAAGCGCGTCGTACTCCGAGAGGACAGCGTCGATTGCATCGTAGAGAGCAGTACGGAGACGGTCAGCCTCCCGGAACTGTTCGAGGGTAACAGCACGACCGAGGTTTGCGACACCTTCTAAATCATCCGAGACTTCCTCGTACTCGGCAAACAGATCGATACCGAAATGCTCGTTGAGTATATCGGTGTGCGTGGCGAAATCCGCGGTAACGGTGTTCGAGTACGCGTTGAACAGATCACTGTATGCCGGAGCATCGATGGTGACTTCTTCGACAGTTGCACCCGCCGACGACAGATCATCCAGTGTGGACTCGACTGCCTCTTTGACGCGTGACTCGACGGCAAACATATCCAGATCAGGCGAGTACGCAACCGAAAGCTCATCGACTGCGGTCGATTCGACTGCGTCGGCGTAGTTATCCGGTGTGGGAACGCTCGTCGGATCCCGGTGAGTCTGGCCAGCGATCACATCGAGCATGACCGCAAGACTCTCGATATCGCGTGCCATTGGCCCCCAGACCGAAAACGGAGAGTAGCCACCGTAGGCGTCGGGTCGCATGTCCCGTGGGACGACACCGAAAGAGGGTTTAATCGAGGTAACACCACAACACGAGGCAGGGTTGCGAAGCGATCCACCGATATCAGAGCCAGTCGCAAGCGTACACAGCCCATCAGCGAGGGCAGCGGCGGAGCCACCGGAGGAGCCACCAGCGTTTCGCTCGGTATCAAAAGGCGTTGCAGTCGGCCCAACGAGTGGGTTGTCCGTCCGAACCCGGTAGCCGAGTTCGGGTGTGTTCGTCGTTCCGACGATGATCGCACCTGCATCTTCGAGACGCTGGATGATCGTCGAGGTTTCACTGGCGACGTTGTCGGCAAACGGGACCAGCCCCATCGTATGGGTGACGCCTTCTTTGGTCATTTCTAAGTCTTTCATCCCGACAGGAACGCCAGCCAGCGGGAGGTGGTCACCGTCCTCAACGGCAGTAGCAATTTCACGGGCGCGCTCGCGTGCTGCCGATTCGAGGACCGTAATATACGAATTTGTGACGTCGTTTCGCTCCTCGACCCGGTCGAGAAACGCATCGACAACATCGGTTGCACTGTGCTGGCCACTGTTTACGGCATCGGCAATCGCAGGTGCAGACTGAAAACAAAGACTCATTGTAGGATGGTTCGCTTGCCAGCATTTAATGGTTTTCCGGCGTTTTTGCGTCGTCACCGTCGCAGAGAGATCCCACAACGCAATTCTGCGGCACAGTCAATGTGTACCGGCTCTCCCCGGAGTCGTTGCATCCGGTCTTTTTCGAGTGGTTGCTGGCAGACGGTACAGATGACGGAGGAAGATTCCGCCTGTGAACGTTCGTTGGCTTTTTGTTCGGTCTCTGTCGGCGCTTCCTGCGTCTGAGTCGAGTGATGTTCCGAGCTCATTGTATAGCTGAGATCTATGTGAGAGATAGTTGCTAGTAACTATTGTTATATCACAGATAACCCGGCGAGCGGGAGTGGATGGCTATGCCTGATACCGAGTCACAGCAGTCCGTACGAAAGTGCAGCTTTTTCGGCTCACACTGCGACTCCAAGATATGAGGGACAACTGGAAAACGCTCGACAAACAGGTTGCTTACACCTGTGGCGGGTTCGATATCGTCAACGAGACTGTTGAACTCCCGGATGGTGAACAGGCCGAATTCGATTATCTCTCGGAAACACCCAGTGTGGTTATTTTGCCATTCCGGACGGACGGAGAGGTCGTTATCATCGAGGAGTGGCGTCACGCCGTCAAGCGGAAAAATCGAGGCTTGCCCGCTGGTGGGATGGAAGAAAACGAAGACCCCGAGACGGCAGCCCACCGCGAACTGCGCGAGGAGACCGGCTACGAGACCGACAGCATCGACCATCTCGTCAGCGTCGAGCCAGCAAACGGATTCTCAGATACCTACTTTCATTACTACGTTGCCCACGACTGCGAGCCAGCGGCCGAGCAATCACTCGATGTCGACGAGACAATCGATGTGACGACGGCAAGCTTCGATGAGTTGGTCGATGCGGTCAAAGCGGGTGAGTTACAGGATGGTCGGTCGGCGTTTGCGATTCTTTACTCAGCGCTGTTCGAGCGAGTTTGAATCTGGAACGGCAGACCACAGCGTTGAAACGATATCCGACGGTAGGTACCGACAATGACGCTTCGAGTGACGAATTCCCTGACCGGCGAGCGCGAGCCGTTCGAGCCACAGGACCCCGATTCTGTCTTGCTGTATTACTG
>LKMJ01000742.1_pt1 | contig 26574 bp, 34 predicted proteins | sample 643391 | NCBI WGS metagenome assembly LKMJ01 (sample SAMN04112250, study PRJNA286221) | soda lake metagenome | biome: soda lake; feature: Kulunda Steppe; material: water; isolation source: sample PL-Br10 brine of Picturesque Lake | place: Russia: Kulunda steppe | collected 2010-07 | reverse complement strand
GGGTTGTTGCTTTTCAGCTCACTGATAAATTCCATAGCTGAGACCACCGGAATAGGTGTGTTGGCAACTGGCATAGCTGGAATGCAGAATTTCTTGCCTTGGTGCCTGAGGGTGAGTGTGCGCATCCGCCAATCAGGGCGGGGGTTTCTGCGCATTAGCCATGGCATTCCTTAAATCAGGTCTTCTCCTTGCAGATCAGTTACTGCAAATTCACAGCTATCTGTGTAGGCTCCAATCTGGAATTTTTCTTTCTCCAGTACGCCACACAACTTCACTTGGCCATCAGCCAATTGGATCAGCACGTTCCTTTTTTCAGGGTCCAGGTAGGTAATGTTATGCTTCTCCAAGAATTGCTTACTTGCACAATCGCGTTCAGCTCCAGAGTCAACCAGGATGGTGACGGGGTGCCCATTAAGCAGTCCAGCAAAGCGCAATGCTGGTACTCCCATAGCTCTGGCTACAGCCACGGAGGGAGGTAAGACTCTCTTTGTGTTTGCAGCGGCACTATAAGGCTGGGCACTGCCTATTTTGCCGGAGTCCAATCTGGACCAAAAAGAGAAAACATCCCTCCGAGCAGCGTCCTGCTCATTCACACTAGTGCATGCATGTCTGAGTTCATCAGACCTAACGTGGGGAGAGAGTGTGCCATCAGCACGGCATTTGCTTGCTGCGAAATCAGCAACGGTCGAATCTGACCCAAAAGTTGCATTGTGGCAAAACCTGTACCTCCATGCTCCACTTGCTGGCTGTGGGGCCTGACCCTGGCCATCACCTGGTGGTAAGGGGATAGATGAGTTGCAAGAGAGATGAGCTCAGATTGAACGGATGGGAAACCAGTACCCCCATTCCTGAATCCAGGTAAAAGTAAAAATCCTGCAAAGTGGGCCGCTCAGTGCAGCATGCTATGCAACATCACTTCATTAAGTTGAGGCAGATGAAAGCCTGCACCTGGTAAAAAGGGCTGGAGGACAGACTAGTCTGATTTGGAAAGTGACAGCATTGGCTTGTTCGCAATGCGTGAAGGTATTGTGTATCATTGAAAAATGACAAGTTCAAGGCTACTCAGCTTGCTGTACTTAAAATACAATTTAGGGCAGGCCTGCTCCGAAAACCATGTCACCAAAGCCCATTCGAATGCTGCCTGTCATGCCTGCTGATCATCTAGCAGCATGTCATATAGCTGAGCATCTAGCCGAGCATCGTCTAGCCGAGCATCTAGCAGCATGTCGTCGCATCTAGCGGCATGATGTCTAGCCAGGCATCTAGCAGCATGTCATCTAGCCGAGCATCTAGCCGAGCATCTAGCAGCATATTGTCTAGCCGAGCATCTAGCAGCATGTCGTCTAGCCGAGCATCTAGCGGCATAATGTCTAGCCAGGCATCTAGCGGCATCTCGTCTAGCCGAGCATCTAGCGGCATGTAGCCTAACCGAGCATCTACCGGCATGTAGTCTAGCCGAGAATCTAGCGGCATGCCGTCTAGCCAGGCAGTTAGCGGCATGTCGTCTAGCAGAGCATCTGGCGGCACAGATGCCAAACGCTTGACGCATGAACGCTGGGCATGTGCTTTGCATACACACACACCATACTGGCACACATGGATGCCACACGCTTGACGCAGCAAGGCAGCACACAGCAGGATGCTGTCTAGGAAAGCATCTAGCAGCAGGTCGTCTAGCCAAGCAACTAGCAGTATGCTGTCTAGACGAGCATCTGACAGCACAAATACACACAGATGCCACACAAACTATGCAGGAAGGCAGCATGCATGCACACACACAACATTTAAACACACATGGATGCTACACTCTTGATGCAGCAAGGCAGCACACGCACACAACACACACACACAGATGCCGCGCACTTGATGCAGGAAGACAGCATGCACGTACACGCTTGTTGTCTCGCCAAGCACCTAGAAGCATGTTGTTTAGGGCGAGCATCTGTCTAGCACCATCTGTATCTGTCAAGCAGCATTTATCTAGGGCAAGCATCTGCCGTCTAGGAGACAAGCATCTAGCAGGATTTCGTCTTGCCAACTAAATATAGCAGCCTTTCGCCAAGCCGAGCATCTAGCAACATGTCGTCTAGCCAAGTATCTAGCGGTATACGCACAGATGCCGCTTGCTCGATGCAGGAATGCAGGGCATGTGTGTGCACACACACAAAGACACACAGATGCTACATACTCAATGCAGCAAGGCATCATGCCTTGCACATACTGACACGTGGATGCCAAACCCTCAACGCAGCAATGCAGTGCATGCACACACACACACACAATACGCAACACAGCAAGGCAGCACGTGCATACACACATGTCATCTAAACAAGCATCTAGCGACTGTGTAGCAGCATCTGTCAAGCAGCATTTGCCTATAACAAGCATCTAGCAGCATGTTGTCTGGGTGAGCATCTTTCTAGCGCCATCTGTCTTGGCAAGCATCTAGCAGCATGTTGTTTGGGTGAGCATCTGCCTAGCACCATCTGTCTAGGAAAGCGTCTAGCAGCATGTAGTCTTGGGCATCGCTCGAGCATCTGTCTACCAGCATTTGCCTAGTTCAAGCATCAAGCACATTGTCTAGGCAAGCATCTGGCAGCACACAAATACACACAGGTGCCACACGCTTGTGGCAGCAAGGCAGCGTGTGTGAACATACAAAACATACAGATACACACGGATGCCATATGCTTGACACGTCTATGTCTTCTTAGCCAGTAAATGCTTGCCCTAGTCATATAGTTGACAAGCCTAGCATCTAGCAGCATGTCGTCTACCCGAGCATCTGACGGCATACACACAGATGCCACACGCTTAATGCAGCTTGTTGTCTAGCCGAATGTCTGCCAACATGCAGCATGTTGCCTAGCCAAGCATCTGCCAGCATGCAGCATATTGTCTAGCCAAGCATGTGGTATCTGTGTGTATGCCGCTAGATGGTTGGCTTGGCAAGCTGCTGCCAGATGCTCATCTTGACCACATGCTGGCAGACCACGGTCCCGGCCAAATAACCTGTGACACAAGGCCCTTAAAATGGCGCAAGTCAGCTGACAGGCCTGCTGATTGAAAGGTTTGCCGATCACCAAATTCAAACAACCTGAGTGCTAGTAAAAGGCCCCTTCACCCCTGATGGTGGCATATCTCAAGAGTATCTTGATGTTGGGCTATTTCAAGATTCTTAGCAGCAATCATACCTGCTTTCTGTGCCACATGCATGGTGCAGCACACTCTGAGCTGCCCTTCTTGTACATTCCAAAGATGAATGGGCTGTCCAACTTTTCTACAAATAAGCATGGTGGTGTGATTAAGATTATATGCTAGTATGCTCCTTAGTATTCTTTTCTTTTAATTATCCTTGACACTGAAGGTCAACACCTTGGTGAACACCTGAGTGCTGCAGTTTAAGCCCAACGTTATCCAAGGAATGGCCTTATCCCATACAGAGCGCTAGCTTAAAAAACCTTGAAATGCACATTTATCAGTCTGCACTGCCCGTTAAGCCAACCCAATGTCCTGCAGATGATTGGGCGCAGTCCTTCTGTAATCAATGAAGTTGCTCCTTACCAAATTTTGCACTACAGGCAGTACCTCCAATTGTAATCATTTCCGCACAAGTAGCATACATGCACTTCACTTTGTTCAAAACTCCTGCGCCGTAATGGCTGCCAACTTACAGGGATTGGTGTGATGTTGACAAAATTGGTGAATTGTTCTGGGGGGTCCTTGAGTTAAGGCATTAATTACCGTGTTCACCCTGTCACATTATGGCATCAGCTGATTACATGCACCACACTTTTTTTCAAGTAAGCCCACGAGTGATACGGCAACAACAAGGCAATTTCCTCTGATACTGAAATGCCCAGGTCGCTCATGAGTGCATCTGACCAGCCCCTCCCTCTTACTAGGGTGAGGCACCTCCTTGCCTTCTTTGCTGGTCATTACATGGGGCAGCTCGTCACCTGCCTAGCGATATACCCTTGCGCATCCTGAGATTCTTAGTTTTCCATTAACAGGTGTGTCAGGTGCAATATTTCCTTGCTTGATATACTCCATGACTGGCCTGTCCAGTCATATGTCAGATTGCCCAGGCACAGCATGCTTTAGATGCTCTGCGACTTTGTTGTCCTGTGCATCTGCAGCTTTTTTTAGCTGGCCAGGCAGTTGTGAGCTGTTGTTTGCAAAGAATGCCGCTGTGGGATTAGGCATCACACCCCCTTGCAAGCAGGCAGCTCACAGGTAAACCTCAGTAATTGGCATGAAGCAGCTTGCAAGCCATGGTGTGCATGTTACCCTAACAATGGACCACCAACCCCTGGCATTTCTCTTGACTAAAATTAACCTGGTCCTGTGCCCTGACACAAATCCTGTGGAAGCCAGGCCTTGTCAGAGAAAAACTGCTTGTGACCTGCAATGAACCTGCGTATTTTATCTGGGCGATGCATCTCACTCCTGTCAGAAGCACCATTAACTTCTTTTAAGTCTACACAAACGCGACAATCTTTGTGGTCCCCTTCTGCGGTAGAGGGCAACACACACCCACTGTCACTTTTGGCTTCAGGAGGTGGAGGCTTCCTCAGACCTGCTGTCTCTTATTGTTAAAAGACAGCGCTCTGATACCAAAATGTAGAAAGAACCAACAATTGGTGGTGCTAGAAATGCACCGTTGGTCCAGTGTATTATATACTGGAGGTCTGGAGGGTCTCTAACAGCCTGAGGTATGATAGACAGGTCTGGAAATTATAACAGACAAGAAGTCCGCGTATCATTACACTTGTTTTGTGCCCTTCTTGTCCTGAGTTTGTTGCTCCATGGCAGATTTATCTGCCCTTGCCATTATGGGCCCGTTTTGTTGATAATGTTAGAGGTCGAATGTAAATGGTCCTTATAGCCTGTTCAAGTGCCCAAATCATTAGCACTTCAAGCAAGGTGGCTTGTGCATCTGAGACATTTATTCACGAAAATAAAAGATTAAAAAACTGACCAGATACCCTCTACAGGTATGCATTAAGGAGCAGGGCAGGGTGCAGAGGGGATAGGGGCCTCTCAGCAACAGCACCAGCCTACCAGCCTTTGTCCAGAGTCCGGAAGCCCAGTCAGCTCACACCCTATCAGCGGCACATCCATCTTGAGGAGGTCAAGTACTGTGAAGATACCAGGCCTAGGAGCTAGCTCGAAGCCGCTCACCACCAGCACAGCGTGCTCCGTCAACACTTCGCTGAGCTGCAACCAATGTTAGCCTCTACACTATCCTTCTGGGAGTGGGAGGCACGATCTACAGTCCTTTATTATGAGCTTCTAAATAATCTCGGTCTAGATCCTCAGAAAGCCACCAAGCTTGCTGTGAAACTTCATGCCATTTGGTTCAATGACAAACTCATATACTTATTAATACCAGACGTGTTCTTGAGAAGACTTTTGCAACTACCTGTTGATGATGACTTATTATCAAGACCAGGAGTAGGATACTGCTGGTCACACCCCTGATTTCTCCCCACTGATTTCTTTTGTTGTCTTTGCTGGTGGAGCAGTCGTACAGTGCTTGGGCCCTAGATGACACCTATTCCTTAAGTGATGAAGGGAGTGTTTCACTGGCTACGTAATTTTCTTGTTTCTTTTCTCACGACAGGCAGTTGATATCATGTCTCTTGCGTTCAAGCCCCAGTGATCTGGTGATTGCCCTGCGCAACTCCCAACTCTACGTCTTTTTTCACCCCTTTCAGCTCCAATGTGGTACGCGAATGATGAAAAACTATTGAAGTAAAGTATAAGACAAGAAACTTGTGACCCACTTGAATTGACGGGTAAGGACCATATGCACCTGTGCTCGTTGGGTGTGCCAAATTTGCTGTCATGCCCTGGCCGATTGGCCAATTTGGCTGTCATGCCCTGGCCAACCGGCTTGCGCTTCTACGCACACTCCTCTTTTCCGCTTGTTGGTCTTCGGCTCCAGAGATGTTGCTCTCTATGGAACAGGCACATGATTGTTGAAGCATTAATGGATTAGTGAGTCTAAACTGGCTTGAACAGGTGAGGCAGGGGCATAGTGAGCACGTTGCCTTGACCAGCTTGCACATGTGAGGCAAAGTGCATGTATCTGGTGTCACCTTGGGCTGGCTTCCCTTGCTCACATCCAGCCCATCTGTCTCAGCCACTTGTGGGCTCGGTGCAGCCTTTGGTCCACTGGCATCCAAGTTATGCTCATGGGTCGTGGCAAAGCAATGGAAGATACCTGCGGCTATAGTGTCCTGCCAAGCATTTGTTAACGTAGTGATTAGCGGCACTGTTGCCATAGTACTTTATGAACAGTCATCCCCTCTGGGGATGGCCTGTGCTCCTTCTCCTCCGTTATAGGGTCAGGTCTTAAGCCACAGACCTTGGCGTTATGCGTACTAATCAGCATATCTCCCCTACACCCTTAACCACCAGGCATTTTGTGGCGGCTAGGCAGAACATGCTGCATGCCACAGTGCTGTTCTCATTCAGCACAGCATAAAGGGGATCAACCACCTTTTCGACCACTTTATCAGCACTCCACAGAGGTGTGGCCACCCTTGAGGGTGGCAGCTTATGTCACAGCTGCCATACATGAAGTCGTAGTCATCTGTTAAGCTCAGTGAGAGAGTCAATTCCACCACTTCTTGTGTCAAAGAGCACTCCGCCAGGCATGGTCACTGACCTGCTGTTTCATTGTAGGCTGAGCCTGTCATGAAGCTCGTTCAGCTCAGCTGTGTTCTTCAGGTAGGCATCTTGTACCAGTGCATCACTCTTAGGCTCTGGATCTGCAACCGACATTTGGTTCTGAGAGTTAGCAGCAAATGGTGCAGGGTCAGCAGCTTGCTCATCATTGTTCGATGTGCCTGTGTGCTCAAAAAATGCTCCACCAGCTTTTTCCCCATTATATGGTCACGCGCGCATCAAGCTGTGCCTCTAGTAATGCAATAGCTTCTTATCTCCTTACGACAAGCATTACTTATAAGTCATAAAACGGCTAAATCAGGCTGAAGAACATCATTACAATTGGTAACACTGGCTGTGCTGCTCTCTCTGCTGCTTGAGTTTTACTGTACAGTGTCATGCTAGATGCTGTGAATGGAACAGGCACAATAGCAGATGCCACAATGCTGTTGCTTGCATTTGTTTTTGGTGCAGCTTAGCTCACCACAGTGGTACTGAAACTGCCCAGGTACGGTCAGGAGCTCTTAGTGATCTTCGTTGTGGTGCAATAACTGCCTAGTAATGGCCCATGAGTCCTCAGTGAAGTCAGTATTTATGGCAAACTCACCTTCATAGGGAGCAGCTGTCACTTAAGCTTGTGGATGGGCACTGTCTGTGAGGCATGCGGTTGTAGATCTTTCCATAGCACAGCGCATGCAGAGGCTAGCAGTGTCTGTACTCAACGCAAGCTGGCCGACCACTGCCCCTTGCCAGCCGTTCCCTTGCCGAGGGTGATGGGGCTGGTTATTTCCATGCACGTCAGCTGTCTGTGGTCAAGCCTGCATGGGTAGCGCACTGTTGCCAGGCATTGGGTATGCGTTGACTTGTGAGTTGAACTGCTGACCAGACCCTGAGAGCGCTAAGTGAGTCACATAGCTTGCTGCCGTGGATACAACTTGCAGCTGTTGCCCAAGTTGCTGGAAAGTGTTGGTTAGTTGCGCCACCTTTTGCTGAACGTTTGCTTTAGGCTATGCAGTTGCTTGTGCTTGCACAGCATCATGCTGTCTAGTGTGCAATCTGTCGCGCTGCTTGAGCCACTCATAAGCAATTGCCCGAAAGGCCGAGCGCTGATGTATTGTGCACCCCAAATGGTTGGGCAGTGGGCATGGTCAATCCGCATGCACGTATATGGTGGCAGGGACAAATTAACTTTTTTTTACAGTTCCAACTCCCATGGGTCTCCATCAATGCCTGGTTCTTGCTTTCATTCTAGGCAAGCTGACCTCATGCGCCACCTCATGCGCCACATCTCCCCACGGCAAATCTGCTTGCACTTGGGTGAGTAGCGCAGCTCCATGCTTTATAATGGCGCAATTAAACTTGATTATTGCCTTGTGCCCCCTTACACCCACCTCTTGGGCCAGGCGTTGAAAATGCAGCGCAATAACAGCAATGTCCTCGTCTGCCTTCAACTCCATGCTGTTTGGTTCCTGCTCCTTGTCTATTGACAAGGATCCAAATTGTGGACCCATACGTGTGTTCAGACTCTTTGCGCGGAGCACCCACCCTGAGTGAGATGTGCATCCTCATCCGCCCCATCTGCTCGTGGAGCAGCATTTGCATTATCACTTAAGTGAGCTTGGGCTGGACTAGTCTGTAGTCCGACTGCTTGAGTCAAGCAAATTGCATTGGATATAAACACACATTCAATTTCAAATTGAGTGATAGGGGTACGCCTGGTGCTTGCACCAGTTGTCAGCCTCTCCCTTAGTTTGTGTCGACATGAGTATCCCTACTGGTGTACATGTCGTTTTTTCTTAACAGATCTCCTGAAAATGTTCTTGCTTCAAGAGGTGATACAATGGCCGCAGCCGCTGTTCCTGTTTCCTAGGAGGCCTCCGCGCGCCTTTCCTGGCGCGGCCCCATCCCCTCCAAATCTGTTTGGCAAGCCGATCCACCGTCTGCTCTTCTCCTCCAAACACTCTCATCCTACCATCTTGTGTAGCAATGTCTGCGCATACAAGTACTTGGCATGCTGTGCCTGATTGTAGCTACATTATAGGAACATCGATGATATCACCACGCTTCTTTGGCATCTGTACCTTTGCAGGCCTTATACTGTATACTAATTTATAAGTTTAACTTATTAGCTTTAACCCTGCCCTCATTTGGCACCTGCAGGTACAACTGTGTTACCCCATATATGTGCATCCCCGGGGACAGGGCCCTGTCAAACAAAATTGGTGCAGAGCTGCAGCAAGCTGCCCTTTTTCATTTGATCCACCAGGTTGCGACCTTTGCAGTATTTCATAATTGCAACTGGTAATAACTGGGTCTCCCGTGGTGCTACGTATGTATACACCCGGGCTCCCAATATTGCCATAAAAATATTTTCAACGAAATTCGTCAACATTTTTTAAATTTTTGGTCATTACTCGTTTAAGTTCGTTCAAGAGTCGGGGAATCAGGGTTGCACAGGCCCCCCTAGGGTGCAACGCGTACGGTCACCATTTCGTAGCGTATACCCTTAGGCCTACTGGAGTGTACTTAGTGGTAGCACGAAGCAGGCATCTTGAAGCAGGGGTTGAAGCGCGCTTCGAAGTTGGCTGAAGCATGTCCCTAGGGGGCATGTCCGTCCGTAATGTACATGTACATGAGCCGTATGGGTATCCGTAGCTTGTGCCCACTGAAAGCTGGCCCCCCATTCGACCATGATGACCCTAAAAATGGTTCCCTGCATGAACAAGCGCCTCCACTCCATGACACGAACCTTTCACAGACTTGCAGGGAACTTTGCGTGCATGCACGTGCGCACCTTTAAATGCTGGCACCTCATGTCTCCTCATTCCTATGGATTCCAAGGGTAAGCAGCTATAGCTATAGAGTAGCGTAGTAGAAGTACGGAGCAGGGACTAGTCCGTCTGCCTCAATTTAATTGTTTTTCAACTCGAATTAATTGTTTTCATAAACTTTATTTCATTTAGTAATATTCTAACTTTGAATCTATGATCATTGATGTCCCTCAAGGTCAGGCCCAAGCCTACGGACTTCAACTTTTAACAGCACATCCTCTTTATCAGGAGCAGGGAATTGAATCTGTGCGTCTGGCAATCTCACTGGAGGAAAACAAACACAGCGAGCTGCACATGCAATTGAAGTCCAGTTGGCCTAAGGCAGTGCTGCTTGAGCGTCGACATCTGTCTCTGTCCTCTGCTGCAAGTGCCCCGAGTCCACAGCTAGATGGCATCATGCAGCAGAGGGGCGTCCGTGTCTCATGAAAATGCTGCACGAATACTCTGCATGCATTAATGCAGCTGCAGCTGGAGTTGTCGAGACAGGGATGCTCCACAAGTGCGCGATGCTGCATGCTGGCCCAGACTTACAATGTTATTATCCATGCCCTTAATACTGTTGATGCCCTTTTGTAGAGCATAAGCAAATACAACGCAACCACGGCACGTGCATGTGTCAAGACAGGCAAGCTTGTAAGTAATTACATCTGTTTTTGAAGTGTGCAAGGCATGTTTTATGCTTACAAGTGCATGCTTTCCCAAACAGAGGGAGGGCTTTGCTTTTATACTGCATAAAGGGGTCATATATGGAAATGAGTGGAGTAAATAACTTGGCTCAAGGCTACTGTCTGCAAGACCGTAGCGAAGCCGTAGTGTGCAACCCTGTTTTTGCATAGTAATGTTCAACAAAGCTGGTCAACATTCTCATTTTGATATCTTTCGTTTCAGTTCAATCAAGAATTCCAACGATCATTTAAACCAAACTGATTATAAACGTACGGTATTAAACGGTATAGGAAGTTGCTCTTAATTTGAGGTGAAGTCAGCGCTTCTTGTACATGCATGCGCGTAGAGAAGGCCACACAATTGCAGCTGGGTTGACTGTGGGCACATTGAGCTTGCGTAGCACCATCACCACAAACATCTTGTTGGAGGCATCCAGACTCTGCAGCCAGTGGGAGTTATTAGGCAGGTATGAGTATGCATCAGACAGGAGACACAACAGCGCTCAAAGTTACAAGGGTGTAACGTCAGACCAAAGAGTTGACATGAACTAACATCTCCCAGAAGTGCAATTTGTTCGCAGCAAATGTAACAAAACTAGGTCTTCCTTGATCACCAGATCACCTCCTACTACCTATCCAACCATCAGGCTTAGGCTTTGGGCTGGACTGGGGTTAGGCCAGCTCATGAATCGGGATTGATCCCTGGCAAAAGTAAGGACGACATAGATATGTGACAGCCAGCCACGCACAGGTCAAAACTTGGCAAACTTGGCGTGGCACGTGGCGTAATGCCATAAGTCATATTCCAAGGTGTAGTACTAACGGGGTTAACGTTGGCGTATAGCACTATATCAGGGGGCGGTCACATCTGGTGGCATCCCATCCCACACCCCTGCATTCTTTTTTTTGCAAGGGATGCGGACTGGTGTGACCCCCCGCCCCCCCCCAATCCCTACCCCCCTGAAGATTCCAAGATTTGCCAGACGGAACCTGTGGCCTCTGCGGATGGTGTGCATCATAGAAAATATGCCCGCGGACTTTTCTGCGGAGCTGGGCAGCGAAATTGAAATATTTTTCCAAATTCAACCATCAGATGATTGCAGTATCACAAGCAGGGTCAAGAGGAGAAGTAGAAGGAGGAAGAGGGGTTTTGTGGAAGGTTAGGAGAGTCAGATCAGCCCCCTGGGATGCTCCCCTTCCATGCTTGATACAGCCCTGCTCGCACATGAGAGCACCTCCTCAGTTTCACCTGTTTTACATGGACTATGCAATACAGCTTGCCGCAGATGCTCCACCCGGACTCAGACCGTCTAAACGGTGAAATTCGGTTCAGTGTACGGTTCGATCAAGAAATTTGGGGCCTGCACCAAGAGCAGCCTGTGCACCCCTTTGTCGCCAGGATTCCCCCCCCCCCTGCTGCACCATGCATAGCACAAGCAACAGTGACCTCTCCATGGCACTATACCAAGCTGCAAAAGCCAAGGGATGCCCTGAATGGTAGAAGTGGCCTCACTTGCATGCATGCAAGCGCTAGCATGCGCGCCCTGCTGCCTCCCTGCTTCACCCTTGCTTCACCTTGGTGTTGTCTCCAAAATTCTTGCATGTGCATGCGTGAATGCTTCAAGCCTGTGGATGCGGCTTGGGTTTTGAAGGGCCCTAACACACAAACTGTGCTTGCATGCTCTTGCATAAGCATTGCTCATTTGCTCCACTACAAATTCAACAGCATATGATTGAATAGCACCTGGAAATGAAATTGAAAATCCAAGCAATTGTGTGGTCAACAGGGATAAGATGGTACCATTGTACTGGTCAATCTGTCACCGTCTCGCCCTCTCCTGACCGTGTTTTTACGATTTTATCCATACCATGCTGTCAATGTGCCATTAGAAGGTCGGGTTCCTTTAAGACGGTGTGGAGGCACAACCTTGGCTGTATCACTATATAGCGCTGTCTAGCGCTATAAATTTGTCCATATAGCACCAAATGCCAACCCCTATAAAATCATTTGAGCTTCCAAATGACAAAAATCTCTGATCGCCTGATGCTCTGTGGCCGCACAGCACAGACTTGTATGCCCCTTGAGCATTCGCTAGCTTTGCAATAGGTGCAAAAATGTAACTTAGAATCACACTTTTACGAGCAGTGCCATCTCATTTGTTTTGATTAAGAGCCCCTCTGATGGAACACTAACCTGCAGGGAGAAGCCCAGATGGGCAAGGCATTTCAGAAAAGGCTGCAGATGCCGGGAACTTGCTTTTCCCACATCCTGCTCCTCGCCCGGCCTCTCCGTGAACCTGCTGCGCACCTGCAGCGCGCAAAGAGCCACATGCACAGTAAGAGCACCCCATACCTACCGCTCCAATCTTCATTTCTTTCTATTGTCCCTTAAGCTGACACCTGACGCTGGCACCCTTGACCATCAGCAGCCACATTGACAGCCCACTTACCTCTGCTATCCACAGCCATCCCTTGTGCCTCAGCACCCGCGCTGCTTCCAGCAAAAACAAGCCATAATCGGTACCCATGAGTGCAAGCGAGAAGACAGCCACATCAATGGATGCATTGTCCAAGGGTACGTGCGCCATGTTGCAGGCAATGACGTGGGGGGCGGAGGATACCAGGTCAAAGGAGTGCGTCCTCTGCGCAATACAGAGGCAGTTAACAGAGTAGGCGCAATGCACGTAAGTTCTTGCGTTCGTTGAGAGTTTTGTGTGCATGTGCGTGTGCGCGCGTATGTGTATTTGTGCATCCGGGAGGCCTTTAAGCAATGCATGTGCAGGATGCGGCCGGGTGAAAACAGGCTACTTCGGGCAAATAAGTGCCCCTATGCCCCATTATCATGAGTGGATGTAGTTCACACCATCTAAAGGAGCATACAAAAGCCCCATTCATAAACATGTAAAATGAAGTAGAACAGAAAGGCATGTTATGAACTTAAGAAGTCTGGTTGTGCTCAAGGGCGCATGCATCAGGCTGATGAGTTTGCTTATATCAGCTGCAGAATGTACGCAACCAAGCTGCTCAAATCTTTTGTGACCTCTTGAGGTGTGCTCTTTTCATATCCAATGCCACTCGGTAATGAACAAGCAGGGAAAACAGTGCACAAAAGCACAAAAACAGTGCACAAAAGCATGAAAACAGCGCACGAAAGCAGGCTGCAAGCGAGGCAGCACCTGCTTCACCCTCTGAGCCAGCTTGCCATCTCCACAGCCAAAGTCTGCAACAGCCAGTGTTGGGGCCTTGGCGTCTAGGAACTTCACAGCCTGCGCACACCAGGGAGCCAGAGCTGCATGCGTACGATGGACAGGGGCTACAAGTTGGGAGAACATATCACAGAGCTCGTGGCAAGTTTGCAAAACCTGGAGCCCATTCAGGGCAGTGTATACCTGTGAGCTGAACACCCAATTGTGAGCTGCTTTTAGGACAGCCCCTGGCAATGGACTATGCGAAGCTTGCCCAGCATGCACCTTGTACTTAGGCTATACTTTACGCTGCACATCCTTCACCAGCTGCTGCAAGCACTGCTGCATGTACATTGTCTTGGGCTATGCTACACGCTGCGCCTCCTTCACAAGCTGCTGCAAGCACTGTAGCGTGCACCTGATCTATGGGCTGCACGGGCCAGGACTCGGTCTGCTGCTGGAAGCCATCATGGTACTGGTTGAAGAGGGAAGGGTCGGTCTGCAGGCAGGCACAGTGCTTTACGGCTTCCCGGCTGAAATTTGGAGACATGCCGGGGGAGGCACTGCAGACCACAGCCTCCGCTGACTTTGCACACTGCTGAGGGATGCTGGCATTGCGCGTTGCTGAGACTTCTTTTGCCACAGTCATATTATTGCTGGAATTGTACCATTATGCCATAGATATGCATAGAAGTTATGCCACAGAACACCAGACTGCAGTGGGTGCAGAAGGACTGCCCCAGGTAGTGGAACCCATACAAACAAGAGCGAACTCTTTTGCTCTTGTTTATGCTCTCCTTATGCCAACCAGAGTGTTGACCTACATATCACACATGCCTCAAAGAGGAAGGCATGACGGATGATAAAAAGCAACTTATCAACTTTAACGTTATGCCCATACGCATGCACTTGCATGGACATCGCTGTCATGATCTGTGACATGGCCATTTATATTAGTAAGACAACACATCATATTTATATCATATGGCCATATTCATACTCCATCCTTGCCTGCTGCTTCTATCAACCATGGTGGCTGCAATAGACCTGCTGCTTCCATCATCCACGGCGGCCACGACAGGCCTGTCCACATGAGATGCGCACATGCTTTTTAAGCGCTCATCATGGCAGTAACAATGACCCACCACAGGGCCACCTACACGCACTCGCATGGCACTCACCATCACAACGGCAGTGACCCCTAGTGCATGCTGCGCACACGCACACTCGCATGGCACTCACCATCACAACGGCAGTGACCCCTAGTGCATGCTGCACACACGCACACTTGCATGGCACTCACCATCACAACGGCAGTGACCCCTAGTGCATGCTGCGCACACGCACTCGCATGGCACTCACCATCACAACGGCAGTGACCCCTAGTGCATGCTGCGCACATGCACACTCGCATGGCACTCACCATCACAATGGCAGTGACCCACCTGCATGAGCTGCAGTGCCTCCTCTCCCTTGCATGTGTATAGCTGCTCGTTCAGGGACCTGAAGCGCCCGCCAGACAGACGCGCGCGCATCTTGTCAAACAAGCTACCTCTGCCGCCCTTCTTGTCCACGCTTGCTGCCTGAGGCGCATTTCATGGCCCAAAGTGTGAGCGGGCATTCTTGACATGGAGCAGACGCTAACAAAGCTGGTTTGCCGAGCAGAGGTAGGTGTTTTAACTCAACGAGCGCAGCGGCAGGAAAGCTGATCCCTGTGCCATCACGAAGGCTGGAAAAAACATGTGTTACACACAGATCAGAGGAGCTGACAGAGATAAGAGTTTGCAAAGCAGGCTGACTACCAGCCAGCAGGCCCCGCGGTCGAGCAGAACCTATCAGGCACCAGCTCAATGGGCCGGCACTGCAGTGTCGTGCTCACCCTACATGGATGAAGAGCCGTCAGACAGAGCCTGTTGCTTTGGATGCATCGACCCTTGGGCTTCTTAGAATGCACTAGAGCAGCACCAGAGTGCACACACATGGCGCCAGCTTTGGGAAGACAAACTTTGAAGCAGTGCAGTGCAGCACATAAGCTGATTACATGGAGGGCCACAAAATTGTGGCTAAGGTGTTTACCAAGTGCTGCATTCATAAGGAACTGCTGGTGTTCCAATTGCCGGCAACTATACTGATTGGCAGGCAGCTCCACTTGACAGCACAGGCTGGGCAACTCTGGGCTTGTTTGTGGAGCAGATACATGAAAAACAAGGCAAGGAGCAACTAGAGCAGGCCAGGCTTGTACGCCAGAAGGTCAGAGTGTGTGTGTGTTTGCGCGCGCGTATGCAGGCTTGAGAGTCAAGGATTGTGCATCTAAGGCAGGTGACGAATTCCATCGTGTTGATGGTAGGCAAGACAATGATCCCAAGTGAATTCCAGCAGTGATGTGTACGAAAACAAGGTGGCAAGTTGGCAAAACAATGCTTGACTCACAATTAATCCAATCTTTAAAGTAGTGAGTGCTTGGAAAACCTGACACGGAGGATTTAAACGTGTGCATGCAGAGGCAAGGCCTCAATGAGAAGCAAAGAAAGCCTGGAAGCCTTCCTGCCGCTTCCCCCTACCCATCAGTGCCTAGTGAGCAAGAAAGCACACCTGCTCCTGCTGCTGCTTCCCCTTCTCCTGCATCCCATCTTCAAAATTCTTTTGCTTCGTGCCTTTGCTGGTAGTAGCCCTGTCCTTCTTGACAGCTGCCTGAAGCTGCTCAGCCCTATCCATCTTCTTGGCCTTCTCCTTTCGCGCTTGCCCTCCAGGCGCGCTTGCCTGTGGGTCTGCCTCATGCTGCTGCTGCTGCTGCTGCTGCTGCTGCTGTCGCTCTTCTTTCCGGCGCTTGCTTGAGGTGCTGGGCATCTCTGCATCAAGTGCCCCCCTTTCATGCGCAGGTAACAGATTCGAGGAAGTGGAGTGTCTCTCCCCACCTGCGAATCTTTTCTTGGCATCCTGCAGCAATCCCCCGCCATTTTGCAGCGAATGCTGCTTCTGTGCTGACACCTCTGCAGTTCTAGCTTCAAGGGCGGCTTTCTCCTTCTTATTCTTCTTCCTCGGACCTTCCCTGAGCAAGGTGGTGCCTTCAAAGTCAATTTTTGGGCAGGCTTCTGGCTGCGCACCCAAAGATACCCCTCGCTGTCTTGGCTGCTGCGCTGCTTGTGCATCCTGCCCCTGCTGACCTGGCGCTTCATTTGTCCCAAGCGCCTTCCTCTTGAAGCTTCCGGGATTTTCGCGCACATGCTGATCATCTGTTCCCTGCTGGCTAACATGCGCCTCCGCCTGCTTTTTCTTCTTTGCAGCAGCATGCGCACTTGCTCCCCCTCCTGCTGGCGACCGAGCTGGGTCTGCAAGCTTTGAGACATCCTTCTTTTTACTCAAACTCTTTTTCTTCACGCCTAAGTGGAGAGACAGCAGCAGCAGCAGCAGCAGCAGCAGGCAAATGAGGCACGCAGCGGTGGTAGGCATGATGCATGCTTGTCAGCTTGGTCGGTGGACTTGCCTGGTAAGGAAACGGGAAGATTAACAAGCTTTTCAAGTGTGTTGACCTTCAAGTTTGTGGGATTGGCTGTGGGATAGCATGCCTCCAGGTCCCAGTCAGTTGCAAAGTCATCTCCCATGTGATACCAAATGTATAAATCAGCTTAATAAAATGATAAGGTCAAACCAAAGCTTGGTTAGTACATATAACGAACGAATATAAAATTGTGCAGCCCTAGATCGCGTACGACATGGCAGCGGCTGTGTCCCCCGAGGATCTACTGTCAGTCTTGACTTGCCTATCCGATAGTGAGCTGCTTACCCGCAAAAGCTACGTGCTGAGGTTAGGCGCTCGAATTCAAATTTATTTTGAATATGCCAGCTGTGCTGTGCCTATGCTGTTCACAGAATCAGGCTGCATGCACTTGATATCTATCATTTGATATTGCTTTGTCAATCTGCTCCACCCGGTCGCAGGCACCTGCTCGGCTGCCTCTCCCTGGATGCAGACGTCAGACGTCTTGCAGACGCGGTGTATGCCCACCAAGCGCACATCATTGTCGCAGCATGGCTTGATGCTGTGCTTGCAGTGGCACCTGATGCGTCCATCCAGGCGGATCTTGGCACGCTTGCCTGTGTGCTCTGTCAGGCTCAGCCTCCTTTAGCGGAAATGTTTGCAGAAGCTCTCGTCGTCTCTTGCTGGGGCATTTCACAGGCAAAAAGTAAATCTGCAGGTAAGACTTGAATAAAACACACCACAGACAATGGCTCAAAGGTTTTGACAAGCTTGGCGGCAAGTGAATCCAATTTTGAACATAGATCCGCGGATCACGAGCTCAATAAGTCCTCACGCATACTGGAGGCCAATGTTGAGGCATTTAGGAAAATGATCAACTATACTGCTGAGCTTGAACCACGAGCACTAGCAACATTGTGAACAGGAGTGCAATGAAGCTACTCCTGGCGCCCCCGCTGCGTTTCTTCTCATCCCCAATTGCCGCGCGTGTGAGGTGGTCAAAACAAGTGGGCAACCTTCCATAATGCAGGTGGCGCCTATGGGCTACATGCTCCTGCACTCCAACTCCTGCCGCCATTTCTGGAGAGCTATCCCAATGCTGCTGAGACCACTGCACGCTTGCTGCTTCTGAACCCTGGCTTGTGCACAGGTGTGCGAGAATTCCTGGGCACTCTTGCTTATGCATGTGCCATGTCGTATGAGCCTGGTCAGAGATAATGGGAAGCAAACCATTCTCATCTAGCATGCAACACTCCATTTTGGATTCTCTTTGCCTGGCAACAAAGCCTGCGCCGTGTCTGTGTTACTGCTGCGGACACACGAGGATTGTAGTTCATGAAGCAGGATGCATTGTGTTGTAGGCTGTGACTATTTATGGTAAGATTGAGCTGGAATTTTGTGAGTTGCTTTCACATTGAATCTTGAGTTCAAAGGTCCATGTTAGCAAACCAGGGCTGCCATCTTGCACCTAGGCCTGCTCGTGTTGACACACCCCAAAGGAAAATTGAGTGATCAGGGCACTATGTCCCAAACATGATGCTCTTCAGCATGTCTCAATCTGTCTGTGTAGCATGCAAGTGTGTGCCTGTCTTCATTTTTTTGTGCAGGTCTCTTGGCTACCCTAGCACAAGCAGTGGGAGGCGCCACAGAGCATGTTGTCAGCGTATTGTGCCTGCTGTCATCAGTTCTAAAACACCCATCAGCAGACACAGATCAGGTGCCTTGCATGCGCTATGCTCATTTTGCGTCGTACTGGCATTAATTGACCAAACCTTGTTTGTGTGTGAACTGGTATTGATACCCAAGTGAGGCAGAGGGAGAAGGGGAGAGAGTGTGTGTGTGCGCGTGTGTGAACACGTGCTGCAAAACCCGATTGTATGTTGAGCCAACTGTTCTGAAGGAATTTTGCAACTTGGATGCACCTGATTAAGTGGATCTGGAAGCAAATTAAGTATGCATGCTGCACTCACAGGGAATTGTATTCCCAGCCTCATCTCAAATGTCTCAAACCTTCTTCATTTGGTCTTGCAACAACTTGTCTTGTGCCGTAGCATGAGCCACATCAGCTGCTGCTTTGCCATCCCTGCGCTGCAGCTCATGGCCCACGTGGGTAGACCTTGCTTTGCGATGGCTGCCCAAGCCCTGTCAGCCGCAAGTGGTAATAATGCCACCTCTGCTCGAGATCAGATTGTGCCATTGAGGGCCTCCTGCCTCAGCATTTTGCAGATCTTGGCTGCTTCAGGGTGCATGCTCCTCGAGGAGCATCAGGTAATGCTGAACGTGGCAAGCACTCGTCCCTGGAGTACATGCCATGCATTCAATCAGGCTCCGGAATCCATGCCACATAATCATGGCCCTTTGGCCTTAAATGTCTATTGCTGATATTGCCTTTGAAAGCACTTTAATGTTCTTGTGATGTCATGCCAAGACTTGGCCTTTTATCAAACGGAGCACAGGGCGGCAGTGAGATTGAGGTAGACCAACATGTGGAGGTTGCCAGAAACTTGCTGGCAGGAACCAAGCCATGCCTTCTATCATCTGGTAGGTGAAGAGGAGCAGACAAGGTTCTCTTAAGTGAAGGCTTGCAAGATACGTACATGTGCGCCCCGTATACACGGGCAGATTAGCACACAATTTGGCAAATACACTGCCCATACGTACAAATTTTTAGTGGCCCTATTTCTGTACACAAGTTTGAGCCTGCTAAGGGAAAATCTTTGCAAGGCTGTTACAACAAACTTGCCATCAAGGCTCTGTTGCAAGGGTGGCTGAACTAATATGCAATCAAGCTGTGCTAAGCAAGAGCATGTTTGTGATTTGATTCACTGCTCTTTCCATGAAAGTGAACTTTGATACTTGCGTTGCTTTGCTTGCAGATACGAGCTTGAGGCTGCAAGCAGCACAGCTGCTGGTAGCGCTGTTCAGTGCTTGTCACCCGACCCTGCTGCAGCAGCTCATGGATGCGGACGTGGTGGAGTACCTGTGTGAATGCGTGCGCAGGTGCGCATAAGGCTTTTCCCTATGATATCCTACTGTGGGTGTACACAGACCACACGACCTATCTTGATGCTTGTGAGTACAACACGCACCAGCATGCTTCAATGCTTGACATCAGTTTTTGCAGTTCTGAGCATCCCCCTTCACTTACAAGCAGATATAAGTTCAAGCGTTGAGCTTTGAAATGTAGAAGCCACGTATTGATGCAAAACTAAGCACATGTTCTAGGTACTAAATTCTATGACATTGATTTGACAATGTGGGCAACTTTCTAACATTACACATAGGGAGATCTCCGCTTATTGCAACCTCATATTTGATCAGTAAGCCACCGCAATCCTTTGCATTAAACATCATGTACCATAGCTATGCTGGGCTGTTGAGGTGGTTGTGGATTTGCTTGCCTGCAGGTACAAAACCGCACATGATTATTAAGCTAGATGCTTGCACATTCATGTTTCATTGTTGCTTCCGTCTTTTTGCAGCTGTACAAACAGTCCGAGTAGCAGCCTTAATGCAGAGCAGCAGCGCATGCTACAACAGGAATCCCAAGCATCGTGTTTGATACAGGAACAGGCAGCAGCTTTGCAATCAGCTGTCGTGAAGGCACTGCAATACTTGTCGTTTCAAGGTAAGAGTGCACTATTATGAGTATGATCTTATGCCATATGCAGTTACAATATGCTAATGCGCTCATCCCTTGGCACGTGCATAGAAAATGCCATCAAAATGACCTTTGTGAAAAAGAAAGGAGTGCATCATCAGCAGTCATGCCTTGCAGTGCTTCAATGTGAAACAAAGCTGATCAAATGTAGAAGCTTGGACCAGCAGGGAAGTTGTATTCTGCATATCTTCCTATTTAATCTGGCAACAACTTGCAGATTGGCCTGGCATGTGCTCGTGTAAATGGTATGATTGCTCACAAACGCACCCTGCAGGCAAGTACCTTTAAAGCTGCCCCCAGGATGGCCTGCACCAAATCATCATCCTTCCTTTTGGCCATGGAGCGACCTGTATTAACCATTGCTAACACCAGGTCACTTGACTTTTGACGCAGGTCATAAATTCCAGCGGCACCTCCTGTATGGCTTGGACACAGTCATCAAGCTGGGACAAGGGGCTGTGGCATTTGGAGATACCCCCTTGCTTGCAGACATCCTAGCACTCTTGGTACAGTGGATAAAAAGATTTTGAAAATAGCACATCACCGCACATCACCCTGTGTCTATATCAAGCTCAACAATGCTTTCTCTTAGCTGCTGACACAATAGGTGATCATGATTGGCATGTGGAAGAGCGGACAATTCTGCCGTTATTGCTACAGTGGGGTTTGCCTTATGAGCAAGTGCTTGCTCATGTATATCACTGCCAAGAAATTGTGTATTCTATCATTGCTTTCTTCTCTTGCTCCATCTAGATAATATGCATGGGCATGCATCACACATTCTAACTTACTGCGGCCCCTTCCCAGTACCTCCGACAGGTGCTTGCATTCTCTGGTGGCCATCAACATGGGCGCATGCCTGTTCCGCTTGCTGACATGCACAAGGCTGTGCAGCTGGTCAGTTTTATCCGGCTACTAGTTGAAAGTGTCTTCTTAACTCTGTCTGAGGTTGCCCTCAGTGGTGTAGGTCTAGAATCACTTATTTTAGAAAACCTGCTACAATTGAGCGCCTTAACGCATCCGTTACTGCATTTCATCTGAACTCCACCTGACCCTTCAACACAGAAGGCAAGCACACAAACTCTTAAGCCTTATAGTTTTTGCATTTGCATTGATAATTTTGTTAGGAAGGCAACACAGAAGGCAAGCACACAAACTCTTAAGCCTTATAGTTTTTGCATTTGCATTGATAATTTTGTTAGGAAGGCAATTGTGACGCTGGGTATCTGAGGCGCTTGAGTGGGACAAGGCTGGGGCACTGAGGTTAGGCAGCTGTCTCCCCATTTTTTGCGCTGCAGTTGCCCCCAATATTCCCAGGTCCCCTGGCTTCAAGCGGCAGCCGCATAATTTTGTCAGCAGAAGGCTCTGCTGCATGCGTGCGTGCCTGTGAGCTGTTGAGCTGCGTGAGCCAGCATCTTGTGGGCGTCAAGGCAGGCGCACAGGAACTCAGGGGCCTGCAGCTCAGCCTGAGCAAAGCGGCACATGCGTAAGTGAGGCAGATGACAGGTGCCTGGACGATGCTGCGAGGCGGACAGAAGCTAAGGTTGAAACATGGCTGGGTGTCCTGGCTTGGTTACAAAATGCCACTTGTCTTAAGCATCTAAAAGCCAACTTTTTGGGAAGAAATCTTGACGTGTCTTGCAAATTTCCTTATGCACTCTCCTATATTGTGTCATGCAATTTCTAGGATTGACTCGAAAACATGAGTGTGTCCCAGCTCATCATACCGAGTTGGTATAACCGATACAACTTGTGTCTGCTTTCACATCACCTGCTCATATAACAGCCTTATCATGATTTTTCATACATGTGAGGACTAGCTCTTTAGCCTACCAACAAAAAGCGTGGGTAGCTAAAACACTTTCCAAGAGCAAACCGATCCATGCCATGAATGACTGCGTTTTACCATTTCTGCCTGTGATTGTTCCACTCCTTAAAACCTGTTGTTAGGTGCCTCCAAGGCCTGGGTTCTGTTGCAAGTCCCAGCCTGTCCGTTTACCTCGAAGCAGCCTGCAAGGCCCTTGAGCAATACATAATGGCTGCATGTGTGGCTCAACAAGTGCGCTTGGGTCTTACAAAGCTTTCTCGTGAAAGTTTACAAGAGGATCAGCAGGTTGGGATCCTCGAATCTGTCCGTACATTCCTTGTACCAGCCATTATAAGGTGAGGTTGGATTTTGTCTCCTTTTAGGGAAATTGAGGATAAATATATTACTATATCATAGCAGAAATTTACAAGCAGATCTGCAGTTCAAAAAGAGGCAGGAGTCCTCCAGCACTGTTTTGCAAGCTCATGCCCTTTTTCTCTGAGTATTGCAAAGTTAATATGTTGTTAATGTTGTTATGCAGCAAGACCAAGAGGGAATGCAATTTGTGGTGTGCATTACACACAATGTTTTAATGTTATTGCTTCTTGTAGGCATTTCCATGAAGCTGGAGATTGGCAGAGCATGACAGCCGGCTTGCTTGCCATTCTAGCCACAGTGAGGTAGATTTCAGCACAAATCCTCCTGTTGTGCACTGTTGATTAGTTGTCATAAGTTTACCACTCCTTTTCTGACCATACATTGCTTAAGGCCCTTAATGCAAGATAAATTCCGCAAGCAAAATGAGGTCACCAGAAAGCAACTGCAATGCTTGTGGCGGACAAACTGCAATGTGTGTGTGAGCTAAGTCCATAAGGAGCAATTATTGTAGCTTTACAGTGCAAATGAATTTTGAAATGGAGGTGTGCCAACAATTATAAACTTGATCCATTGTTATCATCCAGGAAGACACACACTTGCTGCAAGGAGTGGCAGAATACATAATATCCAACTCTAATTCGCATTTGTTTCAAATTATTCAGGGCCTGCATTAACATCAATGAATTGTATTAAATTGGGCATGTAGGATGATTTCTTATGGAGACACCTCAGCAGAAATTGAAGCAGTGGGGTCTGAAATGTGCCTATATTTACTAGGATTGAGATTTTCCAGGTAGGGTATTGTGCACAATGTGGTGCTAGAAGCTGAAAATAGTTCAAAACTTTTAAAAATTAAGCAATTGATGAATGACATGTGGGACCATTTTTGTCAATTACCTGTGAAGGCATTCACACGCTCAGGAAGGTCAATTCGTTACACTAGTGTCAACTCTGCAGCCTGCTAAACTGCTAATCTGCATTTTTCTGCTGATAGTACTTCTTTTAACTCAAATTATCCCTTGCGCCTCAGGTAAAGGCTTATGCAAATATGTAAAAATGTATCATGCTTCAGCGCAATTGCTTTCCTTGATCTGGAAGCTGCATGGATCCTGAATGTTGGGTAGATTGGAATTCATCACACTCTTCACAAATTGCTTCAAGCAAATCCATCAAAAGACTGTCAAGCGGTCGACAAGTAGTGACATGCTTATGTATGCATATGCCTCGCAGCATCTGCTGTGAGCTGCTCGCAGTCTTGCCCCCCAGTGATGCCTCCTACAGCAAAGTTTGGGAGCTCTTGCTGTTCTTGTGCCGAGGTGCCCCCTTTGAGTGCCCTGGACCTCTACAGCTTATCTTGTGCAGTGCAGAGCGGGCAGACAAAGGTGAGAAGCAGGCACAACTACAAGTCTTTTGGTTTTCGTGCGCTCTATGTACATTGCCTCACATTGGGGCAGCCTCCAGGCAAGAGTGCTCTTTGTCTGCTGCAATGATAGTCTGGACCCGCCCTTAGTTTGTGCACGCTGAAGAGAGGGTGTTGTGCACACAAGGTATTCACCAGGAAATGTAAGTTGTATCAAATTGTTAAAGATCAGAGAACTACATAGCCAGTAAAAACACTCCCTGCATCCATTTAGAAAAAGGGGTCACGTAGGACCAAATTGATCTTGTTTGAATTTGCATGGCCGTTCAAGAAGAAAAGTTGCTCCCACCTATTCTTGCAGAAGTTGCAGTGCCAAAGCTTATTGAAAGAGCAGCGGGCGCATTGGCAGGCAGCAAGAGTCTGCAATCTGCAATTCAAGTTATTGCAATCCATGGTAAGTGTTGTAATGTCTGGTCTTATAACAAGGCCCTCATGCCATGCACCGCAAATGGAATGACCACTAAACTTCACTGATATGAATGTTATCAGATGTTTAAAAATTGTTTTGTATTTGTACAATTAAAACATTATAAGAACAGTGTAGCTTTCCCTGTTGCTTTGGTTATGTGGTGTGCAGGGTCAGGTGCTTTTTCCCCTTTCTGCAATGCCCCATTGGCCATCTTGGCAGCTGCCTGGCTGCATGGAGACCTGGTAGAGGATCCAGAGCAGATGAAGCAGGTAGAACACGTGTATCAATATGAAACCATGGCATTAAAGCGCAGGCATCAAGTGAGGCTTGGGATGTAATTTCATCAAGTCATCTGTTGATAATCTGGGGCAACCAAAATATTTGCAGTGTTTAGTTAGACAGGTGAACAGGAATAATCCGACCGCTGTCCCCTCACAGACTGCTTAGAGACTTGACAAGGGCTTTTAAGCTGTTAGGTCACTTTTTGCTCATGTACTAGATGCCAGAAGGCTCATTCAGTCCTCTTTGCTTGACTCTCGTCACAAATTACAGCCCAACTGTGTTGTGCCTCCAGCAGTGATTCTTCAACCTGAATCCTACCCTGAGCTCACGCCTGTACTGTTCTTGCCTTCCGGCCAAGCCTTCTGATCTTGCAGCCAGCACATATGCAAGCTTTCTCTCGCTTTGCTTTGCTTTTGCCTGGATCCACATGCAAATACTGGTTAAAAGAATAGAAGGTATGCTTTCTGAATCCTCTCATGTCATAAAGTACCAGCATGCTGGACCTTGCTGAATCCCAGTATGCCAATCATGTGCTGCACTGTCGAACATGTACTTTGCAAGAAGGCATGCATTGCCTAGTGGCAATTCGTGCAGCTCTACCTCATTTTGCTTGCAAGCCATTTATTTTGATTTTTTTTATTTATTATCCCTCCAACTTTTCCTGCTTATATAATCTCATCAAAGGAAGATTTGGAGGGCTCACATCATCCAGCACTGCACCCTAAGACATGTAACTTCATCCCAGGGGGTGTGACAAAGCTATTGCCAGCTATTGCCAGCTGTCCGTGCACGTTTCCATTACCCAGTGCATTATGTATTTGATTATGCTTGTACCTATGGTATGTTTTGAACGTGCAGGCTATGTTGCCCCTTTCTGGTAGCTGCAGCCCTGTTTCCAATGCTGAGGATGCAGCAGTTCTTGCAGCTGCTGTCCAGATTTACGTCCTGGTATGTCAGAGTGCATGGAACCCAAGCGAGTTCCTGTATTCAGTTATATCATATCTTATCATTACCAAATTAGTATAGAGTGTGCATGAAGTATGCATGATGCAATTCTCGGTAGCGTTGACCAAAAGTGGAAAGTTACATGGTCATGTATAGGTGTTATTCAGGTGTAGCAGCAAAGGATGTCTGTCCCACTGTCGCGGTTTTTGCGCACAAACTTCTGTGCCATTCTATGTCAGTGGTTGGTCTTTACCCTGCATCTGAACTCTTCTCCATACTGTTTCCTGGGCAAGGTGATTGAAGACTGGTACTTGGGCATATGGAAATCCCTGCAGGCGGACAGTATGCAACCGCAGCTGCAGCCAGGGCCTCAGATGGTGCCCCACCAACTAGAAGTGGCCCTGCAGCAGTACGTGCAACTTCATCCAGAGTGCATGGAGTTGGACAGCAGACTGGCAAACTGGGTGCTGGCTCACTGCCATGACTTGCCCACGTGAGTTTGCAAGCACTGGCTTTCAGTTCCTAAGAATCGTGACTTGAACTAGGGGACTATGACACCTACTGGTATGAGGTTTACTTTTAGTGAGACCCCAGGATGCAGTGACTGCTCCCCAAAAGAGTATGCTTGCTGCATTGGATGCAGAAAGGAGAGTGGTCGCATGCTCGTGCTTATGGTGTTTGCTCGTGTAGATCTCAAGGTTTCAGGCAGGACAAGTTGTCAGGCAATACCTGCTGGTGACACACAAGATGCCATGAACAATCTGTAGCTGGTATTCAAGCACTGTTACATCTAACTAGCAAGAGCCAGTCATGCTTGTCTGCATTGGCAAACATGGTC
>LKMJ01000741.1_pt1 | contig 26579 bp, 43 predicted proteins | sample 643391 | NCBI WGS metagenome assembly LKMJ01 (sample SAMN04112250, study PRJNA286221) | soda lake metagenome | biome: soda lake; feature: Kulunda Steppe; material: water; isolation source: sample PL-Br10 brine of Picturesque Lake | place: Russia: Kulunda steppe | collected 2010-07 | reverse complement strand
GTGCTGCTAGGCAATGCTCAGCAGCTCTGTGGTCAGTCATCCAGGGAAACCCGAAGCGGAGGGCATGTCCTGGGGCTGCGTCTGCGGAAACGCATCTGGCAATTGTGATTCATTCATATTTCATTAAGGCCGCGCTCGTTGGATGCGGACAACTTTTGGTCAACGCGGGAAAATTTTTTTCCGGGGGGAAAATCTTTTTCCACTACCCCCCCCCCCTAGTGGAAAATAATTTCGGTATATTAAACCACTTTTCGGTATATTAAACCACTTTTCGGTATTTTCCGGCCTTATGCGAATGATCAAAGGGAAAAAGTTCTCCGAAAAGGCTTTTAAAAAGGGAAAAAAGGCCTAATGCGAATTCGCCCATAGGTAATGGATGAATTTCACCGAGAAAGAGTGCAGCGGAAAAGAACGTGGTCTTGTATATCATTATTAGCATTGCATAGGGAGATGTTGTAATTCCAGGTCATTGTTTCAACTCGTAGTGTCTGTACGAAGTATGAAACACGCCATGCTGCAAATAAGATCACGAGGAAGCTCAAGAATCATGTATTTGGGAGGGGTATTTGGCCAATGTGTGACCAGGGCCCTCTTTGAAGGAAGGGCACACCATTAATTATATGCTGGCACACCATTAATTATAAGTTGGCTGTTGTGCTCTCTCTGATGCGCTCCAGAAAGGCTGGTGGTTAACCCTAGCTTGTAAACTTTGATGCGGAAAGTGCTAGCTGTGAATGGGAATAGTGCTGCATCAGCTGAAGTATTCAAAGTGATTTTTTGTTAGACATCATTTTTGAAGGAGTCTGTTAAGAGAGCTGCATGCCATCAAAGAAAAGTGGGGACAGATTGTCGGCCAGTGTGACCTTGATGTGAAAACAATTGGAGCACACCACTTCAAAATTCTGCACTTTTTACTGTGCTTCCCACAAAAAAACCTAGCAGTCGAACTTATTGATCGATGGCTTATTCCAAAAGCCTTGTTCTCAGACACCACCTCGCCTTGTATGCATGGGTGCCTTTCCAGATTAAGGTTCAGGTTGCAGGCCTGGCTGGCTTCAGCTTTTGTTATGTGTATCTAAGAAGGTTTCAATACAGATGGCAATTTGAAGCAACATGAGTTACGGACCTTAAGATTTTCCATCGGTGAATGAAAGGAAGTCGTCACATGATGCAAAATCACTCATCACTCGAGATTGTTGGAACAAGTTCAGGAACAAAGGCAACAAAAGTCACTTGTCCGGACTTAGAAATGATTGACATAACTTGGTGTTGCAAAGTCGAAGTCTGATCAGGGAGGGGCTAAATGTAAGGTGCAGGTCAGCCAGGCCCTGGCCATGGACGCCCCAATATGAATCATAGCTGCAAGGCACGAAGTGGAGTGGCCCTGCAGCAGAATGCTCAGAGTCTTTGGCCTTCAGGGCTCGCGCTACCTCCCTGCATCATCGTGCATCTGTTGCGGGCGCACCACTTCCCTGCGAGTTTGCGCCTCTGCTGCGGACGCACTACCTCCCTGCATGATTGCGCTTCTGCTGCGCGCACCCTCCGTCAGCTTCTGCGCCCGCCCCAGCGACTGGGCATGCGTCCGCTCGCCCCCCCTCCTGGTGGCTCAGGTCTTTACAGTACCCTTGCGCCTGTACGTCCTGTAGGGACGGCAAGCAGTAGCTTTGCACCTGCGATGCAGGGAAGGGGGTTGGAGGGAAGTGGCTGGCATCTGTCAGGCTTCTTTGGTCGCGTAGGGCAAAGGCTCGTAGGTCTACAGCTGATGCCTTTCCGCAGACAAGGGGAGCACGAGGACACACAAGGCATATACCGCTAGGGCCAGAGCATTTCTTCGCCACTTTTCTGTGCGGCATTTCTGTGCGGCATCTCCATTTGCAACAGTGCAAGGGGCGGGGCACCAGGGTTGCGGTGCATGCGCTGGGAGAGGCGGAGGCACTCTCCTGTGGGTGACGTAAGCAGCTGAGGGCAAGGCGATGCCCAGCAGGGGCACAGAGGCGGCACCTGTTTGACGCTGCCCCCCGCCTTGTCTCCCTGCTCCTCCAGCAGCGGCACACACTCCATGTGGGTGAAGGCAGCAGCCCCTGGGGCGCCGCGCGCTGCATGCGCAGCGCAGCCAGCAGGCACGCCAGCACCTGCTGCTTGGGGCGCCACGCAGCACTTGTGGAGTTGTGCGTACTCCTGCTCCGCTTCTCTGGTGCCTGCGGCACAGAGAGGATATCATGGAGCTCTTGTGGGGAGGGCAAGGGTCTGGGACATGTGGGCAAAGTGAGGGATGCTGTGCTTTTGCTCCAAGGCAGGCAGATTGAGCGCACCCCCATGGCAGGCTAGCTGTGCACACATTTGTGGAAGAGCTCCCAGCCAAGTCCATTTATCCTCATAGTAAAGGAACCAGGCCTTGCCTGATCCCCGGAGCACCAACTACCTGAGCAAACTCCAGCCCAAGGCAGCATCGGCGCCAGGCATTGCGGCAAAAGCAATGGTGCTGCGTGTGAGATGACTGTGCAGGCTGCACAGGCTGCACATGTAGAGCTGCACATGCTGAAACTACCACCGCCCTGCCCTGGCATTGAGCACTGCCTTCTTCGCCCCCCCCCACCCTTCACTGCTCAACCTGGCCACACGCTTGCCGCGTCTGCCAAAGCTATAGGGGTAGAAGCTATAGGGGAAGGCTATGCGCCACGGCAAAACCCAGGGCTTGGGCCGCTCGCTAGGGCTCAGGCTGTGCACCCTGGCAGAATGTGTGCCTTCACAGGCCAGACACCCCCTCCCTTGCCCCCCTCCTGTACCTGCTGCGTCCTCCAGCGCCAGCATGCCGCTGCGCACCAACTCGTACGTGCCAAAGCTCACACCGGCCATTGGGACCAGGCGGAGGGTGGCAGCCCCCAGGCCCCTGCAAATTTGTGTGCATGCACACGCACACACACGCATGCGTGCACATGAGGAGATGGAGCATGCCCTCACTGTGCAGAGGGTGCAGCTGGTGCCCTGTGCTGGTGCCCCGTGCTCTTGCTGGTGCCCCGTGCTCTTGCTGGTGCCCCGTGTTGGTGCACTTCTATTGCTGGTGCCCTGTGCTGGTGCTGGTGCCCTGTGCTGGTGCCCCGTGCTCTTGCTGGTGCCCCGTGTTGGTGCACTTATATTCCTGGTGCCCTGCGCTGGTGCTGGCGCCCCGTGCTGGTGCCCTGTGCTGTTGCTGGTGCCCCGTGTTGGTGCACTGCTATTGCTGGTGCCCTGTGCTATTGCTGGTGCCCCGTGTTGGTGCACTGTGCTGTGCCCTCGCTGTGCAGAGGGTGCGCTGGCTGCAGATCACACAGGCGGCAGTGGCCCATTACGTGCACGGCAATGGCAATGAAGTTGCTGGTGCACACACACTTGCTCACACACATACTTGTGTGCTCATCACCATCCCCCATACGTGCATGTCTCCCGTGCTGGTGGGGGGCAGGTGAGACCTCCTCCTGCCTTGGGCGCGCACGGGCGCGCATGCCCACAAACCTGTACAATACGCGTGGGCCTCCCTCTGCCATGATCTGACGCAGCACAGCTTGCAGCCCCCCAGGACTCTGTTGCACCTGCAGTGCGCGCACAGTGCACAGGCGGGGGCGCTAATGGGAGCAGCGTGTACTTGTTGCGAGGGCACATGGGTGAGGCGCATTATCTAAGGCTTACAGGCCCCCGGGCCTGTGTCACACCTGCAGAGCGTGCGCAGGGCATGAGCTTACTTTGAGTTGTAGCACACAAACAGACATGCCTGCACATGTGCAATGCGTACGCATAGTTGGTGTTCATGGGTTCCATGCGCACACCCTCTGAGCATGCCGCCACTGAAAGGACTCAGGTGCCCCTGCAGTGCGCACACACGCTCCACGAGGTGGCCTTGCACTTGCAGTAATCGGGGTGATCATTTTTTTCTTGCCAGTGCCTCTGTCATCCAAGTTGCTGCATGGAGTATGAGGGTGTGCCCCACAGAGGCGGGGGCTGCACGTCTCAAAAGGTGGTGCTTGCGTGCTCAGGGCGGCTGCGCTGTACAGAGCCAGAGCATTGCGCTGTACAGAGCCAGAGCATAGCGCTGTACAGAGCCAGAGCATTGCGCAGTACAGAGACAGAGCATTGCGCTGTGCAGAGCCAGAGCAGTGCCCTGTACAGAGCCAGAGCATATAATGATCTTTAACTAAAGTCTCTAGGCAATCAGAGCACCACGTAGTGTTAGCTACAGCCGTCAAGCCAACTTAAATTGCCTCAAAGACAGGGAGCACCGCGGAAGCAACGGTATGCCGGGTCACAAGCTCGGCTTGGGCAATCACCCCCAGGACCTTAGGCAACAATGCCACTGTATGCTTTGCTTGTGATGCGTGCTCCACACTCTGATGCGCACTGCACTCTGTACTTCAGCTTGTGATGTGCGACAGCCAAAGCACCCTCTGCACGCATCCCACCCTACATCTGGCGCAGAAACTACACACGCACGGCTGGGGCATACACGCGCGCAGCACTTGCTGCTGCACAGCAGGGGGGCGCATATGCACAGCCACTGCACACGCACAGCCAAGGCACGCACACGCATAGCAACTGCGCGTGCACAGCTAGGTCAAGCACACGCGCAGCCACTGCAGGCGTCCGCGCAGGAAATGCCCCACAAACACACACACACACACGCACACCCACGCACATACACACACAGGCACAGGCACACAGCAGAGGCGCATGACAGCCTCACCTGCAGCCTGCGCGCCACCGTCTCCAGTGGGAATGCCATGACCTGGCCCGCAAACGCGCTCAGCACGCCAAAGCACAGCGAGGGTCCCACCCCCGGCTCCACACCCCCGTGCGCTTGGGTATGCCAGTGCTTCAAGAAGTCATGCAGCCTGCGCGCATGCACCGTGGGAAGGGGTGGACGGTTGCGGCAGGTGCGAGCTCGCCTGCCAAAAATGGCGAGGGGTTTGTGCGCCTGTGCGATGGCATGGGTCCATGCACATGTGCGCATGTGCGTGTAAATGAGAAAGTGGGCTTAGGGATGAAAATTAACATGCAAGGCCATGCATGAGCAAGCAAATGAGGGTGGGTGACAGTGGCCAGTGCAGAGACGGATCAAGAAGCTTGGGAAGGGGGTGAACATTGGCTAGGCCAGGTACGGATATGGCGGCCAGATGGATATGGACAGGGAGATGAGTAAGCATGTGCAGGAAAAAGGGAGGGCAGCGCACTTCCCCACACAAACTGCATCGCCGCTCCAAGCAAGGCAAGCAGGGAGAGCAGCTTACACAAGGAATGGCTGCTGCAGGTGAGATCTCGTGGCCAGGACAGCACACTCACCCATAGCACATGGCTGCCTCAGGGAAGATGCCGGCCATGCTCCAGCCCAGGCCTCGGTACAAGCCACCAAGGCCCTCCCTTCAGGCGCACGCGCACACATGCTCATACGTACATGCAGCTCAGGTGGATTAAATAAACAGGCACAAGGACACTCAGCCTTGGCTGCGGTGCAAGCCATTGTGGCCCTTCCTGCAGGCATACACTTACACACACACACAGCACACACACACACTCGGCACAGACGCACACACAAGCACACAGCACGCGCACACCCATGCACGGCACAAACACACTCAGCACAAACACACTCAGCACAAACACAACCGCACCCACACGGCACAAACACACACAGCACAAACACACACGCACACGCACGGCACACACACGGCACACACACAGCACATACGCACACACACAAGCACACACACAGCACACACGCACGCATGCACGGCACAAACACACTCCGCACAAACACAAATTCACACACACGGCAAATACACACACTTGCGCTGCAGCATATGCCTCACTTGGCGACGATGGCCCTCAGCAAGCCCGCCAGGCCACGCAGCCCCTCTGGTGAGGCGGCTGCACCAGTAGTCACGCGACTCCTCAGCGTCTCTAGCGGGTAAAGCAGGGCCCAGCTTGTTGCGCCTGCGCACGAGGCGCGCGCAGCCAAGCGAGCATGGCGCGCGTGCGGCAAAGCGTGCACAGCACGCGTGCAGCCAAGCGAGCGCTTTGCACATGCAGTTAAGCGAGCACGGCGCGCATGCAGCAAAGCAAGCACGGCGCAAATGCACAAAAGCGAGCATGGCAAGCATGCAGCAAATCAAGCACGACGCGCATGCAGCAAAGCGAGCACAGCGCGCTAGGTGGGCATGCTAGGCACGGAGAAATGTGAGGCTGTACATCACGGCCCAGCTGGCGGCGGCTGCGCTGGGCGCGCAGCGCATGTGTGGTACAGCATGCATGTGTTGCACAGCGTGGCATGTGCGGCACAGCATGCAAGTACGGCACAGCATGCACGTGCGGCACATCGGCACAGCGTCCATGGCATGCAGGGTGCGGGTGTGGGTAGGGATGGCCTGAGGGGATGTGAGGGTGTGGGGCCCCCTGCCCCACAGGCCGCATACCTGCCAGGTCCTTGGCAGCAAAGGTGTGCAGCGGGCATACCTGCCAGGCCTGCGGCAGTGAAAGTGTGCAGCGGGCTGGTGCCGTCCTGCGCGCCAGGCTGCTCTTGGTGACCTGGAACGCTCAATGGCGGCGGCCTCTTCAGCATGCGCTTGAAGCCATCAAAGGCAAAGAAGTCAAGAGCCTTCTGCGGAGCCGACCTGCGCACACGAGCACAAGGGGCCAGCGCGCCCCACTAGTGTGTGTGCCAGCGCGCCCCACTGGTGTGTGTATGGGCGCAATTTCCGAGTACAGGGGGGGTTTGAAGAATGCAAAAGTGTGTGTGCGCGCGCATGTGTTGCAATTTGATCAAACTTCAATCTCAGCTGTCTCTTGTGTTCATGTGTGTGCGTGTCTCCGCCGAAGTCTGCAGGAGGGTAGGGGGTGATGATGAAAGTGTTCGCACGCGCCCATGTAAACGCTGATGCCTGATTGCCGGAAAAGGGGGTTAGGATGCAAGCATTTGTGCATGTTTGTGTGCGCGTGTGTGAACGTCGAGGTCAGAATCCAGGGGAGGATGTGATGGTGCAAGTGTGTGTGCGTGCGCGTGTCCAAGTGGCGCACTTGTTCTTGCAGGAGGGGGTGTCATCGTGCAGCAAACTGGTACAGCTGCCAGGCCATGAGCGCACGTTGAGCAGGCTCAGTCCTTTACCCACCTCAGCACATTCAGCCCATTGCCGCGGTACAATCCACGCACCCCGTGCGCCTGCACAATGTCCGTGGCAGCTCGTTGCAGGCTGGACGCCTGTGCACACAGGGTGGCACACAGGGTGGCACACAAGGGTGGCACACAGGGTGCACACAGGGTTGCACACAGGGTGGCACACAGGGTGGCACACACAGGGTGGCACACAAGGGTGGCACACAAGGGTGGCACACAAGGGTGGCGCACAAGGGTGGCACACAGGGTGGCACACACAGGGCGGCAAACAGGGTAGCACACAGGGTGCACACAGGGTGGCACACAGGGTGGCTCACAGGGTGGCACACACAGGGTGGCACACAGAAGGTGGCACACAGGGTGGCACACAAGGGTGGCACACAAAGGTGGCACACACAGGGTAGCACACACAGGGTGCACACAGGGTGCACACAGGGTGGCACACAGGGTGGCACACAGGGTGGCACAAGCGTGGTTGGGCAGGCGGTGCAGGGCTCAGTGATCGGACGCAAGGAGCCTCAGCTGGCTGGGCCTGATCAGAGCTGACTGGGGTGGGAGTTAGAGCTGACTGGGCCTGACTGGGCTGATGAGGGTCAAAGCTGACTGGACATGACTGGACGTACGGTAGTCAAGAGCTGATCAGACCTAAGTGGCCCCAGGGGACTTGACTGCTCCTGCATCATGGGCTGCTCTCACACGCCCTTACACACATACTCTGTGCATGCCCTTGTGCAGCACCTTTGTGATGGCCTGACATGCTTTCACTGCTCTGGGAACCAGGGACACGCGCGCGTGCATGCCTGGTGCGCGTGGCTGGTGCGCTCTTGCGCGTACCCTGACAGGTACTCAGTGAACCACAGGAATGCACGCGCAAGAATTGTGTTTCCTCAGTGTAGCGCGTGCTGCGCAAGCTGCGCACCCTAGTCATGCGTCCAATGCTCCGCCCTCTGCTTTTGGCAGCAGTCACGCTTGGCAGCGGCCACACTTGGCAGCGGCCACGCTTGACAACGGCCGCGCTAAACAGCGGCCATAGGTGCTTCTGCGGCTGTGCATCGCACAGGCTGGAGCTGGTATATGCGTGCTTGGGTATGTGCTTGCACGGCACCGTTTGGCCGCGCACCCCTCTGTGCCGCCGCTCACACGCGCATGCATAATCTTTGATGCACGCACATCTGCTGCCCATGCTCCCGCGCCCATGCCCACCCATGTACGCATGCACTCAGATGGGGGCTTCTGCAGCTGCATGTACCCATGCAAAGCACACAGCAGATTCGGACACACATGCAAGCATGCTTCCACGCGCACACACAGGCACATCATGCGCACACGCACACCTGCACAGCGCCTGTCATCACGGCCAAGCGCAGGGTCTCAAGCGGCGCTGTTGCTGTCCTCGACACAGCGCCTGCAATCGCCCCAGCAAACAAGTGGCCTGCAAAAACGCACATAAGCCCATGCACGGAAGGACAGGGCTGAGTGCTGAGTGTGAGTCTGGGCTTGAAGAAGCAGCGCCCGCAAGCGCCCCCCCAGCAAACAAGCGGCCTGCGAAAGCATGCATGCGCGCATGGACGGGGCTGAGAGCGAAGTGGGGCCGAGCATGAGGCAGCCAAGGGGTGCATGAGGGTTCTGGCGGGCAGCAAGTGGCGGGCGCAAGCGCACTTGTCTGGGTAGGGCAGAGAGCGGGTGGGGCAGGGGTTGAGGCAGCCAATGGGTGCATGAAAGCCCTGGCGGGCGAGCGGCCTGCGCAAGTGTGGTTGCGTGGGTAGGGAGGGTGGAAAGCGATTGAGGAAGAGGTTGAGGGAGAAATAGGGCACAATATGATGGAAAGGCTTGCATTTGCTGGCCTCGGCAAACAAGAGCAGAGCCTCTCTGTGTGCGCTGGAGCAAAGGCTGCTGCTTTTCCCTGAACGCCAAGGGGGGAGCAAAGAGGTGCGTAGGGAGGAAGGGCTTTGGGATGTTGCGGGTTCGGTGCAGGGACGGATGCGTGGGCGTTGCCGTGTGGCAGCAGCAGCAGCAGCAGCAGCAGCAGCAGCAGCAGCAGGCATTGCCGTGTGGCAGCAGCAGCAGCAGCAGCAGCAGCTGGATACAAAGCGCCAGGAGCATTTGGGTGTCCATCAGCTCAGGTTCCCCGTGCGCGAGGATCCTCATCTTGGAGGCTCCCCATCTGGGGGATGAGTTTGGCCTTGTGGACCTAGCATGCATCAATCTCGCACTTACCAGCCAGTGCCTAGGTGCATGCTGCATGCGTGCTTGCATGCTCAGACACTAAGGAAAGCCTCAGAGCGAGGCGCAGGCAGCCAAGCACAAGCCCGGGCACAGCCACCTAGCCACCCCACGCATAAGTCCTGGGCAGCTGCAAGGCACCAGACAGCGGCGGTGCCGCATACGCAGCCTCTGCAACCCACCCCATGCGAGAGGCCTGCACAGCTGCAAGGCAGCAGCTGCAAGCCACTGCGCGTGCTGCACGCGCTGCTGCAACCCACCCCATGCTGAGGTCTTTTTGGAGCTGATGTCATCCAGGGCCAAGGGGGGTCGCTTCTCTGAGCAGTCGATGGCTGCCCCGGCACGCAACCTGCAGGCGCCATGCCAGGGCACATGCGTGTGACACACCCTGCAAACGTGTCTGTGTGTGTCTGCGCGCATGTGCATGTGTGCATCTCTGCCTGAGCAGCCCAGCCCCACAAGCCAGCAGGCCAGCCTTGGTAGCAAAGTGGGTGATGAGCTTAAGCAGCTGTTCAGCCAACGGGAGCTGGGGGAGAAGCAGCAGTAGCAGCAGGGGAGGCAGCAGCAGCAGTTGCAGCAGCAGCAGCAGCAGCAGGGAGGGCAGCAACATGAGCAACAGCGCCGGAGGGTGACAGCTCTGACATCGAAAAAGAGAAAGGCAGCCTGGACTTCCCCAGTGCAGGGCCATGGAGATCCACAAGGACCGGACAAGAGCCAAGACCGAGCTTGTGGGCGGGCACGCACGCGTGTAAGCGCACTGGCGGCTGGCTGGTTGAGGTAGCTAGTTGTCTAGCCTTGCTCTTCGTGTCCTGACCTTGCCATTGCGAGCCTTTAGACTTGCCTTGCTTGAGGAGCCTGTTATTTCAACTTCCCTTCAAACGTATTCTAGTTTGACTCTTTGACGCTTTTTCACAAAAACCTCGCTTTCAGACACTACCTTTCTTCTCATGTTTTTGCCTCTTTAGTTTAGGTCCAGGTTGCAGGCCTTCTAGGTTCCAGCTCAGCTGCCCTCGTTTGATAGATACAGCTATGTGACCTGACCTTGGAAGCACATATGTCCAGCAGCTCAAATTGCACAAGCGTGGGCTGTGGCATGAGTGCAGCTCATAGGCAGGGAGGCTGACGTACCTGCTCAAGCCTAGCGCACGCTTTCTGGCCACGAGCAGGCAGGTATGTGGCACTGAGTGGCAACACGCGCACGCCAAGCAGTGAGAGCAGCAGGCGCCACACACAGGCTGTCAGATAGAAGGGGTGGCATAGGTGCCGTGCACAAAGGCCAGCGGCGCCACTCCCCAAACGGCTCTGCACAAAGCGGTACTGCACTCCTCCGGGCAACACACAGCGGTGCCGCGCTCCTCACCCGGCTCCGCGTGTAGCGGTGCTGCACTCCCCCGGGCTACACACAGCAGTGCCGCACTCCCCTAGGCTACACAAAAGAGTGCTGCACTCCCCCGGGCTACACACAGCAGTCTGCACTCCCCCGGGCTACACACAGCAGTGCCACACTTGCACGATGCAGCACCCAACACGGCCAGCACTGCCGAGGAGGCGCGGCACACGCTCGTGCAACAATCATCACGACGCCATGGTGCCACGCTTGCTCACGACACCACGCTTGCTCACGACAAACTTGATGGTGCCACGCTTGCTCACGACACACTCAATGGTGCCACGCTTGCTCACGACACCGCGCTTGCTCACGACACACTCAAGATGGTGCTCCGCCTTCAATGCAACGTCCGACTCCTTGCCGTGCTTGCTCGTGCAGCATTCAACCTGATGCAATGCTCGCTCATGCAACACCTACCAGAACTCCAGCGCCATCTCCGTCCGAGGCAGGAGCATGAAGAAGCGGCGGAAAGCCGTGAAGTCGACCTCCCTGCAGCAGCAACTCATAGGAATGCAAGCCACGCGCAACTTCTGTGAGCAAGCCACAGGGGGGGCTTGCTGCAGGCACGGACTTGTGAGGGGCAGGGCGCTGCGAGGGGCACAGGCCTGTACTTGACATGCCTTTGAGGACATGGCAGGGAGCCAGGTATTGCGCCGCACCCAAAAGCTATGCTCATGATCCAAAAGCCAAGCACCGAAAGCCAAGTTCATAATTCACCAACCCCCCTCGTGGTGTCTGGGGCAACATGGTGAACCAGCTCTGATTTGTTCAAGAAAATGTCCAACAAGGATTGCAGGCCGAGGCTTGCAAAGGAGATGGAGTTTTCTTTAAGGGGCTTGTAAGGGGATGGGGTTGCAAATAGCATGGACCGCAGCAATGAGCCCAGCCACACGTGCCAGGGGGCAGGCGGTGGGGGCAGCAGACGCGAAGGCCTTGCTAAGTAGAAGCTTCTGGTGTCGCTCAATGCAAATGCAACAAGTCCGCGCATTGCATACGTACAGAGACTTGTTTGAGCCCCAGATGCGTGGGGCTCAATACACGGGACCACCAACCCTGCCTTGCCTTTGTGCTTGCATCTTGCTGCGTCTGCCACATAGGCCACATCCATAACTATTATCCGTGTGTGCAATACCACTGCGCCCCTCTGGGCGCCCCAGAAACCCCACCACTCTTTGTCCTCTTCCACACTCCCACCCACTCTGCCCCTCTGCACCGCCACAGCCCCTTTTTCCCCATGCGCCCTCTCATCTGTCAGGTCCCTCCGCACCATGCACCATGCACCATGCACCATGCACCATGCACCCTCTCATCTGTCAGGTCCCTCCGCACCAGCCGTCTACCATATGCCCGCTCCCTGTGCCTCCGCACCAGCCGTCTACCATATGCCCGCTCCCTGTGCCTGCTGCCAGCACCCGACAGTGCATGTCCACCACCAGCAGCGGGATGCCTCATCGTCCCTCACCTGCCATCCGCCATGCCTGCTGCCTGCGTCTGCGCCTGCTGCCTACGTCCGCTCCAGCAGGCAAGGGAGGCCTCCAAAATTCCTCACAGTAGAGACAGAACCTAGCAGGGATGCTGCCAGGCTCTGGTGTGCGAAGGTCCCCCCGCCTTCCGTACCAACGGATTCAAACGTCAAGGTAACCAAGGGATGCCATGCTGTGCCGTCCCTGACGTGCTTAAGGTCATACTGGTCGCCCCGCACCTGCCATCTGTCTGACCAGCTGCCTGGGTCTGCGCCAGAAGCTTGTGGGCAAGGCCGCGCGGGGCTCTGTATATGCAGCGCGTGCGGCAGCACGAGATGGCCACGTGCGCGAGCGACGACTCCAGGTCCTCGACACCGATTATCCCGTCGCCTGCGCATGCATACGGGTGAGCACGGGTTGTTGGCCGCACTTGCATGGGCAAGCGTTGAACTCAGGTCCTCAATGGCAATGGCCCCATGGCTGCGCTTGTATGGGCGCTGCATGGGCTTGCATGGACGGTGCGCTAGCATGGGCAAGCGTTGAACTCAGGTCCTCAATGCCAATTACCCCATTCCTTGCATGTGGGGAGTCTTGCAGTGGAGTGCGCGTCCACACACATACACACACACGTGGCTGGCGGCTCCGAGGGTGGATGGGTGCATGTGGGGGGTGCACCGGTGTAGGGTGGATGGAAGCATGTGGGGGAGCCCCCTTCCAGGAACTGCCCTGACATTGACCAAACGCATGTGCTTGTGCTGTGCCCAAGGGTGTGCACATTTGTCAGTGCTCCTGTCCTCAAGAAGCCTTGGCCGCCTTGAGGCTCGGGACACTCAGCAGTCTGTGACACAGTATTCTGTGACTCTCAGCATCCCGGCTCAGGGCATTTGGCACCTGATACCATCTGGCACCTGCAACAGCCAGCTTTGCTGAGCCTGGGCCAAGCACAGGGGGGAGGAGACTGGCGACCCGGCTGGGTCCAGGCAGTCTACAAGCGCATGCACCATTCTTGTGCAACAGGACCACAAGCGCACGCACCATCATTGCGGAACAGCACCACAAGCGCGTACATGTCGGACAGCACGACACACAGCACGTTGGACAGCACTAGAAGCGCACACACCATCCTTGTCAAACAGCTGGAACGCCTTCTTGAGGGCTTGCTCATGGCTGGCCACAAAGCTCAGGAACTGGGCGCGCGTGAGGGGCTCCGCTGCGCTCTTGCCAGCGCCCTCCATAAACATGGAGATGTACGCCGTGGGGAGCCCATGAGAACGCGCGTACACCTGCTTGCAGAGATATACGCCGTGGGGAGAGCCCATGAGAGCGCGCACGCATACACCTGCTCGCAGGGATGAGAGCACGCGCCCTTACAGGGGGGCCGGGCTTGAGGACAGGCCGCATACGCATATGGGCTATGTTTGGTTTGCACACAGGCCGCGCACGTAAATGGGCTGTGTTTGGATTTGCGCACATGTGGCGCACGCATGGCCATTGTTCAGTTTGCACGCAGGCAGGGCGCGGCACCCACAGAAGGCTGGTGATTTCACAGCCACAAGCGCACGCACAGCTGCCGCGGAAGGAGGAGCACATGGTGGCGCGCGTGCATGGAATGGGTGCCTGGATTGTGCGCCTTCCATATCAAAGGCACAGCCTGGGCTGGCGTGTTCCAGGGAAACAAATGCACATGCCAACCAGGGTATGTGTGCACACATGTTGCATTTTGGCCGTGGGCGGCCAGTCTCGGGGGTAATCCATGATCTGTGAACGGCAGCCGCCCATGTGGCACTTGCAGAGGATGCTTGTGAGTGGTCGAGGGTGGTGCTTGCAAGCAGGAGGATGTCCAGCCGGGCGACTCTGGACAGCACTGTTACTCCCTGAAACATTTTTTGGGCAGCTCCTGTGTTGATGCTGTGATCTGGGATCAGGCTGGTGGATCTGTGCGTACCATTAAGCTAGTGCACTGCTCAGGATGGGCGGTGCGAAAGGACCGGTAGCGGTAGAAAGGGCCCTGGGTTTGCGCAAACGCCTAGAGCTTGACATGAGCGGTGTTGCGCATGGATGGATTACTGCTCCCGCGTACACGCGATGCTTACAGTTAGCAACCAGGGTACTGCCCCAGCCGAAAACCTTGGCAGCAACTGGCACATCAACGCGCATGCATTCCGCTTCTGCTCTTTGTCAGGCAGCCGTCAGGAATGCACATTTGCCGCTGCTTTTGACACTACCAAAGGAGGACTTGATTGTGATTACGCACCTCTAAGTCCCGGGCGGTGACTGCTGAAGATCCCTGGGAGATTCGCTCCCAGTTATCATTTACATCGTCCCTGACGCTGCCTCCACTCCTGTGCACGCATTGCATGAATTAGCCATCTTGGAGGCTTCAAAAATCGAATGCTGGCCTAGGTGGCAACCGTAAAGGCGGCCGTCATGATCGCAGCTCCGCAAGAGGGGGAAATCAGTAGATATCTCAAGCGAAGGGCAGTGACTGACCCCTATGTGGGCCTACATAAGAACCCGAGGAACTTTCTAAAGCACTTCAATGCTTGACCACCATGCATTGACAAGAGTCATCAAGTTTTGCAATTTTCAATTTGAGTGCTCGGGTTTTGTGCCGCAGTGTGGTGGCATATGCAAGCATCTTAAGTCCGGGCATGCATGCAGTTGCCGAATCACTGAATGATCACATCTGAGGTCCAGTAAGGTTGCATTAAGAGGTAACACAATTCAATAACGGTCTTCACTCGAGTGCGCATGCCTCACCATGAGCACATGTTGAAACAGCATGATCAAACTGAACTCCCCTCACCTCGCCGCGGATATTGATGCAAGAAGCAGATTCTTGCTTCCCTTTCCATTCAGTCCAGTGTGCTTGTTGCCAGAAGTGAGCTGGAACTTTAGTGCTGTGAACGTGGCCCTTTCTTCTGGTCGCATACGCACATCATAATAACAAGACCGCTTTACTCATAAAAGATTTAAACTGACACTGACTGAGGTATCGGTCGCTTTAGCGAAACTAATAAAAGTTGTTGCAGCTTTCTTTTCTCTTTCCAACAGCTTTCACTCGTTGATATAAAACAATGTATAACATAACATAAGACGATTGGCACCGTGCACCCTCAGCAGGTGGCCCTAGTATTCATCAACCAATCAAGAGTGGCTTCATCCCAAGTACGCGGACTGCTGTGTCCGAGGCTCTGGGATACCATATTGCTTCTTTTGCCCTTGCTATTTGTGCCACAGTAGGCCTTGCATCAGCTATTCGGTTTTGCTTTATTCGGCAGCTGTAGCCCTTACCTTTTCATTCATTAGAGCTTCATTTTAAGGCTGGCAGATCAGTTTGACTGGGAGAGCGCATTGAGAATGGGTGTGCGTGTCGCACTGAGATCACAAGAATTGGGCAGCTCACCTCATCTTCGTCGGTCATTGCATGCATGCACAGGGGTGGCTCAGCAACAAAACCACATCAATGCAGTGCTGAACGTGGGATTATTCCTGCCATGATCCTGTCAAGGCAACAGTCCAGTTTGGCAATTTATGTAAATGTATGAGTCTTTATTACTCTGGCCACTCCACTGTGTCTCCGTCTGCTTGGGAACATATGGCATTGTAAGCAAAGAAGCCTGGAAGCGGTCAATGAGCCGGCTCCTATTCACGACAGCACGGCATCCATGCTTGCAACTTCCTTTGGCTCGCACCATCGCCTGCATTGAACCAGGCCAGCCCACCCTGCGTGTGTACTATCCCAATGCATATGCATTCAGTCAATGTAGGCGCCTGCGCACCTGGCATCGCCTACCACATCAACACCCTACTTTCCCAGCAGGGCCCCCTCGAAGCCCACAGAAATGCTGCAGAGGCCACATCCGCCAGGAGCACGCACATGTCGCTTGGCGAACTATACCTGCGCAGCCATCCCACACACGAGCGCACGCTAAATGTAACCCCCGCCTGCCCGCACGACATCGTTGCCCACGGGCTGCCCGGACAGCGCTGCAAGTTCTTGGAACACGGCTGAGCTGCCAGCGTCGTGGAGCAGCCTGACACCTGGGATGGGGGAGGTCGAGCCACCTGAGGGGTAGGGGTAGTGAAGGTATTAGTGGGTGAAGGGAAGGGGAGCGTGCGGGCAATGGACAAGGATGCGTGCGGATGGATCCAAAAGATGGGTGCAGCTGAATGCAATAAATGGGTGTGGCTGGAATCAAAAGGTGAGTGCTAGATCTTAACGATGGGTGCGGCTGAATCCAATTGATGGGTGTGGCTGGAAATAAAAGGTGAGTGATAGATCTGAAAGATGGGTGCGGCTGAATCCAATAGATGGGTGTGGCTGGAAAGTAATGGTGAGTGCTAGATCTTAATGATGGGTGCAGCTGAATACAAAAGATGGGTGCAGCGAAGGCAGAAGATGGGCGCGGCTGGATTTAACAGATGGACGTGGATGGGTGAAGAGAGGGTCGAGGCTGCCTGGAGAGCCTCAGCTGGTGTGGTGCTATAAAGCACAAGCCCGTGGTGCGTGTGAAGCAGCCTGGGTTGAGCTACGAGCGGAGCAGCTTACAGCCCCAGTTGTTGCACGACCCCTGCAGCCCTCCCTCCCACGTTCCAGCCCCCGGCCTGAGCCGCCGCAGGCACACATGCACACCGCCCACCTGGTTCCAAGGCCCCCACTGCCCCGCCTTTCACGCACCTGGTGAGCCAGGGCTCACGGGCCGGTTGTTGGCCTGCGGGTTCCTCCACATGGGGCGTGCAGACAGCGGACGTGACCTGCTGCCACCCTTGCCACCGCCGCCGCTCTCGCTGGGGGTGCCTGGCCCCGCCGCGCTCTTGTCAGACTTGCCGCTAGTCGGACGGGAGGAGGCGCCACCGCCGGGCACCCACTCGTTCACGCTGCTGCTGTCCAGCGGGCCGTAGACGGACATACCCTGCACTCACAAGAGCGCATGCGTGCGCGCGCTGGCACAGTCTTACGGCGTGTGGCATCTGCACAGTCCGGCCTGGGTGCGGAGGCGGTTGCAAGCTGGCGCGCGTGCGTGCCCGTGCTGGCTCTGTCAGCGAGTAAAGAGGAGAGACAGGCGCGCAGCATCAGGCTGGCACGCACGCACACACACACATGTGTGTTGCTGTGCAAGGCAAGGGGTGTGGCTGTGCACGCGTGCCCACCCTGGCCCAATAGGGGCCTCCATCAACTGCCAGCCTCCACCTCCTGCTTCCCAGGATGCGATGCACTGGCCTGCTTTGACTGCCTGCTTTGACTGCCTGCTTGAACAGTCTGCCAGACCCAGGCTTCCCCGACCCACACGCTTGCCCCTCACTCAAGAAACAGGCGCCAAGGTGCGGAAGCGGGCAGGCCCAGTCAAAGGGGATGGTGTGAGGCAGGGGCCCAGGCACACAAGCACTGGTCCTCCCCAAGACCCTCTGCTCACTTCTGGCCCATGCATCCCATCGCTGCGGCGGCCTTTGCCGTGGCCGTTGTAGTGATCCTAGTTTTGGCCTTTGCCGTGACTTTTGCCTGCCATTGCCGAGGCGTGCACGCCCGGCAACCCCCTGAGCATCAGGCCAGCTGCACCGCTTTCCCCCCCTTCCCGCTGATAAAGACAGCGTCACACACACAGATTTCCCTCCCACCCGCGTGTCACCAAACCCTTCACTGACTCTATCTGTCCTTCAACAGCCATCCCTCCAGCCCAACTTGTGGCCTACTCTGCTCCACAACTCTCACATCAAAGAAGTCCTTACCACCACGCTGGCAATCGCCGCTTCATCACGAAAGGAGCAACCTACCCCTGTTCCTCAAAGACAATCTCCCTCGAAGACAATCTCCCTCCCTCTGACGCACCCTTCTTCCTGGCCCCTCCCTCCCTGTGCAATGCCTGTGCACCACCATTCTCCCTCTGGCCATCTCGCTTTCACACACAGATGCCTCTCCTCCTCCCTTCCTCCCTCCCTCCCTTCCACGCCCATGCTCCCGCCACTCCGGTCAATGCCCCCACATGCATCATCCTCTGTGGCGGTGCTTGGCCATCCTATCTCCCCCTTCTGTTGCTGTGTTTGGCCATCCTACTCCCTCGAAGAACGGGACCCCCGTCACGCCATCCCACTCAATATGCCCCCTGCCCCCCACCCCTCGCATTCCACCCCCTCTTCGCACACCTTGCCCCTCCTCGTGCCCTCCAGCGCAGCGCGCAACGCGCCCCGCTTCAAGCCCGCGGCCTCCACCCGGTGTGCCCGCGTAAGGTAGGTGAGCAGATACCTAAGGCAGAGCGAGCGCGTGCACCAAGGGGCACATGCGTGGGGGGCACAGATTGGGCCAAGGGCGCAAACGTGAGGATAAAGATTGCACCACAATCACTTGAGCCCTTCTCACGGGTACGCGGCATGAGCCACATTGTCCAGGTTCATGGATTGTGTAGGAATTGCACATGTGCTGTGCATGCCCTGTGTGCACGTCCTGACTGTGAGAAGCCGGGCACGTCACAAGGGTGCACACCGATGAGGCATGTGGTATGCCTTCAGAGGTGGCAGCAGGCCCCATGCTTTTGCATCGTATCTTACAAGCGTGCGCAAGCCCTGCACCAGTGTGGAAGTCCCCCACCGCTCTGACCCCAACCCCTGCACAAACCCCTACCGCACCACCCCCTACCCCAAAGAAGTACCACCGCTGCAGCCTGATGGCCTGACAGCCATGCATCCAACCCACACCATGCACCCATCACAGCCCTCCAGAGCAATAGCCCACCCACTTAACCCATCAAACCACCTCCACCCCAAAGGGCGCACCACCCCGCCAGCCCAGCCCTGGTAGCCCTGCACATGCGGTTCCTCACCAGCTCCGCAGAAGTGTTGCGCACAAGCGCCCTGCAAAAGTGCTGCGCACGAGCGCTCTGCATGCGCGCTCCACCCAAGCACTCCACCCTATCCTGCCGCATACAGGCACTCGCCCCACTGGTGCAGCACCCAAGCACTGTGACCCCTGTCCACGCTGCACACAGCCCGCGGTACGTGCGCCTGCGCACTCACTCGCGCAGTGCCTCCGACACGTAAGGTACGTCTGGGCGCCTGAGCTTGGTGGCCGCGTGCACCAGGGTCGCCAGGAAAGCCTCGTATTGGAGCACGGGCTCCTTGGGGCGGTGCGTGGCAGTCGGGTCCTGCACAGCATGCGTGCGTGCGTGGGTATGTGTATGTTTGCGCTTGTGTGCGTGCGCGCATTTGTTTGTGTGTGCATGTGTGCGCGCGCATGTGTATGTGTGTGTGCATGATGTGCGCATGTCCATGGGTGCACGTGCAAGCGTCTGTGTGTGAGCAAGCGCGCACACGCGCGTCCGCCCTTACAAAAATGCCACCTGGAGTGTATGGAGGGGCAAAAGGGCATTGACGCACACGTACACGCACACGGATTAATACGCATGCACACGCGCCTGTGCTTGTCCTCTAGAGGGCATCCACTCACCGGCTTGGCGTACTGCGTGAACAGCGCCTCGCACTCGGCTGGTTGCAACATAGTGTTCAGCTGCCGCCCTCGCCCGCGCCCCCCGCTGCGGACATCGCTGGTTTCGCTGTCCTTGCAGAACATCATCCACTGCGCGCATGTGCATTGTGTGAGTTATGTGTGTGGTGTGGTGTGCGTGCTGCGCACATGGCATTTGTTGCGTGTGCATGTGCGTGTGTGGTTGTTGTGCGTACTGGAGTGTTGCGTGTGCGCAATTGCAAGTGCAAGCGTGAGGATGCCTGGCTTAACATGAGCAAGTGTATCTGCGTATGTGGGACATCACCAGTTGTGTTGCCCTAATAGAAGTGCACACTGCACTGCATGAGGGAGCATACGCAAGTTTGCACTGCCTTTGATTCCAAGGATGTGTGCTATTGGTTGTGTGGACCTTGCAGAAAAGGTCGCTCACAACGCACGTGGGCGCATGTGCATGCACATAACGTGCTCTCTTCCAAGATTGAAGTGCACACATATGCCTGTGGATGGCTGTGCGCCCCGTGCAAGCTGATGCTGTCTTGGGGTGCGCACAAGTATCGGCAAAAACACCTCTGCACGTGTGCGGGCATGAGCGTCTGTGCATGCAAGTATTGGCAAAGACACCTCTGCACGTGCGCGGGCATGAGCGTCTGTGCATGCAAGTATTGGCAAAAACACCTCTGCACGTGCGCGGGCATGAGCGTCTGTGCATGCAAGTATTGGCAAAAACACCTGCACGTGCGCGGGCATGAGCGTCTGTGCATGCAAGGTCTCAAGGTGCATGCGTGTCAGAGAAAGAGTGCCAGGCACAGCAAGAGGGCGCTCACGGTCTGCCGCCAAGTATGCCTGCCAAAAGCTGGCGGGCAGGTGGCAGCGGGTGCCCTCGCTGCTGTTAATGCTGTCATTCCATGTCAACGGCAGCCAAACTACTAGCAGCGCAAGTGTAGGGAAGGGCAGGTGCCCTCGCTGCTGCTCTAAGCCTGAAACCAACCAAAAGAGATAAAGAGCCGAGGCAAGCTGTGCCCCCATGCCTCGCGCATAATCAATGGCAGCCCTAATAAGCCATAATCAGCCCTAATAAGCCATCATCAGCCCTAATAAGCCATAATCAATGGCAAGCTGTGCCCCCATGCCTCGCGCATAATCAATGGCAGCCCTTTCTAAGTGCAGTGCAGCATGAGTGCCTCATGTCAAAAGCGCAAGGCAACGTGACCGCCCATTTTGAGAACATGAAACGGCACAGGGCATACTAAGGGCACAGGGCATACAAGGGCATCTGCAGCTGCAGCCTCCGGCAGCAGCAGGCTGTGTCAGGCACCGCGCACCCGGTGGATGGGCGGGTGTTGTGTGCGGCTCTGTGCACCCATTGGGTGAGCGCGAGCGGTGCTGCCAAGCGTGCGCGTCACTGTGCAGCTAGCAGGTGGGAACTGTGTGTGTGTGTGGCACGGAGTGCCGGGTGGGTGGGTGGGCATTGTGTGCAGCTTCGTGCGCCTAGTGCATAAAGCATGCGCTGAACTGTGCACCCTCTGGGTGGACACTGCGCACGCCACTGTGCCCCCATTGGGTGAGCCTGCGCGGCCCCGTTGAGTGTGTGCATCGCTGTGTGTGCATCGCTGTGTGTGTGTGTGCATTGCTGTGTCTGCGTTGAGTGTGTGCATCGCTGTGTGCCTAGCAGCTGCGGACTGTGTGGCATAATCGTATGCCCAGAAGGTGAGCGAGGATGCCGTGCAGGCGATCTGCCAGATGCATTCAGTTCAGATCATGCAAGAGCTGGTCGCAGGGCGCTGGTCATATGGACCAGTGGTCATGCGTGTTTGTGGCACATGCTTGGCGGCCACGAGGGGGCTGTGGCTTGAAAGACAATGATGTATGTGTATGTGTGCACGCGTGCTGGAGCTCCTGCTCACCTGAGCAAAGGAGATGCATGTGTGTATGCGCGCACGTGTGTGTGTATGTGTGCGCGATTGCATGTGCGTGCGTGTGCGCGTAAACGCGCGCTGGAGGTCCTACTCACCTAGGCAAAGGAGATGCATGTGTGTATGCGCGCACATGTGTATGTATGTGTGCGCGTGTGCATGTGCGTGCAAGTGCGCGTAAACGTGCGCTGGAGCTCTTGCGCACCTGGGCAAAGGTGAGGTGGGGGGGCCAGTGGTGTGTGAACGTGGCCTCCAGCTGGGCGTAGAACAGGAAAACGGCACGCAGGTTGGCGTGGTAGTGGATCAGGATCTGCGCGTACACGAGCAAGAAGGTGCACAGCAACCATGCTGTGCGAGCCCCGGCCATGGTCGCCAAGGGTAGAGCTGCTGCTGTGTCTGGCAGACAATCCACCCTGCTGCTTCTTCTCTCTACTGCTGCTACAGTGCTGCTGCTGCTGCTGCTGCTGCTGCTGCTGCTGCTGCTGCTGCTGCCCTCAATAAAGCATGCTGCAGATCTGGGCACTTGCGTGCTGAGATGCACAGGTGCTCACATCCAGGCAGCTGCACACAAGCATGGGTCTGGCTTACAGGAACCTCTGAACTTTTATGCAGCGGACTTGGCACGTACTTACAAGAACACATTTTTGCATCTCTCTGCATATGCATGTTTATTTCAAGCAGGTGCTCGTGCACACAGATGCATACGACAGAATGGGAGGATGCGGGTGCAAATGCGCACACTGATGCAGCAGGCAAGCAGACTTGTGCATATCAATGCACACAGATGCAGCAGAAAAGCATGTGCGTGCAAACAGACGCGCACGCAGGTGCGGCTAGGGAGCATGTGCATGCTAACAGAGGAGCAAACGATTACAGCTAGGGAGCATGCACGCACATACAGGTGCATACACAGATGCGTCAGGGAGCAAGCAAAGGCCATCCATCACCTTCTGCACAGCGTACTGCTCGCCCGCGGGGTTCGTCTGCCCAGCAAACAAGTGCTTGATGCGATCCATGACCTCGATCATGCCAATCTCAAACTGGCCTGCAGGGATATTGGGCAGCAGGGCAACAAAGAATCAAATGTGTGGAGACCCCTCTACCATAAGGCACCACCAATAGGCTCTACTTTTGGCACTAGCTTGGCGGGCCTTGCTTCCTTTCCAGGCTGTTGGTGAGTTGAGTGTGGGGGAGTCCTCTGAAGGTGGGACCGTGATGCGTGTAGGCATGCATCAACACTCAAGGTAGATGGGCTGCACTTTTGCCCGACTTCCTGCGCCATGTTTTGCCATTCCCTGCTGGGGGCAAGCAAGCTTAGACTCTTGCAGTATGGCTTGATTGATTGATTGAGTGAGTGAGTGAGTAAGTGAGTGAGTGAGTACATGAGCGAGTGAGTGTGTGAGTGCGCGGCTGTGCCGTACTCACTGTCACGGGTCATGTTTTTGTGATTCTCTGCGATCTCGGAGAATTCCAGCAGCTGGCGCTTGAGGCTGTTGACTGCAGTAACCTCCATCTTCAGTGCACCGCTCAGGCGCAGCACCTGGGCGGGCGCACGGTGTCGGGGGCAGCGCGTGGAGGGTGAGGCGTTCCAACTGCCAAATTACCTCGGGTTACCTGAGTCAGGTGTGTGTGTGTGCGCGCTCGAAGCAAAGGAGGTGCACACTGCGCGGCCGGCAGAAGGGGCCCGGTGCGAGCGGGCTGCACGCCTTGAGGCACCTCGCAGCACACCCAGCCCCACCAACTCTACTGCCCGCCTATGGGCCCCCTGGCACACGCTGCTGGTGGCTACAAGTTCAGGGTACATCACAGCGCCCCCGCTCCCTCTCATTCCCACCGCTCCCTGGCGCATGCTGGTGCTGGCACCCCACAACAGAGACCCCGCGCTGCACCCTGCCCGTCCCCCCACCTCCGCCTCACACTGCTCCACGCGCGTGTTGCTGCTGGCCTCCTTGTCCTGATACTCCTTCAGGGCGGTCAGGGTGGTGGCGCGCTCAGCCTGCAGCGTCTCTGTCAGGCTGCGCACCTGCCGCTCCAGCTCCTCCCCTCTGTGTGCACAAACAAGCGGCAAACACACGCACGCAGTCAGCCTGCCAGTCCGCCAGCCTGCACGCCTGCAGCTCCATATCCTCCCTGCAGCGTGTGTAAACAAGAGACGCACATATATACACACAGACGCACGCACACCCATTCACATGCACACACCCACACACGCACGCATATGCACAAACGCACATGTGCGCGCACGCAGAGCAGGCGCTGTCTGCTCCCCTTGAGCACCACCCCTCAAGCCCACACAACATGCACGTGCGCGCAGCAAGCCCGGCTTGCCTGGCCTCGGCCGCCTCCGCCCGCAGCCGTGTCTGTTCCAGCGTGTGCCGCGTGGCACTCAGGTCATCCCTCGTGCACGCCAGTAGGTGCATCAGCTCGCAGCTGCGCGTGTCAAACGCGCCCACCGTGATCTCCTTCTCGTGCTCCAGCTGCCGCACCTGCGTGCGCAATGCCAAAAACGGAGCGCGTGTGCGCACGCGCGCTGAGTCACGGACTTGGCGCGGAGGTTGCTGCAGTGCGCGTGGGCATAAGTGCGCGTGAAGGGGCATGTCTAAGCGCACAGCTCCAGTCGCCCATCTCAACTGCGCGGGGCTGTGTGCCGATACACATGTACATACGCTGCCCTCCCCTGACCTCTACCACCTTCCCATGTGCATGCCGCACGCAGCATGCACGCACGCGCACACACACACACACACACGCATACAGACGCGCACGCGCGAAGTCACGTGCTGGGTACGGAGGCCACAGCAGCGCGCATGCCTGCCATCAAAAGATGCCTTTGAAAGATGCCATCAAAAGATGGCCGGAACAATGGGGGCCCATGTGCAACAAAAAAACACGTGGGCGGCTCCCTGCTTCCTACTTCAGGCTTGCACGAGCACATCACACACAAGCCCCTCCTTGTGCTGTGCGGCAGAGCTGCGGGGCCCGCCTTACCCGATCGCAGCACCCCCCCTTCCCTCCCCGCCTCCACCAACTCTGCCCCTCATTTTACCACGCCGTCAAAGTCATGTCATCCCCGCACATGCGCCAGCGCACAGCCTGCTTACCCCCCCTCCACCCCGCCTTTCCCAACGCACCTTGGCTGCATTTGCCTCCGCGAGCTCGTGCTGCGCCACCAGCTGGTCACGCAGCATCTCAACCTCTCGCTGCATCCCGGATACCAACAGGGGCACACCCCGCTGGGGCCCTGCACAGGCAGTGCACGCACGTGCTACATGGTGCGGTGTGCATGTGCGTGTGCGTGCGTGTGTGTGTGCGCGTGCGTGTGTGCGTGTGTGTGAACTATGTGAACTCAACACTTGAGCAGGGGCACGCCCTGCAGGGGCCCACCACAGGCAGGGCTTGTGCACACACCCGCCAACTAAAGCGCATGCTGGCGCGCGCGCACGCATGCGCGGACTTGGGCGTCCACGCGTGCATGCCAAAAAGACAACGTGCGCATACACTGCCTGAAGAAAAGCACTCCATGTAAAGCTCATGAATGAGCCAAACTCCAGGCACGCAGGTATAGCCTTGCGCGCACCCCACCCACATGGTTTTCACGCGCACGGGTACTGCTTCCACAAGGTCACGCACGCACGGGTCGCATGGCCACGCGCGCTGCTGCTTTCACACGCTCGCGCGCACGCACCGTTTACGTGGTCCCCTCGGAGGGACAGCGTGCCCACGGGCGGTGGCAGCACGCCCCCCGGCACCGGCGCGAGGTCGAGGGGCATGGCACCCACCCCGCGCGCGGAGAAGGGGCGGGACGGCGAGGTGTGGTTGGAGCGGTGCGTGGTGGACAGAAAGCCCTTGGGGGCGCCCCCTGCGGTGGCACCCGCGCGCGTGTGCGTGCGGTGCGTGGGTTTCATTTCTGGCACGCAGCGCTGTAGGCGTGTGTTTCTGTGGGCTTGTGCGGGAGTGTGTGTGTGTGTGCGTGTGCGTGTGTGTTGGTGTGTGCTTGCAATGTGTGTGAGTGCATGGATGTGAGTGCCTGCATGTGTGTGCCAGTGCATGGATGTGACTGCCTGTGTGTGTGTGCATGGATGTGTGTGTGTGTGCCTGCGTGTGTGTGCGTGCGGTGTGTGAATGTTCTCTGGCACGCAGTTCTGTGGGTTTGCGGTTCTGTGGGCGTGTGTGGAAGTGCGCATGCACGCTAGAAGGCCCTTGACTGCATGCACAGGCGTGCGTGCGTCCACTCCATATGAGCCCCTGCTCCTAAACAAGGAGTGCAATAATTGCTGAGCAAACACACAGAGGCACCTGTGCACCCGCTCCTTGTGCACAAGCACATCATGCATGCCATGCAACACACTGCACGCGTAACATGCAAGGACGAGGCAGCCCGGTGGGCGTCAGAGGGTGGGGGAGGGGGGGCACAGGGTGCGGGCACGCTCACGCCATACACCTCAGGCTGGGCCACATGATGCAGCCACAGCAGAGCCGTGACACACCTCAGGCTGGGCCACATGATGCAGCCACAGCAGAGCCGTGACACACCTCAGGCCATGTGGTGCACATTTCACATACAGCACGTGCCATGCCACGTGAGCACACACGCCAAACATGCACGCCAAGGGCTGTGTGGATGTGTCGGTTTGCTGCCCTAGACATGCATGCCTGGCGTGCACGTCCACACACGCAAAAGCGCATACCGGCACGGGTGCCGAAGCAGGCGCAAGCGCAACCACACAAGTGCATGCATGCCGGCGCACACGGCTCACCTGGGTTGGCAGTGGGCGCGGTGCCCCTGTTGCGGGCAGACATGGTGCGCTGCGAGGGTGGCAGGGGGTTTGGCGGCGAGGAGCTGGGCCGGGGCATGGCGGCGCGCCGCGGGTCCGTGGACCATGACAGCGAGAGCAGGGATGTGCCTTGGAGGGAAGAGCGCACCGGTGGCGGGCTCTGAGGAGGGGTAGGGTGCACGCACACAGGCCTCAGGGGCAGGGGCAGGCATCGGGGG
>LKMJ01000740.1_pt1 | contig 26595 bp, 22 predicted proteins | sample 643391 | NCBI WGS metagenome assembly LKMJ01 (sample SAMN04112250, study PRJNA286221) | soda lake metagenome | biome: soda lake; feature: Kulunda Steppe; material: water; isolation source: sample PL-Br10 brine of Picturesque Lake | place: Russia: Kulunda steppe | collected 2010-07 | reverse complement strand
TTGATCTTGAGCGCAAACCGGTTCTCGCGATTGTTCGCGAACGCACCCGCGGGAATCCTGGTTGACCGTATTGGAACCAGAAAACCGTTTATTATCGGCCTCTTCATCCAGGCCGTTGCCACCTCTGGGTACGTGATTGCCTACGTCTCGCCGCTCCCGGAGTTTTGGTTTCTCTCCGCGCGGGTCGTCTGGGGGCTCGGGAGCGCCCTCGTCTTCGCGACGGCGTACACGATCGCGGCCGACGTGAGCGACGCGGACTCCCGGGGAACCAGCATGGGCGTCATACGCGGCGGGAGCATTTTCGGGTTCCCGACGGGACTCGTGATTGGCGGCGTCGTGAGTGAAGTATCGGGCGAAGTCGCCGCCTTCGTGCTGGCCACGGCCTTCGCGCTCGTCGCCACGGGTCTCGCCTACCGGACCGTTCCAGAAACTCACGTCGAAGGGACGAGCAAGAGCACGGTCAAGCCGTGGGACGTCGATACGTCGATTACCTCGCTCACGGTCGGCCTGGTCAACTTCACCGTCCTCTTTGCGTACATCGGTGCGCTGTTTGCGACACTCGTCCTGTTCCTCGAGCACCACCAGATCGGCGTGCTCGGCTTCGACGCACAGGGGACCTCCGGTATCTTCATGGCAGTAACGGTAGTTGCCGCGGCGGTGTTCATGTTCGTCGGCGGGTATGCCAGTGATCGTCGAGGCTCCCGGATGCCAACGCTGTTATTTTTCCTCGGTATCTCGTTCGTTGGCTTCCTGTTACTGGCTCGAGCGGGGTCGGTTGCGACGCTCACTGTCGCGTGCATCTTCATCGGCGGTGGCCAGGGTGGAACGAGTGGTCCGCTGATGGCCCTCCTGGCCGATCTGACCCCAACCGAGCGCATGGGCCGTGCAACGGGGACGAACAACGTTCTCGGCGACATCGGGGGCGGGCTTGGCCCCATGGTCTCACTCCCACTCGTCGAGGTCGTTGGGTTCTGGCCAATTTACGCCGCGTGTGCGATCATGCCGGTCATCGCCGGTGGTGTTCTCGTTGCCGGCATATACACCGAGACTGGGCAGCTCTCACCAACTACTGAGACCACCTCCAGACACCGAGCGTCCCTGAGTGACGATTGAACAGGATCCATGGCGGGTTCGTCTCTCCCGCAACAACAATCTTAACCCACCGCCGGCAGTCTCTCCCCGTATGGAACGCTATCACGCTGCATTTCTCGTCCTCTTCGTCGGGACGACCGCGTTTTTCAGCGTCCTTTCGGTACTGAACGTCCGCTACGGCAAACGGGCGCTCGAGCGAGAACGGGAGTGGGTGGAGTCACAACTCGGTTTCGACGACCTCGAGCGCGTGAGTGCGTACCAGGCGGTGAAAACAAGAACTGGACAGGTACAAACCTGGGTCACGGTTGGGCTTATCCTCTTGGCACTGTACTCCGGGGCGTTCGGTTGGTTCGTCGAGGCGCTCGAGGGGCTTGGGTATGGGCCCGTGACAACTGGCGTCCTCTTCTTTGCAGCGCTCGTCGTTGGACTCCAGACCCTTTCGATCCCGTTCGATTGGTACGACACCTTCGTCGTCGAGGAACGATTCGATTTCAACGAACAAACGCCTAGGCTCTTTCTGAAAGACCTCTTCCTGGGAACGCTCATCGGGGTCGCCATCACCGGGGTACTGGCCGGCGGCGTTCTCTGGGTTATCACGGCTGTTCCGACGTACTGGCCCCTGGCAGCCGTCGCACTCTACGTCGTGTTTTCGCTCACGATGCTCGTCGTCTATCCCCGCGTGATCGCGCCGCTTTTCAACGACTTCGAACCGATCGAAACGGGTGAGTTACGCGGGGGCGTCGAACGCGTCTTCGACCGGGCCGGATTCAGCTGTGACGGGATCTACGTGATGGACGCGAGCAAACGATCCGGCCACTCGAACGCCTACTTCATCGGGTTCGGTCGCACCAAACGCGTCGTGCTCTTCGACACCCTCGTCGACCAGATGTCACTCGAGCAGATCGAAGCCGTACTCGCACACGAACTCGCCCACTGGAAGCGCGCGCACATCTGGAAACAGTTCGGCGTCGGCACGGTCAGAATCGGCGTCATCTTCGTCGTCCTGTGGGCGCTGCTCGAGACGACCTGGCTGTATGCCATGTTTGGCGTCCCTGAGGGCGTTGCGTACGCAGGGCTGGCGGTTGGGGCCCTGTGGGTACAGCCACTCGCGAAAGCCACACGGCCGCTCGAGAACAAGCTCTCGTTGGCTCACGAGCGCGAGGCCGATACGTTCGCGGCCGCAGTCATGGGCGAGAGTAGACCGCTGATCGACGCCCTCTGTCGGTTGACCAGCGAGAACCTGTCTAATCCGTTCCCCCATCCACTGTACGCGACGTTTCACTACACCCACCCGCCGATACCCGATCGCATTCGATATCTCAACGGACTCGAGGGTGCGGATGACTCGAAGGGCCCAATCAGTGACGACTCGAGCCCTGCATAGGGACCCGGTAGTCGGTTCGACGTCGTGTTTTCCCATGCACTGCTCTCGAGGTCGTAGAGCACGAACAACGCTAGTTGCGTGGAAGGCCCACTGGACAGGTACGCGAGCAACTTATTACCGACGGTGGCTGCTGTAGCTGATACTGTCGGATACAGTGTCGTAGATGGGTCCGTGTGTCGGTATCCAGTTCGATGGGACAGTCATCCTTGTGAACGTACGTTCGTGGTCGCTTACAGTCGGTGAGCCCCGCCAACCGTCACCTACTTTTGTACCCCCTCCTAAGCGCGTTCAATGGAATTGCTGACGCACCGTCGGGCCCTCATCGAAGCACGACTGACCGAGGTCGTCGACGGTATCGACCCGGATGCGCTCAGCGACGACGTCCGCCACGTGACGCTTTCTGGGGGGAAACGCGTTCGTCCGACGGTGACGATTCTCGCCTGTGAGACGGCCGGCGGCGATCCGGAAGATGCCGTCGATTTCGGTGTCGGCATCGAACTCGTCCACACCGCGTCACTCGTCATCGACGACATCATCGACCGGTCGGAGCTCAGACGCGGTACCACGAGCGCCTGGGCCGCGTTCGGCTACGGGCCGGCGATCGTCGCCAGCGACGGCCTCCTGGGGGAAGCCTTTGCCCTGTTCTCTGCTGATCCGGCCGCCATGCAGGTCGTCTCCGAGGCGATGGTCGAACTCGGCGTGGGTGAGGCAACCGAACTCGAGGCCAAACCGGAGACCGAAGCCGAGTACATGACGTTGGCACGCCGGAAAACGGGCGCGCTGTTCCGTGCGGCAGCGGAACTGGGTGCGATCGCCGCGGGTGCTAACACCTTTACCGTCGAATCGCTCGGGGAGTACGCTGAACGCGTCGGTGTCGCCTTCCAGATCCGAGACGACGTACTCGACGCCACCGCAGACCCAGATGCGCTCGGGAAACCAACCGGTCACGACGCCGAAATGGATCGCCCCTCGCTCGTCCAGATTACCGACTTGACACCCGAGGAGGCCAACCGTCGGGCCCGTGCGGAGGCCGACCGTGCGATCGAGGCACTGCAGACCATCGACGCCGCCGACAGTGAGGCTCGCGACTACTTACTCGAGCTCGCTGAGTTCGTCGTCGAGCGCGAACGGTGACGCCGGGCCGGCTTCGAGCAACTACATCCCTTCGGCCTGTGGACCCCCATCCGAGAGCCTAGATTCGGCGACGGCAAACGTGAGCGTACTCACGATACCGAGGAGGGTCCCGGTCGTGAGCGCCGTTGCGAGGTACGGAATGCCGACTTCCCCGAGGAAGAAGGCACTGACCGCATAGAGCACGACGGCCATGGCGATCACGTAAAACGGTGCGTTGAGATAGCGCCACTCGAGGCGTCCAGCGATGTACTCGTCGGTAATCTGACCGAGACTGGTAGTAATGCCCGCGGCGGCAAACCATTGGATCGAACCATACACGAAGGCGGCCAGGATCAGTGGCGCACCGAGATTCCCTCCTGCCGCCGCATCCTGGGACTCCACGGTGTTCAACCCGCTCACACTCCCGAGGACGAGCAATGCCGCCGCGACGACATAGGCGATGAGCGTCATGCGCCCGGCGTACAGTGACAATCGGACCCGCTCGACCGACTCATCGAGGTACTCCCCGAGCCCGAGCCCTCGGGAGATGAGATACAACCCGAGTAAGGCAGAGGTGACACCGAGGACCAGCCCCGGAAGGTTGAACAGGCTACCAAGGAGGGCGAGCGGATAGACGAGGATAAGGATCCCAATTGGGATCAACACCGTTCCTCGCGTTTCAGGGTCGTCGATGACTTGCTTGATCGTGTAGTACATCGACTCGAGGTTCTGGGCCTGCCTGACGACGACTCGTCGAACGCCATCGATGGGGACACGTGAGCGGATGATCGGGACGACCGACTCGTCTTGTGCCCCGTCGGTAACGATGAGCGCGGTGACGTCTTCCCCAGTGGTAAGACTCGCTAGAACGGTGTCCACTTCTTCGCCGACTTTCCGGTTCGCTTTGACGTCGGAGCCTTCCAATCCGGTGACGACGGCTACTTCCACGCTCTCATCGCGACTGGCGAGGTCGTCGTAGATGTGTAACCCCTGGAAAATGACATTGACGTCGGAGTCCTCCGGATCGACCGTGGCGAGGGCAACGGCAGCGTCCTCGACGGGCTCGCGGCCGATGACGGGTGTCGAGAATCCCGTCTTTCGGCCAAGATCGTCATCGAGGTCGACACAGAGGACCAACAGCATCGTCACACAGTTACACGCCTCGGTATTTCCGTCTTCTGGAGGCGTGCGGTTGTCACGGGTGGAGGAGGATACCGTCCCATCACAACGCTTTTATGCTGCTCACGGATATGACGTGGTACGATGGTAGGTGTCTGCTTTACAGGGCCGCCCGCCCGCTTCTAATCCCCACCTACTGCCGGTTGTGTCACTGATCGACCAGCCGGTGGTGCGGATCCTCGACTCGAGTGCCTTTTCAACGCGTCTCGAGTCTGTGCAATCTCTCGAGACGGCCCCGAACGGTCACGTCGCTCGAGCACCAGCCACATCGACAGACTCAGGACCCTGAGTACCACCTAGCCCAGTACGAACGACTACGCCACCGACTCCACCAATGTCCGAATCAGAACCTCACTCCAACGCCGAACAGTCACCGATTGCCGTCGTCCTGCCGGACGGCTCCGAACTCGAGGTCCCAGCCGATGCGACCGTTGCAGACTGCGCCTACGAGATCGGTCCCGGCCTCGGTCGAGACACGATCGCGGGAAAACTCGACGGCGAACTCGTCGCCAAAGAGGCCCCGGTCTACGAGGGCGCACGCCTCGAGATCGTCACCGACCAGTCCGAGGAATACCTCGACGTGCTCCGCCACTCAGCAGCCCACTGTCTCGCCCAGGCTGTCGAGCGCCACTTCGACGACGTCAAACTCGCGATCGGGCCACCAACCGAGGAAGGTTTTTATTACGACTTCGACGACCTCGACGTCGACGAAAGCGACTTCGACGCACTCGAGGCCGAAATCGACGCCATCATCGAGGAGGATTACGCTATCGAACGGGAGGAACTCACCGTCGAGGAGGCTCGTGAGCGACTGGCCGATGAGCCCTACAAACTCGAGTTGCTCGAGGAACTCGCGGCCGACGGTGAACAGGTGACGTTCTACACCCAGGGTGAGTGGGAAGACCTCTGTGCTGGCCCACACGTCGAATCGACGGGTGAGGTTGGGGTCGTCGAACTGCTCGAAATCGCCGGTGCCTACTGGCGTGGTGACGAGGAGAACCCGATGCAGACGCGGATTTACGGGACGGCCTTCGAGGATGAGGGCGACCTCGAGCAGTTCCTCGAGCGACGCGAGGAGGCCAAAGAACGAGATCACCGAAAGATCGGGAACGAGATGGACCTCTTCTCGATTCAGGACGTCACGGGGCCGGGCCTTCCCCTGTATCATCCGCCCGGAAAGACGATCCTGCGCGAACTCGAGGCGTTCGTCGAGGACCTCAATCTGGACACTGGCTACGACTACGTCGAGACGCCCCACGTGTTCAAAACGGAGCTCTGGCACCGTTCGGGCCACTACCAGAACTACGCCGACGACATGTTCATCTTCGACGTCGGCGACGACGAGTTCGGCCTCAAGCCGATGAACTGCCCGGGACACGCCGCCATCTTCCAGGACCACTCCTGGTCCTATCGTGACCTGCCGGTCCGGTATGCCGAGAACGGCAAGGTCTATCGAAAAGAACAGCGCGGCGAACTCTCGGGTCTCTCGCGTGTCTGGTCGTTCACCATCGACGACGGCCACCTGTTCGTTCGCCCGGATCAGATCGAACGGGAGGTCGAATCGATCATGGATGCCATCGACGACGTCCTCTCGACGTTCGACCTCGAGTACGAGGTGGCCCTTGCGACGCGCCCGCAGAAATCCGTTGGAAGCGACGAAATTTGGGAGCGCGCCGAAGAACAACTCGAGGCCGTTCTCGAAAAGCGAAACATCGACTACGACCTCGAGTCGGGCGATGGCGCCTTCTACGGCCCGAAGATCGACTACGCTTTCAAAGATGCCATCGGTCGAAGCTGGGACGGGCCAACGGTCCAACTGGACTTCAACATGCCAGAACGCTTCGACCTCGAGTACGTCGGCGAGGATAACGAGAGCCACCGGCCCGTGATGATCCACCGAGCGCTGTACGGCAGCTACGAACGGTTCTTCATGATGCTCATCGAGCACTACGAGGGGAACTTCCCGTTGTGGCTCGCGCCCGAACAACTGCGGGTCCTCCCCATCTCCGATGCAAATCTGGGGTACGCCCACCGCGTGAAAAACGCCTTCGAGGAGTTCCGCGTCGAGGTCGACCAACGTGATAGCACGCTCGAGCGAAAGATCCGAGCGGCTCACGACGACCGGGTTCCCTACCAGATCATCGTCGGTGACAACGAAGAAGAAGCGGGCACGATTTCGGTCCGTGACCGGTTCGAAGACCAGGAGTACGACGTAGAGATCGACACGTTCAAAGCGCATCTCGAGCGTGAACGAGATGAAAAACGTCCAGCGCCGGATTTCCTCGCTGACTGAGTACGGTTGTCTCACTGCCCCGAGTACGATCTGTGCGGTGTCGTGCCGTGTTTATCGACGCGGTTGGACGAATCCCACTAACGAACGAACCCAGCACCGCTCGAGGGGACACAAACGTGGGTAACCGGAAGTCGTGAGACATCGATGTGTTCATACTTGTGCAGTCGTGACCAGCCGTATGAACCGAGCGGAGAAAGCAGCCTTACAGTTGCGAGCCGTCGACGTGTTGCGAATGCTGAAAGAGACCCGGACGTACGACGAACTCGCTGCCGAAACCGGACTCCCCGCTGGCGATCTCAACCGGTACGTCAACGGTCACGTCTTACCCGGAAGTGATCGCGCCCGTGAGGTCGTCGAAGCTGTCGGCCGCGATGCGCTGGGTGCTGAACTCGAGGCCCGAATCCGTATCGATGCCGATGGCTACGTGGACAACTCCGGAGCCGTCTTCGATCAACCATTGCTCGATCTGGTGGCTCCTGTCGTTGCCGAAGGATTCGACTTCGAGCGCCCGGACGTCGTGCTTACCGCCGCAACGGATGGCATCACGCTCGCTGCCTCCCTGGCGAGTTACTACGGGACGCGCTGTGCCTACGCAAAAAAACGAAAAGAGACCGCTGTCGAGGAGTTCATCGAAGCCAGAGAACGCCTAGAATCCGGAATCGAGTTGACGTACTATCTTCCGGCGGCAGCGATTAACGAGGGTGACCGCGTGCTCGTCGTCGACGATCTTATCCGTTCGGGTGAGACTCAGGAACTCCTCCTCGATATCGTCGACACCGCTGGCGGGGAGTTAGGTGGCGTGTTCGCACTCATTGCGGCCGGAAACGACGGGATCGAACGCGCCCGCGGACGAACGGATGCAGCGGTTGGATCCCTACTGACCGTCGAAAAGCCCTGAGTCGCAGACCGCTCTTTTATATTGAGTCGCTCGAGCCAGCACGGGATCACGTGGTAGCCTGCTGATCCTGCAGAGCTCACTCGAGCGAAAATTCGCAACGACCCTACCAGTACGGTGTCTCGAGCCAGGCGTCTGATTCGGCACCGAGTGCGAACAGCGCGAGGACGAACAGAAACACGATGGCGAACCCTGCGAGGGAGGGCAACAGGTAGGCCGTCGTCGATTCGACCACAAAGCTGTCGATGAGTGCCCATATCCCTGCAAGTACCAACCCGAGAACGATCGCCGCTGTACCCAATCCGCCAATGAGACGACCCATGGTAGCTCGAACGGAGGGTACTGAAATAAGCCTACGGGACTCACCGAGCATCGCAAACGCGTCGCGTGTGCTCAATCCCGACGAATTGAAGGGTAATCCCGACAGAGAGAGGCCTAATGCTCGTCGTCGTCCCACTCGATCCACCGACAGCGGACCTGGCCGAACACGCCCTCGAACGCGTCGGAGACGACCTCCCCAAACGCGCTCTGGCCGACCTCTATCGGGCGACCGCGATAGACGTCATCCGTGCCGTCGCCTCGAGTGGTGGTGACCTGTTGATTAACTACCGCGACGCAGAGACGTTGCCGGAGACGGCCACAGATATCGACGATCCGAAAGGGGCCGTCCGCTCGCTCACCGAGGAGGCGATCGGTGACGTGACCGGCGTTCGATTCGAGCGCCAGGTTGGGTCCACACGTAGCGCCCGAATCGGGAACACCGTGACGCACCTTCTCGAGCGCGAAGGTGTCCAGAGTGTGGCGGTCCTCGAGCCCACAGCGCCATTGGTTGAACGGACCGAAATCGACGGGATTGCGATGGCCCTCCGTCGAAAGGACGTCGTGCTCGGCCCGGCGGGGACCGGGGAGCTGTACGTGTCGGCGTTTGCGGAACCGATCGACTTCACGGACGTCTACGAACACCAGCCGATCGAACGGGTGGCGAGGGCAGCAGCCGATGGGGCTACTGACTTGCGTGTTGGATTCGCTCCTCGAGTGCCGCTAGTATCGACGCCCGCTGGCCTTCGAGGGACTGTCCTCGAGATGGCGGCCCGACAGACGACAGACCACCCAGTTCCAAGGGCGACTGCCGAGGCAGTGGCGACGTTCGATGAGCTCGGTGTCTGAGCCGGGGAGCGGAGACCGACAACGCTTTTTAATCTGGTCGAAAAGGACCATGTGAGGTGAGGTGGCAGAGCGGCCTAATGCGCCTGCCTTGAAAGCAGGTGGCGCAAGCCTCATGGGTTCGAATCCCATCCTCACCGTTTTCTGATGACCAGCCGTTGAAGGGACACGTGAGCAGCAGACCTCAACACCTTCGACACTAACTTTCGGGGCAGGCGTCGCCTTGGCGGACACCTGTCGGCCAGACGTCTTCGCCTCGTCTGACAGCCGGCTGACTGATCTATTTGGTACTCGAGCACATACACCAGTATCCGCTCATGCCGTCCAAACAGAGACTCACCAACAGACCACAGGTACCGCCAGAATCAGCGCTTGCGGAGGCGAAGGGGACGTCCGCGGATGACCACTCATCGAGCACTCACGGTGCACCGACCACACTGGCTATCGAGTGGGTTGACTCCTCCCAGGACCAGACACAGAGGGAGCGGCGTGACCGAATACGCACGCTCGAGCGCGAGTGCGACCGGCTCGAGGAACAATTGCAGGTCCAGAAGACACAGGTGGCCTACGAACGGGCGAGGTGTCAGACGCTCATTGACGAGTACGAGCACGTCCTCGACGCACGAGCAACGGTGGAGTCACAGCCGTCCGAACAGCACAGTAGCGACCGGGTTCGAGGCCTTTACCAGCGCCTTCTCCGCTGGTTGCTTAGTCACAACTAATCGGCCGGTTTTTTCTCGTCTGATACCCTCGAGCGACCTATGAGTGAGGACACACCACGTATTCAGGTCTCGGCAAGTGACTCGAGTGCCGTGAAGGTCGTGCGGATGGCTCGGCCGGCGCGTCACAACGCGATGGACGAAGCGATGGCCACCACGCTAGCGACGACCGTTGACCGGCTCGCACAGGATGACGATGTGCGTTGTCTCGTCCTCACGGGTGTTGGTGGCGTGTTCAACACTGGTGCCGATCTCTCGACGTTCGATGGTGACGAGCGGGACGAGGCCAAACTCGACGCGATCGCGACACCGCTTCACGAGGCCGTCGAAACCCTCCTCACGGCACCCAAACCCGTCGTAACCGGTGTCAATGGTGTCGTTGCAGGTGGTGGCCTAGGGCTGGCACTCGCGGGCGATATCGTGCTCGCGTCGGAATCGGCCCGATTCGAGTACGCCTATCCCAAGATCGGCCTGTCCGGCGATGGTGGGGCGACCTGGTTGCTCCCACGGCTCGTCGGTCGTCGGACGGCCCAAGAAATCGTCTTCCTCGACCGTGGTCTGGACGCCGAGGAAGCCGTCGAGGCGGGCCTCGCCACGGAAGTTGTGCCCGATGACGCGTTCGATGATCGACTCGAGGCGGTCGCCGAGACGCTCGGCTCCGGTCCGACGAAGGCGTACGCGGAAGCGAAGGAGTTGTTGGCTCGTTCGTCGACGAACGATCTCGAGACGCATCTCGATCTGGAACAGGCGCGAATCAAAAGCCTCGCCTCGACGGGGGACTACGAAGCCGGGCTCCGTGGATTTCTCGAGAAGGAGACGCCGACGTTCGAGGGACGGTGAGGCGAGTCGGGAGACGCTGGTTCTCTCGCCACCACCTTACGGAAAATTCGAGGCGAAAGCCTCGCCCTTCAGGGGCATGGCGGGAGCAAAGCTCTCGCTGCAACCGAAAAGCTCCGCTTTTCGAGGACGGGGATGAAGCCGACCAACAGTATTCAACCGCCGATGATGGCATAGACGGGGTTCCAACGCAATCTTTAGGTTATCTGGCTGTGACAGTGTGCATAGATGGTAAAGAGCACCCGTCATGCGAAATACGAACTCTGTTACCACATAGTATTCGTGCCGAAGTATCCGCGTTCGCACTTGACGGGGAAGACGAAGGAACGTCTCGAAGCCATCTTCGCGGAAATCTGTAAGGACAAGGACCTCGAGCTGGCCGAGTGCGAAGTCATGCCCGACCATGTACACCTGTTCGTCGGGAGTCCACCCAAGAACGCCCCGTCCCTCATCGTCAACTGGGTCAAGGGTATCTCTGCGCGGAAGTACAACCAGAGATACGACGACCGCGTGAAGTGGACTCGTTCGTACTACATCAGCACGGCGGGTAGTGCCTCGAAGGGCGCTGTCGAACAATACATCGCTGAACAGGAAGGTGACGACGAATGAAGCGCGTCAACACCTTCGAGGTCGTTCCACAGACCGAGAACGACAAAGAGTGTCTTCTACGGCTACTCGACGCCTCCGCCTCTCTGTGGAACGAACTCACCTACGAACGCCGTCAGAACTACTTCGGGGACGGTGACGTATGGGACACCTCCGAGTACCGAGGGCGCTACAACGGCGTCGTCGGTAGCGCGACCGTTCAACAGGTCACGCACAAGAACAGCGAAGCGTGGCGGTCGTTCTTCGCCCTCAAAGAGAAGGGCGAGGACGACAACCCACCGTCGTACTGGGGTAACGAGGAGGACGGACGCGAGCTCCGCACCTACATCCGAAACAACCAGTACACGATTCAGTGGGGAAAGCGTAGCCGTCTCGAAATCCCTGTCGGGCGAGAACTGAAAGACGAATACGGACTCGGCTACCACGAACGACTCCGCCTCGAAGTCCAAGGCAACCCGAAATGGGACGGTAAACAGGGTCGTCTGGAACTCGAATACGACGAAGTGAGCGACACGTTCAGGGCTTTCCAGCCAGTCACCGTACCTGATTCTCGACTGGATTCACCACTGGCTTCCGAAGAAGCCGCCCTCGACGTTGGCGCGAACAACCTCGTAGCCTGTTCCACGACCACTGGGAACCAATACCTCTACAACGGACGCGAGTTGTTCGGACGGTTCCGCGAGACGACCGACGAAATCGCTCGCCTACAGTCGAAACTCCGCGAGGGACGCTACAGTTCCAAGCGGATTCGACGGCTGTACCGACAGCGGACGAAGCGTCGTGACCACGCACAGAACGCGTTGGTACGCGACCTCGTTGAACGGCTGTACGACGAGGGCGTGGCGACGGTGTACGTAGGCGACTTGACCGACGTGCTGGAAACACACTGGTCGGTCAGAGTGAACGAGAAGACGCACAACTTCTGGGCGTTCAAGAAGTTCATCCACCGTCTCGCGTGCGTCTGTGAGGAGTACGGCATCAGCCTCGAAGCCGAGTCGGAAGCGTGGACGAGTCAGACGTGTCCAGAGTGTGGCGACTACGAGAAGACAGTTCGCCACGAGGATACGTTGACGTGTCCATGTGGCTTCGAGGGGCACGCCGACCTCACGGCGTCAGAGACGTTCCTTCGAGAAAACAGCGATACGGAAGTCAAGCCGATGGCACGGCCCGTGCGATTCGAGTGGGACGACCACGATTGGTCGGGGGAACCACACCCTCACGAAAGTCCCAAAGAAGTGCGCACGAACCCGCAAGTTGCCTTCGTGGATCAGTAGCCGAACCCCCAACGGAGGAATCCTCGCGCTTTAGCGCGGGGAGGATGTCAATCGAGGCGCTGTGTCTCTACCCAGAGTGCCCGATAGACGGTCCAGAGGTCACACTCCGCGTGGGACGCCAGTGTTCGACAGGCCTCGAGGTAGCGTTCGTACGCCTCGAGTGACCACTGCTCCGGTGGACGGTCAAGGTGCCCTGCCGATCTGAGAACAGTCCAGAAGGATCGATCGAGGACGAGGTAGGCGTCTGGATCGAGAAACTGGAGGAACGCCGTCCCGACAGGGAACGTCACGCCCTCGAGTTCGGTGAGTGCGTCGATGGCGTCTTCCAGTCGGCTATCCTCGAGCGCGTCGTGTGCTCGCTCGATAGCAGCCTGTATCGTCGTGAACCGATTCGCACCAAAATCGTCCTCCGCGGGATGGGACGTCGGTGCGAACGACCGCCGTGCGTACCAGCGAACGACCCACTCTGCGTCTTTCCACACGAACTCCCCGCGCTGAAAGGCTTCTGGGAGTGTCTCGAGGCGCTCCCGTTCGACAGTGGCGAAGGGCTGGCGGTCGTCGTAGGTCGCCGCACCTGCACGAATTGCTGTCCCGTCCATTACTGTCCGTCACGATGGGTGGCCTGAAAAAGTGATCCTCGAGTCACGGGGGAGATCTCACCAGGGGCTCTGAGTGTCACCGCATCGCCACCAAAGACTCAAATGGGTCTTCATCGCAGTTACACACATGGGATCCAACGAAGGCGTCAACACGATTTGTCCGTATTGCGGCGTCGGTTGTGGACTCACATTGATCGCGGGCGAGGAGCCAGGCGACGTTCGGTTACAGCCCTGGTTCGAGGCGCCGGTGAACGAGGGCTCACTCTGCATCAAGGGTGGGGCCTCCCCACAGGTCGTCGATCACGAAGAACGCCTGAAAGAACCGCTCATCAGGGAGGGCGACTCGTTCCGAGAAGCAACGTGGGAGGAGGCACTCGAGCGAATCGTCACTGAATTCGAACGGATCGAGCAGGAGTACGAACCCGACGCCGTGGGCTTTTTCGGCTCCTCGAAGGTGATGAACGAGGAGAACTACCTCTTACAAAAGCTCGCTCGGCGGTACGGGACCAACAACGTGGACAACTGCACGCGGATGTGCCACGCCTCGACGGTGTACACCCTGCGTCAGAGCCTGGGTGCCGGTGCGATGACCAACAGCATGGCCGACCTCGAGGAACACGGTGACGTCTACTGGGTCCAGGGGGCGAACCCGGCCGAACAGCACGTGATCGCCCACAGCAACTACTTCCGACAGGCCACCCTCGAGGGCGCAACGCTCATCCAGATCGACCCACACGCAAACAAGACCACCCGTGACGCGGATATCCACCTGCAACTGAAACCAGGAACGGACATCCCGCTGTTGAATATCGCCATCAAAACGATTCTCGAGGAGGAGTTGTACGATCAGGCGTTCATCGACGAACGGACGAGGGGGTTCGATCACCTCGAGGCGACGCTGGCGGATTTCGACATGGAGGCCGCAGCGGATATCTGTGGCCTGCCGCTCGAGGACATCCAGGAGGCGGCCCGGATCTACGCCGAAGCCGACAATGCAGCCATCTTCACGGGTATGGGCATGAGCCAACATCACTGTGGCGTGGACAACGTCCAGAACGAGGTCAATCTCGCGCTCATCACGGGTAACCTCGGTCGTCCCGGGACCGGTGTCAACCCACTTCGCGGTCAGAACAACGTCCAGGGAACCTGTGACGTCGGGGCGATGCCGAACGTCCTCCCTGGCTACCAGAACGTGGACGACGCCGAGGCGCGTGCATCCGTCGAAGACGTCTGGGGATTCGAGGTCCCACCCGAACCAGGCCTGACGAACGTCGAAATCTCGAACGCCATCGGCGAGCAGATCCACGGCCTCTTCGTGATGGGTGAAAACCCCGTCATGAGCGAACCCGACGCGCTCGAGGTCGAAGCACGCATGGCTGATCTCGAGTTCCTGGCCGTCCAGGACATCTTCATGACCGAGACAGCCGAGTTCGCAGACGTCATCCTCCCGGCGACCTCGTGGGCCGAACGCGGGGGCACCGTCACGAACACCGACCGCCGGGTTCAACTCATGCGACCAGTCACCGACGTGCCGGGGAACACTCGCCACGACCTCGACATTCTCTGTGAGCTCGGGACACGCCTCTTCGGTGATGGCTTCGACTTCGATGGACCCGAGGCGGTCTTCGAGGAACTCCGCGAGGTCTGTCCGATCTATCACGGCATGACCTACGACCGAATCGGGTTCGAAGGGGTCCAGTGGCCGTGTTACGAGGAAGGCGATCAGGGCGATCAGTACCTCTACGCCGAGCAGTTCGACACCGACGACGGGCTGGGCGTTATCCGCGGGGTCCGACATCAAGAACCGGCCGAAGTCGAGGACGACGAGTTCCCGCTCGTCCTGACGACGGCCCGCCTCGAGGAACACTACAACACTGGCACGATGAGTACGCGGTCGCCGACGCTCAGCCGGAAGACGCCCGAAAACTTCGTCGACGTGCATCCAGCCGATGCTGCGGCGCGAGGCATCGAAGACGGAGAGTACGTCGTCTTGCGCTCGAGACGGGGTGAAATCGTGCTCGAGGCAAACGTCACCGAAGATATCAAAGAGGGAGTCGTGTGGACGACGCCCCACTTCGCCGACGCTCGGGCGAATACGTTGACGAACGACGTGCTCGATCCGCTGGCGAAGATTCCGGAGTACAAGGCCGCTGCCGCGGAGGTCGAACCGGTTTCGGAGTCACCTGCATCGGCAGACGACTGACGTCCCTCTTCGTATTTTTCGGCGGCAACCACCGTTAGGAAGAGTCAGTCCTTGGTGCATGGGTCCCATCGAGTCGAATCCCCCACCGAGGAACTGCCGCTCGGTACGCCTCGTACGCCTCACCGTGTTTCTCCGCGAGATGTGGTTCCTCCCACCCGATCACCCGGTTATGGAAGCCGATCCAGCAACCCACAGCCCACCAACAAACTGCGACGGAGCGGTACCAGAGTGCCTGGCCGAAGACGACCAGGAGAACCCCGACGTACATCGGATTTCGGCAGTAGCCATAGAGGCCTGCCGTGACGAGTTCCTCCGGTTCATCCGTGGGTGATGGAGTCCCATCCTTTTCGGCAAACCGTACGGTCGTATGGAGGTATATCAGTACCCCAAAAACCATCGAAATGCCCCCTGCGAGACGAGACACGGGCCTCGAGAGCGGGAGCGCCGGGTGCGGTCGGTATTTCACGAGTAGTCGTGGAATCCCCACCGCAAGCGTGAACGGGACTAGCAGCGTGAACACCGCCGATTTCAACAGGACTCGAGCGGAGGCCATAGCGGAGAGATGTCGAGGCAATGTAAAATCCTATCGCCAGGAGACACCCTGCCTCGAGGTTTTTATCGATCCAGATCCTACAAACGGGCGTGGATACGGACGAGATATCTGACTCGAGCGATCGGATCATGGGGCGAAAAGCGAATCTCGCGGGTGTCGTGCTCGCTGGCGGCTATGCCACGCGATTTGGCGACGCGGACAAAGCCGTGGCCGACCTCGCGGGCAGACCGATGATCGCCCATGTAGTCGAAGCCCTCAGTTCGGTTACCGACGAGATCGTACTCAACTGTCGGGACGTACAGCAGGAATCACTGCAAACGGCACTCGAGGAAACCGCTGTCACTCGTGACCTCGCCGTTCGGTTCGCGATCGACCCAGTGCCCGATCGAGGACCCGTGGCTGGGATCGCAACCGGGCTCGAGACCGCTTCACGGCCGTACAGCGCGGTCGTAGCGTGCGATATGCCGTTTTGTTCACCTCGACTGTTCGATGTTCTCGCCACGGCAGCCGAGGGTCGTGATGGGGCTCTCGTTCGTGATACCGAGGGCTGGTATCAGCCAACCCATGCCGTCTACCGAACGGCGGCGATGGCAACTGCCTGTCAGCGACTCCTCGAGGACGGGGGTGGCAAGGTACTCTCGGCGATCGAAGCGCTAGACTGCGTGGTTCTCGAGGCACACGACCTCGAGATTCCACCACGTGCGTTCGAGAGTATCGATACACAGGCCGAGCTAGAGGCTGCAAATCGGGCACTCGAGTAATCGGATACAAATACCCGTTATTCAGTCTCGAGTGGATCGTACGTCTCAGCGCCGTCCCGCGTCCTCGAGTTCTCGTCGGCGAGTTCCGCCTCGATTTTGTCGGTGAGCAGGTCGACTGCCATCCGATTGACGCCCTCCGGGATAATGATGTCGGCGTGTTTTTTCGTCGGGGCGACGAACTGCTCGTGCATCGGTTTCACCGTCTCGAGGTACTGGCCGATTACCCCCTCGAGGTCTCTGCCGCGGTCGATCACGTCCCGTTGAATACGCCGAAGAATGCGAACGTCGGCGTCGGTCATCACGTATACGCGCAGGTCGAGCATGTCGATGATCGCCTCGTCGTACAGCGAGAGGATTCCCTCGAGAACGATGATGTCAGTGGGTTCGACGCGGACGGTTTCTGTTTTGCGATTGTGGATCTCGAAATCGTACTGGGGCATCTCGATGGGTTGGCCCATCGAAAGCAAATCGAGGTGTTCACGGAGCAAGTCCCACTCGAACGCGGACGGATGATCGTAGTTGACCTCGGCGCGCTCGTCGTACGCCAGGTGTGAGAGGTCCTCGTAGTAGTTATCGAGGGGAATTCGGGTGACTGCCTCGCCAACGGCGTCGGCGACTTCCCGGGAGACGGTCGTTTTCCCGGCCCCAGTTCCCCCCGCAATGCCGATCACGAACGATGGGATGCTCATTACGTGGTCCTCGAAAGGGACGGTTATGAAACCGCTGATTGTCCACGCGAATGTTCACGACGACAGCAGAACCCTTTCCATGGCTACTTCCCCCTCGAGTGAGGACTCCTGGTATGGACCTCCCCCGGATTGGCCTGGGAACGATGGGAATCGAGGACGCCTCAGTCATCGAAACCGCCCTCGAGCTGGGCTACCGACACGTGGATACCGCACAGATTTATGCCAACGAACGGGTGATCGGCGAGGGCATCGCACAGAGCGATGTGCCCCGGTCGGCGCTCACGGTTGCGACGAAAGTCTGGGCCGATGCCCTTGCGTACGATGCGGTTATCGAATCGACACACGAGAGCCTCGAGCGACTGGGGCTCGACCGAGTCGATCTGTTGTACGTCCACCGACCAATCGAGACGTACGACCCTGAAGAAACCCTGGCCGCGTTCGAGGAACTTCACCAGCGTGGAGTCATCGACCACGTTGGTCTCAGCAATTTTTCCCTCGAGGAACTCGAACAGGCACAGTCCATCCTCGACGTCCCCATCGGCGCCCACCAGGTCGAATTCCACCCCTTGTTCTGGGATCAGCAGTTGCTTGAGCATGCTCGAGCGAATAGCTATCCACTCGTGGCGTACTCCCCACTCTCAGGGGGACGAGCCGGTGAGATCGAAGCCATACAGACTGTTGCCGAACAGTACGATGAAACGCCTGAACGTATTTCTCTCGCATGGGTTATTGCACACGAGGGAGTCTGTGCGATCCCGAAAGCCAGTTCTCCCGAGCATCTCGAGGCCAACAGAACGGTCGGTGATGTTGCCGACGAACTCGCGACTGATCACGATGCACGGGCCCTAATCGACGGCATCGATCGAGTCGAAGAACTGTACCCCGAGTAGTCACGATACGCGACGGTTTTTGATCGGCTCGACCAGTAGAGGGGAATCAATAAAACGAGGAACACCGACGGTGTGGTACGTGGTCGTCATCGAAGGTGTCAGTCGGGCGACGCTCATTATGGGCTGTTATTCATAGTGATCTGATACAATTGTAATAGGGTTGACACTCCGTGATGGGCGTGTTCTGCCCGCCATGTCTAGTGGCAAATGCAGTACCGACGAAGTCTCTAAAAGCAGCTCAGGCGTCTTCCTCGTCTGGCCCTCGGTACCAAATATGAGTCACAGAACTGCCGGATGGTGGGGTGTGGCTGACGTCTTTCATTGTGCCGCTGGTGCTGGTAGGCATAGTCTGTCATAGCTAACTGCGATATATACCTCTTCGCATCGGTGAATAAATACAATATAGTGTGTTAATACGTCACTATACTTCTGAACGCAGTACCTACTCAGTGGTGTGAGGTGCAACCGTGACTTCACCGTTCGCGGCCACGGTTACGAGACAGTCGTTGTATTCAAACGTGACAGTGCCCTCAGAGCGAAGTCCGTTGGCTCGAGGTTCGAACAATCGTTCGAGTGCATCTGCATCGATAGCGTAATGAAGCGGTTCGAGTGCCGTAACCGACGTCTCAGTGGCTGTCGCCACGGCTTGCGCTATCGTTACGCTGAGTGGCGTTTCATCGAGTCGATCAAACTGAACAGTGTAGGTATCAGTGTCACCAGCAATGGTGTGGGATGGAGTTGTTTCAGTCATTGATAGGTGCCCCCCAAGTGGAGTGAATGGAAGTCAATCTCTTCTTCGGGGGTGTCTGCAAAGAGAATGACTGTTAACTCTGTAACCGCTGCTTCTGTAGGTGGTTAAAGAATTAACCATCATCGACTGGCTGTCCATCTCTGTCAAAAAGCTCGGTGAACAATTTCCGCTCAGCTGTCCGAACGTGTCTGTGAAAGGCCGGTGGTGAGATATCGAGTGAGCCAGCAAGGTCCTCTCCAGTGGCTTCTCGCGGCCAATCAAAAAAGCCGGCATGGTACGCCGTTTGGACCACTTCTCGTTGCCGGTCGGTAAGGGAGTCCAGGATAGCGGCGTCGTTGTGGTGCCTTGTCAGTCCAACACCAGGGTCCGGTTCGACCGCTTGTTCCCGGCGGGCGACCAACGTTGCTCCGATCCCACGCCTGTTGATGTCGGACAACACCGTCCGAACAGCAACGGACTGTGGAAGCGAAAACGTCGCTCGTGTTCCTTCCTCTGGATGACTCCAGACGGCTCGTAAGACCCCACCGTGTCGTTCAACGATTGGTGCCAAAAACACCCCGTGAACAGTGAGTTGTAAGACGGTTTTCTCCTCATCTCGCCGGATCACCGTCGGTGGCGACACAGTTTCGAGCGCTTCGAGTGTCTCATCAGTAACCGACGTTTCGACCGTCACGAACAACACTGTCACCCCATCGTCCTGTGTCAGGACTCCCTCGAGGGCGACTGGTGCGTTCGCTGCCTGGGCCAAGGCAGAAATCGCCGTTGGCGTCCCTATCTCGAGTTCAATCTCGGTCGTTTTGTTCCCGATGAGCGCCTGTTTTCGTTGGACAGCATCGATTGCGTACGCGATCGTTTCCCCCAATTCGGTGAGCGTCGACCGGATCGGTCCGTCGAATCCGGATCGATTGGTGCTGTAGACGGTCAACACACCGTAGAGAAAGTTCTCATAGGTCATCGGAACGGAAAACGCACTCTGGAAATCACGTGAAAGTGCCTCCGTTCGCCAGGCACCGCGGCGGAGTTGCTGCGCAACGTTCGGAATATAGGTGGGTTCTGAGCGGCGTACAGCCTGTCCCGCTGGTTCGGCGCTGTCGTCGTCGACCGCTGTGATAGTGACCGCCTCGAGATACCCCAGGCCCTGGCCCGAATCCACTCGCTTCAAAACTTGGTTGCCTCCCGGGTCCGGTTCACCGATCCAGGCGTACGCACAGTCGTCGATCTCGAGCAGGCGGCTACAGATACCCGCCTCGATCTCCTCGCGTGAATCGGCTCGAATCAACAGGTCTTCGATATCCTCGCGGAGTGAGCTGGCCGTATTGATTCGCTCGAGTTCTTGATTCCGACGTTTCAGTTCCTGCTCGCGTTCGTATAGTCGTTGATTGCGACTGATTCTGTCGAGGGCAGCCTCGGCGGTCGCCGCAAACAACTGTGCAAGTTCGACGGTGTCCTCATTGTACTCGCCGATTTCTCTGGACAGGGCGATGAGAACACCGTGTTCGCCCAGGGGGACGAAGAGGCCGCTTCGGGCCACAGTTGTGGGAGTGTACACGTCATCTACGGTCGTGATATCGTCGTGAACTCGCGTGTTGCCGGTAACAAATACGTCCCAGGTGATCGAGCTATTTGGGGCAAACGTCGGAAGTGTCCAGATGTCACTCCCCATCGATGGCGTGTGAGCAGCAGGGGTGAGTTCGTTTGCCTGATCGTCGAACCGATAGACCACAACGTTCGGCAATCCGAGAACGTCGGCGGCGACGTCGACGATGTATTCACACGCCTCCTGTTTCGATTCGACCGAAAGCAGGTGCTGGGTCGTTTCATACAGGGTGTTGACGGTCTGATCGTACTGGCGTCGTTCGGTGACGTCGACACCGATGCCGATGACCCGATCGACCTGCTCCCCCGAGCGGATGGGTCGATACCACGTCTCGAAGATTCGACCTTTCATCTCCTGATAGACGTGTAAGTCGTTCCCCCCGAGTGCGGTTTCGGCGGCCCTCAGAACGTCCGGGTATTCCTGGAACACTTCGTGGATCGAATGGCCGACTACCTCACCTGGTTCGAGATCAACACGCTCGAGAGCCCGTCCCTCAGAGAGCGTAAACACGCCGTCAGCGTCGAGGCAAAACAAGACTACGGGGGCGTGTTCGACGAGCGTGTACAGTTGTTCTGAACGTTCTGCCAGCGTGCGCTCACGTCTGACGCGCTCAGAGACGTTTCGAAAGTAAATCGAGAGCCCGGTGTCGGATGGATACATCCGGGCTTCGATATACTGGTCGAACGGCTCGTAATAGTGCTCGATCGTCCGCGGTTCCTGTTTTTCCGTTGCTTCGAGTGCCTCCTGTCTGAATAGCGATTCTTCGAGTGCCGGAAACACCTGAACGAGTGATTTGCCGAGGAGCTCACGTTTGGGCTGGTCGAGTAGTCGTTCTGCTTGATCGTTGAGGTAGGTGATTCTTCCCTCCGTATCGAGTGAGATGAAGGCATCCGTCACGCGCTCGAACGACTCGTTGAGTTCGCGCTCGACGAGTCGGTACGCCGTGATATCCTGCACCGACAAGAGAATGCCCTCGAGAAGTGGACCACCGATCTGGTTCGTCAACTCCGCTTCGTGTACCCGCCAACTGCCATCGGCGTGTCGAAACCGATACTCACACGAGACAGAATATCCACACTCACCGTCGAGGGCAGCGTCGAGGGCGGCCTGGAACCGCTCTCTGTCGTCTGCGTGTACATACTCGAGAACCTCTTCATCGAGTAACTCTGGTGACTGGTATCCCCCAATGTGTTCGACGGATGGACTAACGTATGTGAACCGACCATCGGTATCCACCAGGAGAAAGAGGGCGGGAGAGTTCTCGAGGAGCGCTCGATACCATGGGCCGGTGGTTTCATCCGATCGTTCTGGACAGTCCCTTGCGATGGCAGTCAGTCGCCGGGCAAGGAGGGTCTCGTGTCGAACCGTCGTCGAATCGAGCACGTCGACGGCACCGGCCTCGAGTGCGGCTTCGAGATGGGCGGACTCAGGCCGTTCGGTGACCTCCACACTCGAGCCACCAGTTGTTTCGGTCGGTCGGCTTTCGGTCGCCGCCTCGATGTGAGAAGCGGCCGGGCCCACGATCACCGGTTGATCGAACGCCCCCACAACTGTCGGATCATCAGTGACCACACAGTCGATGTACTCGTGGCTGTCACCAGCGATCGCCGCCTGCGTCTCTACGTGAGCGACAACCTGCCAATTAGCGGTCTCACGTGGTAAACTGTGGTCCGAATCGGTGGAACCGCCGAGGGCTGTCACACGTTCGAGCCAGGGCGAGGTTCCGACGATCAGGATCGCTCGGGGTGGTGTGCCCGTCGGCTGACGCATACACACCATTGGCGAGTATTATATAAAAGACCGACGCCGCAACCTGCCCTGATACGTCCACTCGTACTTTCACTGCAGCCAATCGCCCCAAACCACCTCTTACAAGTCCACACCGGCCAAAGCCTGGAGTATGTCGATTGAGTGTATCCTCTTTGGACCGTTTCGTGAGGACGTCGGGAAAAAGACGGTATCGGTCCCTGTCGGTCGCGGCTTGGACTCACAGGGCAATCAGGACGCTGGCTCCCCGGCAGGGCAACACTCGAGCCAGCAGTCGCGTTCGGAGCCAGCCAGCGTCACGGCTCACGAACTCCTCGAGAAACTCGAGACAGCCTACCCCGTTCTCGCCGGACGCCTCGTGGACGAAGCGGCAGCCGACGGGTTGGCGGGGAAAACGGTGGTCACGAAAAACAAAACCGATATCAGACACCTCGAGGGGCTTGAGACCCGGGTCGGGCCCGATGACACGATCCGTCTCGTGCCGTCTGTGTACGGTGGTTCCGGCCCTAGGCCCTGCGAACGTCGGCGTTCGAGCTAGTCCGCAGATGGTGAGACAGACTGTACGGCCTCATCCGGCACGATACCATCAGCAGTCCACCCACGTGCTTCGTAATACTCCTGCACGGCAGCCTCGAGGTCCGGAAGCTCGTACGGTGTCGTGTCATCACCCCGGTCGAAGCCCCGCTGATTGTTGAAGTGCCGTTCGCGTTCGACGGTCGCCGCGCCGACAGCCAGCAACTCGTCGTATTCGGCATCGAAGAGCGCCTCGAGTCGGTCGTCAGTGACGTAATCGCCGCCGAACGCACAGACGACCCCAGAGTCACGAAACGCCGCGTAATTCTCCCGTTCGACCAGAGTTGTGGCCTTGCCGAGGGTGCCTTCGGGGTTCAGCTCGCCGCTGTACTCGAGGCTGAGCATGCCCGCGTACATGTGATCGCCGCCTCGGTTCGCGACGGCATAGGAGAGCCCCTGTCCGTGCAGGACGCGACCATCGTGGGCGGCAAACTCCATGCCCTTGACCGTGTAGTCGTCGACGCCGAGCTCGTCGTGACATCGGTGGACACCTTCAGCGAGGAGGTCGCCGACGCCGTCACGGTAGGCTATCTGCTCGGTGACCTCGTGAGCGAGGTCGGCGTCCCCGAACGCTTCTTCGCTCTTGAGATAGGCCGCAACGGTTACCCCTGCCGAAATGGTGTCCATCCCGAGGGTATCACAGAGTTCGTTGCTCTTCATCACGTCGACGATGTCGCCGACACCCTGCAGCGAGCCAAAGGCGTAGACTGTTTCGAACTCCGGACCTTCCGTCTCGAGACCCGTTTCCTCGTCTCGAGTCGGCAGTTTACAGGCGTAGGCACAGGCCGAACAGGATCCTTTTTTGTACTTTTTCTCCTCGACGGCGTTGCCGCCGATATCGGCCGCGTGTTCGAATTCGTACTCCTCGAAGTACCGAGTTGGCAGTGAAAAATTGTCGTTGATGAACTCCGTCCCGCCGGTGGTTCCCTGGCGTTTCATTCGATCGTCCGATGTGGCGGCCTCCTGGTGGACGTCCATCTGCACTGGCGGGATTTCGATCTGTGGCTGTGCCTCACCCTGGAAGGTGACGCACTTGACGTTCTTCGAGCCGAGGACCGCTCCGAGTCCGCCACGGCCGAACGCGCGCGAATCGAACGTCATCACCGAGGCGAATCGGACCAGGTTCTCGCCGGCAGGACCGATTGCGATACAGTGCTCTGGTCCGAGATCACGCGTCTCAGCCATATACTCAGATACCTCGGGCACGAGGGCATTCTCGAGTTCTGGCACGGCTTCGAACTCGACCCCGTCGTCCGTGACGTGGATGGCGAGCAGCTCGTCGCTTTTGCCGACGACTTCGAACACGCTGATGCCCGTCCCAGTGAAGTTTCGCGAGAGGTAGCCACCCGCGTTCGTCGACGCTAACCCATCCGTGAGGGGTGACAGACTGGTCATATTCATCCGACCGGTAAAGGACATCTGACTCTGTTGGAGTGGGCCTGTCGAGAGATACGCCCGATTCTCCGGACCGAACGGATCGGCGTCGAAGGGGATGCGATCGTGGGCAAGGGCTGTGGCGGTCGCCCGACCACCGACCGTTTGCTCGAGGAGTGTGTCGATCTCGGTTCGCGTGGCCGTTCGTTCGCTCACGTCGACGGTGAGCAGCGGGCCTTTGGCGTGTCGCATACCTTCCATTACGAACGAAGGGCCTTAGCTATGTGCGAGTCGGCATGGTCGATTGCACTGAAAACAAGCACGGCGATTGTGTGACAGCATACACTTTGTCGACAGATGGGCACCCAAGACGCCTCTCATTCGGATTCACGCGGGCTCGAGCGGGGCACCTCAGTTGCACCCCCTGACTGGTTTTCGTTGCTCTCATCGATGACCCCAGCTGCCCAGGTGCCACGCAAAAAGTACCAGCCGGCGATGGCGAGCATACAGACGTTTGATATCGCTTCGCCGTACCAAATACCGGTCGCTCCCATTCCACCTGGGACAGCAAGCGCGTACGCAAAGGTCGCCCGCAGGATGATGAAGCCGATAATGGCGAAGATCATCGCAGCGCGGGTACTGCCACTCCCTCTGAACCCACCCTGAATAACATAAAATACTCCGAGAAAGACGTACGACAGGCTGACAATCCGCAGATACTCCCCACCGATATTCACGACGGTCGCTGCCCCCTCCCCGACGACGAATACATCGACAACGAGACTCGCAAACGCGAACACTGCCATCGAGAACAACACGAGTGCACCAGCGATCAGTGCGGCGCCAACGTACACACCACGTTTGGCCCGTTCGACCTGTTGGGCTCCGAGGTTTTGACCCACAACGGTTTCGACGCCACGTGCAAGACCAAGCGCCGGGAGGACGACCATCGACGTCACCCGTGATCCGATGCCGTAAGCGGCAACCGCTTCGGCGCCTGCCAGGGCCACCAATGCCGTGAGAATAGTCACGCTCGAGGCTTTCGTACTCACTTCGACACTGGCTGGGGCTCCAATCACGACGATCTTTTTCACGGTGGCACGCTCGAGGAGCAAATCCTGCCAGGATAGGTGGATGCCAACCCGTCCCGACAGGAGAAGCCACAGGCCAACCACCGCAGCGAGTGTCCGTGAGAGGATGGTCGCGATGGCTGCTCCCATCACAGCCAAGCCGTCGAATCCGGTAGTGTTGTACAGCCACGCCTCGAGCGACTCGAGGCCAAACCACGCAAAGACGACGTTGTCCTGAAACCCGAGTATGAAAAACGGGTCGATAACGACGTTGACACCTACACTAAACGCCATCAAGTACAACGGCGTACGGGTGTCACCCCACCCCTGTAGCAGGGACTGGAAAATGAAGAACGCGAAAATGAGCGGCATCCCGATGAACTCAGCGCGGACGTACTGAAGAGCGTAGGTGTACTCGAGGGTGCCTGGTTCGGCGCCGATCAGGGTCAATAGAGAAGGGGCCATAACGTAGCCGATTGCCCCAAAAAGTGCCGAGAGACAGAGGACGAACGTAATAGTCTGTCCCGCGACGTGTCCTACCCGATCGAGGTTGCCGGCACCCTTGTTTTGGGCGATCAACACTGTTCCGGCCACGTTGAACCCGATGGCGAAACTGATAACCAGGAAGATGATCGCCCAGGCGTACGAGAGCGCAGAGACACCAGCCTGCCCGAGTCGACCGACCCAGAACGTATCTGCGAGATTGTAGCCCACGAGAAGCAGATTCGTCAACACGATAGGTACTGAAAGAACAATCAACGGCCAGATGAGGCCGCCATTGATCACGTCGACTGAGCGATCAGTACTCATGGGTATCGTGACACCTCCGTCGATAAGACGCTCCGCATCCGACACACTCCGACTGGCCACCCACAGCAAGCCATCTCTCGCTGTGTGCTCGAATGCGAACCATACCAGGTAGGCCACATCCCGGCGAATAGCCGTTACGGTCCCAGGAACGGAATCGAGTTAGCTCGCGTCTTCGAGGGCCTCGAGTGCGTCGGGGTTTTCGAGACTCGAGAGGTCCCCGAGGTCTTCGCCGGTGTAAGCGGCCTGGACAGCCCGACGGATGATTTTGCCCGATTGCGTTTTGGGAAAGGCGTCGACAAAGAGTATTTCGCGTGGGCGGAACGGTTTGCCCAGTTCTTCACCCACGTGTTCGCGCAAGTCGTATCGGAGGTCACTGCCCGCAGTCACGCCGTCCTCGAGGAT
>LKMJ01000739.1_pt1 | contig 26602 bp, 21 predicted proteins | sample 643391 | NCBI WGS metagenome assembly LKMJ01 (sample SAMN04112250, study PRJNA286221) | soda lake metagenome | biome: soda lake; feature: Kulunda Steppe; material: water; isolation source: sample PL-Br10 brine of Picturesque Lake | place: Russia: Kulunda steppe | collected 2010-07 | reverse complement strand
GTAGACCGTCGGTTCGCCGTCGACCGCTTCCCGCCCCTTCCAGATCGGCGGGATCGACTCGATTCCGAGGGCTTCGACCCACTCCTCTACCGCCTCGTCAGTTGGCGGGCGAACGGTGAGAAACCGTGATGGTAAATACGTCTCGGCCAGCGTCTCTCGCCACGCCTCGGGAAGTTCTTCGGCGGCGACGGTCAACTCGGCGGCTCCGGCTGCACGTTCGTGCGCACAGAGTACCAGCGAGGCATGCGGAAGCGGGCTCGATTCCAGCGTCGACGCATGCGTTTCGATGATTTGCTCTGCGATCTCGTCGAACTCTTCGTCGGGGGCGACGTGTGCCAACCGCGAGAGTAACTGGACCGCGACACCGGTGCTCGAAGGTGTCGCACTGTCCGTAAGCTGTTGTGGACGGGCGAAAAGCGACTCGCCGTCCGAGGGCGTGAAATACAGCGTGTTCTCCGTGTCGTCGTAGAAGGCATCTCGGATCACCCGTGCGAGTTCGAGCGCGAGTCCGAGGGCGTCGACGTCGCCGGTCGCCTGATAGACGTCCAGCGCTCCGCGACCGAGGAAAGCATAATCCTCGAGATATCCCGAAATCCCGACGTCTCCTCGCTCGAATCGACGGTTGAGTCGCCGGTCGTCCCCGTCCCAGAGGTGCGTCCGACAAAACGAGAGGGCGTCCGCGGCGGCCTCTCCGTAGGAGGGATCCAGCGTGATTGCTCCTTCCGCGAGCGCAGAGATCATCAGCCCGTTCCATCCCGCGAGGACTTTCTCATCACGCGGCGGACGACTCCGGTTTTCTCTGGCTTCGAAGAGCTGTTCTGTGGCGTCTTCGAGCCGCTGTCGAACCGATTCGACGTCCATCACCGAATCGGCCGCGAGCTCTCCGATCGGCGTCGATTCGGTGAGAACGGTCGTCGCACCGTCGAAGTTTCCGGATTCGGTGACGCCGTATCGTTTGCAAAACAGCTCCGCGGTCGTCGTGTCGTCGATTACATCGTGGACGACCTCTGGCGTCCAGACGTAGAACGCCCCCTCCTCTCGACTCCCGGTTCGATCCTCGCTCTGGGCATCGAGCGTCGAGTAGAATCCGCCGCCCGGGTGAGTGAGTTCGCGCTCGACGAACGCGAAGGTCTCTTCGGCGACCGTCGCGTATCGCTCCTCACCGGTCAGCTGATAGCCGGCGAGAAACGCCCGCGGTATCTCGGCGTTGTCGTACAGCATCTTCTCAAAGTGTGGCACCGTCCACTCCTGGTCGACACAGTAGCGATGGAAGCCACCGCCGAGGTGATCATAGAGCCCGCCCGACGCCATCGCATCGAGCGTCTCGATCGCGACGTTACGATAGGTCTCACGCCCCGTTCTATCGTAGGCACTCAACAGAATGTGTATTCGACCGGGATGAGGAAACTTCTGCCCCTGTCTCCAGCCACCGTGTTCTCTGTCGGCGTTTCGGACGGCCTCGTTCGCCGCCGAGTCGATGAACGATTCGTCGGGGGCGTTCCCCGGACGCTCCGGTGTCGCTTCGAGTTCGCCGGTCACCGATCTGGCCCACTGGTCGGCCTGCGATTCGAGACGCTGACGCCCATCGGGGTCGCCCCACGACGTGGCGATATCGTCGAGAACGGAACCGAACCCGGGCATGTTACGTCTCGGCTCCGGCGGGAAGTAGGTGCCGACGTGGAACGGCTTACACTCCGGTGTCAGCCACACCGAAAGCGGCCAGCCACCGGAACCGCGTACCATCTGACAGACCTTCATATAGATGTTATCGACGTCCGGACGCTCCTCGCGGTCGACCTTGATCGGGACGAAGTTTTCGTTGAGCCTCTCTGCGATGTCGGGATTCTCGAAGCTCTCTTCTGCCATCACGTGACACCAGTGACAGGCTGCATATCCGATCGAAAGGAAGATCGGCACGTCCCGCTCGACGGCGAGTTCCTTTGCCCGTTCGTCCCACGGCTGCCAGGCGACCGGATTGTCGGCGTGCTGACGGAGATACGGCGAGGACGCATCCTGGAGGCGATTTTCCATATCGGGGTATCGGGCTGGAGGATGGTAAACCCGGGGCAAACGGTGATCGACGGCGCCGCAGCGTCGTCGTCGATAGCACCTTATTTGAGTCGCCGGGTGTTCAACGCGGACATGAAGCTCTCTCGCAGGGACGCCCTCCGCGCTGGCGGCGCGCTATTCGTCGTTTCGAGCGCCGCCGGCTGTGTCGAAGAGCGGGTCACGAACGAGCGGACACAGCGCGAATCGAACAGCATCTGGGCTCTCTCACCCGACACTGCCGACGTTTCGCTTTCCCGCGAGTCGTTCGACGACTACACCGATCAGATGGAGTCACACTACGGCGACAGTGGCGTCTGGGGACTCGAATCCGAGCGCGACGAAGACTTCGAAGTCGCGTACGTCCAGCGGATCGCTATCGCTCGCGAGACACCGGGCGATCCGAGCCGGACCGAGACGAGTCTCGAACCCGACGACGTAGACCCCGACGCGCCGATGCTCGTCTCGAACGCGTGTGTCGCCATCTACGATCTCGGCGGTGGTCGCCGCCGCTACTGGCTGTGGGCGGCCGCCGACGCCACCGAGGGCCGCCTGGTCAGAGACGTCAACGTGAGCAGCCTCTCTGCCGGGATCCAGTTCCGCGATCGCGTTCTCACCGACGCGGCCGAACCGGCCGTCGGGGACGACACAGCATCGGTCGATCTCGGTACTCCCCCGTCGGGGACGTTTCCCCTGCGAGGTGGGTCCCTGCAGAGTACCCGCGTTACCGGTGCGAACGGGAGATACGACGTCGAATGGAACGGCGAAGTCGACGGCGTTCAGTCGGTCAATGGTGTCTGTGAAGAGGAGTCAGAGGAACCGTACCGCTTCTTCTGGGAGACGTCGTTAGGGTTCAGCTTCGAAGAGACCGTCTAGCTACTCGAGGGGGCCGCCGCACGGTCTGCACGAAGACGGCGGGACCATTTCCGTAAATCGCCGGGTCAGCGGTGGATAGCTGACGGGTGTCGAACGCAGTCTCCGTCTACCTCAAGTCTGCCGAACGGGCGGTAGGAATCCGAACGTCGTCTCCTCGAAGTCATGTGATCGACGTCTCGAGACGGGTCATCACCCGGTTCCGTCTCGCCGAAATACTGGTGTAAGTGACACGAAGAGGTAGAAGGAAGAACGAGGTCTTTGAGAAGGCGCGCTTCGGTTTACGTTCTGACCGTCAAGTAAAGTGAATTGACGGTAACGTCGATCGGTCCGGCGTTTCCGAAGCGCTCGATGCGCCCCGGTAGCCTCAGACGGAAAAGGCTGAACCGTCCGGTCGGCTAGTCGTCATCGTCTACGTCGTCGTCATCGTCATTGTCGTCTACTTCGTCGTCGTCATCCATTTCGTCATCGTCGTCAACCTCGTCGTCATCCATTTCGTCATCGTCATCAACCTCGTCGTCGTCATCGACTTCGTCATCGTCGTCAACCTCGTCGTCATCATCAACTTCGTCGTCCTCTTCGAGGACAACGGTGATCTCCTCGTCGGCACCCATGATGCTGACTGGCTCTTCGGCCTCCATGTACCCCTCCGCGTGAACCCGAACGGTGTAATCACCGTCCGGCAGTTCCACGACCGCCTCGCCGTCGGCGTCGGTCATGGCAGGCGCTTCGAGCACGGACTGTTCGTCCTCGTCTTCGACGTCGACCTCGGCGTCAGCTATGGGTTCACCGTCCGTATCCTCGACGAGCACTCGAAGTTCGTACTCTTCGGGTTCCTCGTCATCGTCCGGTTCATCGTCGTCGTCCGGTTCATCGTCGTCGTCCGGCTCCGGGGCTGGTTCATCGTCGTCGTCCGGCTCCGGGGCTGGTTCATCGTCGTCGTCCGGCTCTGGCTCGTCGTCCGGACAGCCCGCGAGTGAGGCTCCCACCGTGACCGCTCCGAAGAGTGTTACGAACTTACGCCGCTCGAGTCGATTGGATTCGTCTTCGCTCATTTTTCGTCTCCAGTACCCTGTCGTACCGCGATGGGATTCGCTATTTTTAATATAAATATCGGTAAGCCTAACTTTCTACATTGACTGGAAACGGTAGGCCATCCCAATCGTCTGAACTGTGCCGAATTCACCCTCTAAGTATCGATCTGTTTGCTGTTACTTTCCTGGTTGAACTTCACGCTTAAACGGTTCAAAACTACCTGAATAATCTCGGATTATTATCCCGATTCCTGGAGTAGCTTCGGCGGACGACGATGAGTAAACTACAGGTCTCCGGGGGCCGCCCTCCCGGTATCAATCGGTCAACCGACGCCGAAAGCGACGGGCTCTCCGTCGGGAACGTCTGTCACGTCCTCCAGAACAGACGGCGGCGGCTCGTTTTGAATTACCTCCAGAAGGTAGATGGACCGACCCGAACGAGCGATCTCGCCGAGGCAGTCGCCGCCATAGAGAACGACACGACGACCGAACGACTGGATCACAGCGAGCGACAGCGCGTATACATCGCTTTGCATCAGGTTCATCTTCCAACGCTCGACGACGCCGGCGTCGTCAGTTACGACGGCGATAGAGGAACGGTCGAAGCGCTCGCGACGGCCGACGAATTGTACGAGTCCCTCGAAAGGATCGAAGATGCGATTTCCGGAGCCGACGGGACAGGCAACTCCGCGAGAGTACAGAGCGACACGTCGGCATCGTTAGACCGATGGAGACCGTTAATCGTGGGAACCATCGTGCTCGCCGGATTTCTCGTCGGAATCGTCGTCGGTACTGTCTTATGAAGCGAACTACCTCGTGATATGGGTCGCGTCGGCGAGTTAGCTATTCACAATTGTGTATACAACTCCGGTCGCCAAGGGCAACGTTTAGGCGTCTTTGTGCCCCCGATTCGGGTATGAGCGAAAGCGAAACAGTCCTGCTGGTCGGTGGCGGCGGACGCGAACACGCCATCGCGCGTTCGATCGCCGACTCCGAGCGAGGAACGCTGTATGCCTGCGCCTCGAATCGAAATCCCGGTATCGCGTCGATCGCGGACGGATACGAGGAAATCGACGAAACGAACGCCGAGGAGATCGTCGAATACGCCGATTCGATCGATGCGACACTCGCGGCCATCGGTCCGGAATCCGCGCTCAACGCCGGCGTCGCCGATGCGCTCGATGAGGCCGGCGTTTACGCCTTCGGACCGCGAGAGGCCGAAGCACGAATCGAGACGGACAAAGCCTTCCAGCGGGAGTTCATGGCACGGGAAGGCATTCCGGGCTGCCCGGAGTTCGAAACCTTCGAAGACAGCGAAGCCGCCGCCGAGTACATCGAGACGTACGACGGCGATCTCGCGATCAAACCCCAGGGATTGACCGGTGGAAAGGGCGTCCGTGTGATCGGCGATCAGATAACCAAAGCGGAGGGAATCGAGTACGTCCTCGAGAGCGACTACGAGTCGTTCGTTCTAGAGGAGCGACTCGTCGGCGAGGAGTTCACGATACAGGCGTTCGTAGCCGACGGCGAATACCGCGTCTCGCCGGCCGTACAGGATCACAAACGCGCCTACGAAGGCGACGAGGGACCCAACACCGGCGGGATGGGTTCTTACAGCGACGCGACCTTCGAGTTGCCATTCATGTCCGAGGCCGACTACGAGGACGCCGTCGAGGTTATCGAGGCGGTCGTCGAGGCGATGCCCGAGTACAAAGGTATCCTCTATGGGCAGTTCATGTTGACCGTCGATGGCCCGAAGGTCGTCGAGTTCAACGCACGCTTCGGCGATCCCGAGGCGATGAACACGCTCCCGATTCTAGAGACGGATTTCGTCGAGATCCTCGCGGCCGCCAGAGACGGCGAGACGCTCCCCGAGCTGTCTTTCGCCGAGCGCGCGACAGTGTGTAAATACGCCGTTCCAGAGGGATATCCGAACGATCCCGTCGCCGGTGCGACGGTCGCTATCGACGCCGAAAGCGCGGGTGAGGCGGAGCTGTTTTACGCAAGCGTCGACGCCCGCGAGGACGGGATCTACACCACGACCTCTCGTTCGTTTGCTGTCGTCGGGATCGCGGGGTCGATCGCCGAAGCCGAAGCGATCGTCGAAGACGCCTTCGAGCGAACCGGAACGGACGGGCTTCGCGTTCGACACGACATCGGAACGACGGCGCTGATTCAAAAGCGGATCGATCACATGACCGATCTACGGGACCGATAAGCAAAGACGGGAGATCGACACTACACCGTCGCCTACGCTTCGATATCTTCGATCGGGGCGCCCGGTACGTTCTGTTTGACGCTTTCGAGCCCCTGTTTCGCCTTCTGTTTGGAGGCGTATCCCTGACCGCTGTCGGCGATGATGTTGCCGTTGTCGTGAACCAACCGCCAGCGCCACGCCTCTGCGTTGTCTTCGTAGACCTCGAAAGTAGCGTCGCTTCCGTTCTCGTCGGATCCATCCGCCGGCTCGTCCTTCGAGAGGTCGACGATGGCTGCACCGGGGGCGTTCTGTTTGACGCTTTCGAGTCCCTGGGTCACTTTCTGTCTGGAGGCGTATCCCTCGCTGCTGTCGGCGATGATGTTACCGTTGTCGTGGACCAATCGCCAGCGGTGCTCGTCCGCGTTGTCTACGTACCGACGGAACGTCGCCTTGCTCGCGTTGGTATCGGTTTCGACGTCGCCGTCGGACTCGTCCCACTCCATTTCGAGTTCGAACCTGAGTTTACCGTCCTCGCGTTCGACGTCGATCTCGAAGTCGGGATCGGCAGGGGGATCGATAGTTATCGTCTGCTCTTCGTCCGCCGGAACGGGCTCCCCGCGACCGAGCGAGTTGGCGACTCGCCGCAGATACGACGCGATACCTCTTCGAGTTCGCCTTCGCTTCGATTCGTGTATCGTTTCATCAGACATACAGCGGTTACCAACACGTCAGAGACAGATAAACGTACCCGCCGATACGGCCGGTCGTCAGGAATCAATCGAACGCGAAGAGGGACTTGCTGGCTTCGAGACCGAAGGCGTAGGGGGTCTGCGCCTTCAGTTTCACGTTTCCGCACGAGATTCGAGCTCTTCGAGCGACTCTCGGGCCGTCTCGAGAGCGCGGGCTTTCTTTGCTGGATAGGCTTCGACTTTCCCTCTGAGCATGAGCCCATCCCCCAGTTCGACGTCGCCTCTGTATGCGGCCTGTTTATCCAGCTGGATGAAGAAGGCGCAGTTGTCGTCGATCCGATCCTCGAGCTCATCCAGGAGCCGATCGAACGAATCGAGTTCGGTCAACCGCGAGAGGACGTATCTGACGTCGTCGGCCCTCTCGAGTCGCACAGAGAAAACGAGGATTCTATCGCCGTGGTGACCTTCGGTCACCTCGCGTTGAATTTCCGTCTCCTCGGGAAGAAACGTCCGGAGCGCCGTCTCGACTCGCTTTTCGTCCTCCGTCGAGTAACAGAACGTCCGGAGGTCGACGTAGTGAAACGGGACGGCACTCATCGCGTTACTCGTCGTCCTCGGCCGGCTCAAGCGACTCTTCGGCGATTCCGGCTTCCTGTCCCTCCTCGAAATCGACGATGTAGGTGTTGTCACCGAACATCGTCTCCGAGACCTGCGTGACTTCGCCGGTTTCGCCGTCGTACTCGCTGTGTTTGTCGTGAAACACCACACGATCGCCCTTTTCGAATGCCATACCCGACCTTTTCACCGGTACGGAAAAAGCCCGTCGCTTCACCGGCGGACAGATCGAACACTCGAAGATAATCCCAGATTACCTCCGGGAATACCTGAAAATAATCGCGCTGTCACCTTCGAACGGTTTTTGAAAGCCGAACTCCTAGAATACCGTATGTTATCAATACTCGTCTCTTTACCGACTCTTCCACCAGGCGAGATGTCGATCAAACGGGGGGGTTCGTCGTGACGGCGGTCGACGGACTCTGGTATCTCGCCGATCAGGCCGAACAGCGTGCCGAACAGGCCTATCACCGCGTGACCGAAACGTACGCCGACGATTACCTCGGGCGAACGTATCGGAAACGGGTCTCCAGAGCTCGATTTCGTGTCCTCACCGACCGCATCCGCCAGAACGGCACACCGTACGGAGTTCACACGCTCGTCCAGCGAAAAAGCGGCGAACTCCTGGTGGTTCGACACGACGGTGTCGGACTATGGGTCCTCCCCGGCGGTGGTGTCGACAGTTCAGAGACGCTTCAGGAAGCCGCAAGACGCGAACTCCGAGAGGAAGCCGGGATCGAAGCGAACTACCGGGGGCTTGCGATGCTGAACCGGATCGAGATCAGTTGCCGCGGCTGTAATACCTGGGGGTTGCTTCCCGTCTTTCATGCGGTCGCAGAAACGACCGAACCGACGATCTCGGACCCCGACGAAGAGATAAGCGCAGCACGGTGGTTCCGACCGGGACAGCTACCCGAAGACACCCGCGATAGGGACGACCTCATCGACGCCGCACGCGCGGTCGCCTGAAAAACTAGAGCTCTCGGCTACTCGTTCACTCTACGACCACTCGACGCCCTCGCGTGCGTCGGCATCCATCCGACGAAGGACGCCCCGAGCGTTCGAGGCGTCGTAGCCGAACAGCACCGATTCTGCGTACTCGTCGGCGACCTCCAGGGCGTGGATCAGGTTATCGATGTCGATGTCGACCGCGTACAGCTCGATACTGAACGGCGTCTCGAGTCGGTCTTCGAATCCCTTGGCGATCGTCTCGAGCCAGTACGTCGTCCCGTAGTACGTATCGTACAGTGGCACGACGAACTCGTCGATATACGGCTCGACCGCATCGATGTCGATCCCAGCCCGTTCATAGAGGTGTCCCTCGTAGGGGTCCGGATACAGCGTCATGTATGTCCGGCCGGGGATTCGATCGGCCGCCTCTCGGACGAATTCGGTGATGACTTCGGCGCGCCAACCGTATCGATCATCGATGTCCGTCTCCTCCGGGGGCGGACCGTCACCATCTTCGTGGCGGATGCGTGCCCACGCCTCGAAGCGCTCGTTACAGCGGTCACAGTAACAGTACTCCGGACGTGGAAAGCCAATATCGTCGAGTCGGACGTCCGGATTCACCGCGACACAGTCGTCGACGATCTCGAGTAATCCTTCCCGGTAGCCGTCGTGTGTCGGACAGATGTACGCCCAATCGAAGTACGTTCGATCGCGGGTCGCACGCTGTCCGTCAGGGTTTATCGGAACGAGTTCCGGATTGCTCTCGGCTGCGGCGTTATCACCGAAACAGGAGATCATACTCACCGCTCCCTCGATCGGTTCGGCGGAGCGTCCCGAGACGTCCTTGACTTCATAGAAGCTCCGATCGAACTCGGGCCATTCGGCTTCCTCTTCGTTTCGCGTTACGACGCCGTACATACCGACAGTGAGCGCTCTACGGGGGTAAGTCGTTCGGAAGGAAGAACGCGATCGAAGGACGGTTCGAGTAGCTTGAGAGGGCTACCGTTTCTTTACGTACAACAGGACGACCGCTGCGACGAGAACGACAGCGAGTACTTTTTTCGACATACAGTTTCGATAACGGGGTCCCGTGGCATAGTCTTTCTGCTGGCTCGGGCGTCACTTCGAATCGATATGAGACGGTATCGATTCGCGAACGATCGTCCCACAGTACGCACAGCGGACGCCGTCTTCCAGTACGTCGAACCTGGATTCGACCGGCTCGTTCGCCGTCGTAATGCAGTTGGTATTCGGACACGACAGGACGCCGCGAACCGTCTCGGGGCGAGTGACGTGGTGTTTCTCTGCGACCTCAAACGCACGGATGATGTTGATCGTCGCGGCGGGCGCGATGAGCGAAAGCACGTCGACCTCGGTCTGGTTCAGTTCTCTCCCCTCGATCTTCACGATGTCCTTTTCCCCGAGTTTGTCGGAGGGGACGTTCATGCCGATGCTCACCTCTTCGCCGGAGGTGCCGTCGATTTCGAGGATCGTGAGGACGTTGAGTGCCTGACCGCCGGGGATGTGGTCGATGACGGTTCCGTTCTCTATTTTGGAAACGCGAAGTTCGGTGTCTGTCATAGTATCTGATCCAAAAGCGCCATTCGGACTGGGATCCCGTTGTGCGCCTGTTCGAAGTATTTCGCGTACGTCGTCTCATCGATCTCCGGGGAAATCTCGTCGACGCGGGGCAGCGGATGCATGAGCGTCAGATCCGATCCGGCGGACTCAAGGACCGTCGAATCGATCCGATACTCCCCTGCGACCTTTTGGTACTCGCTTTCGTCAGGGAACCGCTCGCGTTGGATCCGGGTGACGTACAGGACGTCGAGCGTTTCGATCGCGTTGTCGATTTCGGTGTGTTCATGTACCGTCGTGCCCGCAGAACGGAGATCGTACCGGACCTCCGAGGGAAGACGGAGGCTTTCGGGGCTGATAAAATGCTGCGTCGCTTCGAAGTTCGTCAGCGCGTGTGCGAGCGAATGAACCGTTCGCCCGTATTTTAGATCGCCCATGATACCGATCGTGAGATCGTCAAACCCGGCGTTTTCTCTGATCGTATACAGATCCAAAAGGGTCTGTGTCGGGTGTTGACCGGCACCGTCCCCCGCGTTGATGACCGGTATATCGACGAACTCGCTCGCGAGCTTCGCCGATCCCTCCGAGGGGTGTCTGAGCACGAGCGCGTCGGCGTATCCCTCGATAACTCTGACAGTATCAGCGAGGCTCTCACCTTTTTTGACGGAAGAGGCGTCGACACTGCCCATGTCGATCGTTCCTCCGCCGAGCCGTTGCATCGCGGCGTCAAAGGACATCCGGGTCCGTGTACTCGGTTCGAAAAAGAGCAATCCGAGCAGCGTATCCGAACGCGAGCCGGCGACTGCATCGGGATCGGCCGCGATCTCGGCCGCTCGATCGAGGACGGCCTCGATGTCGTCACGCGAGAGCTGTTTCGCACTGATGAGGTGGTCGTGATGCATTATCGGGGATTCCGATTCGGACACTCTTGAATCCCCCACCTCCGTTCTCGGTTTGTGATTCCCAAACGATGTCGATACCGAATCGATCGTCTGAGAGACGTCAACTGTGGACGGTCATCGAATCGGATACTCGTCGGCTCATACAGATTGTCGGGACGATGTAACCGCGATTGTGCGCCCGGAATCGACGATTCTGGGTAAAGGCCACACCAATCGGTATCAGCGTCCAGACTTGCCCGAAGCTTTAATCACACCCCGTCCGAAGGAGCCAATCGATGAGTGAGCGTCTCAATACCGGAATCTCAGCACTCGATCGAGAGCTCGAAGGGGGGATTCCAGCGGGTAGTATTGTCGCGCTCACGGCCGCACCGGCCAGTCAGGCTGAACTGTTTTTATACGAGCTGACGGCAGCGCGCGGGACGCTGTATCTCTCTTTGGACCGAACCAGCGACGCGGTGTCAAACAGCATCGAAAACGCGCCGACGAGGACGGGAAATCCGACAGTTCGTGACGTGACAGGGGACGCGCCGCTGGACAACGCATCGAGGCTCGTCGCCGCGCTTCCCGAATCGTCGAACCTCATCGTCGACCCGATCGATATACTCGAGCGGCGCGACCCCGCGCGGTACCGGAACTTCCTCAACGAACTTCAGAACCACATCTACAACACGAAAGGGCTCGCAGTGCTACACTGTCTCGATGGTCGGACCGTTCCTCAACTCCGAGATACGACCGAGCATATGGCCGACGTCGTCTTCGAACTCGAGACGACGATCAAGGGAGATCGAATCGAAAACCGCCTCGCCATTCCCAAATTCCGCGGCGGCAGAGCGCTCTCGGAAGTCATCAAACTCGATCTCGCCGCGACGATCGAAATCGACACCAGCCGCGATATCGCCTGACCCGTCCGATCGTTTATATACAATCCCGAGACCAGACACCCCACGATGTAGGGGCATGCCGACAGCCTACCGAGGCGGGTGTACAGCGTATAGGCTGTCGATTCGAGAACTGGTTGATGCTGTCTGTCCGCATATCCGAATGCCTCCGGGCATTTCGAGCGTCGCTCATGCTCGCTCGAGTGTCGCCGTTCTGTCGGGCGGTATAAAGTGTCCTCCCGCCAACGTCCGGATATGGAACTGTTCGGTACCGCCGGGATACGTGGTCCGGTTCGATCGGAGGTAACGCCGTCGCTCGCTGTCAGGCTCGGACGGGTCACCGCAGAGGACGGCAGCGAGTTCGTCGTCGGTCGTGATGGCCGCGAGACCGGTCAGGCCCTCGCTGCCGCGCTCGAAGCCGGAATACAAAGCGGTGGGGCTGACGTGGTCCGTCTCGGGGAGATTCCGACACCGGCACTCGCCTACGCGAGTCGTGGACGGCGGGGAATCATGGTGACAGCTAGCCACAATCCGCCCGCAGATAACGGGTTCAAATTCTTCGTTGACGGAACCGAATATCGGCGAGAGGCCGAACAACGCCTCGAAGCGAGGATCGAATCAGGGTGTGATCCGATTGAATGGGATCAGTGGGGCTCACGGAGACGTGACGACGTGCTCGATGCATACCGCGAAGCCGCCATCGAGTACGTCCGGTCGGAGGTCGGAAACTGCGATGGTCTCCGCGTTGCCGTCGACTGTGGAAACGGAACGGCAAGTCTCGCTACCCCACAGGTGCTCCGAGAACTGAAAGCGAAAGTGACAACGCTCAACGCCAGCGTCGACGGACATTTCCCGGGTCGCGACTCGAAGCCGACCGCCGAAAGCCTCGCCGATCTGCGCTCGTTCGTCGCTGACGGACCGTTCGATCTCGGACTCGGCCACGATGGTGACGGTGACCGGATCGTCGTGATCGATTCCGACGGATCGGTCGTCCACGAGGATACGGTTCTCGCGATCGTCGCGAGACACTACACGGAAACGAGCGGAGAACTCGACCCGGTCGTCGTCACCACGCCGAACGCCTCGGGGCGCATCGACGAACAGGTCGAACTCGCCGGTGGGCGAACCGAACGTGTCCATCTCGGCGGGCTGCACGAAGGTATCGCCGCGGTCGAAAGTGAGCAGCCGGATCCGGACGAGCCAGCGGTCGTCTTCGCTGCGGAGCCGTGGAAACACCTCCACACCGGGTTCGGGCCATGGATCGACGCGACGGTGAGTGCAGGGATCATCAGCGCTCTGGTGGCCGAACGAGGGGTCAATGCGCTCCGGCGGAATATCCGGGAGCGACCCTACCGAAAGGTGAGCGTCGGTTGTCCCGACGACGCCAAAGCACAGGTCATGTCAGCTCTCGAAACACGGCTGCCCGAGACGTTTCCGGAAACGGATGTCGACACCGAATACGGCGTCCGGCTGACGTTCCCGGACAGTTCGTGGGCACTCGTTCGACCGAGCGGGACGGAGCCGTATATCCGGATTTACGCCGAAAGCGACGACGTCGAAGAGCTGCTCGGCCACGCCCGGAAGACCGTCGAAGAGTCAATCGACGACGCGGGGTAGAGGGGCGTCGTTTTCACTTCGGGAGCAGCTATTTGATGCCGGCTATCGAGATGTCCGTATGGAGGACGAGGATCTGCTTTCAACCGCCAGAGAGGCGATCGAACGCTCCTACGCACCGTACTCGGAATATTACGTCGGCGCGGCGATCGAAAGCTCCGATGGAACGGTGTTTACCGGCTGTAACATCGAGAACGCAAACTACTCGAACAGCATCCACGCCGAAGAGCTGGCGATAGCGAAAGCTGTATCCGAGGGGAATCGCTCCTTCGAGCGGATCGCGGTCAGTTCCGATCGTCGTGATGGAGTGACCCCCTGTGGGATGTGCCGACAGACGTTATCGGAGTTCTGCGGCCCGGAGTTACGGATCATCTGTGAAGGCGATGAAGGAGTGACGAGGTACACACTCGGTGAATTGCTCCCGAATACGATCGCGAAGGGGCATCTCGAATGACGGACGCAAACGAAGGTCCGAACGATGACGAGCAATACCACATCGAACTCCGCGACGGGGACGTCGACGGTCCCGTCTTGCTACCCGGCGATCCCGAACGCGTCGAAATAATCGCAGATATCTGGGAAACCGCGGAGGAGATCGCAGATCACAGGGAATACCGGACGGTCGTGGGCGAGTACGACGGCGAGCCGGTCGCCGTCACCTCGACCGGAATCGGATCGCCATCGGCGGCGATCGCTGTCGAAGAGTTAGCCCGGATCGGCGTCGAGACGTTCCTTCGTGTCGGCTCGTGTGGAGCGATCCAAGAACACGTCGACGTCGGTGATCTCGTCATCACGACTGGCGCGGTCCGACAGGAGGGTACGAGCGACGAATACATCCGTGAGGACTATCCGGCGATCGCCCACGACGAGGTCGTTACTGCGCTCGTGACAGCAGCCGAACGGCTCGGATACGAGTATCACCTCGGAATCACCTGCTCGACCGATTCGTTTTACGCCGGCCAGTCACGACCAGGGTTCGGGGGATTTCGATCTATGGCAGCCGACAAACAACTCGAGGAGCTGCGTGCGGCCGGCGTGTTGAATTTCGAGATGGAGGCGAGTTCGATCCTGACGCTTGCGAGTATTTACAGTCTCCGGGCAGGTGCAGTGTGTGCGGTCTATGCAAACCGCGTGACTGGGGAGTTCCGAACCGAAGGCCAGCGGAAAGCGGCCGAAACGGCATCGCTCGCGGCGGCGTTGCTCACCCGAATGGATCGAGTAAAGCAAGAGGCTGGGGCCGATCACTGGCACGCTGGGATGTCGCTTCCGGAGAAGACGAAATAGAGGGACAGTAGACGATGTCGTACAGCGTCGGAACCTCGCCGTTCAGTCGATTTACATATCGGGGAACGCTTTCGCAGCGTCACCGAAACCAGCGACCTTGTTGATCCAGCGTGCGGCGACTGTCTTTTTGAGCGCCTTGGCCGTCGGACCACCGAACGTATCGATTGGGACACCCTTGACGTTGTGTGCGACGGCCTTGCTGCCGACGGAGATGAGCGTTCCCTTGTCGTCGTACTCCCATTCTTTCAGTGGCTGACCGCGAATGCTCCGGGCGATGTTCTCTCCGGCGACCTCGGCGGCCTGCCAGGCGGCCTGTGCCGTCGGCGGCGCGGGCTGCTCCTGTCCAGGCTGATCGATGAGTGCCGCGTCACCGATCGCGAACACGCGCTCGTCGGACGTCTGGAAGTTCGATGCGGCTTCGATCCGGTTGCTTCGTTCGTCTTTATCGACAGCGACCGTCTCTGCCGCGTCCTGTCCGGTGATACCGCCCGTCCAGAGCAACACGTCGTATTCGAGTTCCTTTTCTTCGCCCACGTAGACCGTCTCGTCGTCGACCTCGCCGATGAACTCTCCGGTGTGTATCTCGATGTCTTTTTCTTCGAGCAGCTTTCGAAGCTTCGCCTGAACGACCGGGTCGTTGTTCGGGAACACGTTATCCAGCCCTTCGACGAGATGTATATCGAGCGGCGCCCGGTGAGTATCGCGGTACTCGGCGATCTCGCCAGCGGACTGGATACCGGAAAGACCGGCACCTCCAACGATGATCTGGGCGGGATCGTTTCGAGAGGCTTCCCGAGCGGCGTCGGTGATCGTTTCGTGAATCTCCAGTGCGTCAGAAAGCGATTTGAGTGTCAGTGAGTGCTGTTTGAGCCCTTCGATACCGAAGAAGGCCGTCCTGGATCCGAATCCGACGAGCAGGTAATCGTATTCGACAGTCGAATCGTCTTCGAGGGTGATCACACGTTCGTCGGTGTCGATTTCGTCGACACGACCCCGAACGAACCGCGTCGAGGGGGCCTTGATCGTCGAGACGTCGAACGTGATCTTCTCTTTGATATCCGGATTTCGAATACACCGGTGTGATTCGTGTAAGACCAGATGATGGTCGACGTCAGAGATCCAGGTGAGATCGGCCTCACCGTCGAGTTCCGATTCGAGTCGCTTTATCGCGCCAGTGCCGGCATATCCCGATCCCAGCACGACAACATCGTCCGTCATATTTCGGTATTCGGCGTCTTCGGATACAAACCTATTGAAAGCGTTCGCCGAAACTGTATGCTAGCTTTTGACAGCAGAAGTATCAGATAAACGCCGAGACGATCAGTGGCTCGGTTTTTCCTCGCCCGCCGGCGCGGCCATCTTATCGATAGTGAGGATGAGACTGTTGTTCGTGTCGTCTTTGCCCTCCAGTTGACCTTCGATGAGCAGCTTCGAAAGCGGCGTGGGGCCGACGCTTATGTCGTCACCCTCCTTGAACTCGGTGATCGATCCCTGCAGTTTGATCTCCGCACGACAGAGTTCGGGATGGTGGACGCTCGTTAGATCGATTTCTTGGACGTTTGCGTTCGGTATCAGCTCCCCTTTATGTCGAAGCGGGACGTCGGCTGCCTGCTCCATCTCCTGAATCTTGAGCGCATCGTAGGCCGCCGCCGTCGGCTTGTATCCGCCTTTCGGACCGGGCACCCCCTCGACGAGCTGGAGCGCTTTGAGACTCTGCATCTGATTCCGGATCGTCCCCGGATTCCGGTCGACACGCTCTGCGATGTCCTCACCTTTGACCGCGCTCTCGGATTCCCGAAAGAGATTGATGAGTTCCTGGAGAATCGTCTTTTGGCTGGGCGTAAGTTCGATCGATGACATTACGAGTACTTTGGTACTTTCAGACTTAAATGCGACGGTGGAACCGGGAGATTACAGCCTTTCGAGCGAAGGCATAATAGGTTCTGGAACGCTTTTATCCTTGGGATATCGAATACACCGCTCCATCTGCATCGACCATCAGAAGAGAGCTACACTTCCGACAGGAGACTGCTGTCGATGTCAGTCGGTGTTAGCGACGACGTCGACGCCGGCCACGCGGTCAGTTTCGTTCAGGCGCATGACGACGACGCCCTTGGTGTTTCGACCGACAGTCGATACCTCATCGACCATCGTGCGCATTATCTGACCCGACTCGGTCATGATGACCAACCCGTCTCCCGCCGAAACCGCGTTGATCGAACAGACGGGGCCGTTCCGCTCGTCTGTTTTGATGTCGATAAGTCCCTTTCCGTACCGGGACTGCTGGCGATACTCCGACAGCGGCGTTCGTTTGCCGTAGCCGTTTTTGGTCACCGTGAGCAGATCCCGCTGGTCGTCCGACTCGGCCGCGACGAGTCCGGCAACCCGATCGTCGCCTTCGAGTTTGATTCCGTTGACGCCGCGGGCGGATCGCCCCATCGGGCGGGCGTCCGATTCGGGGAATCGGATCGTCATGCCGTTTCGGGTACCGAGAATGAGATCGCCGTTCCCGGAGGTGACTTCGACGTCTACGAGCGAATCGTCCGCTTCGAGTTTGAGCGCTCTTATTCCACCGGAGTGGACGTTCTCGAACGCCGAAACCTCGGTCCGTTTTACGTAGCCGTTCCGTGTCGCCATCGCGAGATAACCGGAGTCGATGTCGTCGGTGTTGACGACGGCGGTGATCTCCTCACCCTCGTCGAGATCGAGAATGTTGACGGCGGACGTCCCTCTCGCCGTCCGTCCCATCTCGGGGAGTTCGAACACCTTCAGCCGATAGACCTGCCCTCGGTTGGTGAAACAGAGCAGATAATCGTGTGTCGAGGCGGTAAAGACCGTCGATACCCTGTCACCTTCTTTCGGTCTGGAGCCGATGATTCCCTTGCCGCCGCGGTGTTGTGTGTCGAACTCCGAAAGCGGCATCCGCTTGACGTAGTCGGATTCTGAGACGGCGACGACGACGTCCTCCTCAGCGATGAGATCCTCCCGCGTTACCGAGCCGGCATCCTGTATGATCTTCGTCCGCCGCTCGTCGGCGTACTCGGATTTGATCTCGCGGAGTTCTGTTTTGATGACGTCGAGGAGTTCGCTCTCGTCACCGAGTATCGTCTCGAGTCGTTCGATTTCGACCTGAACGTTTTCGTATTCGGTTTCGATCTCGCCGGCTTCCATCGACGTCAGCGACCCCAGTTGCATCCGGACGATGTGTTCCGCCTGCTCCTCCGAGAGGTCGTACTGTTCGCGAAGCGCCGACTTTGCCCCGTCACGGTCCTCACTGTTTCGGACGATTTCGACCACGTCGTCGACGTTATCGAGCGCGATGAGCCGCCCCTCGAGAATGTGCGCGCGGTCCTCCGCCTCGCCGAGCTCGAACTGTGAACGGCGTCTGACGACCTCGCGTCGGTGTTCGACGAACTGCTTGAGGAGCTCTTTCAGGTTCAACACGCGGGGTTGCCCGTCGACTAGCGCCAGCGAGATCACGGAGAACGTGTTCTCGAGGTGATGTTCTAGCAGCTGGTTTTTCACCACGTCGACGTTCGCTCCGCGTTTGCACTCGATGACGACCCTGACACCGTTTCGGTCGGATTCGTCGCGAATGTCGCTGATCCCCTCGATCTTTCCCTCCTGAACGTCTTCGGCGATCCGCTCGATACGCCGTGCTTTGTTCTCCTGATATGGCATTTCGGTGACGATGAGTCTGTCACCGCCACGGTCGGTGTATTCCGTCTCGATTTCGGCCCGAACGCGGAGGCGGCCCCGACCCTCGGTGTAAGCATCCCAGATGCCCTCGCGGTTGACGATGTTCGCGCCGGTGGGGAAGTCGGGACCCTTGATGTAACCGTCCGAATCCGGTGTGTCGATCAGATCAGCGATCGAACAGTCGGGGTTGTCGATGAGGTGGATCGCGGCGTCGATGACCTCCCCGAGATTGTGCGGCGGGAGGTTTGTCGACATACCGACGGCGATACCCGAAGCACCGTTTACCAGCAGGTTCGGGATCCTCGACGGTAACACGGCCGGTTCGGTCAGCCGATCGTCGTAGTTGCTCTCGAAATCGACCGTGTCTTTGTCGATATCCGCGAGTAACTCTTCGGCGATCGGTGCCATCCGGGCCTCGGTATACCGCATCGCCGCCGGTGGATCGCCGTCGACGGAACCGAAGTTTCCCTGCCCGTCGACGAGCGGGTATCGCAAAGAGAAATCCTGTGCCATCCGCGCGAGAGCGTCGTAGATGGCGGAATCGCCGTGTGGGTGGTAGTTACCCATCGTCTCGCCGACGACGGAGGACGATTTCCGATGGCCGGCACGAGAGGTGATACCCATCTCGTGCATCGCATAGAGGATACGACGCTGGACGGGCTTGAGCCCGTCACGGGCGTCGGGCAGGGCCCGCCCGACGATGACGCTCATCGCGTAGTCGATGTAGGACTGTTCCATCTCGTCTTCGATACGAACGGGCTCGACCTTGTCGGCCGGAACGTCCGGCGCGTCGGGGGTTTCAGAGCTCATATATCTATCCACTCCGCCTCCTCGGCGTGCTCTTTGATGAACTGTTTTCGCGGTCCGACGGCATCACCCATCAGAACGCTAAACATGCGATCCGCAGCCGCGGCGTCCTCGATGGTGATCTGTTTCAGTATACGGTTCTCCGGGTTCATCGTCGTCTCCCAGAGCTGTTCGGGATTCATCTCGCCGAGGCCTTTGAACCGCTGTACCTGTGTCGGGGTGCCGTCACAGTGCTCCTCTATGATCCGTTCACGCTCGGCTTCGGTCATCGCGTCGTAGGTCTCGCCGCTACATCTGATCCGATACAGGGGCGGTTGAGCGGCGTAGACGTAGCCCGCCTCGATGAGCGGCGTCATATGTCGATAGAGGAACGTCAAAAGGAGCGTCCGTATGTGGGCGCCGTCGACGTCGGCGTCGCAAAACAGGATGATCTTGTGATAGCGCGCGTCCTCGATGTCGAACTCCTCTCCGATCCCGGTGCCGATCGCCGTGATGAGGTTTCGAATCTCGTTGTTCTCCAAGATTCGATCGAGTCGGTGTTTCTCGACGTTCAGGATCTTTCCGCGGATCGGCAAGATCGCCTGGTATTCGGGGTTTCGACCCTGCTTTGCGCTTCCGCCTGCGCTGTCTCCCTCGACGACGAACAGCTCCGATTTCTCGGGATCTCTGCTCTGACAGTCGGCGAGTTTTCCGGGCAGCGAGGTCGACTCGAGCGCGGATTTCCGGCGAGTCAGCTCTTCGGCCTTCTTCGCTGCCTTTCGGGCTTTCGCCGCCTCGACGGCTTTCGAGACGAGCGCCTCGGCCGTGTCGGGGTTCTCCTCGAGGTACGTCGAAAGTTCCTCGTGGACAGCGCTTTCGACGATCCCCCGGACCTCACCGTTTCCGAGTTTCGTCTTGGTCTGTCCCTCGAACTGGGGATCGGGGTGTTTGATCGAGATAACCGCCGTCAACCCCTCGCGGATGTCCTCGCCTTTCAGGTTGCCGTCGAGATCCGACAGCATGTCGTGACCCGTCGCATAGTCGTTGATGACGCGCGTGAGCGCGGTCTTGAATCCGGTCAGGTGGGTCCCGCCCTCCCGTGTGTTGATATTGTTGGCGAACGCGTGTATCGAGCCCTGCACACCGGCTGTCGCCTGCATCGCGATCTCGACGTGGATGTCGTCTTCGTCGTCCTCGAAGTAGATGATGTCCTCGTGAAGGATATCCCGACTCTCGTTGAGGTAGTCGACGAACTCCCGGATCCCGCCCTGGTATTCGAACGTCGTCTCTTCGGGTTCGTCGGTTCGCTCATCCCGGATCGTGATCTCGACACCGGGGTTGAGAAAGGCCAGCTCTCGAAGCCGAGACTGAAGCGTCGAGTAATCGAACGTCGTCGCCTCGAAGATCTCGTTGTTCGGCCAGAAACGAACCTCGGTTCCGGTCTCCTCGCCGGAGTCCATCTCCCGAACCCGCTGTAGGTCACCGTCGGGTTCGCCGTGATCGAAGCGGTGTCGAAAGACCGCGCCGTCCCGCCTGATCTCGACTTCGAGCCACTTCGAGAGCGCGTTGACGACGGAGACGCCGACACCGTGGAGTCCGCCGGAAACCTGGTAGGATTTGCTGTCGAACTTTCCACCGGCGTGCAGCACGGTCATGATGACTTCTACGGCCGGGCGGTCGTACTCTTCGTGTGTGTCGACGGGAATACCGCGGCCATCGTCGCGGACGGTGACGGATCCATCGTCGTTCAAGACGACCTCGATCGTGTCACAGTATCCGGCGAGCGCCTCGTCGATGGAGTTGTCGACGACCTCGTAGACAAGATGGTGAAGACCGCGAGAGTCCGTCGAGCCGATGTACATCGCCGGGCGTTTCTGGACGGCTTCGAGCCCCTCCAGTACCTGTATCTGTCCGGCGCTGTATTCGTTATCCTGAGACATCTGATACCTGTCTGTGCTTATAACCCCTCATTGATAAAGCTCCCGCACGCGCGCGGGAAAACTTAGCAGTAATCCGACAGAATCAGCGAGAGACGGATCTCTGACGGAACCCCCCGAGGGCCAGAAACTCGAGAGGGTCCCCGGCGGATGGCCACGATAAAGGATCATTCGAAATAGGCTTTTTCGATTCCACTGTCGGCAACGAGACAGCCTCTCTGCGCTGAAGCGCGAGGCTGTCGCCTCGACTTTTCCGTAAACCGCACGGACGAGCTGTCTCTCACCTCCCTTTTATACTCCTGTAACGAGTTGAAACGTTATGGCTGCGTTGCCGACGTCGTTACCCTTCGAGGACCCGATTCTGGTGTTCGCGCTGGCGGTAACGTGCTTTCTCGTCGCTCCGCTCGTGATGGAGCGGTATCGACTGCCCGGGATTGTAGGTATTATCCTCGTCGGCGCCCTCGTCGGACCGAACGCGGTCGGTCTACTGGAGCGTGGCGAAACGGTCGTTTTGCTCGGTAACGTCGGCGTCGTCTATCTCATGTTTCTGGTCGGACTCGAGATCGATCTCGCGGAGTTCCGTACCAACCGTCGGCAAAGCGTCGGATTCGGCGTTCTCTCGTTTCTGATTCCGCAGATCGCCGGCACCGTCGTCGGTGTGTCTCTTCTGGGGTTCTCGTGGCTTACTGCATTGCTTTTCGCTTCGGTGTTCGCTTCACATACCCTGCTTGCGTATCCCGTAATCAGCCGGCTCGGTATCGGCGATAACCGGGCCGTCACGGCAGCGATCGGGGGTACCATTCTCACGGATACGCTGGCGCTTCTCGTCCTCGCCGTAGTCGCCGCCGGAACCGCCGGGAACGCGAATGTCGCCTTCTGGTTGCGACTCGTCGCCGGGCTCACGCTCTTTTTCGTCGGAACATGGCTACTCGTACCTCGGATCAGCCGGTGGTTCTTTCGCACAGTTCACCAAGAGAGCTACTTCGAGTACCTGTTCGTTCTCACGGTGGGTTTTGTCGCCGCCTACACGGCTGAGATAGCCGGCATCGATGCCATCATCGGAGCGTTCGTGGCCGGACTCGCGATAAATCCGTTTGTTCCGCGCAATAGCGTCCTGATGAATCGGACCGAGTTCGTCGGTAACGCCCTTTTCATCCCGTTTTTTCTGCTGTCTGTCGGCATGCTCGTCGACTTCAGGCTGGTTTTCGGCAATCAGGCAACCCTCATCGTTACCGGCGTTCTCATAGCGATGACTGTCGCAACGAAACTCGGCGCTGCAGCGACGGCCGGTCGGCTCTACGGATACACCAGAGCCGAAATCGGTACCGTGTTCGGCCTCTCAGTCGGACAGGCGGCCGCCGCCCTCGCTGTGACCCTGGTCGGCTTCGAGATCGGACTCTTCGACGACGCCATCGTCAACGCCGTCATCCTCATGATTCTCGCGATCAGTATCCTCGCGCCGCTCGCTACGGATCGGTACGGACGCGTCCTTGCGTCGACCGAAGAGCGATCGTACGACGCCACCGACACACCGCGGCGGATACTGGTACCGCTCTCTGGAGATTCTGATCACCCCGAGGGATTACTCGATCTGGCGATCCTCCTTCGGGGTTCGCACTCGGAGGAACCGATCTACGCTGTAACGGTCGTTCGTCCCGAGTCGGCAAACGAAACGGACGCAGTCGTCGCCGAGGCGGAAGGTGATCTCGGCGAATTTGCGGCCTACACTGCAGGCGCGGAGGTCCCACTCGATTCCCAGACGCGAGTCACCCACAACGTCGCGAACGGGATCGCAAACGCGGCGACGGAAAACAGGATCTCGACGATACTTATCGGCTGGGACGGATCCGGGTCCAGAACACAGAACACTTTCGGAAGCACGATCGATCGCGTTCTCCGACAGACTACTCAGCAGGTCGTCGTCACGCGCGTTCATCGCCCGCTGAACGTGACCGAACGAATCCATCTCGTTCTCCCTCCGAACATCGGCTACAACGACGGCTTCTACGAGACGGTTCGATCGATCGGTACGGTCGCGAGCGAACTCGGAGCGAACGTACACGCCTATTCGGTCGGTACGGATCCAGAGCAGTACCGAACGCTACTCGAACGCACTGCGTCCGACATGCCATTCACTGTCCACGAAACGGACGGGTGGTCCGACATCCACGACCTGTTGGAGACGCTCACGACGACCGACTTTCTCGTCCTCGTCAGCACCCGTCGTGGTCGGCTCGGCTGGCATTCGGAACTGCGGACGCTTCCCAGTGAGATCGCAAGCCGAACGCCCGGAAACTTCGCGATCGTCTACCCACCAGCCGACCGGACAGCCGATGAACGGCGGTTCCTGCGAATATAGCTCGATAATCAGGCCTTCGATATTACTTTCACCGCGGTCTCGACGGGGTTTTACGTTCCGGGGGGTTTAACTCCCGGTAGATGACCTCGTTTCAGTCGCAACTCGGGGAGGGCGGTGGCGGCGACGCCATCGCCGAGGAGCTCGCAGAGAGTCAACGCTCCATCTCCATCGCCGAGTTCTTCGAGAAGAACAAACAGATGCTCGGCTTCGACAGCGACGCGAAGGCGCTCGTCACGGCGGTCAAAGAGGCCGTAGACAACGCCTTGGACGCGACCGAAGAGGCCGGAATTCTCCCGGACATCTACGTCGAAATCGAGGAGGTCGGCAACTACTACCGGCTCGTCGTCGAGGACAACGGCCCCGGGATCACGAAAGAACAGGTCCCCAAGGTCTTCGGAAAGCTGCTCTATGGGTCCCGATTCCATACCCGAGCGCAGACCCGTGGGCAACAGGGGATCGGGATCTCGGCGGCGGTTCTGTACTCTCAGCTCACCTCGGGCAAGCCCGCCAAGATCACCTCGAAGACGCAAAACGGTGCCGGCGCGCGATACTTCGAGCTCACTATCGATACGGATACGAACGAGCCCGAAATCGACGTCGAATCCGAGACGACGTGGGAGCGACCCCACGGCACCCGAATCGAACTCGAAATGGAGGGGAACATGCGGGCCAGAAAGCAGCTCCACAACTACGTCAAATACACCGCCGTCGTCAACCCTCACGCCAGAGTCGAGTTCGAAGAGCCCAACGAATCGTTCAAATTCGAGCGGGCGACGGACGAACTCCCGCCCGAAACCGAAGAGATCAGACCGCACCCCCATGGCGTGGAACTCGGCACGCTTTTGAAGATGCTCGAGGCGACCGAATCGTACTCACTATCGGGTTTCCTCCAGGAGGAGTTCACCCGCGTCGGTGGCAAAACCGCCGACAGCGTCCTCGATAACTTCCGCGATAGACACTTCGGCCGGGAGGTGTCCTGGCGCCCACCGCGAACACATACCGAGGCGGATATCGAGTCGGCGGTCACCGACGCCGTCGCGAACAAAAGCTCCGAGGCGACGGCGGCCATCGCCCAACGACTGGCCGAAGCGTGTCAGAGCCGCGATCGGGTCGCTCACGCCGAACTCGGCGAACTCGTCGAAGAACTCGCGGACGACGTCGAAGCGGAGTTCGACGAGACGTTCGGCTCGACCGTCCGAGAAAACGCCGTTGAGGCGGCCTGGGCGGAGATCACGGACGACAGAACGGCCGATTGCTATGAACTCGTCGACGAAGCGACGACGAGCCGGAAAGACGACGCCGTAATCGAGGGGTTGGCGAGGCGACTGGCCGATAAATTCGACGAGCAAGAGGACGTCCGAAACCGGCTCACTCGCGAGAAGCTTCGCGAGTTTATCGACCGAGCCGCCGACGCCACAGAGGAGTACGACGATGCGACCTTCGGTGAGACGGCCCGCGAAAACGTCCTCGAAGCGATCTGGGAACGATCCGTGACGGTCCCGGACGATCCGCCGAAAGTCAAACAGACCGCGGACGACAGAGACACCGCGGCTCGGCTTCTCGAAGCGATGCGGGAAACGGACATCCTTGCACCGCCGACGGACTGTCTCGCGCCCATCTCCGAGGAGCTCGTCCTCGCCGGACTGAAAAAAGAGTACGATGCGGACTTTTACACATCGGTAACCCGTGACGCGTCGGTCCACGGTGGCGACCCGTTCGTCGTCGAGGTCGGGATCGCCTACGGTGACGAAATCGAAGCCGACGGAAGCGTCGAGGTACTCCGGTTCGCGAACCGCGTCCCGCTCGTCTACCAGCGCGGGGCCTGTGCGACCGTCGACGTCCTCAAGAACGTCAACTGGCGCAACTACGGCCTCGATCAGTCGGGAGGCAGCGGCATGCCGAACGGGCCGGCCGTCATCATGGTACACGTCGCTTCGACGAGCGTGCCGTTCACGAGCGAATCGAAGGACGCGGTCGCGAACATTCCCGAGATCGAAGACGAGCTCAGACTCGCACTCCAGGAGGCCGGTCGAAAGCTCCAATCGCACCTGAAAAAGCAACGATCGTTGAAAAAGCGACAGCGGAAACAGAACGTCATCGCGGATATCCTGCCGGAGATGGCCGAAAAGCTCTCGGAGGTCACCGGACGCGAGCCGCTCGACGTCGAGGACTCGCTGGCCCGGATCATGAACAACGTCCTCGTCGAGCGGACGGTTTCGGACGGGACCGTTCGGCTGTCGATACACAACTACGGCAGCACGAATGTCGCGCCGGACGTGACCGAGATCGTGACCGAAGACCCCGGAGAGCCCGCCGATGCGACCGTCGTCGAGATGGACGGCGAGTGGTTCATCAAGTGGTCTCCGACGGTCGAAAGCGGCCAGACGGCCACACTCGTATACGAGGCCGACAACGGCGCCGATTTCGACGTTTCCGTCGAGGGGATCGAAGCCGAAAAACTCACCGTAAACGCATAACATGAGCACCGAATCAGAATCCGACGTGAAAGACGAACTCGCGCGTGCTCGGCTCATCGAGCTCGCGAGCGAGTTCTACGACCAGTTCGCCGAGGGGGACGTACCGACGATGGAGATCCCGACCCGGACGAAGAGCAACATCGTCTTCGACGAGGAAAAAGACGTCTGGGTCTACGGCGACCGCACCTCGACCCGATCGGCTAACAGCGTCCGCGGGGCCCAAAAGCTCCTGAAGGCGATCTACACGATCGACTTCCTCGCCGAACAGCTCGAAGAGGACCGCTCCTCGACGTTGCGTGAGCTGTATTACCTCTCCGAATCGTGGGAGGAAGAGCGCGCACAGTTCTCCGATCAGGACGAATCGAACCAGCTCGTCGAAGACCTCGAGATCGTGAGCGAGGTGACGCGGGAAGATTTCCACATGCGTCCCGAGGAGTCCGGCGCGACGATCATTGGGCCGCTGTACCTGCGCGAGCAAACCCGCCGCGGTGAACGGGAGATCCACTGTCAGGAGGACGTCGGCGAGGGCGGCTACCAGATCCCGAACAACCCCGATACGATCGAATTTCTCGATAACGACGCCGATTTCGTCCTCTGTGTCGAGACCGGCGGGATGCGAGATCGGCTCGTCGAGAACGGCTTCGACGAGGAGTACAACGTCATCGTCGTTCACCTCAAGGGTC
>LKMJ01000738.1_pt1 | contig 26624 bp, 37 predicted proteins | sample 643391 | NCBI WGS metagenome assembly LKMJ01 (sample SAMN04112250, study PRJNA286221) | soda lake metagenome | biome: soda lake; feature: Kulunda Steppe; material: water; isolation source: sample PL-Br10 brine of Picturesque Lake | place: Russia: Kulunda steppe | collected 2010-07 | reverse complement strand
GCAAACCGTATATACGGTTTGGGTGTACGGGTTATATAACTTGCCCCCTCCGTATACCTACGGTATATACCGTAGGTATAAATATACGGTTATATATAATTATACGGTATTCAGCAACCCTACAAATGTCCGATCCAATGGTCTTTTGGCTCATCACAAGCCAACATTTCTTGGTTGGTAAAATATTAACTAGGTTTTTGTGCTTAGCCTAAACCCTGAAAGTGACCTCACACTTGTGTGTTGCTGCCTTACTTTGCTTGCTGTGATCTGTGCTCAGACTTACTGTAGGCTGAGGTCAGCCGCCAAAAGCAACATGCATTCCATTCCAAACTTGCTGCCTTAAAAATGGCATTAACATAGGAATGCTAGGTGCTCCTGCTTCCGCTTCTGCACCCTCGCAGCGTAAACCTTAAATGCTCCTACTCATTGCTACACGAACACCCATTTCCGTATCAACATGCACCACAACAAGCCATGTAATGGAATGGACTCGTGCACTTGCCTCTGTGCAGGTCATAAACTTTCCTGGCTTTGTGAGGGCTGCGGCCATGGAAGCTCTCAGCTTGAAGTCTCTCCCAGATGCTCAAATGCCCCGTGTGTACCTGCACACCCAGCACATCCCAGATGCCAAGTGAGAATATATTCATTTTTCTTGCCATCTACCTAACCTTGGGGAGCTTAAATGCCCCTCATCCAAAAATCCCAGAGCTTTCCAGGCTTCAAATGGGATAGGAAGCATTGTGTCACGTTCCAATCATAAATGACTGAAGGCTTTGAAATATACATTTCACTGTATACGTAGTTTTTCCTGAGAATTTAGATAGAACCTGGCCCCTATCTTTGAGGCCTGACTCACTTGCTTGATAGATGCCCTGTGCTCATGCGAACCATTGAACAGGTCTGCAACTAGAGCTTCATATCCACACTTGCCTGTTCTATATAAAACCACATTATGGCTCAGCTTTTACCATAATTGAACAATTGCCAAGGTATTCATGCAGCTACCGCTTGCCTTGCTTAATAAGTTGTGTGTATGTTCCATTGACTTTTGATGTTCGTGTTTTCAGGTTCCCGTCCTTTTACAGATCTGTGAATGCCCTTGTTGTCCCTACGCATGGAGAAGGCTGGTAAGCAGCGTGCTGCCAAGCATTATATGTACGTGCCCCCACCGTAAGTGTGGGGCTTTCTTGTACCTTGATGCTTACACTAGGGGCCTGGACTTTTAAGTTTAAGCTCCAGCGGGAGCTTTTGGGGTACTGGTAGGACCAATATCTTTTTCTTGTTAATCTTGCAGCTTGCGTCAGATCGTAACTGCCAATGTTATATCCAATTTTGAAGCCAGCATTTCAGCCTCTAGAATTTGACTGATTTTCTCTGTTTGTCTTGCAGGGGGAGGCCCCAGTTAGAGGTGAGTGACCAAGCTGTCACTCAGGACAAACAAGCCCATACTCATTTGTAAAAAACTGCAAAGCATGCATGTATTCCAAGAAAGCCTGTGCCAATGCCAGGGCCTAGACCAAGTAGCAGGTGAACATGCTCAAAAGGGCGCAAAATATTGTGCAGAGATTGATGCATGTGATCCAGATGTTTCTCCCAAGCTAAATGTGCACTTCAAGATATGCAGCTGTAATGTTCTCAATTGGCATTCATCAAGCGTTTCTGGAGATCCGTGTTCTATTGCAAAAATTGCAGGCAATGGCTTGTGGGCTGCCGGTAATAACAACCAAGTAAGCTTTGTGATTGTAGCAAACGGCTGTGATTGGCCTGTGATTGCCTAGGTATTGAAAGGCATTCCTGGACTACAGATGCCAAATGGCTGATGTCTACTGCAAGACAAAGCACGTGCTCTTGAACACGGGGAGGAGCGCCAGCCAGTAAACATAGACAATTATATCTGCTGAATGCCTCCTACCCCCAGTTGGTCTGGACTGACAGCCTTTATTAACGAGGAAGTTGCGTACCCTATTCGCGTGGAGAGCATTGTAAACGTCACCTCCAAATCTCCTGGGTAAAGTATACTGGATCCTGGCTTTTAACATGAATTATCTCTGAAAATGATGAGTCATCATCCTCTTCAAACTCTATTTGCACCTAGGTAATTTTTTGCCACTCATCAATTAGGCGCGCGCTTGCAAATCAAGCAATTTGTAGTTCCTGCTTACATGCCTGATGAAAGGCAGTGCATGTGAATAGTGCAAGCTGTTGCAAAAAATTAGGTGATCTGATGGTCTTTCAGCATGAGCACGAATCCATTTACACACCCTTGTCCCAAATTGCAGGTGGTTTGAAGGACAGAGGTGGGCTCAACCATCGCTCTCTCACCTCAAACGATTAATGCGTTACGTGGTGTCGGATCCAGTTGCTGCCAATTCTAAAGGCAGAGCAGCTAGAAAGCACATTGAGCAGCACTTCTCTGATGTGGTGAGCTGACCAAGCCTGTTGAATTCATGCATCCTTTTTTGCCAATGGTCAAGGATATGTGAACGCTAAACAGGTCATCTGTAAGATGGCATGTGCTTGGCCTATCTGCAAACAAGAACCAATCTATCAAGCTTGCTAGCATTGCACTGCCACCTTACTTCTCAAATTTGAAGCAGCAGCTGTAAGACAGCTGCTTGTGTGCTTGCGTCCATATCCGCACGCACCCAGGAAATGCCCATGAATTTTAACAATGGATTGCTGTGATATTTGCAAAATGGTTTGCTCTTTGGATTTCTGCTATGTACACAGGCTGTTGCCAAGAAGGCCCGGACTGAATTTTTGCGGATGCAGGCCCTGGCTGAGCATCATTTGGCTGCAAAATACAGGACAATTATTACATCACAAGCTTAGGAGCAACTTGCTGTTTCTGTGTTACAAGAATGGGAAAACACCTGTGTTTCTCTAGCTGGTTGCATGCGGGTGATTCTGTGATCCATTCTGCTGCAAATGCATAAGCTGAATAGGCCCAACTGGATTTGGCTTGGTCTTTGATTGATTTAAAGAGTAGACAGGGATCTTACTGGCAACACCTGCAGAACAATGCAGTTTCAAAACCTGACAAACATTTGCCAGGCTCAGATCTTATTCTCGAGCGACTCCAACACAGTCGTGAATGCAAGCTTCTTCTCAAATGTCAGACTCAATTTGTGGCTATGAGTAATTGTGTTCTTTTAGAATCAGATGCTTAAAAAGATTCTTTTAAGAGCTCTTCTTCACCTTTATTTCAGAACTTTGTGCTCATTACAGTACCTTGTTTATCTTAATTCCATGCTTTCTAATACATCGGTCCCATTTTCAAGAACGTGTTGTTAGCATGTGTCAATCATTGATCATTGTTTACATACCATTCCTGCCTTTTTGTGGCATATTAGCTGCAGCTGGTGTTGTAACTGATTCAACACTGCCTCAGCCTTCCATTGCATTCGCCTTCAAAAAAATGTGGATGCCTCAATGCTCTTGACGAGCACACAGCCTGACTGATCTTCCTTGAATGATATATCTATATGGAGTGCACGTAATCATGATGACGCAAGTTTCTAAGATGTATTTTAAATGCAAGTCTCTGCAAGTACTTTGGCAAGTGTTGGCTTTCTGATATCGATATTTTATGCTTGCTTGCTTGCTTCTACATCAATTTCAATATCAATGCCCTGAGAGCAGGCCAAAGTCGTTAAGATTGATTGATTTGATCAAGGCTGAAAGCTTGTGATTAGCATCAATAAGCAAGTAGTGCGCAATAAAGCTGATGGGATGAAATGCAATGACATTAGATAAGAAACACTATGCTCATTGAAAAGGGTAGCTCAATAATCCAGAAATAGCGAGAAAGTGTCGCTATCCCATAGTTCCGTCTGTAGCCATAGTTTAAGCTGTAGTTGTTGTCTATGCCTGTTTAAAAATAAAAACTATGCAAAACTACAGCGCCTACCAGTTGGCGCCTACAGCCCCGTCTGGGTCGACCTGGACACCTTGAACTATGGCGTCTATGGCGCCTCCGGCGCCTACGGCGTCTACAGGAATTTCTGGGGGACCCCCGGAACTACAGCAACTACAGTGCCTATGGCATCTAAGGCGTCTACAGGAATTTCTGGGGGACCCCCAGAACTACAGCAACTACGGCGCCTAAGGCGTCTATGGCGCCTACGGCGTCTACAGGAATTTCTGGGGGACCCCCAGAACTACGGCAACTACGGCGCCTAAGGCGTCTATGGCGCCTACGGCGTCTACAGGAATTTCTGGGGGACCCATCATAGGCGCGGGGTGTGTGGAGGTGGGTGCTGTAGGCGCTGTAGGTGCTGTAGGCGACGTAGGCGCCATAGTCGCGGGGGGTGCGGAAGTGGGTGCCGTAGGCGCCATAGGCGAGGGGGGTGCGGAGGTGGGTGCTGTAGGCGCCGTAGGTGCTTCTGTTGACGCCTACGGCGTCGACATCTATAGGCGCCTGTAGGCGCCTGATCCGTAGGCGCCCTACAGGCGCCTATGGCACCTGTAGACGGAACTACAGGATAGCGTCACTATATGGATGAAAGTGAGCAGCGAGCGTGTCAATTCAACATTTGCGAGTCCCCTACACAGGTGCACAACAGAGATTTACTTCTGAATTGCAACGTATGCACGCTCATGCACGCTCATGTGCATACGCGTGTGCATGCTCAAGATACACGCACATGCAAACGCAAGCACACACACATGCTCCCATTCAGGCACCATACACACACGCACACATGCATACACGTAGACACCACATACACGCACGTACGTAAACCTGACTGCCCCTAAGGCACTCCTGTACCCCAGGGCTTTTTGCCCCAGCCACCACTGCTGGCAGCCACTACCGCAATCCCACTGCACCTGCTGCACCCCACGTCAAAGTCGTCACCCGCTGTGGTTCCAACAAGCATCATGACATGCCGTGCCACCCTTTGTCATGCTGTGCCACCATGACATGCCGTGCCACTCTTTGCCTCCTGCTCCACTTAAGCTGTTGACTGTGATCAGAGTACTGACCCTCATGGCCACCCCTGCCTGGTGCAAATGGTTGCACCATGCGCTGAGATTGCCAGCAGCAGCAGCAGCTGCAGCCGCGGTGGTGGAGGCAGCAGCAGTATGCAGGCAATAGTCTAGTGGAAGCCTCCCTTTGGCGAGGCGGAATGGACATTGGAACAAATGCTCTTGTGCTGCTGTGCAAATTGAGGTGCATGCTTTTCATAGCATATTGGGCCTTGGAGCTGGCTCCGACGCTGGAGGACGCGTGCACGGGTGCTGGGAGGAAGGACGCACAGCTGTAGCCACAAAAGTGCAGGCAGACTGCGTGTTATAGGTGGTGTCTCGGTAATAGGTCTGCATAATTGCATGCTCATTCTCCCGTTGAGAGGGTCCTGTGGGGGTTATGTGGGTGTAGGGGTTATTGCGGGCCCCACGTGCAGTGGAGGGTCTGTGCTGAGGCGTTAGGAACCTCTAAGACTTAGGGGTGGGTCTTAAGTAGCTGAACATGGCTCAGCTGGTGTTAACCTCTGTTGGACTCTTCTGTGCGTGCTCTTCCTCTTGGTCTGGTGGGCAGGGAGATGGGCGTGGGCTGCATGCTTGGGAACTGCTTTAGTGTGTGGGCATGACTGGTTTTTTACCCCTGCTTTTGCTGTGCAGATGTTTGGATGGGGTTTTCCAGGCGCACTACTTACTTCCCTGTCTCTGGTGGGTGTTTGACAAATGGTACTTCGGAACAATGTATCTTCCTTCCTTTCCTTAATTTATGCGGGGGGTGTTCAATTGCTGTATACTTTTTCTTTTCTTTCTAAGATTTAGGTTGAGGTTTCAGGCCTGAAAGCTGCCCCTGCCCGTCGGATATAGCCATGTAACCCTCACCTTTATCTTATCTTTGTCAGTGTTGAGAATTGTTTGTGTGCGTCCTCAGAAAGAAATAATTCCTTATTTCTTCCTTTTTGCCAGGCATTCTCTGTGGAGGCGTCTTCTCTTTTGCATGGCTTGTCAGGGTGAGAATTTGCTGCATGCAGAGCATTGACGTAACCACAACATATCCCCCTTCATACTAGGAGGCAAATAATTGAAGACACACCGTTGCTGGAGCATTGATCATTAATCAAGTTTCTAACTCATTCTAATCATTCTGACATATGAGATGATCATAAGATGATCTGAGGTGAGGTGACATGAGGTGACACTTGTGGTCAAGAAAAGAAAAAACTACGTAGGCAGTGAAGCACTTCCTACATCAATTAAGGAAAAAGAGTCACCTAGGGCCTAAGCACTGTATGACTCCTCCACCACTAAAGAAAACAAAAGAAGCCAGTGGGGATTAGGGGGATGACTAGCAGTACCCTGTTCCTGGTCTTGATGATGATTTGCAGCAAAAGTTTTCTCAATAGCGCGTCTGGTACAATAAGCATATTGAACCGAATGAGTTAAGTTCACAGCAAGCTTGGTGACTTTCTGAGGATCTAGGACAAGATGTTTCAGAGGTTTTAAACTATAAGGGCTGTAGATGGTACCTCCCACCCCCAACAGGATGTTGTGGAGGCTAACATTGGCCGCAGCTTGGCGAAGGTGTTGACAGAGTACGCCGTGCTGGTGGTGAGCGGCTTCAAGCTGGCTCCTAGGCCTGGTATCTTCACAGTACTTGACCTCCACAAGATGGATGTCCTGCTGATTGGGTGGGAGCTGACTGGAGTTCCGGACTCTGAACGAAGGCTGGTAGGCTGGTTCTGTTGCTGAGAGCCCCCTATCCCCTCTGCACCCTATCCTACTTCTTAATGCATACCTAGGGTGGACATTTGGTAATTTACTTACAAGGAAACTGGCAAGGGAAGAGCCATTCTGGGACGGTTCTGTTGGAAGATCAAATGGGGATTCATGTCAGAACTCCTAGAAATCGATGGTGTTAACGGCATCTGAGGCACTGAGAGCGAGTTTTGTTTCTCTCTTTGTAGTTCCAAAGCGCATGAGCCATGGAAGCCGGGGCTACTAGCTCTAGTAGAGCTTCAAGTTGAACGCATGGGCCTGGGCATTCCAGGTTTGTGTTGAGCTGGAGGAGTCTTCTCATTTTTCGACTGCTGAAAGGCCCCTGGGGTACCCATTTTTAGAGCTACTGGATTGCAAGCTACAGCTTTGAGTCGGGTGGTTATTTTGGGTATTTTTTGGCTGGCGAAGACCAGCAACAAACCAATCAGCCTAACGACCTGGCTGGCGGTTAACCCTTATCTTGAAATCTTGTTGGGTGGTTAACAGTGTAGCCCATTGATCTCAATCGATTTGTTGTGGACCTCAGGACCAGGCATCTACAATATTGGGCACCTTTTTCCAACACACACCCAAGAGAGCGCAACTGTGAACGCTTAACCTATTATCAGTGGTGCGCTACTCCTACTACTAGTAGAAGGGCCTTGGTTGGGTATTCTTCCTACAGTCTTCCCAAATACATGTTCCTCGACCTCCCCCATGATGTCACTCGCAACGTGGCCCGGTTCAGACTTCGTGTTCACACTCTTCGCTATGAGACAGCTACTTGGAATCACAGGTCTACCCTAAATTGTGACCTTTGTGAGGCTGATGATAATGTCCAGGACGAACAACACGTCCTATTTCATTGTACACATCCCCAGGTGGTCTCTCTCCGCAAAGAATATGCTCCCTTGTTCTCACAGGCAGGATCTCATGATGTGTCCGCTTTCTAAACCAGAACAACCATAGACTTCAAGGAAGTTCCTTTTTTCCTTCATGAATCATACGCTTTTTATGAGCAGGCTAGCAGTCGCAATTCTTGACTGAAGGCCTTATCCTTGTAAACCTTGTAATCTTGTTGGGTGGTTAACTGGAGTAAAGGGAGGTAGTTGTTGCGAAGGGGGTGTGTCAAGAAATAGGGGGGGTTATACGAACTGGCAGGTTTGCATCTGGAAGTACATTGAGAACGTCACGGTATGGTATGATGGTATCATGGATTCCGGCTGGCGGTCAAGCCTTACTGGTAACCTTATCTATAATCCAAGGAAGGCGAGCACATCTCTTATCTGCTGGACTTCTTGCACCCATTTCAGGCAGGTAATGACCAGCAAGCCCAGCAATTAACCCATCTGGCTAAAGGACAGATTCGTGTACAATTAAACCATCAGACTTGTTTACTCAGTGAACAAAGCTGTTGAGCATTGGAAAAGATTAGGGAAAACAGTGACATTGATAAGGACAGTACGACCGTTTTTATACCACACTATTTGACAAGTCTACTGGTACAGTCAACCACCAACAAGTTGTGCAATTTCCCCGAAATTTATCTGACAGGTTCCTGTTACTCAGTGAGAACTAGGTGCATCTGGCACATACTCACATGCAAACTACCTATCATAAGACATTCAAGACCTGAGGGTTCCAGGAGCCTAAACCTGCCAACGACCCTACCCTCCACACACACTGCTGTGTATACTAGTAATGTTGGAATCTGATAAGCAAGTCAGGCATCCTTTGCCAGCAGCAGCACAGGAACTGGCGGACGGGTGTCATTATTGACCCGTTTCTGCACCAAACTAAACGTGCACAGCACAGCACAGTCGCAATGGGCACTGCCGCCCTCAACAGCACACACCCACACACACCCACACCCAGGTACACACACCCTCACCAAGTGCCCCCCGCTTCACCCGACCTGGGCGGCGCTTTCATTCCAGGTCAATGACGCGGGACAGCTTCTGCACCCGGTTGAGCAACACATCGCCCTTCTTCAGTGCATCCTGGTACAGCGCGCTGCGTGCCCCTGGCCTGCTGGTCTCTATCACGCCTGCCACCTGTGCTCATGTGCGCATGTGTTTTTGTGTGTGTGCATGTGTGTTTGTGTGGCACGTGTGTGTGTGTGTGTGTGTGCATGTGCGCGCGTGTGTGTTGTGTGTGCTTGTTTGCACAATGCACGGGCACCTATACAGATGCACCCACGTGCATCTTAGCGATTGGGAGCGCGCAGTGGCTTGCTAGATGAGCCAGGCTCTGAACCGGGAGACCCTGCACACAATCGACTGCCCCCTTAACACATAATCAACACGGTGCTTTGAGTGCATGTGCATTTGATCCTTGGCTCACCTTGTCAATGCGTGCATTTATTCGGCCAGCCACAATGAGCTCAGCAACTTCGTGGTCCAAGAACTCGTTGCTGACATTGAAGGCAGCCGCCATGGATGCCAGCGCCACGCTCTTGTAGCTTTCTAAAAACTGTGTGTATGCCACCACTCGGACCTGCACATACAGGCACGCACGCACAACTTCTTAAGTTTGCCCAGTCAATCAGAGCAGGCATGCCATGTATTCCCGCATCATTAAGCAAAGCTGGTTTTGCCTCAAGGCTGGAACCTGAACACATTCGCATGACTTCAGCAGCAGTTGGACAGGAAACAGCTACACGTGCCTTACTTTTGCTATTGCCCTAGAATAAGAACGCAGTTAGTGTGCAGACACACAGCCCAGCCTACCTCACGCATGTAGTAACGCGCGTGCAAGGCCAGATAGGGGTCCCGCTTGATCTGGCTCACAACCTCAACAAAAGCCTGCATAATGAGCGCATTAGGTGTAAAACAAGGTTTGGATGGGAGCATCCAAACAGCAAAAGGGGAGCCTGCTCTGAACCAGGTACTTGGGCCAAGGCTGGCCACTAGCTCTCTGAGGTCAAGGCTGACACCTGGCATTTGTGTGCAAGCTAGCTCGGCAAGTGCACCTTTTGCATCAGAGGCTTGTACCAAGACAGCTGAGAGGTCTGTGTGGAAAGTGCAGTCTCATACACCAAGCAAGTGATGCAATGAGTGCCAGGCAGTAGTGTGCATGAGGCAAGCATGTGTCGGATCAAAGAGATTCAAAGGACCCCAGCCAGCGTTCAAGATGATGACCCAACATGCTGGCATTGGTCTAGCAGGGAAGAGTTGAGTTGAGTGCACCTAAACAGCCATCACGGAGTCAGCAGTCGGCAGCACAAAGGGTGCTGATCCGCATTGAGCACAGGCAAGCCTGCCCCCGGCTCAACCATGTACATGCTTTGAGTATTGTCGTTGACATGGAGCAGAGCACTCCAGCCTGCAGCATGCTCGCTAGCTCAATCCTCACCCACCATGCGCAGCACGGCGGTGCTTTCATGGCGCGCTCACATGCGCGCATGGGAGTCGGGGCATGCCGCGACGGATGCGCGCCTTGTCCCCTGAGCTGCCTGCTGCCACCTACCCACCTGGAAGAACTGCTTGTACTGGCATCCGTACAGGGCATCCAGGAACTGCTGCAGGGCCGGGTTCTGGTTGATGGTGGTGAGGACCTCAGGGGCATCCACTACCTTGGCCTTCAGGGCCACGCGGTTGAGAGCAATGATGGAGGTGACCACCGCGTAGAAGACCACGCGCCCGTAGGGGAACAGCTCCGTGGCACTGAAGGTGGCCAGGGCGTCATGGAACAAGGTAGAGGCCAGCTTGAAGTCCCGGGAGTACATGGCAAACACTGCCTGGTACACCTTGAGCTTGTTCTTGCGCTCCCAGTCCCCCCCGTTGTCGCACAGGCGCTGCGCCTTGGCCAGCAGGTCCTTGACCGCGTGCCAGTCCCCGTAGAACATGCACAGCCGCGCCTGGCCGAACACGATGTCCATCTTCGGCCCACTGCCCGCGCTCTTGCCCTCCGTGACCGCGTAGGCCGCAAAAGCTGCGTCCTTGTCGCCCAGTTTTGCCAGGTACTCGGCCTTGGCCAACAAGGCCTCTCGCACCTCGGTCTCGCCCGCGTTCTCTTCCGCATCCTTGGCATCTGCATCAAACTTCTCCAGGCGGGCTGCGATGCTGGCACGCATCGCGCTCAGCCGGGCCTGATCCACGGGCAGGCCCAACAGGCCGGTGATGTGCTCATACAGCGGCGCCATGTCATGTGCAAATATGGTATCCAGCACGCGCTGCAGCAGTGCCGGCTTATCCACGGGCGCATCGGGGCTCTGGTACTGCCACACTGCCTCGAGCAGCTCCAGCTTCAGGTCTAGCTGCTCCTCTGGTTCCCCATCCATCATCACAGCTTTTAATGTTAAATTTACAGATTGGGGACCAGATCGATCAAGGACACATGTTGAATCAATATCAAATGTAAGGAGTTGAATGATATGCCATTGAAGTTGAACAGGACGCCTAAACCATTGATCTGCACAATGTCGATGATCTGAAGGCGGGTGCCAGTACACATGTGCCAGCATCGGTAAGGATGCTGGCACATAGTTGAAGATGCAAAACTCTTAGGAGCGATTGTGCCAAAGGGTGGACTCGTAGCAGCTTGTGACAGCTGAGATTGAATACTCACATTCAACTCTACCGGATCGTTCAAAACAAGCATCAACGTGAGAGTGAGAGCTCTGTACAGGTTGTCATGCTTGAGAAACGTTAACGCGACATTCGAGCAAAATGCGGGGGAAATGAATTTCTGATCTCTAATAGTCTGCATGCATGGAAAAAGGCAATCCTAAGGGGCTGTACCAAACTATACTTCCCGAACTATTTTACCTGGTCATAAATACTGCAGTGACTACCAGTCTGAAAGGCGGATGTTTTTCTTCCTTCTCCTCCCCTCCGCAAGCGTCGACTCTGACCTGGCATGCTCTGTCTGTGCACCCTCCCCTTTTTGACCCTGTTCCTGCCCATCCGCTGCTTTAGCCAAGCCAGCTGTCCTGCTGGTGCCAGCCACAAGCTCTTTGAAATGGAGTTGTGCACTGGTGGCTGGTGCTGCGTCCTTCGCTGTTCCCGTAGATGTCTCGACATGCCTCGCACCAGGAAGGGCTCTGGCCTCTTGCCCACTCTCTGTTCTGTCAAGGCCTTGTTCTCGGGGGGTATTCGCACCAGCTGCGCCTTCCAGCCTCGGATCACCCACGCCGCGCGCCTCACCTTCGCCACTTGTGGGTCTGCGCTCCTGTGCCCCAGGCTCTTCCATACCTTGCACTGCAATTGCATCGCCTGAGTGGCCGCCCTCCTGTGGCCCAGCCTCTGTTGCCCTTTGTGCTGCGCTTGGGCCGCATGCGTAGTCACTCTCTTGCGCTCCAGCCTCCCTGGCCCCCACACACCCCTCCTGCTTGCCCTTGTCTGCGACACGCCTCGGCACTTTAGCGGGCTTTGCTGGCTGCAGCTTCTTGCCCTTGCGTTTCCCTGCGGCCAGCGTTGGCGGGTAGTGCAGGTACGACAGCAGTCAGGGGCCGGAAGATGCCAGCCAAGTTTTGTTGCGGTGCTCAAAAATCACTCCCTGCCACATGCGCATGAGGCTGTGATTGTGAGTTGGCATTGCAATGCAGGTTTTCAGGAGCTCGCTCCCTGAAGAGGTTGGTAAGAGCAGGAGGAAATCGCGGAAGGCATAACACTGCATCTTTGTTGCGTAACCGAGTTCCACCCGTTGCTCCTCCCAGCTTTGCACACCCTCTTGAATGACATCCGTCCTTACCTGACCGTCGCTGACAGTCCAAAAAGTCATCCTGCTGGACCCCTCCAGTGAACAGGCCATGCTTTGGCCCCTAAACCCAAGCCTAACCTCTCGTCCCACATGGCCTGCCCCAACCTGAAACTCCACGCCAGCACAGACATGCTGCCTTGGAGTACGCTTGCACAGGAACAAAGCGCGCAGGTTACAAAAGGTAGACACGACCGTCAATGCTTGCAAGGGCCCATGATAAATCTGCCCTCTAAGCCCCCTCAAGCCAGCCCAGTAGTGCGCCTCCTCCTCCTCCCTCCAGAGACCGCTTTTCCCTTGAAAAGCTTTACCTCAAATATAAACTGATGGACCAGCGCTCTTTACTCATAGACACCCCCTTTCTCAAAGGCTGCCTGCACTTGCGCATCAGCTCAGGGAGTCTCCTTCCTCAAGGGGTCCGCCCTTGCCCCCTCGCACAAGCAGCCCGTGCACACCTCCTCACTCAAGACATGTTCACTTGCCTGTGGGTAGCCGCCACGCCGGGATGGGCTTGGGGGGCATCGGATCTCCCCCACCGGCTGCCTTCCTGTCTGCCCCTTCGCCCTCCGCAGCCTCTGCCACATCCTGCTCCCGCTGGCCCTCGCGGCTACGCCTGTCAGCACGCCCAGCCTGGCGGCGCTTCGTCACCCAAGCCTCTTCATCGTCACCAGCTGACAGCTCCTCAAGGCCGCTCTCCTCACTCTCCCGCCCCATCAACTCCTCTGCTTGGCGCTTCTTGACCATCCCCTCCTTCCTCTTGCCGCCCTTCTCTGGCAGCCCGCCACGAGTCCCCTTGCCCTGTCGCCCTGTCTTGCCACTCCCCTTTGCCTCGCCTTTCACCTTTTTGTCTTTCTGCCCACCCTTTGGCGTGTCTGACTTCTTCTGCCTGCTTCTGGCCTTTTGCTGCCGCCCGTCACCAGCGCCCCTTGCCGCACCGCTTCCTGCCCCTGCTCTCTCCCCTTCCTCCTTTTTCTCCACCTCTTCCTCGTCTTCCTTGTCATCGCTTTCACTGTCCTCCTCCTCCTCTTGCTGCTCTCCCCCCTGCCTCTTGCGCCATGCGTTGCGGCGCACTTCCTTCTCATGGCGATTGCCCACCGTGACCTGGAAGACACAGCACTGTCTGCACTCAGTGACTAAATGAAACTACAGAATTCATGCTGAAATTACAGAATTATGCTGGAAGACCCAGCCAGGAGTGTACGCCTATCTCTAGAGGTCGACTCACCGTGCCGCAGTATTTTGCACAGACGATGCAACGCCAGCCACCACAGCCTCGCACCCAACGTAAAAAATACATGCACATTCACATGGGTACACACGCACATGTCCAAGCAATCATCCGCTACAGGGAAACCAGAGAAAAGATGCAAAGTCACTCAACATGCATCGCGTAGACGTACCTTCATGTATGCATGCACATGTTGGCACACACAATCACACTGGTCTGCGCATATAGACAGTTTGGTGCTGGTCCACTCACCACACCGCTCGTCTGTAGCTGCTGCCATGCGCGCCTGCACTGGTCGTCTGTGCGGCGTGGCATTAGCTTGGCGATCTGCACAAAGGGGGGGACACCCAAGTGGACAATTTGGCCTTCTCATGCCGGCACCAGCGTGCTTATGGTCTGATGCAAGCGTGGCCTGGTGGAGAGATAACACGGTGCCATGGCCCCAGGTGACCTCTTTTCCTTGAATGATGTATGGAGTGTTTTTACTGGTTACGTAGCTTTCCTTCCTTTGCTTGATGCGGCCTTGCTCAAGGCCTGTTTTAAGGTTCGGTGTTTAGCACACATTTTGGCATTGAGTTATGTGAGCCATGCAGAGTGCGCAGGCACAAGGGCCCACGCATGTTCCCAAGACAGGATTGGCTCAGATGCCGCCGGCGGCACACATGTACAAGCGGTTCAAGCAAAAGGTGGCATCCGTAGTGCTCTATGCAAGGCGCGGCGATCAAGCATTGCCTGCAACACACTTCCTGCTGCAAACCACAATCTCAACCTGTAAGCACTGGCCATGGCACCACTCCCGCTGCCAACAATGATTTCGACCTGCAAGTGCCGTACCTTGCCCCAAACTAGCCGCCCCTCTTCTTCCATGACCTGGTCTGCCGCCCTCCTCAGGGCCTCCACCTCAGCTGTTGTGAAGTGCTGCCAAACAAACGCAAGCGAGAGGCAGCAGGGACGCAATGCGTGACAGGCCAATGCATGGCAGGTAGACGGTCATGGAGTGCTGCCAAACAGGCGCAAGCAAGAAGCAGCAGGGAGGCGATGGGTGACAAGGCAAAGCATGGCAGGTAGATGGTCATGGAGTGATGCCAAACAGGCGCAAGCAAGAAGCAGCTGGGAGGCGATGGGTGACAAGGCAAAGCATGGCAGGCAGACGGTCATAGAGCGCCACCAAACAAACACAAGCAAGAGGCAGCAGGGAGGCGATGGGTGAAAAGGCAAAGCATGGCAGGCAGACGGTCATGGAGCGCTGCCAAAAAGACACAAGCAAGAAGCAGTAGGGATATGATGGATGACAGGTCAAAGCACGGCAGGCTGGCCGACACCGTTATGGCTGTCGGATAGCATGGTCGAGCCAAAAGAGCCAAAGCAAGCAGAAGTCAGGATCAGCCTTCTAGCTGGAGCGGGAGTCAGGGCCAGACTGCACGTTGAAACATCAGATATCAATTGCAGGATAGTGGTGGGAGCAATGACGGCAAAGGAAGCACTGGCGCTGTATGCAAGCAGGCATTTCCACTGTGCAGCGCAGGCGTTGCCAGAGCCCAGCCCATGCCTTATTCACCCCCCCCCTTTGCTGTGCGTGTGCATCAGCTGCGCGTGCCCCACGTCCTTTGTTCAGCTGTACATGCACAGACGCACAGTGCATGCTTGCCACTCACCCCTCGGTTCACTGCCTTGCTGACCACATTCTGCCACCGCTCCCTGCACTGCTGCCCCGTGCGCGTGCCCACATGGTTGGCCACCTCCCTCCACTTGTCCGTGCCGTGCAGCTTCACAGCCTGTGCACATGCACCCAGGATGGAAAGTGTTTGGGGTCAGCTTGCTCACTAGGCCTGTTGTGCTCTGAGCCCTGCTCCCCTTGGGTCTCTTCATTCAATTGATATGCTTTGCTCAGTGTCATGCTGCCCTCAGAAGCAGGTGTTTTGTACCATGGCCTGTTCAAGCCATGTGCCAGGACCAAATTTTTTGTCAGGGGCAAATTCTTGCAGGTGCAGCAGCCAAGACTCCCCCAACATCTTCCCGCAACCTGAGAGAGGTGCATGTGGCAAGCTCTTGAACGTCATGGAGCGAAGGAACTGGTTCACTTACAGAGGCCAATCCACATGGATCAAGGCAGGGGGGGGACAACTGCGCTAGAGCCACCACCTTGTTACTCAAGGCCCTTGTGGGGAACAACTTGCATTGACATGAATGACTGTTGCAAGCCTGGGTATGTCTATGCGTATGCACGCACCTCAAGCAGGCGCTCCTTCTCATCTTCTTTCCAGTAGCCCAGGTGCCTGAACATCTGCTTTTCTGCCTGCCCATGCCAGCGATCCCTGATCTGGTGGCGATCATACTTGCCATTGAACTCCAGGCTGATTGCCTGTGGAAAGCAAAGCATCAATGATGTTTGGCGTACTGCAAAGAAACTTTTATGCAAGTACTCCTGAGCCCTATGTGGCCCCATCGTTGCCACGCTCGGCACACAAGGCCGCACTGTTCAGCTGTAGCCCAGCAAAGTGCGGGCAGCACCAGAACCTGACGCCATCACCAAAAGGGCAACGTGCATCGTGCTGAGCATATGATGCATATGGCATGGCATAACCAGATAATGGCGTTTTTAGGCCGTGCGCCCCCCTCCTCCCTCCCTCTCTCTCTCTCTCTCTCTCTCTCTCTCTCTGTCTGTCTGTCTGTCTGTCTGTCTGTCTGTCTGTCTGTCTCTCTCCCTGTCTCTCTCTCTCTGTGTGTGTGTCTTTCTTTGTGGGTCTCTCTCTCTCTCTCTCTCTCTCACAGACACACGCACACACACAAATACAGGCACACACAGACCACGAGGGGACCCTGAGCAAGCACACTTCCTAAGCTTTGACATCGGCGGCTACCAGTGGTTGTCCCCCCAAAACACTGCACAGCAAATCATGCACCCTTGCTGAGACACAGCTGCAGCACCTCCCCGGCAGTTCCTGCCTATATTAAGGAAGTCTGCTGAGCGGCAGTTGCAGTGCCTCAGCCCACCTGCCAGTTCCGCCCCAACCTAGCCACAAGCGCCTCCAGCTTTTTTGAGTCCTCAGGCGTCCATTTGGTGTTCTTGTGCTTCAGGCCCGGCGGGTGAGACGCCTTAAGCCACTCCTTCAGGCACTGGGCAGGGGTCCTGCCGGTGCCCAGCACGTGCGCCACCTCCTCCCACTGCAAGCAACGCAGCAATCCCTTTTGGCACTCTGATCACTCCTTCAGGCACTGGGCAGGGGACCTGCTGCTGCCCAGCGCGTGCGCCACCTCCTCCCACCCACTGCAAGCAACACAGCAATCCTTTTTGGCACTCTGATCACTCCTTCAGGCACTGGGCAGGGGACCTGCTGCTGCCCAGTGCGTGCGCCACCCTTCCTCCTGCCGCAACCAACACAGCAATCCTTATTGGCACCCATACCACAGCACCTTTGTGAATAGGACAGACAGAAAGCACACGGCCTCAGCCCAACAAGCACCGTGCCCAACACACAAGCACGTCACCCAAACCCATCGCCCTCGGAATTGCTTGGTGAAGTACCCATCGGCCTAGTGCAGTCCACGTGTGTTGGACCGCCGGCCCTTTTGATCCAAGCACCTCAGCCTTAGGGCTCCATGGCATCGATCTTTGCAGCAGCATGGCACTTTCATAGTCTCCCTCAGGTGGCTGGAGTAGAGGGGCGGGGCACACACTCACAGCCATCCGCACGTGCACCATTTTCATGCTGGCGTGCGTGCGTGTGTTGCTGGCGCTGGGCGGCAGAATAACGGGCCATCACCACCTTGGCTTGAGACGCGCAGCGTTGCACAGCATCAAAGTCCAGCGGCAGCACGCGGCAGCAGCGTACCTTATCATTGCCACGCTGCTTTACCAGCTCCATTAGGGAGCGCTTCTCCTGGTTGCTCCAGGCTGGGGTCGGGCGCTGCACGTTCAGCCAGTAGGCCTGTGGCCAGGCAGCCATTATGGTGTGCTTGACAGATTGAAAAGAGCCGGACAGGCAGCCATTACGGCGTACGCAATTCAGCCAGTAGGCCTGTGGCCAGGCAGCCATTATGGTGTGCTTGACGGATTAAACAGAGCCAGACAGGCAGCCATTACGGTGTACGCAATTCAGCCAGTAGGCTTGTAGCCAGGCAGCCATTATGGTGTGCTTGACAGATTGAAAAGAGCCGGACAGGCAGCCATTACGGTGTACGCAATTCAGCCAGTAGGCCTGTGGCCAGGCAGCCATTATGGTGTGCTTGACGGATTAAACAGAGCCGGACAGGCAGCCATTACGGTGTACGCAATTCAGCCAGTAGGCCTGTTGCCAGACAGGCATTATGGTGTGCTTGACGGATTGAACAGAGCCAGACTGGCAGCCATTACGGTGTACGCAATTCAGCCAAAAGGCCTGTGGCCAGGCAGCCATTATGGTGTGCTTGGCAGATTGAACAGAGCCGGACAGGCAGCCATTATGGTGTGCGCAATTCAGACAGTGGGTCTGTGGCCAGGCAGCCATTGCGGTGTGCATGACGAATCCAACTGAGTTGGACAGGCAGCCAAAATAACAGCAGCTGTGGGGCAAGCAGTGCATGCGGGTCTAAGACATGCACAAAGCGGAAGCTGAACCAGGGCCCAAAGCCGCACAGAAGGGGGGTCGGCTTGAGGGTCATGGCAGAGCGCCGCAGCAGCAGCCGTGCCAAGGGCATGACAGCAGAGATCAGCCGTGCCAAGGGCATGAAGGACAGCCGTGCCAAGGGCATGGCAGCAGAGAGCAGCCGTGCCAAGGGCATGAAGGACAGCAGCCGTGCCAAGGGCATGAAGGACAGCAGCCGTGCCAAGGGCATGACAGCAGAGAGCAGCCGCAGTAGCAGCCGTGCCAAAGGCATGACAGTAGCCGTGCCAAGAGCATGAAGGACAGCCGTGCCAAGGGCATGACAGCAGAGCGCAGCCGCAGTAGCAGCCGTGCCAAAGGCATGACAGCAGAGCGCAGCCGTGCCAAGGGCATAACAGCAGCCGTGCCAAGGGCATGAAGGACAGCCGTGCCAAGGGCATGACAGCAGAGCGCAGCCGTGCCAAGGGCATAAAAGCAGCCGTGCCAAGGGCATGAAGGACAGCCGTGCCAAGGGCATGACAGCAGAGCGCAGCCGTGCCAAGGGCATGAAGGACAGCCATGCCAAGGGCATGAAGGACAGCCGTGCCAAGGGCATGACAACCAATCACGGATCTGAGCATTGCAACGTGACCATGAGAACAGCAGGAAATACAAGGAACTTGCGCATTGCGTGAACACCCATGGCACGGCAGGCGCAAGGTAGGCGTGTGGAGTCTGTGCGCTGGAAGTCCAGCGATGGCAGCCGTACTTTGACGCACCCGCACGCACCTTGCACTCCATCGCGCTGCGGTCCTTCACAAACCCGATGCTGATACGCTCCCAAGCGGCATCATCCAGCTCCGCGGCCGCGCGCTGCCCCTGTTCTGAGTCGGGCGTCACTGCCTGCAAGGGGTTTGTGAGTGAGGTACACACACAACCTCCTGACAATGTCCCCACAATTTCCCAGGTAAAGAGTGGAAGCTCAGGACATGCATGCCAGCAGCCCTGCGGCCGTGCGCTGCTCCTGACTGGCACCTGAGCATGAATATCTGGGCAAGGGCTTGTGGGCGCACATTCTCACATACGTACACTTGGACAAGCAGACATACCTACATACAGATATATCTTGAGCCACCTCGGCTCCATAACAAGGCGCACCAAACAGGTACAAACACAGATAACAGACGCACACACGCACACACTAAAAACACACACAAAAACACACATGCACACACAGATTCAGACATGCACACAGGCAGACGCGTACGTGCATACACAGGCGCACGCACACACGCACTCACATGCACACGCGTGCACACACCAGGCGCCCTGATAGACACCCCTGGGCAGCACCCGGCCGCACCTTGATCTCTGCAAACCGCGCGCTGAGGTCCGTGATGCCATGCCCCTGCTGCTGCGTGTCAGGGGGGGCAAAGGCTGCGCCCTCAGGCCCTTCAGACTGCTGCTCCCGCTGCGCTGCGGTCTGCTGGTTGCTGCTCTGGATGGTATGCAGCGCCTCCTGCGACAGCCTGGCTTGGATCTGTGTTTTGCAAAAGGCACGAGCAGGCAGATACCTGAGCGGCACCCCAGTTTGCCCAGCAGGTGGCGCTGGTGACCTGCGCTCAAGCTGCAAGCCTGGCTTGGATCTGTGTTTTGCAAGTAGTGCGCGCAGGCAAACAGCTGAGCAGCACCCCAATTTGCCCAGCAGGTGGCGCTGGCGACCTGCGCTCAAGCTGCAAGCCTGGCTTGGATCTGTGTTTTGCAAGTAGTGCACGCAGGCAAACAGCTGAGCAGCACCCCAGTTTGCCCAGCAGGTGGCGCTGGCGACCTGCGCTCAAGCTGCAAGCCTGGCTTGGATCAGTGTTTTGCATATGGTGCGCGCAGGCAAACAGCTGAGCAGCACCCCAGTTTGCTCAGCAGGTAAAGCTTGCGACCAGTGCTCAAGCTACATGCCTGGTCGGCGTTAGCAGCCACCAGGCTTTGACCAGGAGCACCGAGAGCCAAGAGCATGAGGGGCCTCTTTGAGCAGGAACACCGTGGCATCAGGAAGGATAGAGGCGTCAGCATGAGGGAGGCCAAGGCAGGCTGGCAAGCCGGAAAGGCTGGCACGATTGACACAGCTGGATGATGCCAGGAACTGGCACTGCTGATGCGGGGCACTGACACAGATGGCTCACGCAACGTGTGGCAGCAGGCTTGGACAGCGTCCTGCTTCTGTCCATACTCAGCACTGCCACCACTAGCACCACAAGCCCCAGGGCTCCTGCCCAACAACCCGGCCAACACTACGCACACATTAAATACAAACGCCACCCCCTCTGATGCAGGTGCACTCTCTGGCGAGCGCCCCTCACCTCCACCTCCACCCCGCGTCTCAGGGCGGCCATCTGCTTCAAGCTCCAGCGCGTGCGCGTGTATGTGGAGGGCAGTGCGCGCAGCCGCGTGGCAAGGGCCTGCGCAAGCATGAGGGCGGCGCATGCAGGTGCGTGGCAGGGCCCGGCAAGCGCACAAGGGCATCGCGGGTGGCAGCACACAGGGGTTGCAAGGTGAATTCCATGGACTGCCTGCGCAGCAGCGTAGCGCAGCCTGCGGAGGGAACACAAGGCTGTGCTGGGTAGCACTGAGCAAGGGAAAGGCACCTGCCCTCTACTGCACTCCTAACAGGGTGTAGGGTGTGCCCTCCATGCAGCGCGCGTCACCAGCAGCACCTACCCTGCTCCTTGCAGGCAGCCCCAACAGCACGAGCCCACCTCATGGCACACTACCCTGGCAGTGCCTACCTGACAGCTTTTTTTCAACAACAAGGTCATCCATGCCAGCAAGCCCATGATCTGGAGCTATGCATGTGTCTCACCATTGTGTCTGCGTTGGGCACTGGCACACTGCCATCCAGCATCCAGTACTTGGATGCACCGGTCGCCAGCATGGCTTGGCGGGTGGGCAGCGTATTGAACTTGCCGTCTGCGCAAGCAATGCGCAAAGCGAGGTGGGACCATTGTTTGGTTTGAGCTGGACCACAGGTTCCCGGATTGTGCTGGGTCTGCTTGCGGGGCATACACATGTGTCCGGGAAAAGTTCACACATAACAGCAAAGATGGGTCTGGTTCAGCGTGCTGGGCCCGCTGCGCCTCATCATCTTGAGGGCATCAACGCCAATCGGAGCATAACAGACAGAGGGTACCATTTGAAGCATTGCATGGTGATGTGCTCAATTCATGAATTCCACTCTCTTTTCAACCACTGACTGTATGCACCCAGTTGAGCCCTGCCCTAGATACCTCAAAATTGAGCGCGGGTGCTCCCCATCACAAACACGTGCCTTTCTCCCAAATTTTGTTCAATAAAGGCACCAACATGCACACATGCAAGCACATACATGAACACATACATGCGCGCACACACACACACCCCACGCATGCGCGCATGCCTGCTGTGCCGCACACTATGCTCACCATCACCCCCCTTGCGGCCCCTATGCGCGGTGCATAAACACACACACACCACGCATGCGCGCATGCCTGCTGTGCCGCACACTATGCTCACCATCACCCCCCTTGCGGCCCCTATGCGCGGTGCATAAACACACACACCCCACGCATGCGCGCATGCCTGCTGTGCCGCACACTATGCTCACCATCACCCCCCTTGCGGCCCCTATGCGCGGTGGGTGCCGTTTGCACCGCCTGCGTGTGCTCCCAGTTCTTGTCCAGCTGCTTGTCCAGCCGCGGCAGCACCACCTGCCTCAGGTGGCCCGACAGCGCACGGTTGGCGGCCAGGGCGGCATACAGCGCGGCTAGTCGGGAGCCCTGCATGTTGCCATGTATGCACGTGTGTGTGTGCACATTTGAGAGCACGAATGTACATGTGTGTGTGTACACATGTGAGGGCAGGAATGTACACGTGTGTGTGCGTGTACTGCGGGCGCGCGCGGGTGCATGTGTGTTGCGCACGTGCGCAGGTGTGCGTGTGCGTGTGTACGTGTGCAAATGCATGCCCGCTTACATGGCAAGAGGGGATACCTTACATGGCAACCCTTACATGGCAAGAGGGGATGCGTGCGCGCACGGGGGGGCCATCCTGCTCAGCACACTCACAGGCGGCAGCTCCTCCCCAGGTTGCAGCTCTCGAAAAGCGTCCTCTTCTGCTCCCGCCTCCGCCTCTACCCCTGCGTCCGACCCCTCTTTCCCTTCCTCCTCCCCCTCCTCATCTTCCTCCTCAGATTTCTCCCTTCCCTCATCTGTCTCACTGGCCTCAACCCCCTCCATGACCGCCCGCACCTGATGCCTGCTCGACCCCTCCCACCCTGCGCGTGCCCGGCCCAAGGTTCCGCGCTGCGCTGGCGCGTCCCCACCCCATCCCTGCACCTCTGCTGGCCTGCGCCCGCTGACCCTCCCTGGTGGCAGCTGCGCCGTACCCAAGCGGCCTGCTGCGGCGCCTCGGGGCTCCCCTTTCCTCCGCCTCCCAGCCTTGTCACCTCCAAAGTCATCCTCCCCTTTGCCATCCTCTTCATCGTCCCTCTCCTTCCCCTCCTCCTCCTCCTCCTCATCATCATCCTCATCACCATCATCATTGCCAGTGAGACCCAGACCCACACTCCATGCGGCAGCCCCCGAAAGCCCAAATTCCCCAACATCACTTCCAGGCACTGCCTGATGCTGTTGCTGTTGACCCTGTCGCTCTTGCTGCTGCTGCCGCTGCTGCCCTTGCTTCCGCCGCTCCTGCTGCTGCTGCTGCTGCTGCTGTCGCTGCTGCTGCCACACTTCAGAGGGCAAAGGCTTCACAGCATTGTCCTCATCTTCCTCATCTTCTTCCTTCAAGGGATCCCAGCAAGCAACCACACTCAGAAATGCATCAGAATTGGGTGAGTGCTGTCTGAGTGGATACCTCACAGCACTGCGCCGGCCATACAGGGTGAAAAAAGCACTTGACACGTGCATGCACACAAGACCTGTCTTCTGGCATCGCACCTCACTCAAGTCGCTGACGCTCATGTAGGCTTCATCCTCAGGCTGCTCCTCGTTCAGGTGGCCTCGCTCCCGCCTACGTCTGCCCCCGCCACCTTCGTCCCCAAAAAAGCGCTGCTCCTGCGCGTGCAAGGTTTAAACGTTTCACGGGTGTCTCCAGAGGTGCAGCATAGGAGGATGTAAGCACTAACTTGGGCACACAGGAGTGTCAGAGGAGCTGAAGCAGAGGATGCACTGATCTATGGTTTTCTTAATTGCCATGATGATAGAATGCAGGCTGCCAATAGGGTGTGTACTGTTTCTGCAGGTACTGCCGAACAAGTAAATGGTTGAAATGCGTACAAGCTTAGGCCTATTTGCTGTTTGACCGCAAATATGGCCTCATCTCCAAAAGAAGAGGTGACCCGGGCCGTTGGTTGCAGGCATACTTTGGTGGGGCAATGAAGAATTCTGAGCTCATAACAGTTGAGCACACACAAATACACTCGTGTGCACGCACGCACATGCGTACACATGCGCACACACATACACACACGCATACACACGCACACAACACACACACGTACACGCACGCATGCACACACACAAGCATGCATGCCATGCACACACGCAACATACACAAGCACACGCACGCGCGCGCACAAAAGACACGAAGCCCTGATCTGCGAGGATCAACCAAGGGAGGTTAAACAGAAGTCATGACATGTGCCACACCTGCTTATTTCCGTCAAAAGTGCAACCTGAGCAAAGCGCAACATGCTTCGTTTGACTCACCAGCGCTCTCGCCTCCCTCGTGCCCTTCTTGCCAAAAATGTGCATGAGGGGATCCAGGTCGCCCAATAGGTTCTTGTAGGCTGCATCTGGTTCCTGCATGGTGCCACCCAGCCCCTGATGATGCTTGGCCTCTCTCACAGTGCTCCTGGCGATCGCAACATGGTAAGAAAACGAACAGTCAGTAGTCCTTTGACAGCATGCTTCGTTAAAAGCACATTATTTGTTATTTATAGGACGAGGATCTTTGCCAACTTAAGTGAACGCCTAGAGCCGTTAGGTGCCATTTTCGTTTTGGCGGGTGGCAGGCGCTTGTTGAGGTGCACCAGAGAGGGACAGAGCCTTTAATCTGTGTGAAGGGGCAAGGATGGAGGAGGAGAAGCAGATTCTGGTGAAGTTTGTCACCAAGTTGCCAGACGAGCTCAAGGTTTCAGAAGCCCCTGTAGCGGTGCCAACCACTTTAAAGCGCTATGGTTTATCACAAATCATCAACCATTTGTTAGGACTAGGTGGGTAGTCTGAATGCTTGAGCAGATGCTTGCATGCAGGCGTGCCATGACAGAGCTTGAGATGTTTGTCTATCAGTGTGTGGGCAAATTTGTCTGGTCAAGCCCAGATGATACTTTGAAAAATCTCCTTCCTTGTTTTTCAATCAAAAATGCGTGCATACGCTCTCCTATTCCTATGAGGCCCGATTGCCTCAGTAGCAGCCGCCTCATGCATGCTCCTCCACGCGCCTGCAAGCAGAGCCTGCCCGCCCCTTTGACTTCATTATACATGGAGAGCTTGTGAGGAAGTCCTTGGAGGCTCACTTGACCGAGCACCAGCTCTCTGCGGTGCGTCTCATTGCCTTTTTATGCCAACAATTGCCGCCTTGTCTTGCGTTCCTCTTCTGCTGTTGCACTGGCTGAAAGAAGCTACAGTCATGCACCGAAGGTAAATTCCTACATCTGAAGTGCACAGTGGCTGCTCATCTAGACGGATGATGTGCAGGCGTGTGATCAAAATTAGATTGTCAAGAGTAACAACTGTCTTAGCATCTGGCACCTTTAGTGAGATGCAGCTGGCCAAGCCACCCCTTTTGCAAACACAGTACATTGTCCTTCAAGCATGCTTTAGTGTGTGCGCCTCTGCGCACAGTGTGCCCTTAGGCAGGCAGGCACAGGAGAGCGCTGCAGGCGAATGCTTCACTGATACAAGACTGCCTCATAAGCACGGAGCCTTGTGCAAGCCAAAGCACGTACAGGGCATGTCTGTTCCTGGGATGCTTGCGCGCGTATTTGTGTACTTTTTGGTGTTTAGTGTGTATGTGTGAGCCTGTATATGTATGCATATGTGAGGGTGAATGTTTGTGTGTACTCGTGCATGCGTGTGTGTGCATCATCCGCAGCGCCGCCTTCCCCCCCTCCATCTATGGCCTGACCGTGCTGTGTGCCTCTGGGTCCTGCATGGGTGCAGGAAGCGCTGCTGGAGGTGGAGTATGTCCCCGCGGTGGTGCCCCCCAAGCACAAGCAGTCGGCGCCGCATGACGACTGGTGCGCGCCGGGGTGCAGCACCTGGGCAGCGTGCCTGCCTGAGCAGTGTGCGCGTGAGCACAATGCATTGCCTGTGCATAGCAAGAAGCCAGTGGGTCAGGGCGGAGCTGCTGGAGCGCGCCGGGGTGCAGCGCTTCAGCAGAGTGCAGAGCGTGAGCTGGGCAGAGTGCTGGGCCTGTGAAGGAGCAGCCGGTGCTGCATGGCGGCTGGGGTGCGCCTGAGTGTGGAGCTCCCTGCAGAACCGTAAAAGAGCGGCACATCGGAGGGGGGCGCACGCAGACACATACACGCACTCATTGAACCCATTGAACATGCGCATGCATGAATGCACACTGGGACGTCCATCTACTCTTGGATCATTGACACGGACAGCCTTTCAGCAAGCCATGGCAGTGAACCCTCCTGGCTATGGGTGTGTGTGGTGGTAGGGCTTGTATCAGCCTTCCAGTGGGCTTGATTGAAGGTTGTGAGTACCTGCATCAGTGCGGCCGCATGCTGAGGCTGATTGAAGGAGAGGTTAGGCGCCACTGCAATCTTACTTTTTTGCCTGATCTTTGTTCCAAGGTTTTGGTGAACGCATCATTTGTCACACGCATCCCTTGCATGCCATTCATGCCTAAGGCATATGTATGTCTCGTCACGTCCTGCATGTTAAAGGCAAACGCCATGCCGCACACATGCATGCCCAGAGCATGCGTCATGCCAAGTGCAGCATGCATTCGAGACACATTTAGTCACAAACACCCCCAACGTGAGGGCATGAAGCTTGCCGTGCATGGTCAGCAGCAGTTCGGCCAACTATGCCCGAGTGCAGCAGCTTCCGGCTCCAGCCTCTGTTCTGAAGTGCTTCTGCTGCTCGTCTCACAGCCTGGGGTGTGTGCAGCCCTTGCTCCTGCTCCCCCCACATCAAACACAGCATGCGCTGTGCCTCGGTGCCCACCCCCTTGAAAGTGTATTCGAAGCTCCAAGAGTGAGCAAGAGTGAGCCCAGCCCGTGCTGGGGCGATGGTGTTGGAAATTGGTATTCAATGAACTGCTACAATTCATACTATCCATGCTGCTGGTGTGCCCAGGGTGAGTGCCATTGATGGGAGCTGGTACAATTCATACTATCCATGCTGCTGGTTCAATGAACTGCTACAATTCATACT
>LKMJ01000737.1_pt1 | contig 26625 bp, 21 predicted proteins | sample 643391 | NCBI WGS metagenome assembly LKMJ01 (sample SAMN04112250, study PRJNA286221) | soda lake metagenome | biome: soda lake; feature: Kulunda Steppe; material: water; isolation source: sample PL-Br10 brine of Picturesque Lake | place: Russia: Kulunda steppe | collected 2010-07 | reverse complement strand
CTGGGCCCAGGTGCAGGACTGAGGCATGCTTGGCCCAGGTGCAGGGATGAGGCATGCTGGGCCCAGGTGCAGGGATGAGGCATGCTGGGCCCAGGTGCAGGACTGAGGCATGCTTGGCCCAGGTACAGGGATGAGGCATGCTGGGCCCAGGTGCAGGGATGAGGCATGCTGGGCCCAGGTGCAGGGATGAGGCATGCTTGGTTCAGGTGCAGGACTGAGGCATGCTGGGCCCAGGTGCAGGACTGAGGCATGCTTGGTTCAGGTGCAGGGCTGAGGCATGCTGGGCCCACCTGCATCCATGGCTGCGCCAGTGCCACGCCATAGGGCAGGGGCCAGCGCGCCACGCGCAGCGTGGTCTGCGCCGCGGCGGCGGCGGAGTAGGTGGCTGCGGCGGCTGCAGCACCCGCGGCTGACACCAAGCCATTGGGGAAGAGCGCAAGGCGGGGGAGGCCAATTGCATACGAGCTGCTGCTGCAACCGCTGCTGGAGGCTGAGGGGAGGATGTGGGTGAAGAGGTGGCGGAGGGTGGCAAAGCGGACAGAGGAGGGGAAGCAGAGGACGGGGGCAGGGGCAGGGGCCAGGGCCCTGAGGGACGCTGCAGTGCCCCTGCTGAAGTGTCTTCTGAACAGCAAGCCTGTGGTGAGGTGTGCGCGTGGCGAGTGGAGAGGCCCAGCACGAGTGGCGCCCCCCACACTGGTGTTGCCTGGCCCAGCATGCCTGCGGACCCACAGTGCACAGAGTGGCAGAGCATGGGGCGGCAGCTGTGGGAGAGAGGGCATGATGTGTGCCAATGTGTGGGGACACCGCCACGACTGGGCGCACTGCTGAACGTGCTTCCTGTCTGCAGAGGTAAGCCAGGCACACTGTAGGGCTCCAGAGGCTGATGCATTGGCGTCTGATCGGCCTTGCATCTGCACCACTTGTTCAAAAAGATCTTGCGTGCGCATCGCACATGCACTGCGTACCCATGTACCTGAGAGAGCAGTACCTGAGACTGAAGCCTGGTGACATGGCCATTTGAGGAGCATAAGCCGGGTTGTGACTGCTGGACAACGGCTGGGAGTGCAGCCCCGCTGCGCTGCGACATGGGCCACAAAAGAAGCTGCCGGGCTGTGATGCATGCGTGGGCTGTCTGTGGGATGACATGCTCGAGAATTTTGAGTGCCGCATTGCAGGCAGTCTTTTGGAAGTGCTGGCAAAGAGGGTCAGGACTGCAGGCACCGCGCAGTCTGCCAAAACAGCCTGTGCCGGGACATCCATCAACGGGACACAAGTGGCTGCTTTCCTAAGCAGCTGATGAAGCCGGTGTGCCAGCAGGTGCTGCTGATAATGCTGGGGTTCTTGGCTCCTCATTGCCCAGTTGAGTTCGAGTGAGCAAAGTGAGCTCAGTTGCCGGAATGAGCTCTTCTCTCTGCTGTTTAACCACCACGATAACCCATGATGCTGCTTTCCACGCTCTGGTTTCCACCGTCGTTACGTGGATGCGTCGTCTTTTGATGCCAACATTTGGAATTTTGTTTATGTGATCAAATATCAAAATTGGATATCAACATCGTGTCTCACAATGTTAAAGTGGTCTCTTTTGCGCCCTTTCATGCTCATTGCCTACGTCATCTTTCATTCCTCATAGTGAATTGTTGTTTTGATGCACATCACAATGAAGCATGTAAACCCCTGTTTGCGCAAACTGAGGAGAAGGTTTAGATTTGGTGCAAGCACCAGGCAAACCCCCACCATCAAACTAGGAAGGAGGTCTTTAGCAGGAGGGTTGTGAAAAAAGCCATGTGCTCTTTCTGTGTTAATAATCCAACTACTTGCAATGATTTTTGTTGCACGTTGAAGTGAATGAGTGTTAAGGTCAAGTGAGGGGTAGGTTATTATGACGTTTATAGATGGTCACCATCACCCCAATCAGGATGGTATGTAGGCTCACTTTGTAGGATTGCTGTGCAAGGGTGTGTTTAAATTTGATATGCTGCTCAGTTGCTCTTGCTAGTTGTTGCTCTGGTTGTGTGTCATCACAATACTTGACTTGAACGGAGTGCACATCCCAGGGCGAAGGTTGTAAAGCCTGTATGTCTGCCATTTTGGTGGCCATTCTGTCTTCCAGCTGGCAGTATACACATAGCATCTGGTTTAGAACAAGAGTAAAGTTCATCTGCTGAAAGATTTGGTAGAAGCCATTGGGGTAAAGTCCCGTTGGCTACATGTGCTGGCAAGACCAGACTTTGTTGAGCCATCTGTGATTCACTTCCAATATCTGTGAAAATTATGTTTCCTCCAAAATCGCCTTTGTTCAAGGTTTTGATGATGAGCAATGTTATATCTTTCAGTCCCCATGTTTTGAACTGAAGCATTCTGACAGCCAGGAAGCATGTGGATTTGGCTGTCTGGCTGATGACACTACAGACAAGATGCACTAGTGGCTCTGACATAGAGGTGGGCCATTTTCTAAGTATAAAGAGTAGCCCTTCTAAATTTCATGACATTCCTTTTCTGTGATACATAGTCCTTGCATTGCTCCAAAAAGAATTGCTAGTTGTAAGACTAATGGAAGAGACTGCTCACCTCCGCGAGCAGTCTCTCCCAACAGTTGTAGTCGACCTGAGTTGGCATTAGCTTATCCAAGTCTGTGATGCTCATGTGAGCTTTTAGTTTGTCCTTTATGTTTTGTAGTGGTGCAAGGCTGGTTATAGTGATAGTTTAGGTAGTCTCCTCTTTCTCTTTTGCAAGCCAGTACATATGGGACACTGCCTTTGAAATCCTTTCTCATCGGCACAACAACACAATAATCACACTGAGAAATCTGGTGGACATTATGGATTATTTGGCTGGCAAAGACCAGCAACAAACAATCAGCGTAACATTGAGGCTGGTGGTTCATCCTAACTTGCTTCTGCTACTCAATAAAGCATTGTAAGGGGAAAGAGCAGGTTTCTTGCGCCCAAGATTTGTTGAGATCAGGGCCTTTTCGCACTATTGTTGACCTCATGTCAACTTGTTGTACCCTTCTTTTTCTTCGTCATCACCCTCGATTATTGTTTTATCTCATTGATCCTTTTCTCCCTGTGAATTATCCCCAGCTAATTCTAAACCTTATGGATCGTCAGATGAGCTATTCAGCCTGCAAATTCCACTTTTCTTCGAGTGTCTTCTAGTTTGACTCTTTGAGTTTCGCTTGTTCACCAAAAAGTCTAGCTTTTAGACACTAGAAGAAGAAGAAGACTACGCTAACAAGGTTGCCCCTGTTTGCGTGAATTAAGGAAGAAGTTTACATCTGGTGCAAGCACCAGGCAAACCTCCACCATAAAGGGTCCGACCAACTCCGGCGGTGGATAAATCTATCTTTCTTCTCATGTTCACGCCTCTTTTATTAAGGGCCAGGTTGCAGGCCTTCTAGGTTTCAGCTCAGCTGCCCTTGTTCGGCGGACACAGCTTTGTAACCTTACCTACAAATTCCACACTGATCACCTTTCAGAAAGGCTTTTTTGCTCAACAACTCGCCATTTTCTGCCCTCCATTGTTGTCTTTCCTTCTAGCAGACTGTTGTTGTGGCCAGTTAAGGTATAAGTGCCCTTTAAACTAAACTCTTAAATTGGCCAGCAGAGACCAGCCACGAAACCATGACAAGCCAGTGGTTCTGGCTTTTAGTCAATCATGTCAGTCTTGTTCACTGATGACAATGACATTGTCATAAACAGGCATGCCACCATGATACTACCATAGCTGTTTAACACATAGGTTCAGGCCCAGTGAAGCTGCTCACCCAACCTCCAGCACCAATGCAGCACAAACCTGAACACTTGACTGGCATGGCAAACTCATGCTAATAGCTAGTGGGTACTCAGACGGAGGCATTTGTAAAAGTCAGCTGCATAACATGTGAAGGTAAATTGCTTCCTTTTATGCCACAATAAAGACAACTTAAAGTCACATAGATCATGTGAAGCACAATCAATGCACGTGCAACCGATATTCCACATTAGAGTTGAACACACAAGAATTGATGAAATGTACCGTTTAACAGTCACAGCAATTAAATTAGAAAGCATACTTATCAAACTTATAAGATATTGTAACAGAGTCACACTACTGTACATATTGCTTCCAAATTCTTGCAGCAGTCAGTGGTGCATGTAACTTGACATTCTAAATCCACGTGGAAACAAGCCACCGCAATGACCCACGAGGCATCATTAGACGAATGCACAAGCAATAACATGTCAAGGCATGCTAAGGTAGTCTTATCCAAGGTATGATTCTCAATGGATGCATCGGATGTCAGCCTCACAGCCTAAAACACGTCCTCCCCCCCATCCTCCCCTTCTTCCCACCCTTCTTCATCATCGTCTTCATACAACTCATCCAATGGGCAACCTGATTCCAGCTTAGCATGCCAGCCCTGAAAAGAGAAGAGCAAACAGTAGCTACTGATTTACAGGGTGCATATGCCTTTTTGATTTTCTGGGATGTTTTGATGGTGGTGCCCTATAAATTTGAGATGATGCATAAACACAAACCTTTCATGAGGCAATTTACAAGGGCCTGACCGGGTATTTTGTCGGGTCGTCAATGAAACATTTCACTATTAAAAGCGCATATGATGATGCATATTCCAGCAAAAGAGCTCCTATCTGCCAATCTCATTCATGCTACAAATTCTTATTGGGGGGTCTGACCAAAAGTCCGGGCATGATCCTCTTTTGAGTAAACTAAGCTTTGTCATAAAAGGCTGCTGACACAATCTGGGGTGAAATAAACGACCCTGGTGGCCTGGGTGGGTGCTCAGCCTCTGTTTTTGGTCTATTTTGGCATAGATAGCGCACGTGCGTCCTCACCACGGGCCCACAAGAGCTCCTTTGACACAGAACCCCACAGTATACGTTGATAATTGATATTGGATGTTGAAACCTAGGTTTTTGGGGGGGGCAGTTTTTGACCCATTTTGTCACCCATTTGCTGGATATTTTCTGCGTTAATGAGCCAATGCACACATCTAACCAACCGCAGGGTCTTTTCAATCCAATTCATTTGTTTGTTATTACAACAGCACCAAAACACAAACAATCATGTAATATGGTGCTGTGGGTGATCTGGTGTGGACATCTGGCTATGAAAAGTAGGAGATCACGCCACGGCCAATTACGCATGGTCTCCGTGACGGGCACCTTTCAAACTCAGGTGCTGTGGATAGCTTGCAAGCAGGGCTACCACTTGGTGCCAAGCTTGAAAGGTGCCCGTCACGGAGACCATACCCTGAATAATGCCAAAACCAAACCTATTTTGGGCCTCAGATAAAACCCCTGGGAGTATTGGGCCAAAATGGGTGTGAGGCCCACCAAATGCCACTTTTGAAAAGCGCGAATCAATCAATAGAAGACAAAATTGTTCAAAAACAACACACGCAAAAAATGAATGACCTTCATGTTTTGACAAGCTTAAGGGAAAACTCTTCTTGTCTACTAATCAATAAGCAGGTCGTCCCCAAGAACGGCCCACACCTTGTCAAGCCAAACTGTCTCAGTTAGCGCGCTCATTCATTTTTAAAGCTTATCTCTGCAACCTCTGTACCATTTTTTGTCCTGCAATAGAAAGCTGATTCTTTTGCTGCATCTGACAATGTCAAGCAGGCGGGGAGGGGAGCTGTGTGTGGGCCAGGGTGTAGGAACGCAAAATAATTAAGGTGAAAGATTGAGCACCAACGCTCACACAGCTCATTTTCCTGCAACTTGAGGAAGCCTTAAATTATCTTTTGAGTTTCTGCAACCTTGGGTTAAAGCGGGGTGTGATGAAAATGCCCAGAGGCCAGCTAAACCGGAGTGTCACGCAAGAAAATCGCATGCTGTTTTTCCCTTCAAGCACACATTGCCATTTTCTAAAAATCATTCCGAATTTGTGTGAAGAGAATGAAGTGCTGGAGCAGGGCAGGGAAGTGCAAGTGAGACTTGCAGGCACCCGTTCCTTCTGCAGTAGGCACGGCTGGAGTCTGGGGGGTATATCATAACTTAAAAGTTTAATAATAAACCTCATAGTACTGATTTCAATGAAATTGAGGTGCAAGTTTGGATTTGAATGAGCCTGAGAGAGTGCTCCTTGCTGACAGAGCTTCCTATTTGTTAACAGTAGCTTGCTGTTTTCATCTCACATTTAAAAATGTCCCCCGGTCGCAGAATGTACAGACAAAGTTTGCAGAAAGTTGATAAGGTTGAAGTGAGATGGCTTGCGGAGGGGCTGTTTGTGGGGACGACCAGCACAAAAGGGCCGCAGAGGGCAAAATAGGATTGGAAAGGGTGCTATTAAGGCTAGAACGTGGGCGTGTTCTTCAAGTCTTCAAAGTGTGCACACTTCACAGTGCATTGAATACCTGCACACATCTTTCAAAGAGGTAAAGAAGCACGACAGTGTATTAATGACCAAATCATTGGCTCCATCATCAGTGCCCTTTACCGCACCTCAACCACCTTCAAGCATCCACGCAGAGCCTGCTTTTCTGATGCCAGCCCCATGAGCATCTGCTGCTGCCGCCTGCAATGATGTGCACATAAACCACAGCCACAAACGTAGGACAGTGACCAGGAATGTAGATAGGCGACAATAAGTGATTCAAAAACACTTTTGCTGCATGCAGACCTTTCTGATGATTCCAAAGTAACAACATCATTGGTTATGAAATTTGTCTTCCACCACTGTGGGAATGCTGCCTAATAGGAAGCAAGGGGTTTTGGTACTTACCAGGGCAGCCCATCTTTCTGTATGGCCTCCAGGTCTTGTTCAAGGCTGGTGGGGTACGCGGCTTGTGCTTTGAGAACGGCTGCATGAAGAGCTTCAAGCACTTCCACCTGAAAGCATGCAGGTTGCATGTTTTGGCACACTCCAGCTGTGCACAATTAAAGACAGTATTCCAACTCATGGTACGGTCCAGTGACCCAGACGTGCATAATCAACAGCTGCACATGTCCATGATAACTTAGCACATATGCCTTCCACACATGCGAACATGCCATCCCGCAGCTCCTGCATGCAGCATTGGTGTGCACGAGGCGCCAATCTGTTCCACATCTACACTTCACAGCTTGAGACACATCCAAAATAATTTAATTTCCATCTAGCATTCACTGCTCACCATATAAAAAGCAGTCATTGTAATAAGCACGTCGAGAGCAACAATGTGCCCCATTCTTGAATTTGGTGCTGTCATCGCACCTCGCGCTTTTCGTTGATAGGCTGACCTAAACTCCCCATCACTTTGCAAGCTAAGCCTACATCTGCTTTGGTAGCCTTGACACGCCAACCTGCGTGTTTAATGCAATGCAACAGTTTAAACAATTCATTTGTTTGAACTGCAATAAGAAGCCGTTGCGTGACACAAAATTTCCAAAGCAGGCGTGCAAGTTCATGTCATATTTGTAGGGGTCAGCGTTGGCTTCTAGCACTGTAAAGCACAATTAAAATTTCAGGATATAACATGCACCCTGCTGATTTGCTGGTTTCAGGCACCCCTCAAGTGATGGGCCTGAATTGATGCTATGAATCAGATTATATTAATGTCGTGTATGGGGAAGAAAGAAACCTGCGTTTGGCCAATTTGCCCCAGACCGTTCCGATGTGTGCAACTTAGTTATGTCTGCTGTGGTGAACAAGCTGGGCAAGCAGCGCAAAAAGCCTTGACCAGATACAGTAGCTGGAGCTCAAGGATTAGGAATGGGTGCAAGCAGCAGCAGGAGCAGCAAAGTGCAGCTTGGGCATGGCATCAAGAGTGGCGCAACTACACTGGCGCAGCTCTCTTCTCCTCTCCCTCACTGAAACAGCCGTTTGCCTCAGTCATCATCAATACACAATAGCAAACACAATACACCAACTACACTGGCATGCCTGCACACAAGGACACATGCATGCACCCATAGTACTTCCGCATGCTTTCACGCGCTGGTGCGGCTGTGCTATGGGCACAAGCACAGGGCCCAAGCTGTGGCACAATTTATTAATGCCAGTAATGAGTTTGGGTAACCCATCGAGGTGGAAAGCTGCCAAAATAGGGGTCCAGGGGTGTAGAGAGGATCGTGTGTATCAGGCACCTGGCCCTTACTGGTAGCACAGGTGCACCAAATATAGCGCTACACCGGAGCCTACGACGCCATAAAATCCGACCAAATTATAAATTTTCTTTCTTACTTTGCAAGAGGGGTGCAAACATCATATTTTATCCGACATTCAAGTTTGATGACAAAATTTGGGCTGGCGGGAGATCCGGCGTGTATAGCGCCTGTGATATAGCGCATTATAGCGTTATATCGCTATATATAGCTGTAAAGCGCTATAGATTTGTCCACATACCGCTATAGATCTGCCTATAAAGCCGCAGCGTTATACGCCAAACCCTACACATTTGAAATCTGCTGTACATCCTGCATCCTCTTCAAACGAACACTGACTGCATAGTGGTCTCTTTTATGGGAGGCCCCACAACCGTCAAAGCCTATTTGCTTTTTTTTAAGCAAAATGGCATCCTCACATCATTACCAAGATAGCAAGCACGTGGGCAGAAGAGTCGGCCCACTTTGAGCAGACAAGCAGTAGCTCCAGCACAGAGGGCCTGCCCATTTTATTTGAGCTTGCATTAGGGATGGAGGATTTCCCTATTTCAACTTACAATGCGTAAATGATTCGGTTAAATTTGAAAAATGTAGAATGATTTGGACACACACATTTGCCTGTGAGCAATCGAGAGGAGGGGGGAAGGGGGAGGCACTGATCGACGCAAACTAATTCTCCCCTTCCCTTCCTCCGCTGATTTCACATTAAATCACAAATTCAAGTCTAGAGGTATGACACAAGGCCACTCTTGGAGCTAAACAGGTGCATCACAGGGCCCAGTTTGAGAAGGGTCTTATGAATGCGGCGAATGATTTGATAAAGCTTGAATGCGTGGACAGTTGAAAATGCGCCATCCCTTGCTTGCATGTATAAGGCAGGCTCATGCCATGCGACAGGGCATGCAATAAAGATATGTGAGTCAGGCAGGACCAAAACAAAGGAGCATGCACGTGTTTGCGCAAGACACCTGCACCACATAGACATGGATTGCGCACATCCGTACAAGGCAGTGGGGCACCTCAAACCAGCAAAAGGGGAGCACGCACCTGCGCGAATGAGCTCCGCGTCAGAAGCAAGGGCTGCGCGCACCCAGGTCAGCACAGACTCATCGGGGCCATTATTACTCAGGACCAGACGCATGCCCCCTCCACCTTGCAGCGCAGTCATTGCCTCCAGCAGGGCCTGGGCTCTCCCAGATCTTGGTTGGGCTGCATACATGTAGACGCAAAAAGAGGGATACATGGAGGCATGCATTACCTGAGGCCTAAACTAACCCTGAGAGGATGCTCAGCCCTGAGATGGTGGGGGCGCAAAAAGGGTGTGTGTGGCTGGGCTGAGTGTATTTTGCACCAATTTAGGGTAGGCAAAACCCTGAGAGGATGCTCAGACCTGAGAGGGTGGGGGCCCAAACAGGGTGTGTGTGGCTGGGCTGAGTGTATTTTGCACCATTTCAGGGCAGGCGAAACCCTGAGAGGATGCTCAGCCCTGAGGGGGCAGCAGTAAAAGCAGTGGGTATGTGGCTGGGCTGCGTATGCATGTGGTGCAACTGTGTATGATATGATAATAATGAGGGGGGGCGCACCTTTGAGCATGGCCAGTCCTGCACCCTCTCCGCAAGGAGGTAGCACTGAGATTAGCTTTGCCAAGTTCCTAAGGCTGACACATACAAAGCCCTGATTGTGCCAGTGCTTGCCCATAGCCTCTCCTCTTCTTCAGCAGAGAACCCTCATCAATTGCCAACGACAGGAATGAGGCACTAGAAGACCTCAATGAGCACATTGTGCGCACCAGGTGGGACCTCAATGAGCACATTGTGGGACCTCAATGAGCACATTGTGCGCACCAGGTGGGACCTCAATGAGCACATTGTGCGCACCAGGTGGGACGTCCCACTGGGCTCAGCCGAGATGGCTTCTGAGCTCTACAACACACACTCTTTTGCTCGTTTGGTGGTAATAGCTTGAGCCCTTGCAAGGCCTTCAAAGCTTTGCTCGTACTATGACAGTATGGCTTGAGCCTGGTGCTTCAAGGTGTCAATTGAAGAGGGCATAGGTGATTACTTCCTCTCACGAGTCTTATTGCACATGCCAACACTCGCAAAGCTAAAGGCTTTCATCTAACAAGGGAAAGGCATTCCTGCACCTGGAGTGGAGCTCTGCAAGAGCTCAGAATCACACATTCGCGCACAAAAGGGCACGGAGGCCCACAGCAGGACACTCAGCAGGAGCTGCAGAAACACTGCACCTTGCTCACTGCGTCTACTGGGGTCCTGAGGTCCCTGATAGACATCACACCATAGTGAGTTGATGATGGGTGTACCAGGGTTGTTTGGTTTTGCTAAGGCAACACACCTATTTCATAGGGGTCTATCAAAGTCCTGTGGTTTGTGTTGTGGGGATCCACAAACCCATAATCCAGCAGGAGGTCACTGGGAGATAGATTGCATCCATAGGAATCAAACACCTCCTCTCCTGCAGGCATGGTTTGGTAGCACGCAAACTGTGACACAGCAGAGGTTGAAGGGCCATCCAGACAATGCTCAATGCTCACTTTAAATTTTGGACTGCTCTGCATTTTTTGCTCTAAGCTTATGTCAATTCAGCTGCTTCTCACCTCCCCTGGCAATGCAAGTGATGAGCAATTTAATATCACTTTACAAAGAAATTCTTCACTGGGGTAGTCATCAGCACTATTTGGCCGTCTGCACTTCCAGGGCAAAGCAGGAGGACTCAGCATGCAGCAGCATTCTTTTCACACCACCATGAACACCCACGTGCTTTGGACATGTCTGAGGGCAACCCAACCCTTGATCAAAGCAACCAACAAGGGTAATGCTCACTGGGACCGTTACGCGAACATTCCTCATTTAGTGCACATCGACAAGCACAGGAGTAATCAGGGAGGCAACAACAAATGCGAAGCTCTAAAGCACTTAGAGCTGCAAAATAGGCAGGAAGACTGCTTTTAAGACGCAGGTTACACCCTCCAGAACAGGACGTGCGAGGTAAAGTCTGTGACACGAAACAAAGCAAACCTGGTTCATAGGCTTGATGCGCAGATAACGCGGCACTTTGCAGGTTTGAGTCGTACCGGAGACAGGACTCGGGGCCTGTTGAGCGGCAGGGCAAATGCGTGTGCGAAAAGCTGAAGGAGAGCGACTGAAGCTGTCAATAGAATCTGAGCAAGGCGTGCAGGAGACAAGAGCTGTCATAAGAACAGAAGCAGGTAGTAGGCAGCACTGAAGTTTATGACACCCACAAAAGACCAAATAAGGCAGGTAACTCATCCTCAATTGGTTGAGTAGGAGTAGGGAAGGAATGCTATACTGATAGCAGATGGCAGTTGGCCAGCAGCGAGATGCCACACTCATAGTGGCTGACTTGAGCTGCTTCACTTGCATGAGTAAGTAAAGAAATCTTGTCCGAATTTCATTCTCAGACAATCTTCACCATGGAGGAACTTGATCACAGCGTGCTGAAGATGCATGCAAGACCATTTGCTTTGCTGCATACGCCCAGTATTGCCTTTCTCCTTGCCTGCGGTGCTGCGGAAGTTTGAGCCATTGCCCGGTGCCCCTTGCTACAAGGCTGTCCAATCTTACTCCTACTTCGCCCCCCACCGCCCCCTCACAACAAGAAATACAGTTCCTCCTCCACTCTTTACCCTGCTAGCCATAGTGCACCCTGACCTTGCTCTCCAGGCTGCTAGAATTCAGCTGCTGCCAATTCTCCTTTCTCCTGCCAATCCATTGAAACAGCTGCTGCTAGCTCTCCCTTCTCCTGCTCGTCCTTTGACACAGCTGCTGCCATGCCCCCTTCCTACCTGCTAGGCTGCTATGGCAGAGCATATCCGCCCAAGGCACGAGTGCAAGGACGTCCGGCACATGCTCCATCCAAGTCCCAAAATGAGACAGATCTACATATCATAGGTGTGTGTGTTAGTGTGCGTGGTCCGCTCAGCATTGTTTGTGTACTTGATAAGGTAGATGGAGCGAAAATGAAAGCAGCTAGACTAAACCTGATTGACTTCAATCTATTTCAATTTTAAGTCTGGGCCCAGGATTAGCCTGGACTAGGAGCTGCTTGCCAGCACTGCATCCTGCGCACATGCAGGTTAGTTGCGAGTGCACACGTTCACGCACATGCACACCATCCAAGCAGGTGCAGCTGCTTTACCACACGATGCGAGAAGCCAGGCAGGTGCAAGCCAAAGTTCAAGTCAGTACCTCCCAGGTATCCACCAGCGTGCATGTCAAGGAAAAGCAGGTGTGATTGCACGTGCGCAGGCATGCGCGCCTCACCGCCTGCAACCATCTCGTCCTCTGTGGTCATGTCTAGGCTGAAGGCGCGGCTCAGCAGCGTGGCTGCCGCCCAGGTCACAGAAGACTGCGTGATGAGGTCCTCCTGGGGTCAAGAGCGGGCAGTTAGTGCAGCGCATGGGCTGGCGCACAGGCAGCACCAGGACCTGGACACCCAGGCTCATTGATACATGAAAGACACAGCAGGGAGCACTGACGCAGTGCAGCAAGCGAACAGCACCTGCATGCGTTCTCATACACACCCCCGGCGTGGATGCACAGATGCATGTGCTTGCACTACGTAGCCCCCCATTGTGGGTGCAGTGCACAGGGGCAAGGCATGCAGATGGCCTGCCTTGTGTGCTTGGCCAAGACAATGCTGCTGCACCACAATGTTTGCTTTAGGCGCTACGGGCGTGCCATGCTGGCCTTTACTTTGTACTGATAATCCTGCAGCCAATGGGCTGTAACACGCTAGTCAGGGAGCAAACATCACCAGTTTCAAGGTCAGGCATGCCACACACGGAAGCACATGTGAAACAAATTCCATGCAACTCGTTTCACCAGTCACCTGCTTTATAAGCGCGCTTGATGCTCTTTTACCTTCAAAATTCTAAAGCCAAGAATTCCAAATGTAGGGAAAGCCAAGCAGCAAAGTATGTATAAAGGATAAAATAATGGGGCACTGCACTGCGTTGCACTCCAGTATAAACAGCAACCACTGCTCAGGTGGCACTGTTGCTCAGGTGGCACTGTTGGCACGCACGCTCTGTGGCAAAGGGCCTAGCTGCACTTGTCCAGCACATCAACAGCCCAGAATGTGCAGCAGCGCCACCTCAGCGTCTGACATGGTCCACAATGCGCTGCAGCACAATCTCCAGTGCATGGTACAGCCCAGAATGCGCAGGGGCACGATCTTCAGTGCAAAGCACGGCGCAGCTCGCACGGCGGGCCCCACGCACTTTGTGAGTTTCTCTATAGGCTTGGGCAAGGGGCAGGTCGTTGGCGCCTGCAACCTGCAGGGCCTCTGTATCTTCTAGCACCTGCAACCGTCAAAGCATGCTTCGCTTGCTTAGGGACTCAAGCAAAGGCGCAAGCAAGGGCTGCTCACGTGCCCACTGCTCAGGTAGGGGTGATTCGCAGGAGCAGGGAAGCTGCTAACAGTCGTGAGGACGCCTGAAGCCAAGGCACAAAAAGAAGAGATGCAGGGAAAATGATGCATAGACACTCCCAGCCTTTCCTACTCCGCCGCACCTGTTGCCAGCGCATCTGTAGTGACGCCAGCAGGGGCGAACCCTGCAGCATTGATGTTTCTTGCTCTGTCCACATGAGGGGGTGGTGATCCTGGGGAGTGTGTATGATGCGTGAGGCGTAGAATGGTGGTACAACTGCCGACGCGCACATGCATCGGCATGCTGATACCTGCGGGGTTCTAAGACATCTTTACAGACCAAGAGGGAGGCGCAGCACACGTAGAAGACAATGCATAATGATGTTAGAGAATGACCACAAGCATGCCTATGATTGGCGCTGATGACAAGGTATACAAAAGCATGTACTACAGCGCTGCGTGTCCTTGTCGCATGCAGAAGGTGGGGACATGCGTGTGTTAAAATGGATTTCCAATTCTAGGCTAAGGAAAACCAATTTTTATGTATGCAGTTGATTTGGGCCTGGACTGGCTGCACACCCATACACACATCGGGCGTTTGTTCCATAAATCAACAAAGTCATACAGACACATAACACATGCATTCTCCTAGTAGTTAACCTTGCACAAGTGCAAGCGAGCATGCCTGCATGAGCGTGCGCTTTTACACACATGCACATAGGTACACATATCTTGATATGTACACACCTGCTTGGGGAGCATGTCAATGTAGGGAGCCCAGAAGCTGGCAGGCCCTTTTGCCCTTTCACACAGCAGGTGCAGGATCAGGACCTGCAGTGTGCAGCCGCAAGTGCGTGAGTCATCAGCCGACCACTTCAACGTCACCATGTGAAAAATAGCGATCCATGTCACACCCAGACCGGGGGCAAGCACGTGAGCTTTGTTGCCTTATGCTGACGAACCAAGTTTACTCCAAGTGCAGGCGTGCCCAGCGGCATCTCCCTTGTCAGCATGCTCACAAACAGGTGTTTGGATAGGCAAGTACAATCATGGACACGCGCTTGGCCTTTGCATGAATTGAGCATGCAAGGATATGCACATATGTTTAAGATGCTTGAAGATGTGGGCGCCCGCACGTATAACCTTGAGAGTTGCGGGTAGCATACGTGCACTCACACCTTGAGAGCCAAAGGCAATTTGCGCGCACGCAGGTGCCCACCTGCCATTCTGTCAAGGCTGCCGCCTTGGCCAGCTTGCCATAGTCCTGCCTCAGTGCAGAGTCCTCAGTCATCAAGAGTTTTCGAGGCACACGCACCAAGGGCTGCGCGGCCATGTGTGTGTATGCCACACGCGAACGGGTGCTTGTGCGTCAATGCGCGTGCGCGTGCATGCTTATGTGGTGTGTGTGTGCATGTGTATGTGTGCTTACATATATGTGCCCAAAACCATGCCCTCGCTTAGAGAGCATGCGAACACACGCTGCCCCAGGGCTAGGATGCAGCTCTCCGGCTTGAGTCCTCACACGAGGCTTCTCTGAGCAAGCCACTGCACCGATGGTTGCTCAACCATCCTGATTTATATGGAGGCAATGTTCACATGTGTTGCATGAGTTGCAGCTTGCAGTGACATGATGCAATTGCTGTACTTTGATCTGCCAGGCAGCAGGGTTCAGGCGTGTTGAGTCAGTGAGCGCTTTATCGCCCTGGTGCTCCCATATCAAACATGAGGTGTGCTCATACTAGTGAGCTTTCAAGACCCTCAGCAGACACACAAACTAGGTGACGTGAGTTACCTAAAGTTGCCAAATCAGGCCATACCTGTCCGGGCTGCACAGGTTGCTCCGTTATCATTCCATAGCCCCTTCAAAAGCAACAAGTGCAAGGTATGCTGATCATCCACTTGGGCAGTGGAAAATTGCCAAAGGGACAAATTTGCGAATTGCTTCAGTGGTGATTTGCTGAGCACGTGAGTGTGTTACAGCAAGCCATGTGCTTGCTAGCCATGTTGCCTCACCCTCTGTCCATAACAGGCCTTGGAGAAAGCTGTGTGGGCAGGCCCTCTGGGCTGTGCTGCACAACCCATGCTTTTAGAGCAGCTGCTGCTTGGCTGTGCAAAGCGTCACTGCCTTGCATAGAACTGGCCTGTACCGCGTCATCTTGTATAGCAGGCACTACACTCCTCCTGTACCTCTGCCTTTTTATGGGCAAGCTGTGAGCAGGTTGGCACGGCCTGCCGAGGACCTGGCTGCTATGCATAGTAAATCAGTTTTCCTGTCCTGTTTCAATGATTTATTTTTATCTTAATATTTTAGCATGCGGTTTAAACGGCGAAACAGCAAGGTCAAACCGAAGGTATAGCTGGCAGAGCTGATGATGAGGCACAGCCTTATAAGGACTGCAAGGACATCTCATGGATCTCAGGGACTCCTCACTCTCTCTTTGGGCATCCCCTGTGCCCAGCAAGAAGCTTGACAAGCTTTGGAAGCAGAAGAACTGCACTGTCACCAAATGCAGTCCAAAGCTCCACAGGTTAGGCGTAGCACTCTTACATGACTCTCTGAAATATCTCCTGTATTTTGCTAACAAATGATATACAAGCGCTGAGGGGAAACAGCTAGCTTAGAAGGAGCCCGTATGCCACCCTCCTTGCAGTGCGAGGGACATCAGGGAGCGTGCTGCAGCAGCAGAGGAAGAGAAGAAGCTGACTGCTCTATGCATGCAATCGCCACATGAACGAAGCCAGGCAGATGTCCAGTGAGTAGTTTGGATCTCCTAGATTATGAAGAGTGTGCAGGTTTCGATCCTCGGAGAGAGTGTGCGCTCACCTTCCTTGGAATTTAGATGTGATGCAATTGCTTGAGAGATGATGGATGGTATCATATATCTTGGTACACTATGTGCGTGAGTGAGCAAGCAAGCGCAAAGCTTTATTTCTGTGAAACATGCCGTCATGATCAGTGCGCTGCACACCCTATCCCCAAGGGGTGGGAGCAGAGCTGTCACTTTCCAACTTCCAGCAGCAATCTGGCCTTTCAACTGGTAACATGCTGCAATGCAACTCATGAGCATCCAGCTTTGCGTACAACCTGCGCGAGAAAGAGCTGTCATGGGTGGACGAACAAGCTATTCAGTGCATGGCTCACAACGCATCTGCCATGAGAAGACAAAAAACACCAAAGGCTGTGCTAAGCTTCTGGCATATCAAGCAGCAGAGAGCAGCGCACCGAGTACACCAGGATCTTCTGGCACAGGCGCTCTCCTCAGGCACATCCCGTCTCATTCTGGGGCGCTCACCCGTCGTTTTCTGGCACATGGGTGTACTTCTGCTGCACAGATTCATTTGTGACTGCGTGTCGGCGCTGGTGCCTTTCTTTCAACTGTGGCCTGAAAACCTCCAGCTTGCGCTCTCTCGAGTGCTGAGCACGGAGGTGCTCGTGAGGCAGGAGAGCGTGCTGGCCAGGGGCACACCTTGCACACGGGTAGTGTTTGTGCTGTCTGGGAAGGTGGGTGCTGTGTGCTGCACATGATGTATGTATGTATGTATGTATATATGTATGTATGTATGTATGTATGTATGTTGCATGTATGTATGATATATACTGCACAGTACCCTTATGGCTTATGAGCGTGCATGTTTTTCTTTAGTGCGCAACCCTTTTTGGATTGGGAGAGTGCTTCGTGGGACTTAGAGAGAGCCTTGCATGACGCTCCATTCAGCACTTCACCAGCTTAAAAGCACAACCATCATAAACCTCGACATCATCATCGCCAGCTCAATCATCCTCCTCCTCCTCCTCCTCCTCCTTTACCTTCCCATCATCATTACAACTACCACCACCACCACCATCATCATCATCATCACCACCATCATCATCATCATCATCATCATTATCACAGCTTTTGTGGTGTACCTTCAATTGATTGACCCAATTGTCACTTTTGTAAGGTCAGGGCTTGTAAGTTTTGACAGGTTCAAGATTGGTGCAGCTCGTGCGAACTGCATGTTGCCCATTATTCATTGGTGCTGCTTGTGCAAACTGCATGTTGCCCATGATTCATGGGCGGATTACGGCCTCCGGACATGCAGCGGTCAGCACTGTACAGGCGCAGGTGTGCTCGCTGCTTGTTGCTCCCTTGCTTTGCAGCTCTCGGTGCTTGTGCCGGACGACAATGGTTCCAGCGCACACAAACAAAGGGCTTGGGATGGGGCAGGCCGCGCCGTGGCAGCCATTCTGAAGCGCGGCGATGCATGTGGAGAGGCCGCCCTGTTGGTATGTTTCAGATGGTGCTCGGCAGTGCATGTGGGGATGGTGCCCTGCTGATCTCTCACAGATTGCACCTCACAGATGGCTGGGAGCCATTGTGCTGGCCTTGGTTGTGTATCCCTCAAATTCTCTGTTGTTCCTTTGTACCACAAGGCAGGTGCTATAAGTAAGGGTAGGGATGGGTAAATAGGGTTTGGCAGACCCTCATTGAGGCTCTGTAGAGCCTCTGCAGAGCCTATTTGAGCCTCTATAGAGCCTCCTTGGCATTTCGATAACACCGTATTTACCTATCCTTATGTAGGGGTGCTATGTGTATGGGTTCTAGCATTTGTGTCTAAGCAAAAGCTTTCGAGTATATGTATATGCTTGTGCACATATGTGTGCATGCGTACACGTATGTTCATGTAAAAAGATTGAATTGGCAGGGATTTGCCGCTGATCCTGGTGAATACTGCTTGCGCTGCCATTTTCAACAACAAGCTTGCTCACGTGTGTGAGAATTCTTGCTTCCCAAGTTCGGCAACCGGCAGACATGCCTGCATGCCGCCATAGACCGCAATTAGTTTGCAGTAGTTGCCGACCCCTGAAGGGCCCTCTTGATGCTGGAAAGCCGTAATGAAATGCTGCGTCTGCCAATCTTCTGTACGTAGGGGAATAATCCCATGTCACATGCGGACGTGGTTGTCGCCAGCCGGGGTGCTGTGCTGCTGTCACTCAAGTATGAAGACTTTTCTCGAGGGCTCAAGGAAGTCCTGGGCCTCCGGCAGCAGGTGGGCACATGGGGAGGCGGTGCCGAGAGCCGGCGTGAAAATGAGGCCCACCAGAAGGTTGTGTGTCTTGCTTATCTGCGCCCCAGTCTGCTTCTGCGGGTTTGTGCTTGCATGCTTAAGCAGCAGCAGGTACAGGAGGTATGGGCCCAGAAACAGAAGCAACAGTGCAGTCAGTATAATCTCAAATGGTAGTTTGCCTCTCAGAAGTGTGAAAAAATTGCTGGAGAAGAGATGACTTCTTTCACACTGCATCCTTCCCAAATGCTTCTTGGTGGCAGGTTCCACCTTGCTTTGTGTTACCCTTAACTCCTTCAATGTGACAGAGGAGAGAAGAGCAGAGCATTATTTTGAATGCTTCTGCCATAAGTTTTGGATCTGAAATAAGCAAATTAGTGATTGCAATTGCTGCCATGGATTTCTTATGCCTCTGGTCTTGAAGTATTCCTGCATTGATGTGCGCTACCAAAAATGTGCGCTTCCAAATTCTGATAAATGGCTTGAAAGATGATTCCAATTTCCAAACAAAACTTTCAAGGGCTCACAATGTAGGCAAGTCTCCACTTCTTGGTCCCTTCATGCAGCCAACAAGTTGGTAAGCTTGTTTGCGGGAATGTGAAGCAGGAGGAGAACAAGCTGTGGCTTTTGTTCTCGCTTGCTGTCAAGTTCCATTGTTCTTGCCATGTTTAACTTTGGACCTCTCAGCCACGAGTACCTCACAAGGCACGAGGTCTTCCCCACAATTTCTTGCAGGATCAGCTGTCATACCTGAGGATGCATCCCTTGTTTGCCGGTGTGAGCCTGGGCGACCTGGACACACTGGCAGATGCACTGCAGTTGGTGCACTGTCCTGCAGGTGCGCTTGCTGAATGTCAAATTTTGAACTTGTGTTGCGCTGCCCTTCCTTGTTGGCCACTTTGAGTCCAGGCAAGCTTGACAGCTAATGAAAGCTTGATCTGCTGGACCATTACATGCTTCCTAAATGAAAAATATTGGGGGTTGCAATAGGTTAAGAGAAATTGTCTGTGTGCACCCGCGTGTGTGTGTACGTGTGTGTGTGTATGTGTGTGTGTGTGTGTGTGAAAGAGACGCATTTGAATGGAGGGCATCAAGGCAGACTTGACGTGTCCATTGCATGAAAGCATGAACCGCATCATCAGGATCACAGCACATGCACCATAAGAGGACATGATTGATAGAGGCTCCCCTCCCTGTCCACGTCCTATACTCCTTCTTCTCAGCAGGGTTCCAAACCGTTCAGGGCTCAACAGGCATGGAGCGTACCCATGCTGCCACGGGCCATAGGCATGCCCATGCAGCAGCTCACACTATCCTGCGCAACATCCCCCCCCCCAAAACACACACCTGTGCTCGCACTAGCGCACTCAGAGCACGCCCGTGCCACGACTCACACTCTCCTGCGCACCCACCCACTATCTGCCTCAGGGGTCCTACTTACGCGGGCCGCCTCGGCCCTCGCAGCCCCCGCTCCTGGTCCTGCGCGTCCGGCCAGCGCGCACAACAGCTTGGCACAGCACGCGATTGTGTTTTTGCTGGCAGAGGGCTGTGCCGCCGTGCGCAGGGGCCAGGGCAGCGGGCCAGGCTGCAGCAGCCCTCCAGTCGGTGCCTCGAACAAGCACCTCAGGTGGGGCCGCCTGAGGGGAAGCATGCGTGCGTGCTGCAGCACATCGCGTGCACGATGGCGTCATATGCTTTGCAGCATCATGTGTGCTCCAGCATCACGCGTGCTGCTGCATCCATCACCACAGGTATTTTGGGCACTAAGGTGCGTGGGGCCACACATGTGCATATGGGCACACAAAGGTGCAAGGGCATGTTTACTAGCTTGCCCTTGAGCGCATCTAACTGCGTGCCCGTGCGCACGTCCGAGCAGGCAAACTGGTGCCATGTGTGTGTGCCTGTCACTCAGGGTGCATAACGCGGGGAGGGGGGGTAGGTCACCCGCTGCTTATAACGCGTGCCTTGTCGAGGGTGTGGGGTCGAGGGTGTGGGGTCCCTCGCGGCTCATAACGTATGCCTTTTGGCAGGTGGGGGTACTTGCGGTGCATAACATGTGCCTTATCACAGGGGAAGGTCACTTGCGGCTCGTGACACGTGCCTCATCGAGGTTGGGGGTCACTCGCGGCTCATAACGCGTGCCTTGTCGCGGGTGGGAGTCACTCGCGGCTCATGGCACGTTCCTTGCCGCGGGTGGGGGTCACTCGCGGTGCATAACGCGTGCCTGTCACTAGGGGTTCAAAACGTGCCGTGCTTGCCTCAGGCGGCAAAGATTGCTAGTTGTTAGTGGGCGTACAAGATTCCCTCAAGCCTCAGGCTTATGCTTTAGGAGGGCTTTTGCTGTGCCTGCTGCATGCGGCCTGTGCTGGCCTGCCACCGCAGCAATTTGTGGCTCGCAGGAGGACAGCGCCTGTGGCATGCTGCCCTTGCCGACCTGCTGGCACCGTCTGCCCCTTGTGCTGCAGCAGGCAGCTACCTGCACGCTGCATGTGCAGGCCTGCCACCAGCAGCTGTACGACATGGACGCGGTGTGCCTACGACAAGCGGCCTGTGCGCTATGAACACACGGTGTGCCTGCACGCTGCATGTGCAGATCCACCACCAGCAGCGGCCTGTATGACATGGACACGGTGTGCCTTCTTCAAGCCATGGATGTGTTTGGCCCGATGTACCTGCCCCCTGGCACCTATGTGGAGGCCGTGACAGACATGAAGCTGTACTGCCTGACGCGCGCTGACTACGACACCTTGCCCCCGCTGACGGTAAAGGTGGGCGTGCATGAACAATCTGCGTACACTCCATGTCCTGCATGTGCCTCTGTGCTCCATCATGGTCATGCAGGCTGAGGTCTTGCATGGTCTTTGTTGCGTTTGTGGATGTGATCCATTTCTTGCGTGTGGTGTGGTCGCAAGTGTGTGCGCATGGCTGCAAAGTGGCTTGAGTTGTGTGTCTGTGGATTGATCAGTGCACTTGCGTAAATTTGGGCTGGCTCATGCAAAGCTAGTCGTCCAAATAGACTGCTGCATGAAAAATGCCAAGTTCAGATCTTGCTTATCCTGCTTGTGGTTTGGTGTGCAATCAGTCTAGCCTGTAGCGCGCGCAACCTCATGCTCTTCACTCGCGACTCCCGTGTGTTTGTGTGCGTGTGTGCATGTGTGTTGCTCAGATTGGCCACCTTCCTGTCGACAAAGTTCTGCTCCCCATGAGGCAGGGGTATGTGTTCATGCATCATTTCACACACGGCCCACATGCAGCACGCCTTGATCTCACAAACCAGGCAGTGCCCCTCCCTGCCACAGCGGGCATGCCCTGCGCGCCGCCCCAGGCCTCTTGCCCTCCTTTGTCCTGTCAGCTCCTGGAGGGGACGGTCCAACGCTCAAAACGCCCTTCAGGACTACGGCCAAACCCTCGACCCTAAACCTGGCCTTGACCCTTTTGCACTCCTCTGTCCTCGCAGCTCCTGGAGGAGGCCCAAGTGTTCATGAGCCAGTACTCTGCCGGCAAGCAACAAGGCCTGCAGCGCATCAATGCCGCGCGGGCCCAGCCTTCGTACGGCGGGTACCACTACAAGGTGAGACGAGGCGCCCTCAGGCTCCACTACCTGCTTGGTGCTCCTGTTGCAGCCAGCTGCCGCAAGCAGGTCTCCTGCTGCAGTCAGCTGCCGCAGGCATTGCTCCTTTGTTGCAGCCAACCCAGCTTAAGGCTGGCTGCAAAAAGAGGAGCTCTCACAGGTACAAGTCAAGCAGTAAGGTGCTCACAAGGCCCATCGTTTGATGGTGGCTGAAATCCACAGGCATGGATCTGCTGATCCCGACCTTTGACGTGCTTGTGACCCGCATCCATGGACGCAGGTCGGTGACGTGCTGCTGACCTCAATCCATGCCGGCCTGGGCGTGCTGCCGCCTCCTGGCCCCCCCTCGATGCCAGCCTCCAAGTCACACAAGCCCCCAGGGGCCCCTGTGTACGGAGCAGGCTCATTTATGGACACAAGTGTAGGTGGGTATGCAAACTCAGCACAGAATGGGTACACACAGATCTGGCACTGACCAGGGTCTGGCTGTGTGTGTGCTTGTGTGTAAGGGCAGCTCCGATGCACCCACCGCTGTCACCAATGTAGCAGCAATGTAACAGCAATTCAACCATGATTGTCAGCAATGTCAGGCGCCCCAGCAATGAATTTCAGCTTTGGATGGAGCTGAAGTGGTTGTCTTAGGTCCCTTAGGTGTCAGCACATTCACTATTGACCCTTACAGAAGGTCCCCTTGAATCAGCACTCATCCTTGGGTGTGATTTATGGATGCCACTTTATGGTGCTTGAATGTGGCCATCTTCTATGAGAAGCAAATGTAGGTCACTGCCATAGATAACTGGTGCAGATTGGCAACCAAGGAAATGAATCCCATCTAGCTCAGCGCCCGCGCAAGACAAACACCTCAGCAGCCATCTGCAGTCCCCATGATTATTCAGTGAACTAAAAGCAGGTCTATGTACAGGCAGGGGAGAATATCTTTGGTTCATGGACAGCCAGGAACCCCCTGTTGCGTCCGTACTCCTGCACGCACACACACACACATTTCTGAGGCAGCAGAGCGGTGGCATTGAAAACAACGGCACGTTGAATTGAGTGCATGCATGGGACACACATACTGGCACCCCACACCACCTGCAGAAACACATGCACACGCTCACGTGCATGCCCGCAGCTGTGCCCGGCAAGCCCGCCCACAGCCCCAGCCGGCCCCTCCCCACTGCCGCCAAGGGCCCTGCACATGAGACAGGGGCGCGCCTCTGCGCCAGCCCGGTCCCCTTGGACGTGCTGCACGCGCGCCAGGTCATCACGGCCCTGGACCTGTGCCCTCACAAGGACCCACGCACGGGGCTGCCGCTGCCCTTCAGCAAGGCTCAGGGCCAGCGGTACGAGCAGGAGCGTGCCCACCAGCAGCAGCAGCAGCAGCAGCAGCTGGGGCAGGGCCAGTATTGGGAGGAGCAGGGGCTGCGCAAGGCTAGTAAGGGCGCCCCGGGGCCCCAGCAGCACCTCAGTCCGCAAGCAGTGGCGTGTGGGGGGCCATCTTGGGGCGGTGGCCTGCAAACCACTCCGCCTGCTGCTGTGCATGCCGCTGGGGCACGGCCGCCGACGCCGCCTGGCCCTCCCCAGGAGCTCCACACACACACACAGCCCGCACCGCCGCAGTTGGCGCGCAGGGTGCCTGCGCTCCCCCCTGCCTCGCGGCAAGTCGCGGCGGAGCGCCAGGCAGCTGCCTCCACCACCACCACCACCTTCTTCCTCACGCAGGACCCGCTGCAGACCCCCCACCTCCACCCCCAGCACCCGCCCAACCCCACTGCCGCGCCCCAGCTGCAGGCCAAGTTTGGTCCACGCCCCACCTCCCCGAAGCAAAAGGACCATCCCACCTGGCATGGGGCCCTGGCAGGCGCCCCCGCTGCTGCAGCCGACGCCAGGAGCGCCACCGTGCCGCGGCTCCCCAGCTTGAGCACCAGTGCGCAGGTGAGCGGCCTGTGCGCGTGTGCGCATGCAGAGCGGGCCCTCACCTTAAGCAGCCAGCTGCTGCACGTAGAGGTGGGCTTGAGCGGGCTGCCTGTCGGCATCAGGCGCGTGCGCTGTGCGCTGTGCGCATGCACGCTTCACATGTTGCAAATGTTGGCCTCGAGTGTCTGTTTTGGTGCGGCTGAGCACCGCTGGTGTATGAGTGTGGAGTGCCTGTTATGGTGCGGCCGAGCACCGCTGGTGTACGAGTGTGGAGTGCCTGTTATGGTGCGGCCGAGCACCGCTGGTGTACGAGTGTGGAGTGCCTGTTATGGTGCGGCCGAGCACCGCTGGTGTATGAGTGTGGACGCCGGCTGCATGTGTGTGCCTGCAGGCGCTCCATGCGTCGACGGCGCCCCTGAACGTGCTGCCTCCTAGTGAGAAAGCGTGGGCCCGGGTGGAAGTCGCAAGGTGGGTAGATGGGTGGCCGCACGGGCCAAAGGAGGGGTTGTGAAGTAGCTGCGCGGACGGCGCAAGGGGGGTGGAGGCTGCAAGACTAGGAGGTATGGGCCCAGGCGGGTGGAGGCTGCAGGCTGCGCTTTAGGAACTGGCAGCTCCGCCTAAGGCGGATGGATGTACCTGAGGCAGATGGATGTACCTGAGGCAGATGGATGTACCTAAGGCGGATGGATGTACCTAAGGCGGATGGATGTACCTGAGGCAGCTGCACCCGAGGCCGCTGCAGACACTATGTATGCCCATACTTGCGAGGGGGACGCGCTAGTGGAGGACCAAGCACCTGGAGGTGCTGGTCCACAGAGGCCTTCTGCGATGCACGCACACACAAAGGGGGCATGTGCTGCCTTTGGCTGTGTGCAGTCCTATGCGACCACCCATCTACACCTTCTGTTACGTATGCGTAACACGGGGTTAGATGGTGCCTGCTGACGCGGGAACGTCCCTACAGATGCAGGCGCCAGGGACCTGAAAAATGGGGGGGCTACGCCCTCACAAGCATACGTCCCATTCTGGCAAAACGACACAAAATGCGTGCATCAGCACATGCACATGCGCACACACACGCACACACTTAGCCGACCAACATCAACCTTCTGCTGCACATTGGCTAGCAGTAAAAATAGAACACTTCAAATTATGCATGTCTCCTTCACGCTCACGCAGGCAGCTGTCCACCACAGGCGTCGCATGGTCAAGGCACCATCGCTGCCATGGCCACGTACGCCTCTGACACAAACACACATGCATGTCTCCTGCAGGCGGCACGTGGTCGAAACAGAGCCCCCGCGGGCTCAAAAAGTGCCCATCACCCTCAGGCAGCGGCATGCAGTCATTTTCAGCCAGGCGCAGCAGTGCGCGGTGTCCGCGCTGAGGCGCAAGCTGTCGGCGGCGGACCACAGCAGCGATGACGAAGGTGTGCCATAGGCGTGCAGCTGGGGATGCAGGCTGTACTGCATGTCTGTACGTGCATGTGTGCGCGTGCGTGCCCGTGTGTGTGATCGCTGTGTGGGAATGTGACAGAGCATGTGATATGATGATAGATTGCATATCCCTATTCAATTGGCAAGTTGTGTCTTTTGCAGTGACAGGCATGCATATCGTGTCCTTGACAGTGCGAGTACCACTGGCTTCCAGGCTTGGTGGCTTGTCAAGTTACACAAGCATATTGTCTGCATGCGCACCTCAACATGTTTAATAAACCTCTTTGCTCTCTTTCTGTGCAACAACAAAGCAGCAGACGCGGCCCAGCTCTGCCTGGGCTACTCAACCTGTGTCAGCTTTGCCTGGGCTCCTCAACCTGTGCCAGCTCTGCTTGGGCTACTCAACCTGTGCCAGCTCTGCCTGGGCTACTCAACGTGTGCCAGCTGCTTTGGTTCAGCAGGGCAGGCACAGACCCTTCACCTTTGCCAGCAGAGCTGCGCATCTGTGCCCACTGCCACGATCCAATTGCTTGCTTGCTGCGCACAACCCCTCCAGCACGCACACGCGGCCCGCCACCTTTTTGGCGATGCACGAGCTGGGTCGTATGCACTAGAGCACTCCTGAACACCTTCAAAAAAAAGCCAGTGCGCCGCCCGCGCCTCTGAAGCCCCAAGGATTTCCCACCACGCACACTCATGCGCCCCTGTAGACGCCCCGAGGCTGGACACAAAGCGGCAGCCGAGCCGGCGCATGTCTGGCGACCGCCGGTCCTCTCTAGAGCGCCGCTCCAGGGAGTCTGCGCACTCAGCGTACGACCGCCAGCGCAAGCAGGCTGCAGCGGTGCCGCAGCAGCACGGCGCGCTGCTGCTGCAGGCTGGGGCCATCTTTGGCGGCGGATCAGGGGGCACAGGCGGCGCAGATGTTCTCGCCTCCCCACGGACGGTCCTTTCTGCGGCCTCCAGCGCCCTAGCACCGGCGACGCGCACGCTGAGCGGCGGGAGCGAGTGGGATGTTGTGGCCCATGGAGGGGAGCCCATGCTTGTGGATGGGGGGCTGCGCTCAAGTGGGAGCGGCGAGGCAGGGGGGGGGGGTGCCGAGGAGGGTGGGCCAGGTGCGCAGGCGCGCAGGCGGGGCACGCGGGAGGGGCGG
>LKMJ01000736.1_pt1 | contig 26630 bp, 24 predicted proteins | sample 643391 | NCBI WGS metagenome assembly LKMJ01 (sample SAMN04112250, study PRJNA286221) | soda lake metagenome | biome: soda lake; feature: Kulunda Steppe; material: water; isolation source: sample PL-Br10 brine of Picturesque Lake | place: Russia: Kulunda steppe | collected 2010-07 | reverse complement strand
TTTGACGTGCTCAAATACAGCTATAGCTGAACTGAGCAAGGGATCAAATACTCTACCAACTGACTCAACCAACCTCCAGGTCACAATGCAGCATAAATCTGGCACTGCACTTATCTGGCGTGACAGCTGTGACATTTATACACAAGCTTGCAGGGGCTCCCTACTTGTTACTCAGATTTTACTGCTGACCTGAGGTTTAGGATGAAGAGAGTGTGGAGGGACATTGCTGGCAAAAACCCTCTGGAAAGCGACAACAAACTGGTGACTTATCATTCTTGGTTTGCCTGTCCACTCCTGGATCTTCAAGCTGATTCATGCACTCGGGTGCGGAATGGGGGTGCCCCCCTGATGCCACCTCGCTTTCTGTACCTTGACCTCCCTAAGCACGTTTTGAGGAATATGAGCAGCTTTCGCTAGCGAGCACATGCTCTCGCGGTGAAAACCTCCATCTGGCACGGCGGAAATGGCCACTGTGACAAGTGTTCCTGCGCTACTGTTCAATATGAGGCATGTTCTTTTTCACTGTCAAGACTTGTTTGTGTACTCTCAGAAGAAAGTACCTGTTCCTTTTCTTCCCTTTCTGCCCTTTCCCTGGTGGAGGAAACTCGCGGCTCTTCTGGCCAATGTGTCCCCTTTTCCTTAATTGATGTAGGGAGTAGTTTCGCTGCCTATGTATTTCTTTAAAATGTGTCTCCTTTTCCTTAATTGATGTAGGGAGTGGTTTCGCTGCCTATGTATTTTCTTTAAAATCTTGTCCCGTTCTGCCAATCCTTTTCTATGGAGGCCCCTTATAGTTAACAAGCCTTGCCTAGTCAGACTGTCTCTGATATCCTTTCTCAACGGCACAACACACTCTGCCGTTTTATCTTGGACATTATGGACTATTTTGTGGCTGGCGAAGACCAGCAACAAATCAATCAGCCTAACGACCTGGCTGGTGGTTACTAACCCTAACTTGTAACTTAGGCGGATACAGCTATGTGATCTATAAGTAACCTAACCATTAAATTAAAAAGACAGCCGCCTGGAATCTCAGGACTCCCATCAGCTCAGACCGTTGGGAGGCAATTGATACTATCCAGGATGAGCAACATACCATCTTCCATTGCCCACAACCCCAGGTAGTCTCTCTACCCACAGAATATGCCCACCTGATCTCTCAGGATCTCTCGATGCGTCTGCTATTTAACTCACAATAGCAATACGCTTCCATTTTCCCTAAATGATAACTTGCATTCTATAAGCAGGCTAGCAGTTGCACTTTAACTGAACCCTCATCCTTGTAATCCTCGTTGTTCTTATACTAAGACACGTCTCACATGTCCCGCTGAGCAACGGCCAGCATATCCTCCACAGCAACAACTTTCTCCCTAACTTTCCCAGCCTGTCGTCCAAGATCCCTCTCCTCTGCATCCAGCCGCTCCCAACCTCTGAAGTCCACTACTCGGATGGGCGCTGCAATGAGGTGCCGAGCAGGCGAAAATGTTCATGCGTGAGCAATCAAGATGCACGAGGCATCCTGCCGTCCCCTCCCTTGTCAGATTTTGGTGGCCACAGGGTCAAGGGTATTGATCCGTGTCAGACCCGTGACCCACCTTACCAAACGTCCTGCAGCTGAACCCGGATTGTAAGGCATTGGCACAACAGTTCAGAGCAACGCTTATTGAGAGAGGGCGAGCGCGTCCTGGACTGGTCCTAAGCTTGCCTAGAGGAACCAGCTTTGGCATTGTTCTAACACTTACCCAGCCTAAAGCTACAGTGCAATTGTTTGGATGGATGGATAGATGGTGGCATGTCATGGCTCGGCCTGGTGTACCTGCCTACAACAAATACGGTCATGTAGGTCGCGGGCTGCGCAACACTCTCTCTTGCCATTGGCACTGTGCCTGCCTTTGGCAAGGTCCTGTTACGCGTCCCATGCGTTGTGGCAACTTGCAGCCACACACCTGCTGCATCCCCCCTCTGGGCCAACAGTGTCCGCAGGCCTGAAGACCCCGCTTTCGCCACAGTCGCACTCCTTTGGCTCCTGTTTCCCTCTGGTGCCCTACCACTTGTACTGCACTGCAGCTTAGCGCCCTGGCTGCCAGGGTGATCCTGCGCGGCCACAATGCCATCGTGACCGCTGTTGCTGCTGCTGCAACTGCTGCTGCTGCTGCTGCCATCCTCATCTTGGCCCAGGGGACTCCAGCCTAGGCTCCCGTTTGCAACATCCTGCACAGTGCAACCATTCACATGCATGAGAGGGAAGAAGATGCTGATTATTAGATCGGCTGTTGACGGATGGGTGGAAGCAGGCAGTCCAGTCCGTCAGTTTTGGCTATGCTCCTGAATGGTACACCACACCTGCGCCTGGCCTCTGCCCTCCGTGCCACGCACCTCTGCAATGCTCGCCACCGTCTCATCTGCATCCACGGCGTTGGTGCCAATGATGCCCGACGGCCCCCGCTTCAACCATCCCACCACATACACCCCTGCGCTGTCACAAGGGCTTGCTCCCGACGCCGCAAGGTGAGGTTGCGGCTGGTGCTGCAGCAGTGGAAGAGACTGTGCCTGGAGCGCCTCAGCAGAGGCGGCCTGTGCTGGCGTCTGCCGGGCGGCCCCTTCTTGCGTGGCCGCCGCCACAGCTGCCTCCACTAAGTGTCTAGGCACACGGCCTGTCTGGTTGGGCACAATGGCGCGCGCCTGGTCGAAGGGCACCCCTGGCAGGGGCAGCGAACGGTAGCCAATGCTGACGAGCACCATCTGCGCAGGGATGACCTCCGTGCGGCCTGGTGGGAGCAGCAGCAGAGGATGAGGAGAGGGGCAAGCACAAGTGGAGATTTACGTGTGTGACATTGCTCACACACGCGTGTGGGTGGTGTAGCAGAGCGCAAGCAGAGACAGAAATTTAACACCAGGATGGAATCCAGGGAGACCAAGGCTCGTGGTGGAGGATGGTAGAAATCAAGTTGCAACCTTGAGAGATGAGCAAGTGAGAAAGGCAGATCCATCTTGACGCATTCGTAAATGCGTACATTCAGTACATGTGTACACACATGCACAAACTGGGGTCTGGTGCAATCACAATCAGTGAGGAGGGCACATCCTAGGTTGTTCATACTTGCACACAACTACACAAGCTTCCGTGAAACATGCTGGGCAGAGACTGTCCAAGAAAGTTTAATTAACAAATTATCACATCACCTGTTGCAACAGCAACCTTCCCTTGCCCCTCCACATCAGCAAGCTGCGTAACCTCCACACGCACTCCGCTCACTTGACCTTCACTATCCACTAGTATCTGCATAAACAGATACACAGTGGATGGATTTCACTGGCATTGTGAACTGGCAACGCACGCCTCTGTCTAAAATGCGCAAGTTGACATGCAAATTAGGCTTTGCTGCCTCTAGGCCTAAGCCAGCACTCAAGTGAGCCCAAGTGAGCTGGGGGCGTTCTGAATTCATCCAGGGGTGTCATGGACATTACTGATTACGTTTTTGCTGAGGTTGCCTGATTGACGCTTACTCTGTGTGTGACATCAAGAGGCAAACATAGAAGTGCTGCGCAGGCAAAGAAAAAAGAGCACATACCAGACTCCAAGATGTGCAGAAGCTACATTCCACCTGCACCTGCTCCGATGCAGGTCAATCAAGTCAGACATAAGTGCCGCTCCTGTGCCGCAGAGCCCCCCTTGCCTAAAGGCAGCACAGGCTTGCGCTTGCATCCACAAGCAGCCTCAAACAGAACGGCCTTCATAGAAAGATCAGCTCCCTACTGTGGGTATAAAATATTTTTGGAAGGAGTGGAATGAGGTTGAAAACAAATTTGAAGCGCACTTAATGCACAAGCAGGCATGTCATTCAGGTACAACAGCTCATGAAAGAGCACTGACCTCCTTTGGACTGCGGTAAAACTGGAAATGAAGGTGATTCGGGCTCTGAGTTTCTGATGTTGCATCTGCAGCCTACAAGTGTCACACCATGGCACATCAATTTTGGCACAGGCATACGGTGTGTACTCCATTTTTTTGCTTGGCAAACATCACACTTCTCTGGCCAGCTAGACAAGCAAGCAAATGGACCGACAAACGATGTGGGTCTAGGATGAAAACTTGTTGAGCCCCTTTTTTAGCTGAGTGTTTAGCATCAGCTTGTGACATGCCAATGGTGGCCTTTCCACAATCACACTGCTGCCCAATGCTCTGCGGAATGAGCAGTGGACCCCTGAAGGGCCTGGACACTAACACACAATCTATCTTGGATCCAGCATTGATCACTCTTGTAACCCCGGGGGGCCTGAGCCATGGTTTCTTTGCAGGCGTTCTGCTGAAGGGACGCATTTCTGCCTTGTCAGGATTAAAAGACAGGCCAGAGACAAGTAGGGTGCGAATTGCATACAATTCGTGATGATGCTGGATTTCACAACAAGGATAACTCGCACCCATCTCTGCAGCTACAAACCCCCTATTTCTGCCCTATTCTGCTGGATCCCTGGCAGAGGCTCGTGCAGAACCTTGACCAGCGTTTCCAGCAACCAACACGTCTCACTGCTGGCAGCCTGGTAAGCACAGCTCTGCCAGTATTCCCACGGCCACCCAGCATCCAGACCTGTTTTATGAGGTCATACACCCTCCTCTTCATGCGCGTCTGCTTCATCTCCGCTTGGTCAGAGGCAGACACCTCCATCTGGGCTGGGGATGCATGTACCACCAACTCAGGCAGGCCCACGAGCTCGCGCAGCTCCTTGGGTGTGCACGCAGCCTAGCGCATGCAGCCACGAGGGCACGTGCACAAGAACAAGAGCATTTTTGGTTGTTGTAAGTGTGACTCGCTGGGTTTCTGCATTAAGAGCCAGATCGCACAAGATCAGCAGGCGGTCACCAAGACACTTTTCCTGCAGGTTTGCAAGTGCATGTAGCTGCTCAAGGCAGGGAAGCAGGCTCACAAAGCACACGCGCAGCACAGCCTCCAATGCATGCCGCCCAAGAGTCACAGTCCCTCCCCTTCGCCTCTCCTTCCCACAAGGTCTGAGCCAGCACCGGCATACCCCTGCACCAAGCATGCATGCCCAGTGCCTCTTGCTCTATGCCCATACCATGCACACAAGCACATTCACACACCCTCCCACTCACCAACCTGTACAGGGCCGCGGCGCGCAAGCAAGTGCACATCCTCGACACCCCTGCCGTGCGTCCGGATGTGCTCCATGGCGTGTGCAGCAATGTCTGTGGCTGCTAGCTTATCAGTTGGGTGCAGTAGCACTCGTGCGCAGTCCAGCGCGACGTTGCCTGCATGAGATGCATGGACACATGCACGCTTTTGAAACAAAGCCTTTCTTACAGGCACATCAACAGTGGGTAAAGATGAAGACACATACACACTGCAGGCAACCACACGCCTCGTGTGTGCCCACAAGCATACATGCACGCACGCACAACACATGTAAACATGCATGCCCATAAACGCAAACCAATGCAGGTTATGCATGCAAACATAAGCACACACCTCATGACGCACACACACAAACCCTGGGCAGCACGCGCAAATGTTTGGGCCAGAACCCTCAGACACACACAGCAGCAGCAGCAGCAGCAGCAGCAGCAGCAGCAGCACTTCTGTGGCATCCCTCCCTCTCAGGCCTTGCCCGTGCACACTCCCTCCAAACCTAGAGCAGCCGCGATGTCAGCCACCGGCAGGTGCAGCGACAATGCATGGCCTCGTGTTCAACCAACTGACAACAAGATTTGAGGAGCTTCATGCAGCACCGCAAGTTGAGTAAGTTGCAGCAGCGCACCTGATTCCATTCTGTGGGGCACATGGCTGAAAGGGTGACATCGTATCTTCCCGAAAGGAGCGCGCACTCACATTTGGCTGTGCCTCACAGGAGCGCATGCTGACGGCTGGATGTGCACAACAGGAGCGCGCGCTGACGGCCGGATGTGCCCCACAGTTCAGCGCGCCTCCCGATAGAGGCCCCCTGCTCCCATGGCTTGCGTCCAATGCCACTACCTGACGCTGGACTTCTGCAACTGTGGGCGGGCACCTGCGTGGCTGAGACAGCGCCGAGCACAGCCACCCCGCCTGTCTGTGCCAACGACTCACCCCCCACGCCCAAGCCCCCCCACGCTGACTCTCTCTTCCTACACAACGCCATGCTGCTCATGCTGCACACCAGCTCGCTCATTCATCCCACTGGTTGCCGCGCCACTCACACTTGGGACTGACTCACTCACCGATCCCGCAGATCGCCACGCTGGTCACCCCGCGCAGGTCGACCGGCAGGTGCCTGCCATCAGGGTGCCCGTTGTACCACCACACAAACTCCCGGGCAGAGAACACGTTGCGCGCGCCCTGGCGTGCACAATCACCACCGCTCTTGGGTCTGCGCATGCTCCCCGAATGGAAGGTGCAGGCAGCTGCTGGCGCGACACCACGTGACCCTAAAATGTGGCATGCAGTCCGAGCTTTCAGGGGGACAAACTTGAAAACCAATCCCTGCCGGCATGCTAGGTAGTCGAGAATGCTTACCTAGGGCCCGCACACACAATGTGCATACACATGAAAACACACAACACGCGGACACACACACGCGCGCGTATACACACACTGAGGCACAGCATGAAGAGTTGCCGCAGTAAAGTGTGCTTGCACAGCGTGCGGGCTGCTGATGACTGGCATGGCACTGGCTGTGCAGTTCACAATGCCAGCAGGAGCCAGCCTGGACCAGACCGCCTTGTACATCTGCAGAAACGGAAGAGCGCAGACTAGGCTGTTCGCCCCGTTCCTCTCAATGCCACAGGTGCAATATGTGGCTGCAGGCCAGAGTCAACCTCTTCCATCCAAACCCCTTTTTCCCAAAGCCCTCCCAAACTTGTCACCGGGGCTCCCTCTGTATTCAGACATCAGGCACGTGCTGCACCACACCCGCATACATGGGCAGGTATCTCAGCTCAGTGCAACAAGCTGGAAGGAAACAGGGCCAAGCTCGCGCCCGTCCCCGCAGTCAATCCTTGGAAGCCCCGCTGCCAGACCATGAATAACTTTTGTAGCTTAAATGATGTTCCCTGACAGACTTGCTGCCAGCCTCTCATTAAAAGAAAACACGCCGCAGCCCTAGCATGCGCCTTTTGAAGACAGAAATTCACATCTGCCTCCGCACGCTGCCCACCCTCCCACCCCAAGAAGCACACCTCTCCAGGGATCCCTAGCTTCTTGTCACTCTCCGCCCCGTACGCCAGCACCACCTGCAGACAAGCCGCACCAAGTAGAGCACGGGGTATATGTCGCACCCTCTGCCACACACTAGGTCGCACTGCTCATGGCACCGCGGGCGCCGAACCGGGTGCATTCCATGCAAGCTCTGCATGCCTTGCTTACACGGCCCCAGTGACATGGAAAGGCATGTACATCCCATGCCACTCACTGGCAGCACAGCAGCTTCAGAGCACAACGCCAAGCCAGGGCCGTCCAATTCAGGAGCATGCATTGTGCCAGGGCAAGTTGCTTGTCGCATGTATTAGGCAGGGCATGCTGGGCGCAAAGCATGCAAGCCATCAGACATTGACTTGAAGAATTGTGAAATACGGTATGGGCCTTGTGGGCCTTAGAGGAGGCCTTGCAGGAATCTCGGAAGCCAGCGCCTTCCTACATCACAGAGCGCTCACCCCATGGTACAACGTCCGCAGCTCCTGCAAGCTCACATCCCGACCCAGGGCTACATTGCCCCAGAAGGAGGCCCGCGGGTCCCGCACCACTGCTGTGAACTGGTTGATGACGTTCTGCAAGCACGCCAGCACAGCACCCTGCAATTCCTCCTTGCACTTGCCCCAGGGCCGGACGCACCGCCCACATGCAGCTGCTCTTAACAACCAAGTGTGTGCGCGTTTTGCTTTTTGAAAGCCCGCCTCAAGCCCATTCCTACTCTCCAACCCAACACTCCATCTATATCAATTCTTTGAAGGCATGAGGTTTGCAGGTGCACCCTTTATCCCACAAACAGCCAAATGAGTTTTCGAGCCCTTCTGGATGGGTCTCAGGGGCCCTCCTCCTCCTCCTCCTCCTCCTTCTCTTTGCCCTAACGCATTCTCTTTTGCCTGCTATCTTTTACCTAATCCCTCTGAGTTTCCTGATTCTCCCAGCCCCATTTCTCCCTCTCTCCATCTTAACCCACCTTGGTGTCCTGGTGATCTGGCGCTACCCCTGACCGGACCAATCCAAAAGGAGTAGGCAATCGGTCCTGAAGATGCACAAGCATGCAATAGTGCTTTTATTGTTTTGTTTCACAGCTGCACACTGCTTGCATGTTTTTTTTTTTGCTCGCTTTATTTTTCAATCGCATTGTGTGTGAGTGTGTGCACTGCTTGTACGTATGCGTGTGTGTGTGTGTGTGTGTGTGTGAACTGAACGCTTTCATCATGATTACTAAGGGCGGCTAAGCTGCCCTCATTCGGCAGATACAGCCTTGCAACCGTAAACCTTAAACCTTTCATCAGACTACTGCACGCGTAAAATCTACACGCAAGAACTCACCAAGACATCTACATGAACGTCACTCCCAAAAGTCTTAAGCAGCTGCAAAACAAGGTATCATTCTCTTATTTTGGTGGACAAGCTTGCAGCGGTCGGTGCTCTGTGTTTGAAAACATCAACTTGTGTCAGGTAGCGCCCTCACCCTGTCCAACGTGTAGAGACCTGCAGGCCCACTCCCAACAATACAAAGCTTCAGTTTTTGGTCAACCGATGATTCTCTGAGGCTAGTAGCTGTTGATGCACCTCTAGCATGGGGTTGCAAGCTTGCAGTATACCTAGACAGCGTTGATCGAGACAATTTTCTTAGCAAAATCATAATTCTAGTTTTTTCATAGCATGTGAATCTCATCCACGTAATGGAAAATCTAGAATCCAATAAGCCTTGTTCGAGACGCATTGAAGCCGATGCTCACTTTTTTGTTTTTGCACTGTATTGCTTCATTAGTTCGTTTGATTTAGTGATAGATCATCTATGTATCTAACCTAGGTCAGTTCCAAGGGATAGTTCAGAGACGTCATGTCACGCAGTGCCGCCTGTGGCACGTTGCAGACTCAATTTCCTGTTCCTCGTTCAGGCTTTACAAATCAACTCAATCCAACATTCACAAAACTCAAATTTTACACGCGTTTCGGCTGTCGGGCTCAAGGGACCTAGGCTCAAGGGGCCTCTGGTCCAATTGCTCTCTTAGAACTGCATGTGTGCTTCTATTTGGCCCGTTGTCCTATGCACATGATGCATGTTTGTGACCTTCAACGCGGTGAATCCAGAATTTGTGAACTATGATGAGCTCGTGCGTTATCAAGATTATCACAAGGCTCGAGGAGAAAAAAACATCCTGGACTCAAGAGACGATGGAGAACTGGTCCCAAGACAGGGCCGTCTACAGCAGTTATCATCATGCATGATCTCAAGTTGAAGTTGATAAGCTAGTCCGGAAACAGGCCACTGGCACCCCAGTCACAAGGATAACACACCAATGTTATGGGTCAAGTGAACCTGCCTAAAAATTCTGCACAAAATTGGATGGGGTTTGGATAAACTCACATGGAAAATCATGTATGCACATCGCATCATTTCCCTGACACAAATCAACTGTCAGCTCCCTGTCCAACAGAGCCGGTGCGCACGGCAGTGTGGCTGGGTACATGATCGATGCAATCATACAGGTGCTTGCACAGCACAGACTTTGCTTCTCAGAATGAGCTTGTTGAGCACACCTAATGTGCTGAAAACGAGCCTCACTCGCAATTCAGGACTCGGTCTGCAGAACCAGCCCCCATCTCCTCGCAGCATCCCCAGACCACTCGCCCCGGCAAAAGCATTCTACCTCATCAGGAAGCATGCTGCTTGGAGCACAGGTGGGCAGGGAGCAGGCAAGTGGGGCGGTGTGCCCTCTGTCTGACACAGGCCTGGCACGCTCCCCTGCTCTGGTGCCCCCTGGACTCACGTTGCTGACACATGCACCACCACGGCCTGAGTTGAGCTCTGTAGGCCTGCGCTCCAGCTGCAAGCAATAGCTTGCTTTGGGCGCTCAGGCCTTAAGCTTGCCCTGCTGCTTCAAGCCATCCCTGAAGGCCTCTACCACAAGGGCCATGTTCTGGGGCTTGGCGTTGTAGCCCATGACGCCAATGCGGAACACCTTGCCTGCGGTGGGGCCCAGGCCCCCAGCGATCTCCAGGTCGAACTTGTCCATTGCGTTCTTGATCAGCGCGGGCGCGTCCACGCCCTCCGGAACCTGCATGCTTGCGCGCATCACATGCACACATGCGCGCACCTCAGGTAGCCTCCCACGTGGCTGCGCGAGCGCGCAACTCAGCAAGGGTAGCCAGGAGCCCCACAAACGGGTATGGCGTCTACCTTCCCTCATTCAAGGCATGTGCCCAAGGCCAGAGCTGCGTGCCTTTTGCTGGCGCCCATACAGGGGCAAGCGCTTCAGCTCTGTGCTGATGACTAGCGCAGCTGCACTGCGCTCTTGAACACAGTCGCATACCGCCCAAACACATGCCAACAAGTGAGGTGCGCGCACATACACACACCTTGATGGTGTTCACAGTGCACAGCCTGTCTGCGTCGTTCTCCACAAAGCTCTGCAAGCCCAGGCTCTTCAGGCCATCCCACAGCAGGTGGTGCATCTCAATGTGACGCTTCCTGCAGGTGGGGGTGCATGTAGACACACGTGCACTAGACGCGTAAGCTGCCCAGGTGGTACGTTAGTGAGGCACAGGCCTTTTGACATGAAGTGAAACACGAGCTTGAGCGCCAGGGTTGCAGCTCTGAGCTTGAAGAGGGAATCCAACAGCATACATGCCTGTGCCTCACCCTGGGAGGGGATATGCAGTGGGTAAGGTCAGGATCTCGCCAGCTGCATCGCACCTACAGCAGCTTGACGCCACAATCACATCACACACATGCCTGTTGGCCTGCTGGGTTCGGGCTGCTGGGCCTTGCGAGGTGGCCCCCGCGCACGCCCTACTGCGCTGCGCAACGTGCCCGCCTGCTCGCCGCAAACTTGAGTTGGGCAGTGCTCGATGGGCACCCACCACATGTTGTCCAAGCCCTCCTCGGCCACAAGTGCCATGGCCTCACGCATCGCGTAGAAGGTGGACACGGGGCCGGTGTGGTGGTACGAGCGCTTGCCAAACCAGCCCCAGTAGTCGCCGACCTGCAAACATGCGCAGGAATGCACTTATAGGAGTTCCCTCCTTGCGGAGGAGCCGCGGTGCGATTGAGGCACGTTTGCCACCATGCCAGCACATTGGCGCACCTTGGAGTTGCGCAGATGCATGGTTCTTGCGTGCATGGTTGTGATGGGCATACCAGAGTTTTACTGTGCGGGGCAATGATAAAATTTCCTGATATGCATACTTGCACCATTGGCGCACAGGCACAATTCTCAGCATCTGTCAAGTTTGGGACGCTGAGAGCTGCAGGTTAGTGGGTCCAGGCATACGGTTCAGGTCTGTACCCATCTGGCAGGCGCTTGCAGTCTGGCCAGGAGACTAAGGAGTGTTTGCAACACTAGGTGTGCTCTTGATTCTTACCAGACGTGTCGGAATAAATCAGGCAGACAAGGACTCCAACGCCAAAGAAATGCAGATCCCTCAGCTCATCTTTGCGCTATGGCTCGTCTATCAGCTCATCTTTGCGCTATGGCTCATCCCTCAGCTCATCTTTGTGCTGTGGCCCATCCCTCAGCTCATCTTTGAGCAGTGGCCCATCCCTCAGCCCATCTTTGTGCAGTGGCCTGTCCCTCAGCTCATCTTTGTGCAGTGGCCTGTCCCTCAGCTCATCTCCGCACTATGGCTCTCATGTGCCATGTTCTGCACCAATGCTTCGAGTGCTCATGCAGAATGAAGATACTGAGTAGCAATAAGGAATGCACCACCATCAGCTTTTGGCCCCCGCCCTCTTTCTTCCACCCTTATCAAGCATGACACATTGCCCCCCCTAACCCTGCCTGCAAACCAATCAACACCCTGCCCTCCCTAGCCGTCCCACACACCAGGTTCAGGTCGAGGTTGTATGTGGCAGGCACCGTCTTCCTGCGCTGTAGCTTCTCCATTGCTTTCTGGCTGAAGAACAGGGGCGCCGCGCCGGGTGGGCCGCTGAGGCACTTTTGGGAGCCAGAGTAGATGGCATCCACGCCCCACGCATCCGCAAACAGCGGCACCCCACCTAAGCTGCACACCGTGTCCACCAGCAGCAGCGTCCCTGTCTGCTTGCACAGCTCGCCCAAGCCCGCCAGGCTCTGGTGCGTGCCTGTGCTGCTCTCGCCCTACACACATGCAAGCAAGCAGGCAAGCACATTCATGAGCTGTGCGTGAATATGCGTGCATCTGTGCATGCATGTGTGTACACGTGTGCACATGTGTATTTTTACGTATGCGTTTGTGCGTATGGATTTGTGTATGGGTATGATTGTGCACGTGGTGTGGGTATCTGCGTGTATGCGTGTGCTTGCATATGTGCATGCATGTGCTTACATGTGAGCATGCGTGTTAGGTGATCGTGCACTCAGCAGCCAATGTGTGCATGAGCTGAAGCAGCTACACGGTGAGGATGCGGAAGCTGACAGGGATCCAGGGGCTATAGCTGTGCCAGCACCTACTGCGCAAGCACATGAGACCCAGGACAGCAGTCAGGAGTGCAAGAGGCTCACCTGGCACAGGAACAGCACTGCAGGTTTGTGCTGGAGCAGGTTCTCCTTCAGCGTGGCATAAGAGAGGGTGGATCCCAGCTGCGCGTGCAACTCAATGACCTCCCCTGCAAGCGTGCACAAGCCGTAATCCACTACAGCTTGACCATCATGTTAGAATGCGGTAAGCATACGCACGTACATTCCCAGTTGTGATTTGCGATTCAGAAAAGTGGGGGCCCATACACTCTCATTCCTCTGCTGTCCATTGGTTCTGAAGCATGCACTCATGCCAAGCGCTCTGAGCAAGCAGATGCAGAAAGGCATGCCTCGTTGGCGCATACGGCAGCACAAAAGGCTGCATGCTTGCAAGCTTGGCAGAGTGCAGTAAAAAAACAGCCATGGCGCAGGTATAAGAGAGGAAAGAGAGCTTGTGAAAAGTCCTATGGCAGCTGTTGAAGCTGAGGCGCATGTTGGCCAAGGACGTAACAGCAATACACGACCATCTGCAAGCCACGCAGCACACCGACCTCGGAAGCGCCTGGACATGTCAGCCACGCGCTCGCCCCAGATACCAGACACGCCCACCATGACCTACACAGGAGCAGATCAAGGGAGCAAAGTGGCGTCAGTTAGTCGACATGGTGCTTGATTTCCCACACGCGCCCCCCCATTAATGCCGTGACATGGGGCCTGTGAGCAGGAGTTTCCCTCCTTCCCCTTGCAATTCGGTCAGAACACGCAACCACTGCCGGGGTCCTGGATGTAACAACCATGCTGGACTGCCCTGTCTGTAGAGCACATGGCACACAGGGACCAGCAGCCTGCATCGCAGCATCGCCTGCCTGCCAAGAATTGAGGGCAGCGTGCCAGATGCGTGACACACCGACCTTGTCGCCAGGCTCTACCAGGTTGGAGACACAGGCCTCCATGCCTGCGTGCCCGGTACCGCTGACCATCAGGGTATACTTGGAGTCAGTTTGCATCAGGTACCGCAGGCCGCCTTGGATCTCGTCCATGATCTGTGAAGGGAGGCAGTATTGTTCGTGGCAGATGGGGTGCGCACAATCACTCAGTAATTCTGACCAAATCAGGACAAACGTGTTGATGCTGGCAGATGAAGAGGGCATGCTGCGTATTTGCAAGCATTTGCACTTGGATCCAGCTTGGTTATACATGCCTCTGACAAGCTCACTGTATGATACAGAACTCTAGAAAAGTACTCAGCGTGCTGCAGGCAGAGTGCCTTTAAAAGTAAAGTCCAGGTCAGCTGTTGCAATCTTCACCTTCAGGAAGGGAGGGTGCATATGACCCAGGAGAGGCAAGGTCTGGGCGGCCAGCACGCGCGGGTGCGCATTGGCAGGCCCAGGGCCCATGAGCAGACGTGCTGCAGGTAGCAAAAAACGAGGAGGCAGAGGAGGAGGAGGAGCAGGATGTGATTATTGAGGGTGTTTGGGGTGTCATTGGAACGCGAACCCCAGGCCTGCTGGCGGCCATCTGCCAAAATCAATCGCTGCCATCAGTCTGTCTCTGTCCAATCCCACACTCACTGGGCACATTCATGATGCCACTAGGTCCCCGGCTGCTCTCATTGATGGCTTGGACTTGCTGCGCAGTGCCACACACAGGCAGCAGAGTGACTGGCAGAGGGTGAGAACACTTGCAAGTTACTGGGAGATGAGAGGTCCCAGCCTGGCTGCGCTTGCATCAATGCGTCCCGGTGCACCAGCAGCCAATGCGGGCGTCATGGATGGCTATGTAGTACTGGGCTACGTTCGCCAGCACGCACGCAGCCCTGAGCGCCTGTGTTCAGCCAAGGTTTTGGCGTCCTACTACACGCACGCGCACTGATTCTCAACCCATGTCCTGCCCAGATGCAAACAATAGTGCGTATACACAAAAGAAATGGAGATCTAACGCGTGTGTACCTCGCCTGCCCGAGCTGCGAAAGCCTCCGCGGCAAACCCACGAGTGCCGTTCAGTATGGGCGCCAGAACTTTGCTCACACTCCGCATCATGATTGATCCTGAATATTTCTACAATCTGAAAACTTGATCCCGAACAAGAGCGGAAAACTGTAGTGAGTCTGCGACTGCACGTTCTTGACTTTTTCAAGTCAAAATTTGAGAAAGTGGAGATGAGAGGACGCGGCTCTTAGCGTCACTGGGCATCCCTATCCCAGCTGACCTTAGTCAAACCACGTCACCTCGGCTACTCAAGGGGACGCAGGATCTTGCAGTAGACTGCATGCACGCAGGTGCATCCTGATTATCTCAAAGCTGCCCCTAGCTGATGTACTCCTCCCTCCAGTCCGCTTCCCACCAGGGCTATGACTGGCAGCGCAAGCTTCAAGAGCACCGCGCCGCCACGGAAGCAAACCTCAGGGACCTGCACAAGAAGCAGTTTCTTGTCCGCTCCCCCTTGCCTGGCTCGTCTGTTCCTGACATGCAGGTGCGCTTGCAAGACGCAGTTGACTTTATGGCAGTATAGATTCCCCAGTGCTCCCATACGAGAACATGCCAACCAGGAGGCAATAGGTATACGTGCAGTTCCTGCCCTGATGTTTTGTTTAGTGATCAACTCACACGAAACTCGCATGTTGCAGACAACTGGGCCTTGGGGCTGGCCATCTGAGCCTGGGATTAACAGCAGCATGCCCACCAGCATGCCGAGCTTCCCAGCTGCGGGCCCGCCTCACCACATCGAAGAAGGGATTGGCCATGCCAAGCGGGAACTGAACACCCTCTTGAGCGCTGTGCAGGTGGGTGGCCAGGTGTGCAACACTCCTCTATAAGACCATGTAATACTAACACAGCCAAATGCGCACACCACAGGGGTAGCCTCCTCACCTGCGCACACTTACCTCCTGAGCCAACCTGGTGAATGTATGCGGCCCTCACAGCTTATGAAGCTGGCTGCGACTCTTGGACATGATCTTGGCACATAGTCCCCCTCTCCCTCACTGCCAGTGGACACTGGCCATGCGGCCCCTTTGTCACCGCAGGCCTCCCTGATAGAGCTGCGCGGGGAGGTTGCAGCCGCGTCGCAAGTCAGCGGTCAAGCTACTGCCGCCATGCACGGCCTCCAGGCGGCCCCATTCCACGCCCTACCCCGTCCGCTCCCCACCACGCCCCCCCGTGTGCGCCCTTACTCTCGCTACCCCCGGAGCGCCCAAGCCCAGGCGGGGCGCGCAGCTCCGCTCCCGCGCCACGGCAGTACCACAGTGCTGTCCTCTCCCACTGCACATACGGATCTGGGGCCGCGCTTGGCAGAGGCGGGGGGCCGCCCCGCGTCGTCATCCGGGCGCATGCTGGCCTTGCCTGCGCGCTTGGATGCGTGGGCTCTGGAAGGTGAGAGCAAGAGGGCAAGAGCCTCGTTTCTCCTCCTCTCCCCCCTCTTCCACTCATGCTTTGCTGGCAATGGCCGCCATTGTACCCGCTGCCGGGGCTGGGCCGCCAGGTCCAACATGGGCAGCTGAGTCCTCTGATTGCAGACAGCCCCACTTGGCTTCGCCCTACCTTGTTTCTCACGGCCTGGGGCCCCAACCCAGGTTGCGCGGGGCCGGCTGCTCACACTGGCTTATGTAAGTACAGAGGCGCCCAAGAACATCGCCCAGAGGAAGGCAATGGCGCCGCTACTCGTGACATGCATGCATGCAGCTTGTCCATGCGGTGCTGATGGCCGGCCTTTTGGGGGGATACTGGCGGGCATTGACTTGGCAGGCGGGCATTGACTTGACAGGTGCCTGAGGAACGTTGCGGGGGCACTGCTTGAAGGCGGGGTAAGGTTTAGGGTTAGGGTTAGGTCGGCTGCAGGTGGTGGGAATCAGTTGAGGGGGTTATGGCGAAGACGCGCGCGCTTGCAGGTGCGGCACAAAAGTGGGTCAGTGCGGCTACTTTGAGGACCTTCCCCCCTACCTTGTGCACTCACCATGCCTGGGTAGCTTGATGGTGCCCTCAGTAGGGGAGGCCAGACTTAGGCGCAGGGGCCCCTAATTTACTGTGCACAAGCCCACACGCCGCGGGCACAGCTTGCTGCTCATGTGATCCATTTATGGCTGTGCAGGCGATCAAGGCAGGGGGGACAGAAGGTGCTGGCCCCCTCTAACAGCAAACCGCACCCCCTCCATCCTTGTGGGTCGGGCATGGGTCCCCTCTTCAACTTCCTCCCCTCTCTAATTGCGCCCACGCTGCGCACATGGCGCGTGAGCCGCGACGCGTGGCTGTCAGCTCCGTGAACTGCACAGCCCCCTCCCCCCTCTGCACAGATCCCCCAGAGCTCCAACAGTCAGGGCCCGCGACCTGCGCGCAGGGGAGGCGCCCGGGCAAGACAACGGAGGCCCTCGCAGCGTGTATGAAGGGGGCGTCGAGGAGGTGGGCGAGGAGCTGAGCAGCCTGGTGGAGGGCAAGCTGGAGGAGCTCGGCCACCGGTTGGAGCACCATGTGGCGCAGCAGCTGCGGCCGGTGGCGGCTGAGGGTGCGTGTTGGTGCATGTTACGAGCATGCGTCCGATGCACGCGCGCATATGTGCTTTGCACGCATGCAAGTGATGGTGCACACTGTGCACTGTTTCTGGGCTCGTCTGGGAGTGCAGGCACAGGTGTGGGCATGTGTGCTTCCTGACTGAGCATGGCTGGAACTGCGCCAGAGCAGTTGTTTGGTGGGCGGGGCCGTTGGTGCACCACATGTTTGGGCTCTGCAGGGCGCTCATGCTGCGCAGCGCATCCTGGAGCTCTCGTGACTGGGCAGCCCAGCGTATCCAAGGTGCAATGATTGCACCAACAGCCATGCGCTTGCAGCCGCACGACGCAGAGGGGGCTGCAGCGGCAGCAGGGGCAGGGCTGCCTGAACCCTAACCCAAGCGGTCCAGGACGTGGCGCTCCCTCCCCTCACAACCCAGGGACCCAGCGCTGGGTCGGGTGCGAACAGCACGCTGCACGCTGCACAGGCACCTAGGCCCCGAGCGTGCACGGCTGCTGGCAGCCACGCCTGCCCTTTGTCCTGGATGCTGCAGCCCACAACCACTCGGAGGCGCTGATCCTGCTGGGCGTGAGTAAGTCGGAGGCCGCGGAGAAGGCGGCCCTGGAGGCCAAAATCAGCATGGCCAGTCTGGAGCGGCAGTGCAACAAGGTGTGCACGCATGCATGTGTGCGTGTGTGCGTGCGTGCGTATGTGCCGCGTGTGTGTGCATGTGCGTGCGTGCTTGTGTGTGTATGTGTGTGTGCGTGCGTGCGAGCGAGCGCATGCGCATGTGTATGTGTATGTGCGCGTGCATGTGCATGTGTGTGATGTATGCGCATTTGCAGCATTTGCACATGCTCTATTGGCTGACATGCTCGTGCTCATTTGCACATGCACACACGCTCAGTGCTGGCGCATCGTGTGCTCCAAACCTAGGACTGGGGCACCTGGGCAACAGTGGGAGGCACCTGGGCAACAGCTGTGTGCATGCGTACAGTGGGAGGCACGTACAGTGGGAGGGAGGCACGTACAGTGGGAGGCACGTACAGTGGGAGGCACCTGGGCAACAGCTGTGTGCATGCGTATGTGCAGGAGCTGGAGGGCGCGCAGCAGAAGCTGGAGTCTTTGTCTAGCAGTGCGCAGTCACACTGGGAGCGGCTGTGCGAAGTTGCGGCATCGGTGCACGAGCTGCAGCAGCGCCCCCTCCCTGGTGAGAGCAAGGCGGCTGGCATGCGCAGCAGGCACACATCAGGGGACATGTGCCAGCGTTTGCCGTGGTGCAAGCAGCAAATGCGCACATTGTCAGGTCCACGTGCTGTAGCTGAAGGGCAGCTGTAGCGCTCTCGCCACCTTGGCTGTCTGGTCCCTGGGTACGGCCACTGCAGCACGAGCGGAGGCACTGCATGGGCTGTGCCGCTGCACTCTGCTGCTTGTGTGCAAGGGCAGTCGTCCATGGGTGCTCTGCAGGGCTGCAGATTGCATGCAGCAAGTATTGTTGGCTGGTGTTCATGCTTCAAGGCTGAGGTCTTTGTGCAGCTCGCCCCCAGGTTGAGGGCCCGGTATGCCTGCCACCATTCGAGCATGCTGTTCATGTCCGCGTGCGCACCCGCGCGCATGCCCTGAACACGCGGCGCGTGCGGGCACACACTTGCTTGCCACGCTGCAGATATGGCGCCCCTCTCAGAGGAGCTGGCGCGCTTGCGGGAGCAGGTGGTTTCGTCTGCGGCCCAAGCTGCGCGAGACCTGCAGCAGGTGGCAGATGCTGGGGAGGCGCGGCTGAGGCAGGCGCAGGCCCATCAGGTGCGTGGGCATGGCTGCATGTGCAGCTGCGCCGCGCCTGGGAGACAGCCTTGCTCCCACTTGTGCATGTGCATGTGTGCGCGCGCATGGGCAGATGTGCAGGGGCAGCAAATGTGTGCTGGGGTGCGTGCACACCCGCATTCACAGCGCACAGCCCAGCTGCTGGTTGCATGCATGCCCGCAGGACCAGATGCGAAACATGCTGACCGCAAGCATGTTGGAGCGGGCGGAGGCACGGAGCAAGCAGCAGGCCGCGGACACGGACGCGGCGCTGCAGCAGCTGGAAGCCAGGCTGGTTGCGCGTGCAGACTTGGCCCTGGAGCAGCAAGGCGCGCGTGCACGTGAGCTGGAGGCTCGGCTGGTGGAGGTGTCCAGGGGTGCGGCGGAGCGCCAATCTGCGTCGCTGGAGGCGCGCGCGCGGCAGCTGGAGGCGCAGCTGGTGCAGCAAGCCTCTGACTTCACGGATCAGATGCAGCGTCTAGAGGCGCAGCTGACGCGCCAGGCAGAGGAGGGCGCACGCCAGCAGGCCAGCAAGAGGGAGGAGCAGCTGCGGCAGCTGGAGGCAAAGCTGTTCCAGCAGCTTGAGGCGCGGGCGCGCCAGCAGACCAGCGAGAGGGAGGAGCAGCTGCAGCAGCTGGAGGCAAAGTTGGCGCAGCAGCTGGAGGCAAAGCAGGCGCAGCAGCTGGAGGCGCATGCACGCCAGCAGACCAGCAAGAAAGAGGAGCAGCTGCAGCAGCTGGAGGCGCGGCTGGGAAGGACGATGGAGGAGACTGCAAGCCAGCAGGGAAGAGAGATAGACGAGCACCTGCGGCAGCTGGAGAGCCGATTGGCAGGCAAGGCAGACGAGGACAAGCGCCAGCAGGCAAGCGAGAGGGACGGGCTGCTGCGGCAACTGGAGGAGAGGGTGCGGCAAGCAGAGACACAGGCGGCGGAGGCGGCGGTGTGTGTGCAGCGCCTTGAAGAGGCACTACCGCAGCTTGAGCATCAGCATCAGCAGCCGCCGCCAGCCCCGCCCAGCCCCAAGAAGGATACAACTGCGCCAGTAGCAGCTGCAGCCATGCCTGCCAGCGTTGAGCCGCGGCTGCAGCAGCTGGAGGTGCGGCTGGCAGAGCAAGCAGCTGCACTGGAGGCAAGCAAGAAGGAGGCCAGGGCTGCAGCGGCCAAGCAGGTGGGCTGTGTGCAGGGTAGGCAGGGGGAGACAGGGGACTGGAGCGCTGCCGTGGCCGTGTTAATTGGAGTCCTCAGCTCAAACATGCCTAAGGCTCTAGCTGCAGAACCCAGGGGCGGCAGGCATGTGCTTGTGTATGTGTGAACGCATGTGTGCGTGTGCATGTGCGCGCGCGTGTGCGCCTGGCAGCTGCAGGCGAGCAGCAGCCTGCTGCTGGCCAGAACTTAGGGGTGGCGGTGACAGGCAGGAGGCTGGCACAAGGACAGGGACAGGTCAGCCATGGCCCTCCGTGCGAGGCCACGGCGCAGCTGTGATGCCGCATGCATTTTGCTTGGTGTGCATGGCTCTGCGCTACCCATGGCTGTTTGCCTGGTTCATGCCTCAAACAAACCCTGCATGCCTGATTGCACCCACCAGCGGGCGGATTTTTTGAACACAGGGAACTTGGAAGCACAAGTGTGTGTGTGCGCGCGCAGGCCGCCCAGCATGATAGCCTCAACGAGCGGGTGTGCGCGACGGAGGAGGCGATCCTGGAGCTAGACCAAACGCAGCAGCAGCAGAGCAAGCAACAGGAGTGCGGAGCGCACGCGGCCCGACAGGTGCGGCTATGTGCTGCTTATGGATGTGCGTGGCTGCACAAGAGCATTTGGCGCGTATGGGCAGCAATACCGTCGGGGCTCCATACCAGGTTTGGGGGCTCAAGGCGCGGATGCGCTTAGGGAGGCATTCTGGTGGGGGGTCAGCGAGGCTTGTGGGTAGGCAATGGATGCGGATGCTTGTGGTTGTGGCGTGCTGTGGCCTAAAGGGGGCTGACATGCCCCATAGCTCCATTAACACAGGCTGAGCTGGCCCAGATCCAAGGTCTCTTCTCAATGTGTGTTGGGGGGCGTGCATGTGTGGTGTGCGAATACCCGCTCGCCTGGGAGGTCAGGCAGGTTCTGCAGTGTGGCCGGCATCCTCGCTGTGAGGGCCGCTCTGATTCAGCCTGCACGCTTCTGGCTGCCCTGCGTGCACTGCTTTGATGCTTGTGGTGGGGGGCGTGGGGCGCGCGCTGTGTAGTGGTGGCTGATGGCGTGTGCGCTGGCTAGCTGCAAGGCCCGGGCTTGGCAGGCCCGGGTGAGGCAGTGCCCCAGGCTTTTAAGCTGTCGCTCCAGAAGGAAGCTCGTGGGATGCACATCCGCCTGTCAGCCTGGCAGCGCATAGGTGCCCTGCTGCCGTGGTCTGCAGCTTTTGCTAGACAGCTGTCCCTCGGCAGCTGGCCAACAGGGTTGACTGCTGTGCGAGCGGGGAAGCATGAGTGCAGGCACCTGCTCAGCCGCTGTGCTGTGCTGCGCAACGGTGCGGCGGCCGTGCCGCAGGCTGCGCACGAGGCTGTGCGCGCTCTGCTTGTCTGGTCTATGAGGCCATGCGCCTGTACTGGTGTGCGCGCTACACGCCCTGCAGGCAGAGGCTCGTGCAGGGGCGGCGGAGGCGGGCTTGAAAGCGCTGGAGGCAGGTCTGAAGGAGCAGCAAGCCAGGCTTGCAAGCGACCTGAAGGCAGTCCAGGAGCAGGCGTCGCAGGTGCTGTGGGTTAGGAGAGGCCTCAGTGCGGTGGTGCCCGTCTGCAGGCAACGTGCTGTGCACCACAGAGGCAGGGGCTGTGCGTCGTATTCAACGCGCTTGCGGGAACAGCCTGCATGCATGCTGCTTGCTCCTGGGCATGTGCATGCCGCGCGGTCTGTGAGAGGCATATGAGGGTGTGAGTAAGAACTGCGCTCCCGCATCTTTGCTAGTGCTGTGCAATCACACTGGGAAAGTCGCCAGCGCCAGGCTTCCCCCAACTGCATACAAATGCCGTGCCGGCACTAGACGCCTTCATGCCTGCAGCGGCAGCGTGTGGGCTTGTGCATATGGTAACTGCGTGTGCGCACATGCTTACAGGCGTCACAGCGCCTCAGCCAGGTGGAGGCCACGCAGGAGGAGCAGGTGGCCAGCGGGCTGTCGGCGGTGGAGGGGGCCGTGCAGGTAGGTGGGAGTGGGCTTTAGTCGGTGGGCGTTGGTGGGTGCCTCTGTGTGTGCGTGGCATGTCTAACATGTGTGTGTTTGTGTGTGCAGTTGTGGGTGGATGTGTGGATGTGTGCGCACTGTTTGCCGCAAGGCCGCTTGCACTCTCAGACACGCGTACCCGTGCGCACGCGCACACACATACACACAACCGCGCACACGTATACAAACGAACACACAAACCCACATATATGCACTCCTGCACACAGCCATTGGCACATGCTGAAGGCTGGTGAGCGTCCTCTGGCATGGACTCAGCTGCTCTGCACCTCAAGCAGCTCCAACGAAGGCGCAGCGCTACTCAGGCTCAGGCCAGTGTTCCCGTTGTCAATGGTGGTGCAAGGCCGCCGCTGCTGCTGCTGCTGCTGCTGATGATGATGATGATGATGATGATGATGCCACTGCCAATGCCGATGCAGCCACTGCCACTACTGCTGCCGCTGCAGGGCCTTGAGGATGCGCGCAAGGAGCGTAAGGCGCTGGGCGCCAGGGTTCAGGAAGCGGAGAGCGCACTGCAGGTGCTGCAGGCTCTGCGGCAAGAAGAGGGGCAGCCGCAGCCGCAGCCACAGCAGCAGGAGCAGCAGCAGCGTCTGCCCACGGAGGAGCAGGAGCGGGCGGTGCAGACGCTGCTAGCACGTCAAGGTGTCTTAGAGGCGGCGCTGCAGCAGCTTGAGCAGCAGCTGTCAGAGGGGGTAGGGGGACAAGGGCAGCAGGGTGAGGCTCTTGCCTTGGTGCAGCAGCAGCAGGGCCAGCTGTCAGAGCTGTGGGAGCATCTGCAGCAGGTGCAGGATCAACTGCAGCATGGCCAGCTTTCAGAGCTGTCGAAGCAGCTGAAGCAGGTGCAGGATCAGCTGCAGCATGGCCAGCTGACGGAGCTATCGGAGCAGCTGCAGCAGGTGCAGGATCAGTTAGAGATCCTGGCACGGCAGCAGCAGAAGGTGGAGGTGGAGGTGGAGCGGCAGCAGGAGCAGCTGCAGCAGCTCCTGTCTCTGCAGCAGGCCACAGAGCAGCAGCAGCAGCAGCGCCAGGAGCAGCACGGCCAGCAGCTCCTGGCACTGCAGCAGGCCACAGAGCAGCAGCAGCAGCAGCAGCAGCAGCAGCAGCAGTTGCTGGCACTGCAGCAAGGCGTAGAGCAGCAGCAGCAGCAGCAGCAGCAGGCGTCGGAGCTGCTGCAGCACTTGCAGTCTCAGGTGGAGGGCAGGGGCGCAGAGCTTGAGGGTCTGCATGCGCAGGTTCAGCGGCTGGCGGGTGACGCTGAGGATCTTTTGCAGCACAAGGACCAGCATGCCCAGCAGGTGGGGAGGCAGAGCCCCTGGCGCGGCCAGTCGGTGTGGTGGTTTGTGCATCAGGCGCGCTGCCTCCAAGGGGCATGCAAGGCAGAGTGCGCCCATTTACGTTGTGACTGTTGCAGATGGGATCTTGGGGCCCGTCATGATGCGACCATGGCCCTGGGGTGGGTTCCACCACAGGCTGTTGCCAGGCGAAGGTCTCGTGTGGCCTACATCTTTAGGTGCTAGTTTGGTCCTTGGATGCGTGCTAGCTGCGCCAGTGCCCCTTTCCTCAATGCATGCCGCCAGCTCTAGATCTGTCTGCTTTGCAAAGACCCTTCGCCTTAGGACATCAGGCAGGCTGCCAAGGGGCCTCTGCACGTGGGAACCACACCTGAGTTGGCGACTGTGTGCTGGCAGCTCACATGCTCATGGCAAGAGGCTCAGTGCATGCAGCCCATGAGGGGCGGGCCAGGTGCACAGGGCAGGTGCACCCTCTCCATCACAACATCTGTACTCATCACCTGCCTGAGCATTTCTCTCACTCCTTTGCATGCCATCCTCTTCTCTCTCCCCACGCTTTCCTCACACACACACACACACACACGCACACGCACACACACACACATACACACACATACACGAATCCGCGTACGACAAAGCATGCTTCCACTCACATTTCAAAGTTCGAAGCATGAGTCTCAGTACGCAGCACGCTCTTGCACTTCCGAATCCGCCCTGCCATGTGCTGCTGCTGCTGCTGCTGCTGCTGCAGCCTGCGGAGCTGGCCCAGGGCCTCCAGGAGCAGCCTGGCCGGGCCAGGTTGGAGGGTGAGGTACAGGATGCCACGCAGGCAGGGGGCCTTGGGGAGTTGCGTGCACAGCTGGTGGGTGCGCGCAGCGAGGTGACACAGCTGGCAGCACAACTGCAGGAGCAGGGCATGCAGCTGCAGGCGCACAGCACGCAGCTGCAGGAGCACAGCACGCAGCTGCAGGAGCAAGCGGGCCTGGTGGAGGGACACAACAGTGCCCTGCACGACCACGCGCGCCAGCTGGTGGCGCTGCAGGAGGAGGCAGAGGCGGCAGGCGTGCGCCACGCGTCGCTGGTGATGCAGCTACGAGGGCTGGAGCACTCCATCGAGGGTGTGGCTGACACGGGCGCGCTGACGCAGGCGCAGCTGCAGGAGCAGGTGTGCACTCGTGCTGGGCATGCACGCCCTCCTTCAGGAGGCTTTTGCAGGTGCAGGAGCTGACATGCCTTGGTGCGGATTTGACTCACTCACGACTGGAGGGCTGGGTGGCGCTGATTAAGGGAGAGCCTTGCGTGTCTGTGCAAGTTTGTAAGACAGCTTCTGGTCGAAGTGTTGCACACCTGCGCACCAGCAGGCGCCCCCCCAGAGGGTGTTGGGGTTGAGTTGCCAGGCTGGAAAGATGTGCCCCGCTTGCAGTGGCTAAGGGCATGTTGCTTCAGTGGAGCAGTGCTGCACGCCTCCTGCTTGATGCGTGTGTGGCACTGTCTCCGTGGAGCCGCACGCCTGCGCATCTCAAATGCGATGCACATTCCTCCCCCTGCATACACCTGCTGTCCCTCCGTGCGTGCTCCTCTCTCTCTCTCTCTCTCTCTCTCTCTCTCTCTGTGTGTGTGTGTCAACCTGCAGCTCAGCGCAGGAGCGCATTCCAAGCTGTCCGCATCTGTCTTGTCTTGCACACACAGGAGCATGCCGTTATCCATGCCCTGGCTGCCAACCAGAATCAGCAGCTGCGGGCGTTCCTGCAGCAGCAGGAGCCGCAGGAGGCGCAGCCACTGGAGGCGCAGGAGGCGCAGCTGCTGGAGGCGCAAGAGGCGCAGCCGCAGGAGGCGCAGAAGGTGCAGCCACAGGAGGCGCAGGAGGCGCAGCCACAAGAGGCGCAGGAGGCGCAGCCGCTGGAGGCGCGGGAGGGGCAGCCGCAGGAGGCGCAGAAGGTGCAGCCGCTGGAGGCGCAGGAGGCGCAGCCGCAAGAGGCGCAGGAGGCGCAGCCGCTGGAGGCGCGGGAGGCGCAGCTGCAAGAGGCGCAGGAGGTGCAGCCGCAGGAGGCACAGGAGGCGCAGCAGGCCCGGCCCCTTCTCCCACCTGCGCCCCCACCGCCCCAGCCAGCATCCCATCAGCCCAGCGCACCTGCCTCACCCGCCGCAGGAGGCCTGGACCCTACCGTTGCCTTGGCCACCACGGATGCAGCGGAGCACGCAGAACAGACAGCAGGCAGTCCCGGGGACGGGCAGCAGCCTGATGTGGCTGTCACGGATGCTCAGCATGGTGCAAACATCGAGGCAGGAAATGGCGGCCAGAAAGACGAGGCAAAGGAGAGTGGTGAGGAAAACCAGGCAGGGGAGGGCAACAAGGAGGAGGTGGCGGCAAGGGAGGAGGTTGCTGAGGGGGGCGCGGCAGCAGCAGGGGCAGCAGCAGCAGCAGCAGACGACGAGCCAAGCGCACATGGGGCTCCCGAAGCGGGCGCAGGACCAGGCACCGCATCGCCCCTTACCAGCCGCCCCAGCAGCGCCAGCAGCACCAGCGAGCAGGCCGGCGGGGATGCCATCAGCCCCGGCAGCAGCGGCAACCCCTTTGCCGAAGCCGAGGTGGCGGTGCACAGCAACCCGTTTGGCGTTGAGGAGGAGGATGAGGAGGGCGGGGCGCGGGGGCGCGTCGGCGGCAGCCCGTTTGCAGGTCTGGGGCAGCACGCAGGCGGCGGCGACGGCATGACCCTGGCGTATCACAACGCAATGTTTGAGCCGGAAGAGGGGGAGGAAGAAGATGAACGGGAGGGGGTTGTGGGAGGGGCAGGGCGCCGCTGGGTGTCCACCAACCCGGAGCCACGAGAGCGACAGGAGCAGCAGGAGCAGGAGCAGCAGGGTCCGGCTCCTCAGGGAGGGGCTGTGGCTGGGCTGTTCTATGAAGAGGGCGATGAGGGCAGTGTGCCTGAGGGCAGCAGCGAGGAGTACAGCGAGGACGTCCACCAGGTCGAGGAGGAGCATGAGGAGCAGGAGGTGGAGAGCGAGGGGGGGGGTGACACGCACATGACGCAGGACGAGGCAGCAAGAGGGCTGGAGACAGGACAGGGAGTGGGGAGGGAGGGGGAGCAGGTGGAGGAGGAAAAGGAGGAGGGAGAGGAGTTTGAGGAGCAGACGGGGGGCGGAAGAGCAGGGGCGGCAGCAGGGGAAGGTGGACCCCAGGAGGAGGATGCCGCAAGCACCGACGCGGGTGGGGGACA
>LKMJ01000735.1_pt1 | contig 26646 bp, 25 predicted proteins | sample 643391 | NCBI WGS metagenome assembly LKMJ01 (sample SAMN04112250, study PRJNA286221) | soda lake metagenome | biome: soda lake; feature: Kulunda Steppe; material: water; isolation source: sample PL-Br10 brine of Picturesque Lake | place: Russia: Kulunda steppe | collected 2010-07 | reverse complement strand
GCCGATATCGGCGCGTTCGAGCGCTAAACCGCTCGTTAAACGTCGTCTAAGTCCCGTTCAGAAATTGAGTGGGCCAACTCGGATTTGAACCGAGGACCTCCCGGTTATCAGCCGAGCGCTCATACCTAGCTGAGCTATTGGCCCTGTGTTGGCGCGTTTGATCGTAACGCCGTGGGTCGTTTAAACGTTTCTTTTCCACGGCTCCATGGCGGTTCTCGACACGGCTATCGCTTCGACGTCCCGTCGCCCTCGTCGAATTCGCTCCCGTCTCCGAACGAACCGTCGACGTCCGACTCGGCGTCTCCGGGGACGTCCTCGAACTCGTAGTCCGCCTCGCCCATCTCGACCGTCTCCGATCCGCTGGCTCCGGGTCCGTCACCGCCGGGGAAGCCTCGCTGAAACGCGTCGCCCCCGCCGTCGCCGCCGGGGAACCCGCCGATGTAGACGTTGCCGGTCGCGAAGCCGTCGGTCTGTTTGTCCAGAAACGGCGTCACGACGTACTTCTTGAGCCCGATCCGGATCGGATACCGGGTCGGCGGGACGACCAAAAGCAGGCCGATGAGGTCCGTGATGAGGCCGGGCGTGAGCATCAACGCGCCGGCGACGAGCAGTAGTGCACCGTCCAGAAGCTCGTCGGTCGGCGGCGAGCCCTGCATGAGTTTACGCTGTATCTTCCGGATCGTGTGTCGCCCTTCGGCTCGGACCAAAAGCAGACCGAGCAGTGCGGTCAACACGACGACCGCCACGGTCGCGACCGGACCGATCGTCACGGGCCCCAGATCGGTCGCGAGGACGACGAGCAACAGGACATCCACGAGGGGAACGAGTAGCAGGATGCCGATGACCCGCAGTTTCATATCACAGGCTACCGGCGGACGAGTGGAAAACCTTCCGAGATGTCTCCTTCCCGGCAAACACATTTACGCGCACTCTCTGTGCCACGTCAGAGTAGCCGATCGCCAAGCAGTTCGGCCAGTAGAAACAAGTCAACCTACGAAGTATATAATTATTGATCGTGTATGAAGGAACACGACCATACCGAACACGCCTGTCAGGGCCCGAGTACCGGACGACGAAACTTCATGCGCGGTTGTGGCGCGGCGGCTGCCCTCGCTGTGGCTGGGTTGAGCGCGGGGACGGTAGCGGGCGAGTCTGCGGATATCGAAGAGCTGCTGGCGGATCTGCCGACCAACTGGGGCGAGTGGGGAGACGACGACGAGCTCGGGGCGCTCAACTATCTGGGGAGTGAAGAGATGTTCAGAGGGGCGCGGGCGATGACCCGACGCGGGTCGAAAGGTATCGAGCGGATCACGCTCCAGCTACCGATGACCGGTGACACGATCGACGTGCTCGCTGAGGAAGACGCCGAGGCGCCGACGACTGAAACGGGTGATCCGCTGTTCCCGGGACGGACACCGGGACGGCGCGATAACACACAGGACGCACAATCCTACGAAAACGGTCTCGATCCGGAGATCGGAGGAATGAAATTCGCCGACGATCGGTTCCTCACCGAGCTGTTCCTCCACGGCGCGAGCCACCTCGACGCGCTCGGTCACGTCTGGTACGGCGACGAACTGTACAACGGCTACGATGCCGCGACGACGGCCACGGAGCGAGAGTTCGACCGAACAGTCACCGGTCTCCGGGACGGTGAGGCCGTAGACGTCGATTCGACACGGGGGCTTTCGGTGGCGGATATCGGACCAATAGCCGACGCCGGGGTCGCCGGTCGCGGCGTGCTCCTGGACGTGGGACGGCACATGGGTGACGACGAGAACGGCTGGTTGGATCTCGGCGAACCCATAACGCTCGAAGACTTGCGCGACACAGCCGACGCACAGGGCGTTAGAATCCGCAAGCGTGACATCCTCCTGGTCCGGACGGGCGCCATCGAGCGTGTAACCGATCCCGAAGCCGAATGGGACCCGCTCGGTGAACCCGGATTGAAATTCTCCGAGGGGCTTGTCGAGTGGATCGACGAGATGGAAATCCCGTTGATCGGTGCCGACAACATCGCCGTCGAGAAAGTCGTACAGGAGATCGACGGGGTCACGTATGTGATCCCATTACACGGGGCGCTTCTTCGCGATCTCGGTGTCTCGCTCAACGAGGTACTCGATCTCTCGACGCTCGGTATCCGATGTGCCGAAGACGAAATCTACGAGTTCATGTACACCGCTGCTCCGTTACACGTCGAACGCTCGACGGGGGCACCGGTGAATCCGGTAGTCATGAAAGCGACGAAACCTGAGGGAGAACAGAGGGGGAGGGAGAACGGAAGCTAGCGGTTCGTTGAATCGGTGCCGGCGTTCACACGTTTCTTTCGTTCCGAAACACAAAGAGTAGTTACCGCGCGACCCGCAGAGTCGAACAATGAGAGCAGCGCTCGTTATTCTCGACGGCTGGGGCCTCGCCGACGGTGGCCCGGGCGATGCCGTTTCGGCGGCGGAGACACCGACCGTCGATCGGCTCCGGGAGGCGGGAGCTTTCGGAACGCTCGAGACCCACGGCCGTCGGGTGGGTCTCCCCGAGGGACAGATGGGAAACAGCGAGGTCGGCCATCTCAACATCGGCGCCGGTCGGGTCGTCAAACAGGACTCGACGCGGATCACGGACGACATCGACGCCGGCGTGTTCGCCGACAACGGGGCGATCAACGACGCCTTCGAGTACGCCCGCGAACACGGGGGGAAGATACACTTCATGGGGCTGGTGAGCGACGGCGGCGTCCACTCGTATCAGGCCCACCTCCACGCGCTGATCGAGCTCGCCGCAGATCGGGGCGTCGACGCCGTCACCCACGCCTTCACTGACGGCCGCGATACCGCACCGAAAGGCGGTGCCGACTTCCTCGCCGACCTCGAGGCGACCGCGTCAGCCCACGGGACTGGACACGTCGCGACGGTCTGTGGCCGGTACTACGCGATGGACAGAGACGAGAACTTCGAGCGGACGAAACGGGCCTACGATGCGATCGTCGGCCGGACGGCACCCCACAGCGCGGGGTCGGCCGTCGAAGCCGTCGAGTCGTCCTACGTCCGCGGAGAGACCGACGAGTACGTCGAGCCCACGCTCATCGACGCGGGACCCGAGACGGACGATCGGGCGCTCTCGAACGGCGATTCGGTCGTCTTCTTCAACTTCCGTGCGGATCGGGCCCGACAGCTCGTCCGGATGCTCGCCGACATCGAACCGGAGTGGCCCTTCGAGACGGACCCACCCGAAATCGAACTCGTCACGATGACCGAGTACGACGAGACGTTCGAACTTCCGGTCGCGTACCCGCCGATCGCGCCCGAACGGACGCTTGGCGAGGCGCTCTCCGTGGCCGGCCACACGCAGCTTCGGATGGCCGAATCCGAAAAATACGCCCACGTGACGTACTTCCTGAACGGCGGTCGGGAGGTCGCCTTCGAGGGAGAACGTCGGGAGATCGTTCCGAGCCCCGACGTCGCCACCTACGACGAGAAACCGGAGATGTCGGCCCCTGAACTGACCGACGCGGCGATCGGCGCGATCGAGACCGACGAGCCCGACGTCCTCGTGTTGAACTACGCCAACCCGGATATGGTCGGCCACACCGGCGATTTCGACGCCGCCGTCGCGGCCGTCGAAGCTGTCGACGAGCAACTCGGACGTCTGGATAACGTTGTCAGAGCGGCCGGCGGCCACCTGCTTGTCACCGCCGATCACGGCAACGCTGACGACATGGGGACGCCGGAGAACCCCCACACGGCACACACAACGAACCCGGTGCCGTTTATATACGTATCCCCGGACGGGACGAACGATGGACGCACGGTCCGATCGGGCGGGACGCTCGCCGACATCGCACCGACGCTTCTGTCCCTCGTCGGCGTCGAGATCCCCGAGGCCATGACCGGCGAGAGGCTGATATAATGGGCGACCGCGTCGTCATCCCCTCGGACCGGGACGTCCGAGGCACGCTCGATTCGCCCGCTGGGGACCGGTGTGTCGTCGCCTGCCCGCCCCATCCACAGATGGGCGGCAGTCGGACGGACAAACGCCTTCGCGCCGTCAGCGACGCACTCGAGTGTGCCTGTCTCCGGTTCGATTACGGCCCGTGGGACGAGGGGTACGGCGAACTCGCCGACACTCGGGATGCGTACGCGTGGGCCCGCGAGAACTACGGGCGCGTGGGTCTGTTCGGATACAGCTTCGGCGGCTGCCTCGCGTTGCTCGCCGCGGCCCGCGAATCGGCGAGCGGTCGCCCGCCGGAGGTCGTTGTCGCACTATCGCCAGCGGACCGTCTCGCGTCGGATCTGGATGCCGTCGCAGCGATCGACGAGATCGACTGCCCGATGGCTGTCGTCTACGGCGAGCGCGACACGACCGTCGATGCGGAAGTGGTCGCAAAGCGAGTCCGCGAGCGCGGCGGTGAGGTGTCCGTCCTGAGCGCGGATCACCACTTCGTCGGCCAGACCAGGGCGGTCGGAGAACGCGTCGCCGAACTCCTGTCGCCGTAGCGGCGGTGTCCGGCAGTGCACCGTTCCGGAAATAATTGATGTTCGAATCGCGGTTTCAGTCCCCAATAACTATTTCAATGGTCGATGAACGCGAAATATGGCCCTCCACGCCACCCGCAACGTCGGAGATGCATTTACCGTCACGCGGGAGTTTCTGACCCCGATCGAGTTCGTTCGCTGGCTCAAACTCGCCGTCGTCGCCTTTTTCATCGGCGGTGGGACGAGTCTGCCGAGTACACAGTTCAACGCCTCCGGCGGTACGGAGTCGCTTCCCGCCGAGGAGATCCCACTGACGCTGCCGGCCGAGACCGCGACGATAATCGCTGCCGTCGTGGCGATCGCCGTCGGCTTCGGGTTGCTCTTTGCCGTCGTCGGCGCGGTCATGGAGTTCGTCTTCGTCGAGTCGCTCCGCACCGGTTCGGTGTCGATCCGGCGATACTGGAGCGAGCGCTGGCGTCAGGGACTCCGCCTGTTCGGCTTCCGGATCGCGATCGGACTGCCGGCTCTCGCGGCTTTTCTCGGCTGGATGGGGCTGTTTTTCCTCCCACTGGCGACGGGATTCGCCGATCCGATCGTGCCGCTCTGGGTCTTCGTTCTGGGACTTCCCGTGCTGTTTTTCGTCGGCCTGTTGTACGCCCTCGTCGCCTCGTTCACCACCGTCTTCGCCGTTCCGATCATGATCAAACACGACTGCGGCGTCCTGGCCGGCTGGCGGCCGCTGTGGGGATCGATCAAAGCGGCACCGAAACAGTATCTCGCCTACGCCGTGATCGCGTTTCTCCTGACGATCGCGGCGGGGCTTCTCGCCTCGATCGTCGTCGGAATCGGCGCGATCGTCATCCTGATCCCGCTGGGTATCGCCGCGCTCGTCGCGTACTTCACTGTCTCGCTTTCCTCGACTGTGGGACTCGCGATCCTCGTCGCCCTCGTCGTCCTGTTCCTCGCGGCGATGTTCGCCCTCTGGGCGCTGGTCCAGGTTCCCGTCGTCGCGTATCTCCGGTATTACGCGCTGTTGGTGCTCGGCGATATCGAACCCGACTTCGACATCATCCCCGATCGGCGCAGCGGACTTGAGCGATAGACTGTAGCCGCCCGTACCGGCCTCAGAACTGGTATCGACGGGCGTTGTCGTCGTTGCCGCCGAAGAGATCGTTTCCGCCCGCCATCTCGTCGAAGGTCATGCCGGATAGATACTCGTCGTAAGTCACGTCGTAGCCGCTCCGGAGGTGGAAATCGAGGTTGCCGGTCTCGACGGCGGTCTGAAACAGCATGTGGATCGCCCGCCGGACGAGTTCGTCGGTGTCGTCCGGTTCGTAGACGCTTTCCAGCATCGCGAGTTCGTTTCTGGTTTCGCTGTCGAGATCGACGGCGAGTTCGTCGCCGAGCTCGCTGTAGTTGTCCTCGATGTCCGCCGAGAGATCGTCCAGACTCATACGCTTCGTGAGTCTCGCCGCCGGAAGTCGGTTTCGTTGTCGACCGTCACACCCAAACGCTGTGCGGGAATAGGGGCGGTATGGCCGAGGAGACGCCGCCACTGCCGGAGGATCTGGAGGCCGTCCGATCGGCGCTGATCGAGTGGTACGAGACGGATCATCGGACGTATCCGTGGCGGGAGACCGACGACCCCTACGCGATCCTCGTCTCGGAGGTGATGAGCCAACAGACCCAGCTCGATCGGGTGGTCGACGCCTGGAACGATTTCCTCGAGCGGTGGCCGACCGTCGAATCGCTGGCGGCAGCCGACCGGGCCGACGTCGTGAGCTTCTGGAGCGATCACTCGCTGGGCTACAACAACCGCGCGAAATACCTCCACGAGGCGGCGACGTCGGTCCGAGACGAGTACGGCGGCGAGTTCCCGACGTCCCCGGCGGGACTCGAGGAGCTGATGGGGGTCGGCCCCTACACCGCCAACGCCGTCGCCTCCTTCGCGTTCAACGACGGGAACGCCGTCGTCGACACCAACGTCAAACGGGTTCTCTACCGCGCCTTCGACGTCCCCGATGACGACGCGGCCTTCGGTGATGTCGCCGACGAACTCATGCCCGACGGCGAGTCCCGCGTCTGGAACAACGCGATCATGGAACTCGGCGGGGTCGCCTGTGGCAAGGTGCCCGAGTGCGACGGGGCCGGCTGTCCGTGGCGGGAGTTGTGTCACGCCTACCAAACCGGCGATTTCACCGCCCCGGACGTGCCGACGCAACCCGATTTCGAGGGGAGCCGACGACAGATGCGCGGACGGGTGATCTCGACGCTCAAGGAGTTCGAGGAACTGTCGCTCGACGACCTCGGGCCCCGCGTTCGTGTCGATTACGCTCCCGACGGCGAGTACGGCCGCGAGTGGCTCCGCGGGATCGTTTCGGATCTGGCCGACGACGGGCTGGTCGAAACCGACAGGCGGGAGGGTAAGCGGTTCGTTCAGCTCCGTCGGTAGGCCGACCGATCCGCTACCGTTTTCCTTTTCGCCACCGAGTGCCCTTTATGAACGAACTCCGGATCGCGGCCGTCGTCGGCAGCCTTCGCGAGGGAAGCTACACGCGGTCGGCGTGTCGACACACGCTCCGTGCCGCCGCGGAGTTCGACGGCGTCGAGACCGATCTCGTCGATCTCCATGCGCTATCGTTGCCGGTTTACGACGCCGACGCCGACACCGCCGGCGACGCCCCGGAACTGAAAAGGCGAATCAGGACGGCCGACGCGGTCGTCCTCGGGAGTCCCGTCTATCACGGCTCGTACTCCTCGGCGCTGAAAAACGCCCTCGATTACTGCGGCTTCGACGAGTTCGACGAAACGACTGTCGGACTACTGTGCGTCGCCGGCGGGTCGTTCCCGACGACGACGCTCGATCACCTGCGGTCGGTCGGCCGGGCGCTCAACGCGTGGGTGTTGCCCCATCAGGTCGCCATTCCGAGGGCGAGACACAGCTTCGAGGACGGCGAGATAGTCGACGAGGGCGTCGCAGATCGCGTCGAAACACTCGGCCGACGGGCGGTCGAGTACGCGAACATCGACCCGGACCCGCGGACCCTCGAGTCGACACAGAACGTCGGCGCCGACGACTAATGGAATCCGACAACCGTTTTAAGCCCGGACTGTTGGGTTCCTGTAATGGGAAACTGTATCATCTGCGGCACGTCGACCGATGGACCGATCTGTGACGTCCATCAGGAAGACGTCGTTTTCGAGTTCGAAGGCAACGAACCCTCACAGCTGACGCCGGGCCGTTTTTACCGCGGCACCGTCGACGGGTACGCCGACTTCGGCGTGTTCGTCAACATCGGCAACGTCACCGGGCTCCTCCACCGGAGCAAACTGGACCGTCGCCTCGAGAGCCTCGATTGGGAGGTCGGCGACCACATCTGCGTCCAGGTCAACAACGTTCGGGACAACGGCGACATCGATCTCGACTCCTCGATCCGACAGTCGGCCGAGGACTTCCGGGGTATGCTCGTCCAGTCGCCCGAGGGCGATCGGCTCCTCGACAGCGCTGACGAGGACGATGAAGACGATGAAGACGACGAGGGAAACGGAGAGGCTGATTCCGGGTCAGATTCCGGGTCCAGTTCAGACCTAGATCCGAAATCAGCAGAGACGACGAGCGCCCCCGACCGGGGCTCGGAAGCGACCGAGACGACGAGCGACCCTGAACCCGAACCCGATTCGGAGTTCGACCGAAACGCTGACGCGACCGAAGAGACAGGCAGCGACGACGATCAGATTAGTGGAGAATCCGGTGACGTGAGCCGAGCCGAAACAGCCACGGATTCGCCCGAAGCGGACCCGGAAGAAACGGCCGAAGAGCCCGAGTCGGACATCGAGCGCGTCGAAGTCGGCTCGCTCGGCGATCGCGTCGGCGAGACGGTCAGACTCGAGGGAACGGTCGCGTCGGTCCGACAGACCTCCGGCCCGACCGTCTTCGAGCTCAGAGACGAGACCGGGATCGTCGATTGTGCGGCCTTCATCGAGGCCGGCGTCAGGGCGTACCCGGAAGTCGAAGCCGACGACATCGTCCGACTCGACGGCGAGATCCGGGTTCGACGCGACGAGATCCAGGTCGAGACGGATTCGCTCGTCGCCCTCGACGGTGACGCGCGTACGGCCGTCGAATCCAGGATGGACGCCGCGATCGACGATCGAGCCAACCCCGAAACCGTCGAACCGCTCGCCGACGACGACGCGATCGACGCCGTCCTCGACGGGATCGGCGCCGTCGCGACGGAGATCCGGCGCGCGGTCATCGAATCCCGGCCCATCGTCGTTCGCCACGACGCGACGGCGGACGGCTACGTCGCCGGCGCCGCGATCGAACGGGCCGTGCTCCCGCTGATCGAGTCCGAGCACGCCTCGGCGGACGCGGTCTATCACTACTTCGACCGGCGACCGCTCGAGGACGGCGTCTACGACATGAACGACGCGACGAAGGACGTCACCCGGATGCTCGGCGACCGGAACCGCCACGACGAGAAGCTCCCGCTTTTCGTCTTCGCCGCGGCCGGGTCGACGGCGGCCTCCCTCGACGGTCTCGAACTGCTCGACATCTACGACGCCCCTCGCGTCGTCCTCGACGGCCGGGCGGCCGACGACGCAGTCACCGAGGAGATCGATTCGCTCGTGACCGTCGAGGACCGGACTGCCACGACGGTCGCGGCGACGGTCGCCGCCGCGGTCAACGGCGACGTTCGCGACGATCTCGCCCATCTCCCGGCGGTCAGTTACTGGGCCGATGCGCCCGCGGCGTACGTCGATCTCGCCGCCGAGGCCGGCATCGACGACGAGGCCGCAACACAGCTCCGTGAGGCGATCGCCCTCGAGGCGTTCTATCAGTCCTACGAAGACAAACGACAGCTCATCATCGATCTGCTGTTCGACAAACGGACCGGCCTCGCCGAGCAGGTCTCCGAGCAGTTCCGGACCAAGCTCGAAGCCGAGATCGACACCGCCGAGCCGAACCTCGAAGAGCGGACCGTCGACGGGACGACCGTAACCGTCCTCGATACCGAGGCGTACACGCACAGATACGACTTCCCGCCGACCCGACTGCTGCTCGACGAGCTCGCGCGTCGACTCGACTCGACGGTCGTCATCGGCCTCGGGAAGGACGAACTCCACATCCGATCGGACGCCGATCTCGACGTGGGCTCGATCGCCGCCGCCGTTTCGGCTGCGGTCCCGAACGCCGGCGTCTCAGACCCCGGTGGCCGCCAGCCGAAACTCGAATTCCTCGCCGGCGAACGCGATGCCGTCACCGATGCGGTCGTCGAGGCCGTCGTCGATGCGATCGCCGCACCGTCGGCGTAGCCGGCGAGAGACCGCTATCCATTTCCCCTCGCGCCCCGTTGTCCCGATAGCGAATGAGCAGCGACGTCGATCCGGCCGAAACTGAGGCGTTCGAGCAGGTCTGTGAGTCGCTCGTCTCGTCGATCCTCGCGGGGGAGATCGACCGCGACGACGTCGAGAGCGCCAAGATGGACGCCTGCCGCGAGCATTCCTCGCCGAAGGTGCCGAAAAACACCGAGCTACTCGATTACGCCCCCGAAAAGCGCCGCGAGGAGCTCGAATCGGTGCTACAGCGCAAACCGGTCCGGACGGCCTCGGGCGTCTCGCCGGTCGCGATCATGACGTCACCGCATATGTGTCCGCACGGGAAATGTCTCTACTGTCCGGGCGGACCGGCCTCGGAGTTCTCCTCCTCTCAGAGCTACACCGGCCACGAACCCGCCGCCGCCCGTGGCGTGCAGAACGATTACGACCCCTACGGGCAGGTGACGCTCCGGCTCCATCAGCTCCGGGAGATCGGTCACCCGGTCGACAAGGTCGAGTTGATCCTGATGGGCGGGACGATGACCGCCCGGAGCCACGACTATCAGGAGTGGTTCGTCAAGCGGGCGCTGGAGGCGATGAACGATTACGATCTCGATTCGCCGCCGGCCCCGAGCGAGACGGAGTCGTTCAGGCCCGACCCCGAAACGACCGAGTTCCGGTATCTGGAGGACGTCATCGCCGAGGCCGAGACGGCCGAGATCCGAAACATCGGGACCACGTTCGAGACCAAACCGGACTGGTGTGATCCCGAACAGATCGACCGGATGCTTGCTCTGGGCGGCACCAAAGTCGAGGTCGGCGTCCAGACGACATACGAGCGGATCAACCGCGAGATGCATCGGGGCCACGGCGTACAGGCCTCACTCGACGCCAACCGACGGCTCCGGGACGCCGCGTTCAAGGTCGGCTTCCATATGATGCCCGGCCAGCCCGGGATGTCGAAGGAGATGTGTCTGCAGGACTTCCGCGAGCTGTTCGACTCGACCGACTGGCGCCCGGATTACCTGAAGATCTACCCGACGCTCGTCGTTCGCGACACCGTTACCTACGACATGTGGCGCCGCGGCGAGTACGACCCACTCACCAACGAGGAGGCGGCCGAACTCGTCGCCGAGATCAAATCGATGATCCCGCGGTACACCCGCCTCCAGCGCGTCCAGCGGGATATCCCGGCCGATTTCATCGACGCCGGCGTCTGGAAGTCGAACCTCCGACAGCTCGCCTGGACGGAGATGGAGAAACACGACTGGTCGTGTGAGTGTATCCGGTGTCGCGAGGTCGGAATGAACGATGCGACGCCGGAAACGGTTGAAATCGACACTCTCACCTACGACGTCGCCGGTGGGACCGAACATTTCATCTCCTTCGAGGATTTCGATCAGGACCTGCTGATCGGCTTCTGCCGGCTACGGTTCCCGAACGATCCCGTCAGGGAGGAACTCGAAGACGCCGCGCTGGTCCGGGAACTGCACGTCTACGGGAGCGAGGTCGGTGTCGGCGACGAGGCCGGTGCGGGGACGGACGATCACCAGCACCGCGGTCACGGCCGACGACTGCTTCAGGAGGCCGAACGGATGGCCGAGGAGGCCGGATACGGCAAGCTGTCGGTCATCTCGGGGATCGGTGTCAGACAGTATTACCGGGAGAAACTCGGCTACTATCAGGACGGCCCGTACGTCTCAAAGCGGCTCCGATAGCGTCGAAATGCGGATCCTTTCTGTACGCCGACTCGTCACGATCAAGAGGACCGACGAGCAACTGAGTGTATGGCACGCGTGATCGCCGACGGCGTCCAGCTTCTGGAGATCGCCTGGCCGGAGCCGATCGGCGCGAACGCCTACCTCGTCGACGACGGCGATCTGACGCTTGTCGACGCGGGTGTCCCGATACCGCGTCGGTCGCTTTCGGCCGAGATCCGGACTGCCGGCTACGAACTTGACGATATCGATCGCGTGCTGTTGAGTCACTACGACGTCGATCACGTCGGCGGTCTCGCGCGGGTCGATCTCGACGTGCCGACGTATCTCGGCGCGCTCGATCTCCGGCTCGTTCGGCGGTCGTGGTCGCCGTCGTGGCGACACCACAAGGGCGCGTTCCACCGCCTCGCCCGAAGTGTCTACTCCCTCTCGGAGACCGACCTTCGGCCGGTTTCCGACGGCGATCGGATCGGCGACTTCCGGGCGTACCACACGCCCGGCCACAACCCCGGCCACACGGTGTTTCTCCATCCGGACTCGGAGAGTGCCTTTCTCGGTGATCTCGTCTGGAGTACGGACGACGGGCTCGTCGCCCCACCGTGGATCGACTCGTACGATACGGACCGGATCGTCGAAAGCATCGGCCGTATCGCCGAACACGAGTTCGAAGCCGCTTGCATGGGTCACGGGCGGCCGTACGCGAAGGGCGGGTCCGAGCGACTCCGAACGCTCGCCGAGAGGTTGGCCCCTGGATACTCCCGCGATCGATCGTGAGTTTCAAGCACGGCGCTGTCCCATCGACCGGCATGCATCCGCGCGCCGAGGAGTTCACGGAACGTGTCGAGGAACGGTACGGCTTCGAGATCGACGTCCACGAGTTTCCCGAAGGGACGAAAACCGCTGCCGACGCCGCCGAGGCAGTCGGCTGTTCCGTCGCCCAGATTGCGAGCGGGATCGTCCTCTCGGCCGAGGGCGATCTCGTGGTTTCGGTGACGAGCGGCGCCAACCGCGTCAGCGAGGCGAAGATCGCCGGTCTCCTCGATGTCGATCCGGATACCGTTTCGATGGGGGATGCCGACGAGATCAAGCGGACGCTCGGGTGGTCGATCGGCGGCGTCCCGCCGTTCTGTCACGAGACGGCGGTTCCGGTGTTCGCCGACGAGACGCTTCTGGAGTTCGATGAGGTCTGGGCCGCCGCCGGAACACCTGAGGCCGTCTTCCCGATCGATCCCGAGACGCTCGTCGAACTCGCCGGGGCGACGGTCGCCGACGTTCGGGAGGAGTAGCGGCGAACGGGATCGGTCCCGGATTATCGGGTCAGTGCAACGAGACGCCGCCGACGGAGCGATCCGAAACGAATACCGCGAACAGATAGATCGCGATCGCGATCACGATGATCGATCCGCCCGGTGGGAGGCTCCCACCGATCGCGACGCCGAGGCCGCCGAGGACGGACACCTGTCCTATCAGGATCGAGAGATACAGCGTTTCACGGAAGCTCTTTGCGATCTGTGAGGCGGCGGCGACGGGGATGACGAGGAGGCCGGCCACGAGGATCACGCCGAGGATCTGCATCGCGCCGACGACGACGACCGCCGTCATCACGACGAGCAGGGCGTTGTACCACGCGACGTTGAGTCTGGCGACGCGGGCCGCCTGTTCGTCGAACGTGATGAAGAGGAACTGCTTGTAGTTATAGAGGACGACGGCGACGACGGCGACGCTGAGCACCGAGACGAGCCGTGCGCCGCTTGCGGTCACGATCGCGAGGCTCCCGAACAGGAACCCCTCGATGTCGATCGCGATCGCGACGGTGTCCCGACCCCAGCTGATCAACAGTGTCCCGACGGCGAAACTCCCCGTGAGCACGATCGCGATCGGGACGTCGCCGTAGGAATCGGTGTGTTCGGTCAGCCACTGGAGGCCGAGCGCGCCCAGAGCGCTGACGATCAGCGCGACGACCAGAAGCGACCCCTGCCAGCCGGTGACGGCGACGAAAAGCAGCCCGACGGCGACGCCGGCGAAGGCGGTGTGAGCGAGCGTCTCGCCGATGAGTGCCATCTGTCTGTGGACCAGATAGGTCCCGACCAGCGGACCGACGATCCCGACGAGCGTTCCGGTCGCGAGCGCCCGCCAGGTGAACGGGTGGCGGAAGACGTTCGTCCCGAGGAGGAAATCGAGCCACGCGCCGAGTAGCATGAACTGCCCGAACGCGAGTTCGGCCCCCGATCCGAGCCCTCCGGGCGCCTCGCGAAGCCAGTCGAGTCCGACGAACGCGAGCATGAGGACGGCCAGAAGCGCCGTCAACGAGATTCCAACGAGTTCGACCGCCTCCCGCAGCGAGAGCGCTCGAATCCGCGTGAGCGTCGATACGTTCCGGGCCGGTTCCGCCCCGGTTTCGGTGTCCAGACTCATCAGTGATCGTGCTCGACGATGCCGGCGGCGGCACCGTACGCCTCGCCGAGGGCGTCGCTTTCGAGGAACGAGACCGTGTCCCCGTGGTGGTACAACTCGCGGTTGATACAGGCGACGGTGTCGACGTGTTTCGTGAGGACGTCGATGTCGTGTTCGATGAGGATGATCGTCATCCCCTCCCGATTGAGTCGATCGAGGAGGTCGTAGAACTGATCGCGGGAGTCGGCGTCGACGCCGACCGTCGGTTCGTCGAGCGCCAGCACGTCGGCTTCGGAGGCGAGCGCGCGTGCGATGAACGCGCGCTGCCGTTGTCCGCCGGAGAGCTGGTTTATGTGTCGATCCCTGAGGTCCGTGATGTCGACCGTTTCCAGGGCGTCGGCAACGGCCGCGTAGTCGTTTTCGCCCAGCCGGGAGTGACCGACGTGGGCGAATCGACCCATGAGAACGGCCTCCTCGACGGTAACCGGCATCGAACCGCCCCGATCAGTCGATCGCTGGGCGACGTAGCCGATCCGCTCGCCGGCCTCGAACTCGGTCGCGGGTTCGCCGAACAGCCGGACCGATCCGGAGTCCGGCTTTCGGAGGCCGATCATCAGATGGAGCAGCGTCGTCTTGCCGGAGCCGTTCGGTCCGATCAATCCCATGAAGTCGCCGTCGCTGATCGTGAGCGAGACGTCCTCGACCGCCGTCGTCTCACCGTAGGCGAACGTCACGTCCTCCGCTTCGATGACTGCGCTCACGCTGTCGTTACTCGTGCATTCGTCCGGATCGGTTTGATTCTATCCATCTCTCACTCCGCCCCCAGAGCCTTCCGGAGCGACGGGAGGTTCATCTCCTCCATCTGTTCGACCCAGCCCCAGCCGCTTTCGTCCCACTCGGCGGTCGTCCCCTCTGCCGGCGAGAGCGGTTCCGCGTCCTCGATGTCGGTGTGCTCGAAGAGCAGGTCGACCATCTGTGGGTAGTCCTCCCCGGGGTTCGGTGCCTCGAAGGGATCGTACAGCACCGTGTCGATGTCGTGAGACTCGATGACGTCGATCAGCCCCGACACGTCGTCGAACGATTCGGCGGCGTCGGGGGAGATCCCGACCGGCGTCCGGAGTTCGAATCCGTACCGGTGTTCGAGATACCCGAACGCACCGTGGGCGGCGAGGACGGCGACGTCCCGCTCGGCGTTCTCGGCTAGCTCCTCGAACTGCCGGTGAACCGAATCGAGCCGTTCGTTGTACGCGTCGGCGTTCTCCTGGAACGCCTCGACGTGCTCGGGATCGAGGTCCCCGAGCGTTTCGGCGATGGTCCCGACCATCTCCTGGGCGAGCACCGGATCGACCCAGGCGTGTGGGTCGTAGAACTCGTCGGCCTCGCCAGCGTCGATCTCCTCTAGCACCTCGACCTCCGCGGGTTCGTTATCCGTCTCGTGGATGATTTCCTCGCCCCGCCGTATCTGGATCACAACCGCGGTCGATCCGACTGAACGGCCGTGGAACTCGACGTAATCGCCGTGGGACTCGATATCGAGTACGTCCTCCGAACGTCCGTCTGCGATCCGTGCGTCCACCTGGTGGGTCTCCGTGTCCCCCAACGGAACGACGTTACCCTCGTCGTCCTCGAGGACGATCCCGATCGGGACTGAATCGCCGAGTTCGACGTCGGGGATCCCGCCGTGCCAGTGGCCGGTATGCCAGTAGCCGAGCTGATCGTTCGACCGGAGATCGAAGATGTCGAACTCTTCCAGCAGAAGGCTCTCCGGGGGATACTCGCGTCCCCTGTCGGGTTCCGGGAGCGCCTCCGAGTCGAACCGGAGCAGGTTCCCCTCCAGCCCTGCCAGTAGATCCGCCGTCCGCACGTCGTCGTAGTCCCGTTCGAGTTCGGCCGCGACGTCCTGCGCCCACGAGAACTCGGGCGTGTCGAGATAGACGAACAGCTCCGATGACGCGATGTTTCGTGTGATATCGCCGTCGGGGCTCCAGCCGTGTCCCATCTGCCCGGCCTCGACCGGGTTCTCGAACGTGAACTGTTCGCCGCCGACCTGTTCGGCCCAGTCCCAGAGCGCAAAAAACGCCGCATAGCCTTCGCTGTTGCCGCTGCTGCCCTCCAGCGGGTTGGCGAGACAGCCAGCGAGACCGACGGCGGTTCCCGCTATGCCGGCCTGCAGTACTGAGCGTCGGGTACGATCCATACCTGTACTCGTTCGTCCGTGGTTAAAAATATTATTATTCAAATTAGAATTATTAATAACCTATCGGGAAGGAGGGCCGAGGAATAATTATCAGCGTCAGGGGATGATTCCGGGACTGCTCCCTTCGATCGGGTTTATGCGTTCGGCGTCAGCTCCAGCGTCACGACGCCGTGATCCGGTTCGACGGCGACGTACCGTTCGACGACGTCGCACCCGACGTCGTGGCCCTCTTCGTGGACCTCGCCGGTGTGGACGGAAATTTCGCCCCCGTAGGCGAAGAAGCCGAACATCCCGTTTTCGTGGTCGTCGTGATGATCGTCATCGTCGTCATGGTGATCGTCGTCGTGATCATCATCATCATGGTCGTGGTCGTCGTCATGGTGATCGTCGTCGTGATCATCATCGTGATCATCATCGTGATCATCGTCGTGGTCGTCGTCATGGTGATCGTCGTCGTGATCGTGATCATCATCGTGATCATCGTCGTGGTCGTCGTCATGGTGATCGTCGTCGTGGTCGTGTCCACCGTAAGCCTCGGCATCGAAGGTAACGAATGCGCTATCGCCCTCGATGGAAACGTCGAACGGCTGGTGGGTAGCGTCGATCACGGACGCCTCGTCGGCAGAGGAACCACCGCCGAGGGATTCGGGTTCATCGAATTCCATGTGACCACAGGCTTCGTCGATGGCTGCCTGTGAGACGAGCCCTTCGTCGTCATGGTCGTCGTGGTGGTCGTCGTCATCGTCGTGGTGGTCGTCGTCATCGTCGTGGTCGTCGTCATGATGATCGTCGTCATGGTCATGATCATCATCGTCGTGGTCGTGACCACCACCCAGGTTTTCCGCGAGGATCGAGACGACCGCTGTATCGGGCTCCGTTTGCGGTTCCGAGTCGGCGTCCTCACCGCCGTTTCCGTTTCCGTTTCCGTTTCCGTTTCCGTTTCCGTTTCCGTTTCCGTTCCCGGTGTCGCCCTCCGAACAACCGGCGAGCGCGCTGAGTGCCACGAGACCTGCTCCGGACTTGACGAACGTTCTTCGAGATCGCTCCATGCGGTTACGGAAGGGGAGCACGGACAAAAGTGTTATTATATTTCTGTATAAATTTAATACTAATGCGTGTAGCATCTGACCTGATTAATAGGTTCTGTGTGGAAGCAACTATCTCTGTATTATATTTGCGGCCGAGACGCCCCTCTGTTCGGCCCGACCGATACAGACTGAACACGTCTCATCGTCTCGTCCGTAGTTGGTAATCGATGACACTCCCGAATATCCGGAGGTTATTTGCTCTCGCGAACCGGACGAACCGACGGATGGTTACGGTATCGGGAATCTTCGACGCCGAACGTGTCGCAGTCGTCGGCGCGACCGAACGGGGTGGCTCTGTCGGGCGGGCGATCACCGAGAACCTCCTCGCCGACTTCGACGGTGAGGTCCTGCCGGTGAACCCGAACGTGGATCGGGTTTTCGATCGGCCCTGCCTCGATGACCTCTCCGAAAGTGGGGCCGATATGGCGGTGATCGCCGTTCCGCCGGAAGCGGCGCTCGAGGCCGTCGGGACGGCCGGTGAACACGGGATCGACGATCTCGTTGTCATAACCGCCGGATTTGGCGAAACGGGCAGCGACGGAGCGAGACGCGAGTCACGACTGAAGGAACTGGCGAGGGAGCACGACCTCAATATCGTCGGTCCGAACTCCCTCGGCGTCATCTCGACGCCGTCGGGCCTGAACGCGACGTTCGCGCCGGGAAACGCTCGTCCCGGATCGACGTCGTTCATGAGCCAGTCCGGGGCCCTCGTGACGGCAATCCTCGAGTGGGCTGACGAGCGTTCGATCGGGTTCAAAGACATCGCCTCTCTGGGGAACAAAGCGATCCTCGACGAGGCCGATTTCGTCGAAACGTGGGGAACGGACCCCGATACGGACGTCGTCTTGGGGTACCTCGAAGGGATCGAGGACGGCCAGCGCTTCATCGAGACGACCCGTGCGGTCACCCGGGAGACGCCAGTCGTCGTCCTCAAGTCGGGACGGACCGACGCCGGAGCCCGGGCGGCCTCCTCCCATACCGGCGCGATCGCCGGGAGCCAGCGCGCCTACGAGGCTGGACTCGAAAAGGCGGGTGCGATCCGGGTCGATTCCACGGAAGCGCTCTTCGACACCGGTGCGATGCTCGCCGGGGGTACCCTCCCGGACGTCGACGGCGTCGCTGTCGTCACGAACGCCGGCGGACCGGGCGTGCTCGCGACCGATGCGATCGGTGATTCGACGGCCGAACTGGCGTTCCTCGAGGGAGAGACGCGGGACCGACTCGCCGATGTGCTCCCCGAGACGGCGAACGTTCACAACCCGGTCGACGTCATCGGCGACGCCCCGGCCGAGCGGTTCCGTGACGCGCTCGATGTCGTCCTCTCGGATCCGAACGTCGGAAGCGCGGTCGTCATCGCGTGTCCGTCGGCTGTCCTCTCGTTCGACGCGCTCGCGGAGACGCTCTCGGTGTTCCGTCGCGAACGGGGCCTCCCACTCGCGGTCTGTCTGATGGGCGGCTCTTCCGTTGAGGGCCCTGCTGAGACGCTTTCGGGAACGAACACCCCGACGTACTTCGATCCGGCCCGTGCCGTCAGCGCCCTCGACTCCCTCTATCGGTACCGTGAGATCCGAACCCGAGAGAACCGATCGCCGACGACGTTCGACGTCGATACCGACGCCGCCGAATCGGTCCTCGAACGGGGCAAAGCGCGGTCCGACAACAGGCTCGGTATCGAGGCCATGGATCTTTTGGAGGCCTACGGGATCCCGACTGTAGACGCCGAGATCGTCGATTCGCCCGGGTCAGCACGGACAGCCGCTGAACGGATCGGCGGCGACGTCGTCATGAAGATCGTCTCCCCGGATATCCTCCATAAAACCGACATCGGTGGTGTCGAGGTCGGGGTCGCACCGATGGACGTCGAAGACGTCTACGAGTCACTTCTTACGCGTGCAAAAAACTACCAGCCCGATGCGGAAATCCTCGGTGTTCAGGTACAGGAGCTCGTCGATCTAGATCGCGGTGTCGAAACGATCGTCGGGATGAACCGCGACCCACAGTTCGGCCCCGTAGTGCTTTTCGGCCTCGGCGGCGTGTTCGTCGAGGTGCTTGAGGACACGACGGTTCGGATCGCGCCGGTATCGAAACCCGAGGCTGAACGGATGCTCGACGACATCGATTCGGCCCCGCTGTTGCGCGGGGCACGCGGCCGTGACCCGGTCTGTGAACAGTCGATCGTCGAGACGATCCAGCGGCTCTCACAGCTCGTCGTCGACTTCCCCTCGATCCTCGAGCTGGATATCAACCCGCTCGTGGCGACTCCCGACGGCGTCGCCGCGATCGATCTCCGCCTTACCGTCGACTCCGAAACAATATGACCGTACTCGTCACGTCACTCGAAGAGAGCACAGGGAAGACAGCCGTCGCGCTGGCGCTGGCACTGGCCGCACGCGAACGCGGCGAGCGCGTCGGATACATGAAACCGATAGGGACCCGGCTCCAGTCTGCGGTCGGCAAGACCGTCGACGAGGACCCGAAACTCGCTCGCGAGGTCCTCGGCCTCGATGCCGAAATTCACGAGATGGAACCGATCGTCTACTCGCCGACGTTCATCCACGAGACGATCCGTGGTCGCGAGGATCCCGACGCGCTTCGCGAGGCGGTCACATCCGGCTTCGAGCGCCTTTCGGCGGAAGCCGATCGCATGATCCTCGAAGGTGGCGGATCGCTCACGACGGGCGGGATCGTCGACCTTACCGACGGCGATCTCGCCGAACTGCTCGATGCGACCGTCGTTCTCGTTGCCCCCTTCTCGGAGCCGGGAGACGCCGACGAACTCATCGCGGCCGCCCGCCTCCTCGGTGACCGTCTCGGTGGAGTCCTGTTCAACGACGTCTCGGATTCGGCCTTCGAGACGCTCGCGAGCGATGTCGTTCCGTTCCTCGAAGGGAGAGGGATCCGCGTGTACGGGACGATCCCACACGACGAGGAACTCGCCGGCGTCACCGTCGAGGAACTGGCGGCGGAACTCGGCGCGAAGCTTCTTACGACAGCCTCCACCGACGGGCGCGTTCACCGCTTCGTCGTCGGATCGATGTCGGCGGCCGAGGCCCACGGGCGCCTCCGACAGGTTCGGGACGCGGCGCTCGTCACCGGCGGGGACAGAGCCGACATGCAGACGGTCGCACTCGAGGCCTCCGGCGTCGAGTGTCTCGTCTTGACCGGCGGCGTCAGGCCGTCGGACGCTGTCATCGGACGTGCCGAGTCGGCCGGCGTCCCGATGCTCGTGGTCGGCACTGACACCCGAACGACGATCGATCGCGTCGAGAGCGTGATCCGCTCCGGCAGAACGCGCGACGAGCGGACGGTCGAACGGATGGGCGAACTGCTCGCCGATTACGCGGATATCGATGCGATGTTACCGCCGGAACGGGACGGTTAGGCGGCCGCCTCGATCTTCCCAACGAGCGTTCCCTTGTCCTGGACGCCGACCATCCGTTCGACGACCTCGCCGTTTTCGAACAGATATAGCGTCGGGACGCCCTGGACCTGATACTCGGCGGCGAGATCCTGATGGGCGTCGATGTCGATTTTGAGCACGACCGCGTCGGTTTCGGCCGCGATTTCGGCGACTGTCGGGGCAAGCATCTTGCACGGTCCACACCAGTCAGCGTAGAAATCGACGAGCATGACCGCGTGTTTCTCGAGTAGCTCCTCGAGGTGTGCCTTTCCCTCTACACTGATCGGCTCCGCCGGTGAATCCGCCTTTGTGGCCAGCTCTTCCCGTTTCTGCTTGCGGATCTCTTCGATCTCCTCGGTGTCACTCATATCGTCCCATAGGAAGAGCGCGAGATTAATACCTTCGGGAGTGTGAGAACCGTACATTTCCGACGAGGTCGCGGGGGTATCCGACGAGAGTTTCCTCGGCAGAACGATTTACAAACACCCGGTGAGTAGCCGGGGTATGTCTATCGACGGCGAATTCGACGGCTTCGGTGGCCGACACGTCCCGGAACCGCTCGAGGCACCGCTGGAGGAACTGGCGGAGACGTTCGACGCCGAGATCGAATCCGAATCGTTCATCGAGGAGTTCGAACGGCTGCTCAAACATTTCGCCGGCCGACCGACGCCGGTATTTCATGCCGAAACGTTGAGCGAGCGGTACGACGCGAACATCTACCTCAAACACGAGGACCTGCTGCACGGCGGCGCCCACAAACTGAATAACACGCTCGGTCAGGGGCTGCTCGCTAAACGTGCCGGCAAGGAGCGGCTCATCGCGGAAACCGGCGCCGGCCAGCACGGCACCGCGACGGCCATGGTCGGGGCGCTCCTCGATCTCCCCGTGACGGTGTATATGGGAACGAAAGACATCGAGCGCCAGGAGATGAACGTCTTCCGGATGCGTCTCATGGGCGCCGAGGTCGAACCGGTGACCCGCGGCAATGCGGGGCTGGCCGAAGCGGTCGACGCTGCGCTGGAGGATTACGTCGAGAACTTCGAGGACACCCACTACCTCGTCGGCAGCGCGGTCGGCCCCGATCCGTTCCCCCGGATGGTCCGGGAGTTCCAGTCGGTCATCGGGCGGGAAGCCCGCGAGCAGATCCTCGAGCTACACGGCGAGCTCCCGGACGCCTGCGTCGCCTGTGTCGGCGGCGGCTCGAACGCGATCGGGCTCTTTTCGGGCTTTCTCGATGACGAGGACGTTTCCCTCTACGGCGCTGAACCGGCCGGCAAGGGACTCGAATCGGGTGAACACTCCGCGCCGCTCTCGGCGACGCAACGGGACGAGCCACAGATCTTCCAGGGGATGAAAACCAGGGTCATCGACGAGGACACGACGAACCACTCCGTCAGCGCCGGCCTCGATTACCCGGCTGTCGGCCCGGAACACGCCGCGCTTCAGTCGCTCGGTCGCGCCGAGTATCACGGTATCACCGACGAGGAGGCACTCGCGGCGTTCAGAGAACTGAGCGAGGCCGAGGGGATCATCCCCGCGCTGGAGCCGAGCCACGCGATCGCGCTCGCGATCAAACTCGCCGAGGGGGACCGCCACGACACGATCCTCATAAACCTCTGTGGTCGCGGCGACAAGGACATGCAGACCGCCGCCGAGAAGTTCGATCTCCACTGACCGACGTTCGGTTTCCCGAACTGGAATACACGGGCGGGTTCCGATCGCTATATGCCACTTTTTCGACCAGCCCCGGCTCCCGCTGTGGTCCGATCCGTCGTCGACGTTCCGGCTCTCGCCTCGCGTCCACCGACAACAGTTAAGGGGAGTCCACCCCACTCGCCGCCATGGAAACGGACTCCACCCCCCAGGAGATCACGTCGCTCGTCGGTCGGGAAGTGTATTCGAAAAACGGCGTCTTCGTCGGCGAGATCGAGGATATCCGTCTCGACCTCCAGAAGGAACTCGTCACCGGGCTCGCGCTCGGCGACGTCAACCACGAGCTGTTCGATGCCCGCGTCTCGGGGTCCGAAGGCGTTATCGTCCCCTATCGATGGGTCCGTGCGGTCGGCGATATCGTCCTCATCAACGACGTCGTCGAGCGGATCCGCGAGCCGGACGCCGAGGCCGAAACGGAAGAAACAGCCTGATATCAGTTCTCGTTCGAACTCTCGTTGCCGCTGCCGCTCTCGACGCCCATCGCCTCGAAGAGCTTCGATCTGACCGCCTGCTCGGTGAGCTGTAGCAGCGTCTCCCTGTTTTCGCCCGTTATCTCGAGGCCGGTGAAGATCCCGAGCGGGATCTCCGCCGAGGCGTCGGTCGAATGTCCCCTCGCCTCGCCGATCCCCTCGAAGGCGTCCTCGAGCACGTTGCCGATGTTGATCCGGATGTCCTTCGAGCGGGCGGCGAGATAGATCGTCTCGTCGGCGATGGCGAAGACGGCCGAGGTCGTGATCCCCTCGAGGTTCAACAGGTGCTGGGCCGCCTGCGAGAGGGCATCGCGGTCGCGGATGAAGCCGGCGTTCGAGACCAGATGCGATCCCTTGACCTCGCGGTTTCGGATGGCCTCGGCGAGCACGTCGAGCGTCTCGGGGCTCATCGACGGCGACTCGACCTGCTCGAGCGTGTCGTGGTTGGCAAAGGGGTACAGATACGCGGCCGCCGTGAGGTCCGCCGGCGTCGTGTCGCGTTTGAAATCGAGCGTTTCGGCCCGGATCCCGTACAACAGCGCCGTCGCGACCTCTTCTGAAAGACTGAGATCGAGTTCCTGGATGTACTTCGTGAGGATGGTCGACGTCGAGGAGACGTTCGACCGGACGTCGATGAACTCGGCGTTGTAGTCGATCTCCGGCTCGAAATGATCGATGAGGATATCGACGTCGCTGTCGACGACCGGTTCGGTTGCCCTGCCACAGTCAACCAGCGCCAGCGTGTCGTACTCGACGAGATCGGTTTCCGCGAGCGGAACCAGCTCGATGCCGAGCAGGTTGACGAACGCACGGTTCTCCTGGTGGCCGATCTCGCCCTCATAGAGGATGTCCGCGCTCACGTCGTGGGCCTCTGCGATCGCCTGCAGCGCGACTGCCGACGCGATCGAATCCGGTCCCGGCGACCGGTGTGCGAGGATCGCAAGCGAGTCGCCGCCGTCGATGATGTCGGCCAGCTGTGTCGTTTTGTATTCGAGCTCGCCCTGTTCGAGGGCCCGAAGCGCCGAATCGGCGATGACTGCCGAGGGGTTGATGACCACATCCGCTCCCGACTGCTTGAGCTCGTCCGCGGTGACCGGATCCGAGGCACGGACGATGATGAACCGATCCCCATCCCGCTTTCCGAGGTTCTCGACCGCGGCCTGGTTCGCCTCGATGTCCGGGGAGAGAATGAGAACGACGTCCCGGTCGGCGATGGCCTCCGCGGCAGCCTCGTCTTTGATATCGGCCGTACGAGCGTCCAGATCCTGATCCCTGAGAGCTTCGACGCGCCCTTCGTCGCGATCGAGAATGAGGACGTCCTTGCCCTCCTCGACGAGCTCCTCCGCGACGGCGTGGCCGACGCTCCCACAGCCGAGGATCGCGTACGTCGACATCGAGGCCATCGAGATGGCGGTGCTCATGATACCGCCGACGAGGGGCGGTGGACACTTAATTGGCTCGTCCTTTCCTACTGGGTTAGCCACCCCCTTCCCGTCCGGCGAACGCAACCTATTTGAATCAACCGCCGATAGATGGAGTCGCTGGGCCGATAGCTCAGTCAGGGAGAGCATCTGGCTCTTAACCAGACGGTCGGGGGTTCAAATCCCCCTCGGCCCGTGCAGTAAATCCGTGAGCGGAGCGAACGAATGAGCAAACCGGCAGAGCGGGATTTGAACCCTGGAAGACGCAGCACGAACGGAGTGATCGACCGTCTTCCTTCGGTTCAAATCCCCCTCGGCCCGCTTTTGCGACGGTTCCGCGAACATACGTGAGCGGAACGCTGTGGCGAACGCAGTGGGTCACAAAAAACGGACGTGAGGAGCAATCAGATCTCCCGATCGAAAACAGTTACTGGAACTGTAGAATTCTCGAGTATTCCGTTTGCAACGCTGCCGAGGCTTTTTTCTTCGTCATCCGTCTCCGGTTCGCCCTCCTGTGGAAGGCTTCGGTGGCCGACATAGATGACATCGATATCGTTGGAGTCTGCGTACTCCGGAATCACCGCTCTCGGATCACCGACGAGGAGCTCGGTCTCGATAGCGACCCCCTGTTGTTTGGCTCGCTCGGCGGCGTCTTCGAGGATCGATTCGCCCTGCTCACCCTCGTCACCACCTTCCGTTCGATCCTGTGTCTTCGACCCATCCGAGGCGCTGTCCTCGGTCTCCTCGGCGTGAACTGCGATCACCTTGCCGTCCTGTATCTCCGCGACCTCAAGAGCACGCTCTAGCGCGTTCTGACTCTGGTCCGATCGGTCGACTGCTACCAGAATATTCATGCACGGAATAGCAAACGTGGATACTTTATTATAGAGAACGTAACCTCGGGGAGACGAACCTACTCGAGTGAATCCGTCGGCTTCGGGAACGAGCTTCTTCGCCGAGTGCCGGTCGGTCGATCTATCGGATACTGATCGTGACGAACGCTTTCGGAGACGGCCCCTGGGTCCGAGAGCGAACCCTGGAAGCTCGTTACACCTTCAAATCCCGCCGACCCTCCAGCGTGTCGAGAGCCAGAAGGACCACATACAGCAGACAGAACCCGAGCAGGAAAAACAGAACGAGCAGGTTCGGGTCGACGGAGACGTGCTCAGCCGTCCCCGCCACCGTCTCGCCGGATAGCACGAACGTTTCGAGGTTGTCAGTCACTGCGGTCTGTGAGTCAGCGTCGACCGCCGCTGGGATGGGCCCCATACACGATCTCTCCACCGGCCGTATATTACCTCTTGTAAGAGCTGTCCGGACCGGTACGTCTCCCTCGAGAGTCCTCTATATCGGTTGGGTGGAGTCCCACAACGAACGTGGCGGCTGCTGTGTCGAACAGTGGTTGAAAACGATCGCGATCGATAGCGCCGAACGTTATAGCTTGCCGGCTTTCTGCAGCTTCATCAGATCCTCGGTGTCGAGGGTTTCGCCTTCCTTGAACTGCTGGTAGATCTCCTCGGCCTCTTCCTTTGCGGCCTCGCGCTCCTCCGCGCGGCCCTCCTCGCGCTCTTCTTCCTCTTCTTTGTCGAGTTCGCGCAGCCGTTTCTGGACGCGGACGAAGTCCTCGTGGTGGCGGTCGGCGTCCTCCTGGGCCTCGACGAACTTGTCGTGCCACTCGTCGGCCTCGTCACGGATGTCGTCGGCCTCCCGGTAGGCCTCGATCATCTGGTTGTGGTGTTCCTGGGCCTTGTCGGCCAGCTCGGTCACCTTCTGGTGGTGCTTCGAGGCTTCGGCGCGGACCTCCTGGGCTTCCTCCTTGATGTCCTCGAGGTCGCCGCCCTGATCGAGCTTCTCCTTCCGGTCGGAGAGCTTCTCGCGTTTCCCTTCGATCTTCTCGATGAGTTCGCGCTCGTCCTCGGTCGAGAGGACCTCCGTCTGCTGTTTGAACTCGAGGTCCTGGATCTCCTCTTCGAGTTTGTCGACGCTTTTGCCCTCGTTCAGCTCGAGGTCGTCTTTCAGTTCGTCGACCTCATCGAAGAGTTCGTTCGCTTCCGCGTTGAGCTCGTTGCGCTTTTCTTTGTGCTCTTGGACCTTCTCGTTGAGTTCGTCACGTTTCTCGCGGTGTTCTTGGGCCTCGTCGACCTTCTCTCGCGTTTTCGCGTTGAACTCGTCGCGTTTGGAGGCGCGCTCGGAGGCCATCTGGTTCAGCTCGTTCCGTCGGTCACGGAGCTGTCCAGCCTTCTTGATGAGCTGGCCCTTCGATTTGTTTTCGAGGTCGTCGTCTGTCAGTTCTACGTTGTCGGATTCGTTGATTGACTCTGCCATGGTTATTCACGTTACTCCATTACCGCTCCGGCCGCGGACAGCAACCGCTGCTGAAACGTCGGTCGCCGTATAAGCAAGGTTCCCTGTCATTCTGGTCGGCTGACGATGCTGCCGAACGCCGGACGCGTTCTG
>LKMJ01000734.1_pt1 | contig 26667 bp, 25 predicted proteins | sample 643391 | NCBI WGS metagenome assembly LKMJ01 (sample SAMN04112250, study PRJNA286221) | soda lake metagenome | biome: soda lake; feature: Kulunda Steppe; material: water; isolation source: sample PL-Br10 brine of Picturesque Lake | place: Russia: Kulunda steppe | collected 2010-07 | reverse complement strand
GGCCTCTTTATATGTTCTTTATCGAATCCAAGCTTGTATGCTGCTCTATAAATTTGGTGGCCTCCTATACCAATCTCATCTCCGATCTCAACCGCAGACTTACCTTCATCAATTATCTTCTGACTCAGGTATTCTTTCGGCTCATGACCTTCAATCTCTTCTTCCATATACTGCAGAGGGTCCAGTACCTCACCAACTCCTTCTTCATGACTTACAAGCCCTAGACGTTTTTTCCATCTCTCATAAGTTGTCTCATTTATGTCGAGCTCTTCTGCTACTTCTTCAGGCTCTTTCCGTAGCTCACACTCCTGTTCAAACATGAATATGTCCAAAGGTCTGTCTATCTCTAGTTCAGCTCCTATCATGTCGGCATTGTACTCGAAACCTCTGTCGAAAGTCTCTCTGTAAAGGTTCACTATTCCTCCATACCGGCTTCCTATCTCGTCCCTAAAGTACTCTGTTCCTACATCGAAGAAACCATAACTTGGTAGGCTTTCTTCTCCTAGATCCTGGTGAACGTATCTTTCAACCTCCTCCTCTACATATTCTTTGATTTTGTCTTCGTTTTCCTCCCAGAAAAACCAGTTGAGGTCCTCTCTCATTTTATCTCACCTCTTTAGCAACTTTCCTGACTACTTGATTTTTCTCAGGATCTAGGTTATCGAGCTTTGGGTAAATCCTATCATAATGTTCTATCGTAAATTTTAGTGGATCTGATCTTCCTTTTTCCTCCATTTCTGTCTCTATCTGTCTCGGAAGGCTTTCAGGTAGTTCTTCTGAATCTTCCAGCCTTTCTAGGAACTCTGATCCGCCTGTGAAATGCTTTATTCTTTGAGATATATCTAGCGTTAGATTAAGTTGTGATGTAGGATTTGGAGGGGCTGTGGATGATATCACATCCTCTTCAAGAGCTTCTAGATTCCTATCTTCCACTTTCAGATATGTAAGATTTTCTCTTCGGCCTTTTTCGTAATCTACTATCCTTTCATCGAATCTTTCTTCCAGTTTGTGCGCTATCAGACCGCCCACGAAGGTTTCTTCTGAAGGAAATTCTATACTGTGCCCGTTTTCTCTTTCAATAATTCCAATTTCTACCCTTTGAGAAGAGTTCTCCAGGTTTTCCTTTACAATTCCTCTTTTTTCATCATACTCCGATCTTATTTCGGCTACTTCTTCGAATTTCTTTTTCTCTCTTTTAGTTCTGACTTGTTCAAGGTTATAATTAATAGTTTCGAGCTGTTCGTCGAAATCATCCTCGTCAAATACTGATGAATTACCTACTAGTTCCTCAATACTTTCAATATCATCTCTTAGTCGTTCTATCTCACTTTGGTTACCTTTCCAGTCTATTTCTTCTTCAAGTACTTCTTCTACTATGTCGTCTTGATAGTTGTGGAAGTCTTTTAAGTATTCACTTAGCGAACAGTTTATCATTTCGTCTATTTCGAATTTTTCAAACTCTGTCCTTTCATCCACGTACTGGTTAGGTGTGTTGCTCCAAACTTCTATGGCTTCGTCCGGTTCAAGCTCTTTTTTCAAGTATTCTAGCGATTCTGTATTCTTATCTAGATGTTCATCTATTTTAAGAGGTCTGTCTTCGGCTTGTGAAGCCAGGGAATGATATTCCTCTGTGAGCTTTCTAAATCTTCTCTTTAGCTCTGTTAGCTTGCTCCCGTTTTCTTTTTTACGTGCATCCTCTTTTAGATCTCTATATTCGTCTTCTAACTCTTCATATTCTTCTTTTAACTCTTCATATCTTTCTTCTAAGTCCTCATGTTTATCTACAAGTTTTCTACCTTCTTCATTTAGCCTTTGATTCCTCTGTTTGAGACTATCCAGTTCGTCATATAGCCTTTCCATTTCATCTTGATGTGCTACTATTTCATCGTCTTTTGAGTTTAACTCTCTTTGAAGGTTCTCTATCCTAGTCTCGTATCTCTTTCTTTCCTCTTCATCCAGATCTCCTCCGTCTATAAGTTCGGGAGTTCCATAATCTACTACGTATTCTGAACCAGGCCTACTTCTGGCCGGTAATACTTCATTGTCAAATAACTCCAGAAGAGAATCTCCTCCAGGCATTTCTAATCTTATTCCGTATTCTCCTTCGTGTTCTACCTGTTTAGCATCCCATCCGTCAGACCTATTATTTTTCTTAATGTAGCTTACTGTATTGATGGCTGCTGACTGTTTATCTTCGTCACCCTTGATGTCCAAGGGAATGAAGTACGTAGGTCCTTCCCCGCAGTCCCCGAGATCTACTTCATTGTTACTCATAAATAGATAAATTATATCTAAGTTTTAAGTAAATCGGTTTTGGATGAAATATGACTTTTTAAAATTTAGCTTTTCAGAACCATTTGGTTTCGTGGTTATGTCCGTTTAGATAAAAGATTTTAATATCTCAAATAATTATAGATGAAAGTTTCTATAATAAGCGATACCCATTTCGGATATAAATGGGGTGAAGAAAGGGGAGAAGACACGTTTGAAAATGCTAAAGAGGCGTTTGAACGTTCTCTTGATGCCGACCTGATAATATTGCCTGGAGATCTGTTTGATAAGAAGATACCTAAACAGGAAGTGCTTGATAAGGCTTCAGATGTTTTCTCCATAGCTATGGAAGGTGAGAGAAATGTTAATTCGGACAAAGAGCTTGGTTTACACGGTGAAGGAGTCCCGTCGGTAGCAATCCATGGAACTCATGAGAGAAGGCCCCGTTCCTATACCAATCCGATCGAGTTGATGGCGAACACCGGACACCTCCACCATCTAGATAACGAGGCAACCGTGTTCGAGAAGAATGGGGAAAAAGTAGCTGTGCATGGGATGAGCGGTGTGCCTGAACGTTATGCTCCACAGGTGCTTGAAAACTTTAATCCGGAGCCTGTAGACGGTGCTTTCAACATTTTGGTTATCCATCAGTCGATTGAAGGGTTTGTATACACGGATGACGACCATGAATACTTATCCTTGGAAGATTTCCCTGAAGGCTTTGATCTGATTATTAACGGACATATACATTGGTACAACCTAGAGAGGTTTCAGAAAGGAGAAGACAAACCTCTGATACTTCCGGGCTCCACGGTTACGACCCAGATGAACAAGGTAGAGGCAGAGAAGCCAAAGGGGTTTGTGGGGCTGGATACTGAAAAAGAAGAGCTAGAGTTCAAGGAGCTTAACTCTGCAAGGGATGTCGAGTACGTTGAAATCGAAGTTGATGGAGAGTCATGGTCGGAGATAAAGGAAGAGGCGGTAGAACATCTGGAAAAAATCGGCAAAGCTGAAAAGAAACCTCTTGTAAACCTGAAGATAAAAGGAAAGACTGAAGGAAGGGTGAATCCCAGGGAGCTGAAACAGATGTTCCGGGATCAGATGTTCCTCAACGTCAACTCTTCCTTAGACTCTAAAGAGGATATAAAAGAGAATGATATATCTGAAAAGGTAGATCCTTGGCAGAAAGGGAAGCAGATGCTCTCTGACGCGGTGGATTCTGAAAAGGAGGTTGATGAGTCTCAGCTACTTGAAATTCTACAGGAAGGCGAGCCTGAGAAAGCGGAGCAGATGTTGAAGGAGAGGATGTCGGATGATTGAAAAAGTTAGAATGAAGAACTGGAAGTCCCATCACGAGACTGAGATCGATTTTACAAAAGGAGTAAACGCCTTGATAGGTACTATGGGTTCAGGAAAGTCTTCAGTCATGGAAGCAGCTGTATTCGGACTTTTTGGAACAACGCCGGCACATAATTCAAGAGAAGTTACACTGGATGATCTTATAAGGAGAACGCCGTCGGAAGCGAAGGAGGCAGAGATCGAGGTCGATTTTAGACTAGGAGAAGATAACTATTCTGTGAAAAGAAAGATAGTAAGAGGTAAAGGTACAGATAGAAGCGAGTTAAGAAAGGAAGGCGAACTGATAGAGGCTCCGTCCACTAGAGAAGTGACTGAACAGGTTGAAAAGCTGATAGGGCTGGACTTCAAATCCTTTACTAGAGCTATATACTCGGAACAGAACAGTTTAGACCTGTTTTTGAACATGAGGCCCGGCGAGAGGAAGGAAAGGATCGATGAACTACTGAAGATCGATAGGTTTGAAGACGCTAGAAAAACCGTGGTGAAGGTAGAGAATAATCTGAAGAAGGAGCTGAAAACCAAACAGGAAGAGCTCGGCAAGCTTGATCAAGAGATAGATGAGGGAAAGGTCTCAGAGCTTGAAGAAGAGATAGAAGAGCTGGAAGACCAGAAAGAACAGCTTCAGGAGAAGCTTGAAAAGCTGGATAAAGATATCGAAGAGATGGCTGAAAAGAAGGAAGAGATGGAAGAGAAGAGACAGCAGAGCAAGAAGCTTGAGAAGAAGGAGACAAAGCTTGAGACAAGGAAGGAAGACCTTGAAGAGAGGCTTGAAGAGATAGAGCAAAAACTTTCTTCTTTTGAAAATCCTGAGAAACAGCTGGAAGCTAAGAAAGAACAGAAGGAAGAGATGGAACAGAGAAAACAGAAGATCCAGGAGCTAAATCAGAAAAAAGAGTTTAAACAGAAGCAGATAGAAAAGCTGGAGCAGAAAAAGGAAGAGCTGGAGCAACAGGTAGAAAAGTTTGAAAAGTTGGAGGATGTAGAGGAAGAGCTTGATAAAAAGACTAAAAAACTGGAAAAGGCTAAGAAAAAAGGCAACAAGATTTATGCGGATAGGAAAAACCTTGAAGAGTCTCTCGAGAAACTGAAGGATACGGATGGAGACTGCCCGACCTGTGGACAGAAGATGGATGAAGAACACAGGAAGGAAGAGCTTGAGACGAGGCAAAAGCTGATCGCAGAAATGAAGAAGAAGGAGAAGAAACTGAAGAGGAAGGTTCAGAATCTGGATGAGGAGAAAGCAGACCTTGAGGAGGAGAAAGAAGACCTCTTAGAGTATAAAAATTCGGAAGAGAAGTTAGAAGAGAAAGAGCAGGATTTGAAAGATATGTCTGAAGCGTTGGAGGAAATAAATGATAAAGTTGAAATGTTGGAAGAACAGTTCTCTAAGGAACAGCTTGAACAGCTGGAGGAGCAGATTGAAACGCTTGAGCTTGTGGAAGAGGTCGACGAGCTAGAACAGAAGAAAGAGCATGTATTGGAGAAACTTGAACAGTGTCGGCAGCAGCTTGAAGAGATAGAGTTCAATGAAGAGGAGCTCAAACAGTTGAGAGAGAAGATATCAGAGCTCAAAGAGGAAAGATCCGGTAAAAAACAGAAGTTCAACTCCCATGAAGAGCTGATGGAGGAAAAGAAGAAAAGGCTAGAGGTCATGGAGAAAGAGATGGAGAAAAAACAGGATCTGGAACAGCAGGTCTCACGGCTTGACTCAGTATTGGACTACGTCCATGAGTACAAGACAGGGCTGAAAAAGACACAGGTAGAGCTCCGAGAGACGTTTGTAAAACAGCTGAACAGCTTGATGGATGATATTTGGAGCCAGATCTATCCTTATGATGATTACTACTCGTTGAGGCTGAACGCGGAAGAAGACTACCTTGTGGAGGTGCTAGATTCTGAGAACAACTGGATATCAGCTGAGGCCGAGGTTTCCGGTGGAGAGAGACATTCTGCAGCGCTTGTGATGAGGCTAGCTTTAACTTACACTCTTTCGCCGAAGATAGAGCTACTGATGCTTGACGAGCCGACACATAACATGGATTCTTCAGCGGTGGAAGAGCTGGCTGAAACTTTGAGAAAGAACTCGGGAGACTTACTGGATCAGATGTTCTTAGTCACACATGATCCGGCCTTGGAGGCTGCTGTAACAGGAAAGCTTTACCAGCTGGAGAAAAAGAACACCGAGACAGGGCTTACAGAGGTTGAAGAAGTGGAGTAGATTTTAAGTAGTTGGTGATATGAAAATGAATGAAGATTATGATTTACTACCTAGAGTTGAGTCTTTGGCTAGTAGTTCAGTTTCTGAATTTAGAGCAAGAAATTTAGGAGAGTTAGTTACTGATTACAAAGCGATATGTAGTCGGCATGAGGCTGGAAACTTTGATAAAACGAATTTAAATGACTATTTAGAGGATTTAAATAGCTCTTATTCAGAAATGCTTGATATAGATATGATTGAGGCCAATGAGCTAGAAGAGAAAATTATCTTAGCTGATGTAGATAACTCCAGCTATTCTGCTTTTAGAGATATGGTTAAGATACCTGATAATATAGAAGGCGATAATCTTTTTTACAAAGAGCTTAGTTCGGAGATCTTCCATCTATATCAGTTTCGTGAATCTGAAACATGGAGCCATCCGTTATTTAGAGAGGGTTTGGAAAGAGCTGTGTCCACTAAGGAGATATCCAATAATGACAGAGAGGAATGGCAGAATCTCTACATCGAACTCCAAACTTATGTGGTGGCTGACGGCTTTGCAACTTTGAAAGAACTTGAAAGTGGATGTCAAATAGAGGATTTAGAGAAAATAGGTTTAACGAATCAAGAGTCACAAGAAATTATTGATAACGTATGTGATTTTAGCTCTATGGAATATAACTTAGGTGCCTCAATTGCATTGGCTTTAGAGCGCGATATAGGAGAGAATATATATGGGGATATCTTCAGAACAAATTATCCTCATGAAGAAGAAATTGAGCAGCTCAGTATGCAAACTGATATGATGAATAAGGCAAAATGTAAAATATGTAATGTTTGGCAAGGTTTGATTTCTTAATCTACATAAACGCTTCTGCGTCTTTTTCCTTCTGTTCTTGATCTTCTTCCCACTGTTTAAGTGTATCTTCCAATCCTTCGCCTGAGTCTCCGGTCTCTGATCTCCTTTTTCTTACATCGACAAACGTCGGATAGTTTACGGCTTCTCCTATCGTTATAGCTTCTCCTGTCTTTAGGCCTGGTATTTGGGCGGTAACTTCTTTGGTTATCCCTTCCGAGCTCTGTGAGATATGGTCAAGATCGTTCGGGTTGGTCACTCTCATGATAAACTTGGTGTTGCACTGGGAAAGTGCGGTTGTCGAAAGTTTTACAGGTCGTTGAGAGATCAGCCCTATCGCTGCGTTAAACTTCCTTCCTTCTCTAGCCATCTTCTCGATTACTGATCTTGAAGGTACCGGAGCTTTCTCCGGTGCAAAGTTATGTGCTTCCTCCAAGAGATAGAGGAACGGCGGTATTCTTTCCTGTCTCCTTAGTCTAAAGAAATGTTGTCCGAAGAATGCGGTAGCTATCTGTTTCTTTCTGTGGTTTATCATTGAGGAAAGGTCTAGTATGTTAAGCTTTCCAGGCTCCAGATCGTTCTTGTTAGGGGAGTTAACTTTTCCAAATATTCCCATAGAGTTAAGCCGGTTAAGTTTTCTGAGTAAAGAGTATTTGGTCTTCTCATCCATCTGTTTTGACTCTACTCTTTCAATTAGATGTTTGATTCCAAAGTCAGAGTTTTCTCCTCTTTTCAGGTTGGAAAATACTTCTGCTAGCTCCTGTCTCTGGACTGAGGAAAAGTTCTCTGAGAAAAACATTGCTATCTTGTCGGCTGAGAGACTGTTGACAGCTATGGATATGTTATCGTCTCTGAATACTTTTACCCTGTTCATATACTGTTTGTCTTCTCCAAAACAGGTATAGTCGCCGTGTGGGTCTACTGCCAGAATAGTGGGAGAGTGTTCTGAATCTAGTAACTCTTCAAGAAGTACCGATGCTGTGTAGGATTTACCTGCTCCGGACTGGGCAAGTATAGCAAAATGTTTCTGTAAAGTATCGGTCATGTCTAGAGAGGCATCGACTTCCTGCTGTTGGACTTTTCCGATAGTCAGGCCGTCCTGCTTAAGTCCCAGAAACTCTCTTACCCGGTCGGGATCAGCCTTCCCGATCTCCGTTCCAGGCTCCGGTGACTGGGTTACCCTTTCAATCCTTCCTGACTCGGAGAACTTGCCCATAATATTGGCTTTGGCAAGGGATACCTCCCATTCATCCACAGGGAACTTCTTCTCTATATCCTCTCCCAATGTTTCGGAGACTCCTTCGACATCTTCAAAGTACTGGTTTGCCTTGAAGACTTCGGCTATTCTTGCGATAACCTTTCCATCTTTCTCGTACTGTACGTATCCGCCTTTTCCTACATCTTTATCATGTACAAAGAAGAACTCCGCTGAGTTAGGGGTGCCGTCCCTCTGGACAATAGATCCTATCATGTAAAGTTAATGTAAGAAAAGAGATATAACTTAAATGAATGGAAAAGATTAACGACGTGGAATCTTCCACATCAGTCTTTCTCTCACATCTCTTCCCATCTGGTCTCCGCCTCCCATCGGCAGAGCTCCTAGAAGTCCCATGTAGGAGACTTCTTCATCTTCCTGTTCTTCGTACTCCTTCCAGTACTTTCTCAGCTTGTTGTGTACTCCCATAGTAGACTTTCTGGTGTTTCCAACCCCTGAAGTGTTTCCTACGCCGACTACTGCAACATCTCCGTCAAACTCCGAGACAATGTCTTCGGTCTTCTGTACTGCAGGTCTGTAAGCTTCGTAGATTGGGTTTTTCATAGGCTTTGATGCTTCAGCCGGGCTTTGTTTGATTATAATCCCTTCAAGAGGGATACTGTGTTCTACTGCTACTTCTTCGATCTTTGATTTCTCTACACCCGGTCCTCCCATCATAACTCCTACTCCTTCTGAGACTGTTCCGGTGTCTTCTCCTTCGAACTTTGCGGCTGCGTCTACCGTTATTATTGCTTCTAGTTCATTTTCTTCGGCAATTTCTTCCAGTGCATCTCCATACTTTCCAAGTCTTGCACCGGGACCCTTGGACTTTACTACGTGAACTGTGTTTTCCTCTATCTGTTCTTCTGAAACGACTATGTTCTTTGCTACTTCCTCAAGCTCTTCTTCATCTGATTTGATTAACTTTGCAGCTACTAGAGGCCCAATAGTGTCGCCGATCGGAGCCCTGTCTAGGAATGCTCTTGTTGCTTCTTTCTGAGCTTCTGCAAGCTCTTGGTAAATCGGCATCATCAGTTGAGCCATTGAGATCAGCTGGAACATCTTTGTCTTCTTGATCAACTGTCTGAAATGCTTCATCACTTTATGGATCTGGTTGATCCCCATAACTCCTTTGAAAGCCATGTTAAGGTCTGCCAGATCTTCTTCATCCTCTGAATCCGCGTACTTTTCGATAAATCTATCGAACTTATGTTCCGAAGTGTCAAGCACATGCTCAAGCTTGTCTACCATTCCGGCAGGGTCAAGGTTGGTAGGAGCGGAAAACTTGAAGTCTTTGATGGTGTTGAATCTGTTCTCAAGCTGCTCTGTCTTGGATGAAGTCAGCTTACCTAAGAACATATGTTCTACGTCGTCTCTGTACATCTCCAGCTCTTCCAGTACCTTAACCATCTTCTTGTCTGCGTACCAGATATACAGCTTCGGTCCGAAAACTATTAGTATAGGCCATATCAAAAACGATAGAATTATTATTATCTGATAAAGCTGTGTAAGTATGTTGCCTGAACCTGCCATAAACTCTGGTAAGACCATATCATATCCTCAAAGTTGAAGTTTTTTAACATAGGCACTAACCTTCTACATCCTGTGCTATATCACTGTACTCTATCTCTAGCCTGGGCTCGTCAACCATCGATAAAAATTCTTCATCCAGCTCTTCCTTATGTATATCAGGGTTTTTCTGTGCATTCTTGTAAAACTGTAGACATATGTAGCTTCCTAGAACCCAGTAAGCCACGTCCAAAGGATCGAAATGGTATCTTGTGTGCATGTCGAAGATCTCTTTTCCTACTCCACCGGCCGCTGCAAGACCTATACCGAGTTTAGGGCTGTCGTATCTTTCTATCGATTCCTTCATTATGTAAGCGCCCGCTATAACATGGAACTCCTCTCCGTAGCCTTCGCCGGCGACCTCTGACTGTAAGTCGAGGTAGTTCTCCAATGTGGTCTCTCCCGCAGATTCTGATCCTTCCAGAAAGTTTTCGACCGCCTTAATCTGTTGTCACCCTATTCAGCAGAAAAATACTGTCGAATAGAGTTTATTTACCTTAGGGATACGCAGTTTATCTTTTCCAAAATTATCTAGAAAATCTGAATAAAAGTAAGATTGAAATATGGGGGAGAAGCTACCTTGCTCCGTCTGCTTCCTTTTCTTTTCTCTCTTTCTCTCTAACTGCCCTTGCATCATCGTTACCGTTAGCAGCAAGGATAAGTTCGTTTGCAAGTACTTCTGCTGCTGTATCTGAGTCCGCAAGCCTCTTCTCATATGCTCCTTGTGCTAAAATCCTAAGAGCTAAGTCAACCCTTCTCTGTGGTGATACGATAACTGCCTTTCTTGCTCTTACTCCTCCTCTCTGATATGTAACAACTTCTTCAGCAGGAGCTGAGTTTTCAATCGCATCTACTAGTACTTGGATAGGGTTTTCACCTGTCTCGTCTTCAATTATTTCAAATGATTCTTCGATAAGCTTCCATAGCTTCTGAGAACTTCCTGTGTTCCTTCCGGATGTTATGTAATGTTTGTTTCCTCTGTGTCCGGCTACCTGTAGACGGGTCATAAGCCTTTCTACAATCGGCACGTCCGCCTTGTAGAACTGTTTCTCTGTATGTCTACCTTTTGATCTCGGTGCAAGAATGTTTTCTAGGCTGATGTATCTTACAAGTCCGTCGTCTTCAATCTCTACGTCGGATGCGTCCCATTTACCCATGGTTAGCATCTCGTCCTCTAACTCTAATTTAGCGTTTTCTGTCATTTTATCACCTTGTAGGTTTCTGCTGGTTACCCCTTACCAGTTCTTCTAGTGAAACTCCGTTGACTTTGATTACTTTGTACCTTACCGTTGGAATATCTCCTTTAGGTCCTGAGTCTGCTCCTCCGATACCTTCAATAAGAACTTCGTCGTGCTCATCGATATGGTCGATAGCTTGGTCTCCTGGAACAAATGCAGTCAACTGTTTCCCGTTTTTAATTAGCTGTACACGTACACATTTTCTGATAGCTGAGTTAGGCTGTTTAGCTTCGATTCCTCTCTTTTCAAGTACAATTCCTCTTCCCTGAGGTGATCCTTCAAGTGGATCTGATTTCTCCTTTAGGTTCTTCATCCTTCTCTTGTAGTCGATGTCACTCCATCTGTATCTCTGTCTCTTGTTCTTCAGCTTCCGTGCGTTGTACAGTCCCATACTCAGAAACTCTGATTTAACCTTTAAATAGGGGTGTCATCCCTGGGACAGTATAAAGTAAACCGCTGCTATAAGCCCTACTAAGCCCAGACCGAAGCTGTAAGAGGGTGTTAATGAACCTGATAGAAGATATACTGATCCTAGTATCAGGGATGCGGAAACAAGGTTATCACGGTGGCCCTGATTCACCTCTATCTTTTGAGTTTTTTCTCTAGTTTCAAGCTTTTCAGACAGCTTTGTAGGTAGTTTCCTGATACTTTCTTGGTTTTCAACAAGATCCAGGAAGAATGATTTGCCTATGTCTTTTGGATTCGCGGTATTCTTTAACACAAGTTTCTAGGTCATATCCTGGAACTCTTCGTCAAACTGAAAATCTGGATAGATCTTCAGACCGATACATTCCATCGTTATAAGCCCTTTACCTATTAAAATAAACTTTGTTGATGGATAAACGCCGTTCTCCAAGGCTGGAGTCGCAAGCTTTACCAGCGCCTTATTATACTTTCCTCCTAAAGGGTAAATCCTTTAAGCGAAAGCAGTATCTCCTCGAATCTCTTCAGCTCCTCAATATCCTGTTTTAAAGGGTTCTTCAAGCCCATACTTCATAGTTGAGTTGGTTCGGTAAAAAGGTAACTACTGTAGCAGAACCGTAACCGCTAAGAAGAACAGCAGTAATAACACAAGGGTCAGTCCTCTTGAAACGTAGTAGAATAGTTTCTGTTGTCTAGAAACATCTTCTAATTCTTCATCTCTTTCGTCCTCCTGTTCGGATATAGGCATCACGCCTGAGTATCCACATTCGTTACATGTCCAGTCGGAGATATTCCCTACAGAAAAGACGGTGTTAAAAGATGAGTCTGGTTTGACGTTTTCCGAACCGCATTCTGGACATACGTAGCTCTGTCTTTTCATATTTTTCAAGAAACTTAGAATCTTTCCAAGTTTTACTCTACCTTTACTTCGTCGACACCGTGAGTTCTGCTAAGAACGTCTCTGATTGCGTCAATCTTATCTCCGTTCTTTCCAACAACCCTGCCTTTCTTGTCTCTTGCTACGCTTATCTCTACCTTCTTTTCTTCTCCCTCTACGTCAATGTCTACTCCTCTAAGATCTACTGGGACGATATTGTTGAGGAACTTTCCAAGATTGTCGCTGTACTCGTAAACCTTTACATTCTTTCCAAGGTTGTTCTGTACTTTTTTCACTACTTCTCCGCCTTTTCCTATAGCCATTCCGGCCTTTCCATCCGGAACTATGAAGTAAGCCTGGTCGTCTTCAAATATTACGTCTCTGGCTTCTACTCCTGTGATTGACTCGAAAAGACCCATCGCTCTGATGTTTTCCGTGTCGTATGTTACTGTTGCCATAATTAATGTTTACCTCGAGAACTTTTCTTGTTTCTTACAGTTTATCAAAGTTTTAACCATAATTCTTTTTAAACCCTTATCACTTTTCGTTACTGTCTGATGTGAATCCTGGTTTTAGATCTACTATGCCGGTTCCTGTAGGTACTGACTGACCGACCATGATGTTCTCGACAATTCCTTCGAGTTCATCTCTTTCTCCTCTAAGGGATCCTGTGGTAAGATGTTTCTTCGTCTCCTCGAAGGCTGATCTAGCTAGGATGGAGTCCTTGTTTCCTACGATTCCGTATCTGGTTGTTCCGTTTAGCTCTCCTTCCTTTGTCATCATATCAGCTAAAAGCATGATATGTCTGTCGTCAACACCGATTCCCTGTTTTGCCAAGGTTTCGTTAATCTCTTCGATAATTCTCTTTCTAAGGGCTTCTACCCCAAGAACCTTCTTTACTTCAAAAAGATCGTTGCTGATAGTTCTTGTCTCATCTACCTCTTCCATCTTAAGTGTCTTCCTAAGAGAGGTTCCTGCTGTCTGTAGCCTCCACTCTCCATCGTCCTCGTTTACAACAACCTGTCTGATCCCTTTAATTCCTTTGATTCTAGCTTCTTCTGACTTGTTCTTAATCTTTTTCAGGTCTTTGAGGTCATAGTCTTCCTCTGAGGATTCAAGTATTATCTTCTGTTCTTCTGTCTTTACCTTTGCCTTTCTGGCTTTATCCTGTATCCTTGTCTTGATATCTTCTACGTTTACATCGTAGTCTTCAAGCAGTTCAGGGTTCAGTTCGTACTCGACCTTCAGCTGCATTATATCTAATGTATCTCTGCTGACAAGATCTTCGAACTTAACCTCTCTAAGCTTTCTAGCTACTTTTTTAGCATCTTCTTCGCTGTTGTAATCCTCATGTAGGTATACATTCATCGCAGGCGTCTTTGGATTTCTTCTAGCGTCGATGATCTCTTCTAAACGTGGAAGTCCTGCTGTAAGGGATACCTGTGCTGCACCAGCTGCGTGGTATGTTTCCATAGTCAGCTGTGTAGCAGGTTCTCCCAATGACTGTGCTGCTACAAGCCCGATAGATTCACCAGGCTCGTACTGCATCTTTTTGTAACGTTCTACTAGCTTTTCTTCATCTTCTCCGTTATCTGCACGGTTTTTGTAGTTTTCAGGCAGTTCTTCCGCCCTCTCTTTCCAGTTTAATTTTTTGCTCATTATTATCACCTAGTTTGTCTCGATCTCCGTAGACAGTATCCCTCTATCGGATTTCTGTGGGTCAACTCCGTCTTCACCTGCTCGGAACTGAATAATATCGTCCTGAGCGTTTCTTACGGTCTGGTCCTGTCTTACGGTCAAGTCCTGCAGGGAGTTCGAGATTCTCCTGTACATGTATCCCGATGTCTTCGTTCTGAGTGACTTGTCCATCAATGCTTTTCTCTGTGACATCTGGTGGAAGAACATCTCCTGTGCGTCAAGACCTTTTAGAATGCTTGAACCTACAAATCCTCTTGATTTTGGTGAGAGCTCCCCTTTCTCGAAATGGGATGTTGTCCTCTCCTTATAACCTCTCTGAATTCTTTGATCTCTAACCGAGTTCTGTCCAAGAAGTCCGGCGATCGTTGTAACGTTTTCCATAGATCCTCTAGCTCCCGAGTCTGCCATGATGTATGCTGAGGATTCATCGTCGACGTTCTCCCTGATGATCTCTCCGATATCTGTGAAGACCTCGTTCAGTGTCTGGGTAACCCTGATTTCTCTGGTCTCGTCAAGGGTTTTTCCTGTTATTGTCTCCATCTCTCCGGATTTGTAGTCTTCAATTACTTCATCTGCATCCGTGACGGTATCTTCTACAAGCTTTCTGATCTCTTCCGTTGCATCGTCCGGAATCTCTAGGTCGTCTAGTGAAATCGAGAACCCTCTTCTTGTAAGGAATACAGCTCCGATAGTGGAAACACGGTTAAGGAACTCAGCTACTTTATCGCTTCCGTACTCAATCTTTAGCTGCTGGATGATCTCTCCACCGTAGTCACTCAGTGCGTCTTCTTCTAGGACCCCTCTCTCTAGCTGTCCTTCTTTTATAACTATCTCGTTTTCTTCCCCTTCGTTAATTGTTAGTGATATGTCTTCAGGGATGAACAGGGATACAAGCTCTCTTCCTGTAATAGTTTCTTTCTCCGGAAGACTCTTATCATGTTCTCCTGCTTCCGCTAGGAGGTTAAATGCTTTCTCTCTTGAAAGCTCCATATCTTCCTGTGTCAGTAGGTAAAGCCCGGACACATAGTCCTGAAGCATACCTACAATCGGTCCTCCTGTCTTAGGCATCTTTACATGTTCCTGTACCTTCAGCAGTTCTTCGGCTTCTGCCCTTGCTTCTTCCGTCTGTGGAACGTGCAGGTTCATCTCGTCTCCGTCGAAGTCTGCGTTGTAAGGAGCACATACGTTAGGATTTATTCTGAATGTTCTGTAAGGAAGTACCCTTACATGGTGGGCCATAATCGAGTTACGGTGGAGTGATGGCTGTCTGTTGAAAAGAACGATATCTCCGTCCTGGAGATGTCTCTCAACTTCCCATCCTTCACCCGGCTCAATAATGTCTATTAGATCGTCTACGTTTTCCTCAGTAAGCCTTCTTCTACGTCCATCAGGCTGGAAAACATAGTTTACTCCTGGATGTGAATCAGGACCGTTTCTTATAAGCTCCTCTATCTTTTCCTGGTTTTCTTCATTAATCTTTCTCTTTATAGTAAGTTTTCTAGCTACCTGTACCGGAACTCCTACCTCGTTAATTCCTATGTTTGGATCCGGAGAAATTACTGTTCTCGCGGAAAAGTTCACACGTTTACCTATCAGGTTCTGTCTGAAACGACCTTCCTTACCCTGAACCCTTTCAATAAGGGATTTCAGTGATCTTCCGGATCTGTGTCTTGCCGGAGGTACGTTGCTCATGTCGTTGTAGAACAGGGTGGATACATGGTACTGTAAAAGCTCATGTAGGTCGTCTATAATGAAGTCTGGCGCGTCAATCTCTATGTTGTTCTGAAGTCTCTTGTTAATTCTGATTATATCTACCATCTTGTGAGTGATGTCGTCCTCCGATCTCTCACCGGTTTCCAGCGTAATGCTAGGTCTCATCGTTACAGGAGGAACAGGCAGATGTGTTATAACTAGGTCTTCAGGCCTTCCGCCTTCTACACCAAGTGTTGCTGCATCTTCATCGCTTATCTGTTTAAAACGTTCTTTGATGTCCTGAGGTTTTAGTTCATCTCCTTCTTCATCGTAGTATGTATAAGGTTTCTCAAGATCTACGTCTTTTGTCTCCTCTCCACATTCCGGACATTCATTTGGCATGTTGGATTTTCTCAGAGACTTGCTTTCGTCTTTGATCGCAAGGCTGTGGCATTCATGGCATGTGAATCTCAGAAGATTCCTTATTTTCTTATTATGTAGTACGTGTACCACAGGACGTGATAATGTGATCATACCGAAATGTCCGTTTGTCTCTTTTGCTCTCTGTCCGTCTGTAGGACATGTCATACCCGGGTCGATCACTCCTAGTTCAGGGTCCATAACCCCGTCTTCTACCGGGTAACCGTCCGCGTCGTAGACTTCTGCTTTTGTAATCTCCTTTACAGCCATCTTCTTGACCTTATCAGAGCTTAAAATTCCGAAATCAATTGATTCTATGTCTTTTGTCATCTTGAACACCTCAGTTTTCGTCCTCCAGATCAATCTCTGTATCTATCATCAGTGATTTTAGCTCGTTAAGTAGCAGAAGGAATGCGTGTGGTACCTCTGCATCCTCAAGCTCTCCTGGTTCGCCGCCAGGCCTTACAAGCTTGTCTTCGTTCTTGTCGTAATAGCCGATCTCTCCTGTGTCTTCATCTACGTAGATCTTGGTCTCGTCTGCTCCAAATCTTTCCTTAAGCAGTAGAGAGGCTCCATGTGCTACGAACACATCTTTTTCCATCTCTCCCAGCCTTAGTCCACCTTCTTGACTTCTTCCCTCGGTAGGCTGTTTTGTTAGCAGTGTGATAGGTCCTCTTCCTCTCGCGTGCATCTTGTCTCCTACCTGGTGGTTTAGTTTCAGGTAGTATCCTGGGCCGATCAAAATCTCTGCATCCAGTTCTTCTCCGGTAATACCGTCGTACATCTTTTCCTTACCGTCTTCCTGGAACCCTAGTTCCTTAAGCTGTTCCTTTAGTTTATCTTTATCCTCGGAGTGGAAAGCTGTTCCGTCAACCTTTTCTCCACGTAATGCAGCAGTTTTCCCGCCGATAAGCTCTATTATCTGTGACACTGTCATACGGCTTGGGATTGCGTGTGTGGATAGAATAATATCCGGTGTGATACCTTGTTTTGTGAAAGGCATGTTCTCCTCAGGAGCTATCATTCCTATAACTCCTTTCTGTCCGTGCCTTGTCGCAAACTTGTCTCCCAACTCAGGAATTCTGTACTGTCTTAGTCTTGTCTTAATTAGTTTATCTCCTTCACCTGTTTCAGAAACCATTACTGTGTCTACTTTTCCTTTCTCACCATGTCTTACGGTTAGAGAGGTCTCTCTTCTGTCTGCTAGTCCCATCTTCACTTCGTCTCCGCTACCTGATCCTATGAACTTAGGAGGAGAAGTTTTTCCTACAAGCACATCGTCAGACTCCACTGATGTTTCAGGGTTTGCAATACCGTCTTCATCCAGATGAGAGTAAGCTTCTTCACTTCTATAACCTCTTACATCCTTGTTAGGAACATCTATCTTGTCCTTCTGTCCTCCCCAGAATCTCTGTGCTTCTGTCTGGTAGTTTCTTAGATAGGTGGAACGTGCGAGACCTCTATCTATAGAGTCCTTGTTCATAATCACTGCGTCCTCGATGTTGTATCCGTCAAATGAGGCCAACGCAATAACCATGTTCTGTCCTATAGGATGGTCTTCAAGCAATGTATCATATGTCTGTGTCTCAACAATCGGCTGTTGAGGGTAAGTCATGTAGTTAGAGTTAGTATCAAATCTCTGATGAAGCTCTCTAGAGTTAATTCCTATACCCTGTCCGCTCATCTTAGCACCGAAGTTCACACGGTCTCCTCTGTTGTGCTGCGGGTAGACAACTAGAGAAGCTGAAAGTCCGTGTGTAATCGCAGGATCAATCTCCATATGGGTGTGGCTCTCTGTGACTTCTTCTTCGTCCATAGCTACGTATGTATTCTCTTCCTCTTCAGCATCTATATACTCAATTACTCCTTGCTGTTCTAAATCGTCAAGTGTTATCTCTCCTTCTTTAAGTTTCTGTTCATCTTCTTCCTGTAGCTGTGGTTCACCGTCTTCTACAACGATAAGCGGTCTCTGAACTCTTCCTGCATCGCTGTTAATTCTCAGCTCGTCCTTGTCTTCTGCGTAGTATACTGAGATTTCTTTCTCTATATCTCCGTTTCTTCTCTTCTCCTTTAGAGACTCCACAACTTCTTGGTGGCTATCTATCTCGTCTACTATCTCTCCGTCAAGAAATACTTTAGTCAAACAAACTCACCTTCCGTTGATAACCTTTGATGCTTTATTTCTGAATTCAGCATCGTTTTTTACAGGGTTTAATCCGTATTCAAAATTAGTTTTCATAATATAATTTTTATCGTTCATTAGTATCACCTACATCGCGTCCAGGCCGACTTCGGCCAGTTTTGCCTTCAACGAGTTTCTTTCCATATCGTTCAGACCTGTTGATACGTTAGCTGACATTGAGAGGTGTGTTCTAAGCCCGATGTTCATACCTTCCGGCGTCTTGATAGGGCAGATTCTTCCCCACTGTGTAGGGTGAAGATCTCTTGCCTCGAAATGCTGCCTGTCTGAGCTAAGAGGTGAGTTGACCTGTCTGATATGTGATAAGGTCTTGATCCTGTTTCCTCTCTCCATTCTCTGACATATACCTGTTCTTCCTCCTACCCAGTTTCCTGTAGCCATGGCACCCATGATCTGTTTTGTCAGGGTGTTGGCAACGATTGTTGACTGTAGTGATGGAAGTCTTCCTCTCTTTGCAGATTTTCTGAAGTTGTACTTCATCCTTGCTAGAAGCCCCCATTTACCTAGGAATACGCTTCTGAACTGCATCTCTAGCAGCTCGCCTGAGAGGTTTAGCCTCTTGTTTGCGTAATGGTCCATGTCATCTTCTTTGATATCTCCCTTTCCTAGAGCGATTGTATTTCTTATCATGGTTGAAAGGAACTCTGCTTTGTCCTCTCTTGCATCGGACTCCTGTCCTAGATGTGGCAGAAGGTACTCGTCAAGTATGGAGTCAATCCTTTCCTGAATATCGTTTGTTATTCCTGACTGGTTAGCTAGGTATTCGTATGCTTCCTCTTGGTTTGAAGCTCCTGTCTCGTACATGTTCAGGTAAACTTCCGAGGCATACTCTTCGCCGATAGATTCAACTATTTCTTTGTCGGTTTCACGGCCAAGAGCCCTGATCAAAGCTACTGCAGGTGTCTTCTTTACGTTTGCAAATGAAATATTTACAATGTCTTCGTCTCTTCTAAGCACGTGTCTCTGAACATATCCTTCATTCTCTGAGTTGATTCTACATACCTGTTCTTCATCATCATCCTGGTAAATCGGCTTATTGTTCGCCATCTCTTCCATTGCGATAATTATCTTCTCAGATCCGTTAATAATAAAGTATCCGCCCGGATCTTCTGGATCTTCCCCATTTTCTCTCATCTGTTCTTCGTCCCATTCTTCGCTCCAACATAGGTTGCTGCCAACCATCACAGGGATCTCTCCGATTGTAACTTTTTCTGACTCTTGCTGAATTCCTTCAAAGATCGGTGTCATCGTAACTTTGATTTCAGAAGAGTAGGTAAGATCTCTCATTCTAGCTTCTTTAGGTGTTATTTCTCTAACCGATCCGTCAGCCTCGTTAATCTTTGGCTTCTCAATATTGACGTCAACTATCTTTATAACAAGCTCTTCGCCGTCAGGCAGCTCTGGCTTAATCTCTCCAACCTCGTTTAGTATTGATTCAACCCTTTCCTCTACAAATCTATTATAAGAGTCTATCTGATGTTTTACAAGGTTACGTTCGATTAGCTGGTCTAGGAATTCTCTTTGCATGTAAATCACACCTAAGGTTCTACAACAACTCTGTAGTAGACTGACTCTCCTGCTGTTGGGCTTTCACGTACAATTTCAATTACATCGCCTTCTTCAGGATCCATCTGCTTCAAGGCGGCATCAGTTCTTTCGATCTTCGGTATTTGATCTTTTCCTGCATCATACCGTTCAAGAACTTCTTCAACTTCGTCTTCTTCAAGTTTTCTGTGTTGCGGAACCGCTTCGTGATCTGTAATATCCATTGCCATTTTTTAACTGCCCTCGCGAGAGATTTGAGATTTAAGAATCTACATCTTAAAACGGTATAAGTAAACTTTATATAGGTGGCACGGTAAAACCGTAAGGTATTTAATGAGGGTCTGTTTAGATTGTTTTTCAGTTCAGCAACCTCTGTATTTCTACCCGGAGATATTCAGCCTGCTGAATAAATCTCTCATATAGATGCCTATGGGAACTCTAAATCAGAACCTTTTCTCATACTTGATATCTCCTCCCCGACAACTACATGGTCGAGAAAGTTAACCCCTACCGTTCTAGAAGCATCCAGCAGTTTTTCCGTAGTCTCGATGTCTTTTTCTGTGGGTTCAGCTCTTCCGGAAGGGTGGTTATGGGCCATAATGAAGCCTGATGCATTTCTTGATAAAATTTTAGAGAGCAGTTCCTTTGTTTCAAAGTTAACGGAGTCAACGGTTCCTTCTATCTCGAAGATATCTATGACTTCATTTGAGGATTTCAGAAGTATCACTCTTATCTTCTCCTCTGTCTCCAGCTTCATGTCGGACACCACTGATTTCAGCTGTAGGAAGTTCTCAATCTTTGTCCTTTCCTCTCTTTTTATCCTTCTTCCAAGCTCGGATACAGCTTTTAACTGCCCGGCTTTCACATCTGAGACTCCTTTCAAACGTTTAAGCTGATCTTCCGGAACGTTAGATATCTCCGCTAGAGAGTATGATTTTAATATTTCCGATGACAGCTCTTTTACGTTTTTGCCGGTTGTACCTGTCCTAAGAACTAAGGATAGAAGCTCCACATCTGTCAGACTTGAGACTTCTTCCTGTCTGAGTTTTTCCCTAGGCCTCTCCGACTCCGGCAGATCCTTGATACTGTAGTCCATCAATATCTTTACCGGATTAAAATGTCTTAAAATCTTCTATTGAACTATTAAGTTGTATGTTATACCTACCAGATTATTTTCTGTTCTGTAATATTTTTAAAACAGTTAAAAGTAATCTAAAAAACTATTCAATTTCATATCTAATTTCTTCTCCTTCATCTGTTATTCTGTAAAGCCTTCCCATCTTGTCGTCCGGATTTAAGATCTCTACCAGCTTCTGATCTTTCAGCTCGCCTAAAGCCCTGCTGACATGCGGTCTGTGCGCATCGATATCGTAGGAAAGCTCGGTTGGGGTCTTGGGCTCGTCTAGTTTTTCCAAAATCTTCTTCCTGTACTTGGATCTCTTTACAAAGGATACCTTTTCCCAGTCCGTGCTCATACCTAACATTTGTGTCCGGACAAAGACAGTGGCTATTACCAAAGACTTACAGAAAACGTACCAGTTTAACCTGCGAACTTGAACTTTGGTAGGAGTTGTACTAACTAAAATTAAAAACGCTTTTTTATTGTAATGACTACAATAATATTGACAGTTTTTATTGTAGTGACTACGATAAATCGGTATGTTTTTATTGTTGTGGATACAATACATGGTTATGGATAGGGAAAGGCTTTTGGAGGAGATGCAGGCTCAGAACCCTTGGTGGACGGGCTCTAAGCCAGATCTACCGGAAAAATTTGTTAAACGTCCGTTGCAGGAGAGGGTTGAGGCAGAGCTTGAGGATGATATAGTTACAGCGATAACAGGACTGAGAAGGTCGGGTAAAACTACTTTGACTCACGGAGTCATCAGCGATCTACTTGAAACGGTAGACTCTAAAAATATTATTTACTTTTCGTTTGATCTAGCGGAGGGGACTGATGTCAGGAAGGTATTAGATCTCTACTCTGAGGAGGTGCTTGAGAAAACATTTTCTGAGGTTGAAGACAGGGTTTATGTTTTCCTTGATGAAGTACAGAAGCTTGAGGACTGGGCGGACCATGTAAAGTCTATCCATGATAAAGGATACAGCATAAAGTTCTTGGTTACAGGTTCTTCCTCTATGAATATAACTAAAGGCGCTGGCGAAAGCCTTGTAGGAAGGGTGATTGTCAGAAGACTTTACCCGTTCTCTTTCAGAAGCTACTGCGATTATAACGAAGTTGAATATCCTAAAATAGAATTAGAAAATATTTCATACCCTCAGAACGCCAAAAGGTTGAGGATACAGTTTAATAGATACTTTGAACAAGGAGGATTTCCGGAACTTTACGAGGATTATTCGGAAGAGAACCTTAGTCAGAACTTGGATTTAACATTGTTCAGGGATGTTGCAAGTATATTTTCTGTCAACCGAACGGATCTGTTAAAGAAGCTTTTCAGGTTAACCGCTGAGAATACTGCGCAGGTTGTAAACTACAACAACTTTTCCCAGGACCTTGATGTCCAGTACAGGACAGTAAAAGATTATCTACAGCATTTAGAGGATGCTTTTCTCCTAAAGTCAAGTATGCCTCACAGTTCCAATACCAGGAAGTCTATGAGAAAGAATCCCAAGCTTTACATCTCAGATCACAGCTATAACAGGCTTTACTCTGCAAAAGAAGGCTTGAGAGCGGAGACGGTAGCATTTAATCACTTGAAACGTTTAGAAGATCCGAAGTTTAAGAAGAGACCGGAGGTTGATATACTGCTACCTGAGACCGGGAAAGCTTTTGAGGTAAAGTACCAGGACGACTTGGATAGACGGGACGCCAGAAACTTGACTGAACTGCCGGAAAAATACGATTTGTATATGGTATCGAGAGATACGTATGATGAATGGAAGGTAGAGGGTAGGGAGATCAAAGTTGTACCTCTATGGTTGATTTGCCTGGCTGTAAGCTAAAGTTGTTTCAGACAGGGTTCCTGGAATTATACGGTCTCTGACTATTCTATGTTCTCCAATTTTATGGATCTCTTACTTTAATTTTTAGATTTTAATTAATTACATGGAAAAGCTGATCTCAGACCCTGAGGTCTCTGAAGTCGAAGAGATACTGGAGGAATACTTGAGAAGGGAGTATACGGTCCAGTTGGTAGGTCTCTGTTCTGTAAACTATCAGGGTAGAGCGAAGTCGAAGCTGGATAGAGGGGAGCGTTTAGTCATCAACAAACAGGATTCAGCTCTGCTTGTCCATGGTCCTGATAACTACCAGCCGAAGAACTGGCAGCCTGAAGTAGACTCGTATGACGTTTCTATAGAAGGCGAAGAGCTTGTACTAGAGGCCAGGAGAAACAGTCCGGATGAGCTAGTAGAGATCAGGTTTGAAAAGATAGATATGGTGTCGGTAACTCAGCTGGTGGACAGATCTGATCTAAAGGTCAAAGGGGATGAAGTTGATATACATGAAGCGATTGAGGAGGATCCTGAGATTGTAGAAGAAGGTTTAAAGCTGGTAGAACGTGAAAAAGAGACTGATGCAGGGTTTATCGACGTGTTTGGTCGGGATTCTGATGATAATTTTGTGGTTATAGAGGTGAAGAGGAACCCTGACTATAATACAGTTATACAGCTTCAGAGGTATGTAGATGAAATAGAGGAAGAGTTCTCAGGCAAGATCAGAGGAATAATTGTCTCTCCTAAGATGACTGATAATATTCTAGATTATCTGGAGGAAAGGAATCTGGAGTTCGTAGAGATAGAGATGGTGGATGTGATTGCATCCTACGAAGAGATAGATCAGTCCCAGAGCGGTCTAAGCGACTTTGGACCTGATTACTAGCTAAATATTTCCATCCCAGACTCTCCAGCTCAGATCGTCTTCGAGTTCTATTATTTCCTGAATATCTGATTCAACCCTCTTATAAGGCATTTGGTATGTTACGAAGCCATGCTGGTGATTCTCTTCATCAATTAATGACAGGTCTAAAGACTCGCCGGGTTCGTCTTCCAGCGAATATATTTCATGTCGGTCTCCAGGATAATAGATAACTACTGTGTCTGCAAAGTTTTCTTGCTCTAAGACATTTCTCCCTATTGCAGCATATTCTATTGGATTGCTTAAAGCTGTATATTCTTTCCAGAATTCCTTTAATCCTTCAAACCTGTTCTTCTCTCCTTCCTCAAATGGGTGGCCGGGTCTTTTCCTAAACTGATTTGATAAATCTTTTTCAGTAGGATATCTTTTCTCTCCCCATATTTCGGACCTGTAACTGCTGGATTTAGACATGTATATAATTTAGACTTAAAAAACATTTATATCTAACTGTTAACAACACTGGCATATTCTAAAGGGTACAAAATAGGAAATGAAAAGTTGAAGATTAGAAGTCTTTGTGGATCCAGTACCTCTCGATCTTTTCAGGGTTGAACCAGTGGATTTCATCGTCAGCATCGACTCTAACCATTCCATCGTCCTGGAAATCGGTATTGTGGAGATGTAGCTCTCTATCCTCTCCCGAATCCGTCCTAATCATCAGCTCTCCGTTCTCCTCAAGTGCTTCTTTCAATGTGTCGTAAATTTTAATTCACCTATACTTATTATAGTAGGTCAAACTGAAAAAGCTTTGCTACCTCACTGAAGCTATGTGTGGTATAGCTGGAGCTGAAAACCAAGAGACGGTAGAAAATTTGATGGAAGGACTTGAGCATAGAGGAGGAAGCTCCAGGGTAGAAGAGAAAGCAAAGTTTAGCTTCGGTCATTTCCTTCACTCGGTCGTGGGCAGGGTAGAACAGCCTCTGGAAGGGGATGGAGTTCTGATAGCTAACTGTGAGATATACAACTGGAAAGAGCTGTCGGAAAAGTACGGTATCGAAGCAGAGAACGATGCTGAACTGCTTTTAAAACTTTTAGATAGAAAAGGTATAGACTGTTTAGATGAGTTGGATGGAATATACGGTTTTGCATACCGAAAAGATGGTGAAATAATCCTTGCAAGGGATATTTTAGGTGTAAATCCTATCTGGTACTCGGAAGATCCCTTTATTTTCAGTTCTGAAAGAAAGACGATCGAAGACCAAGGTAATGAATGCCGTGAGCTCCATCCGAGACAGATACTGAGATACGATATATCGGATGGCTCTGTATCACTTGAGAATAGGGATTTCTTCCAGATAGATGGGTCGGAACAGAAGGAAGAGGATGAATCTGTCGAGGAGATAAAAGAGATTTTTCTTGAAGCGGTAGAGAAAAGAGTACCTGAGGAAAGGGAAGTAGCTCTGTTGTTTTCGGGCGGTGTAGATTCTACGTTAGTGGCTGCAGTTTTACAAAAACTCGGAGTTGATTTCACTGCTTACAGCTCAGCTATTCAACATGGTAACGTAAACGAGCCCAGGGATAAACAGTGGGCGGAAAGGATAGCTGAAGAGATGGGTATAGAGCTGGAAATGTATGAGTCCGACCTTGAAGAGGTTGAGCGGGTATTGCCGTATATAGCTGACTATATATCCTCAACAAGCGTTGTGAAGAACGGGGTAGCCATGCCTTTCCATCTTGCTTTGAACGGCGATGAAAAAGTTGTGATGAGCGGTCTAGGATCTGAACAGCTCTACGCGGGTTATCACAGGCATCAGGGCTATTTGAATAAGGAATGTCTTTCAGGATTAAGATCTTTGTTTGAAAGAGATCTCTATAGGGACAACGTAGTTTCGTTTAGGAACGGATATGAGATAAGGCTTCCTTTTCTAGATCACCGACTGATAGAGAACGCCTTAACGATATCGGGAGATCTGAAGCAGAAAGATGGTTACAAGAAGTATATTTTAAGAAAGGCGGCGGAAGAGCTTGGTGTTCCTGAGGAGGTGGCTTGGAGGAAAAAGACAGCTGCTCAGTACGGTACTAACTTTGACAAAGCGATTTCAAGGCTGTCTAAAAATAAAGGTTTTGGTCATAAGCAGGAGTACCTTAACTCTATGAGAGAGGAGCCTAACAATAGGTTGGTTGCTCTCACCTCCGGAGGAAAAGATTCTAACGCAGCTCTTTATAGGATGAGAAGGAGGAATAATGAGATATCATGCCTCCTTACATTGAGGTCGGAGAACAGGGACAGCTATATGTTTGATTCGAATAAAGAAAAATCTGTAATAGAGGAACAGTCTGAAAAGCTTGGTATTCCGATTATCGTCCAAGAGACTGAAGGCGAGAAAGAGAAAGAGCTGGAAGATCTGAAACAGGGACTAGAGACAGCAGTTGAAAAGTATAATGTGGAAGGCGTAGTTGCAGGAGCGCTTGCATCCACATATCAGAGGGACCGTGTTGAAAAGGTAGCTGAGGAGCTAGGTCTTAAGGTATTTGCTCCGCTATGGCAGGAAGATCAGGAAAACTACATGAGATGGTTGATAAGGGAAGGTTTTGAGATAGAGATAACTGAGGTGGCCGCAAGAGGTCTGGAGAAACGGTGGGAAGGAACAGTATTAGATCAGGAAAATGTTGAACAGCTTATAGATCTCTCAGAAGAGTACGGCTTCCACGCTGCAGGTGAAGGCGGAGAGTATGAGACACAGGTTGTAGGTTTTCCGGGAAGCCTACTTAACCAGTGATTTCCTCGATAGCTCTTACAAATCTCTCGGCTTTTTTCTGGTAATTTTTGACTTTTTTGTTGCTGTAGCTTTTCCCTGTATATTCAGCAGGAGTTTTCTGGCCTAGAAGGTCCTTTATGTTCTTCTCGTAACGGCCGTATTTGTCAACCATTCCTTTGTCATCTATTACTGAAGTAAATTTTGAAGCTGCATCTTCGTGGTTACTAGGTTTATCACGGCCAAAATGTAGTAATAAGGCATCATTAGCTCTTATCACGCTATGTATTAGGTTAGTCATTCTTACTCTATTAGGTTTGGTTTTGTCCTTTGCAGATTGCAAAAATCCTTCTGAATCCCTCAGAGCATCCTTTTTTGTATCTCGGACCATTTTTGTTCTCCATGGAGAGGTTTGCCGTCTTCAACAACTGAAGAGATAAACTCGTCTTTCTGATCGGCTCTTTGTCTGACCTCTACCATAGTCATCACGAGAG